>ERZ772812.1073-NODE-1073-length-21064-cov-28.298634_pt1 | contig 21064 bp, 19 predicted proteins | sample MGYA00511343_ERZ772812 | MGnify/ENA primary metagenome ERZ772812 (study PRJEB29015, sample SAMEA2737706) | human gut metagenome | biome: human gut; feature: human-associated habitat; material: faeces | place: China | collected 2012 ...
AGAAGTGACGATGACCGCGCAGGAGATCATGGACACCTTAAAGGAAAAGCTGGGGGACAGCTTTGAATGCGACACCGCCGAGAGCGAGGATTGTATGAGCGGCTACTGGGGTCTGGATATGACGCAGGTGGAAAGCTGGGCATCTATGAGCAATTCCAATTCCGCAGTCAATTCCAGTTACGCTGTTATTGTTAAAGTTAAGGACGGCTACGCACAGGATGCTGCCGCACTTTTGCAGACTGGCTATGAGCAAATTCTCAGCTACTCCCGGATGTACAACATGGATTTGCAGAAGGTCTTGCAGGCTCGTTTGTTCGTGAACGGCAACTATGTGGCGCTGCTGATCCTCGGTGCGCAAGGTGACTGGGAGGCCAGTGATGAGGTGCAGGCTAAATTTGCTGCTGAGGAGGCTGCCAAGGTGGACGAAGTATGGAGAGGTATTTTTGGTTCTGCTGACAACGGTATTACGATCCCGGAGGAGGACGACAGCAACAACAACGGTGGCTTTTTTGATATGACCGACGATGAAGGTAACAACGATCCGGTGCTTGGCGGCTAACTATGGTTTTCTCCAGCCTGACATTTTTACAATGCTTTCTGCCGCTGTGTCTGCTGGCGTATTTCCTTGTCCCACAGAAATGGCGCAACGGTACACTGTTTCTGTTCAGCCTGTTGTTTTACGCATGGGGTGAGCCGGTCTATGTGGTGCTGATGCTGTTTTCCACCGCATTGGACTACACCTGCGGACAGATGGCAGAGCGGCACCGGGGACAGCGGGGAGCAAAGATCGCGCTGCTGGTGTCGGTTTGCGTAAACCTTGGCTTGCTGGGCGTATTCAAATACTGTGACTTCCTGATCGGCACGGTCAATTCCTTGTTCGGCACGGCGCTCCCCCAGCCGAATCTGCCTCTGCCGATCGGCATCAGCTTCTACACCTTTCAGACCATGAGCTATACCATTGATGTCTATCGTGGTGAAGCGAAAGCGCAGAAAAATATCATCAATTTCGGCGCGTATGTAACATTATTCCCTCAGTTGATTGCGGGCCCCATCGTCCGCTACCAGACGGTAGCGGACGAGCTGGAGCACCGGGATTGCGCCGCTGACCTCTTTGCCGATGGGGTGAAACGCTTCGCCTGTGGTATTGGGAAAAAGGTACTGCTGGCAAATAACATCGGCCTTTTGTGGGAGGCAGCATCCGCGCAGGCTGCTCCCACGGTACTGACGGCATGGCTGGGTGTCATCGCCTACGGTTTCCAGATCTATTTTGACTTTTCCGGCTACTCCGACATGGCTATTGGCCTTGGACGGATGCTGGGGTTCCGATTTTTGGAAAACTTCAACTATCCGTTTCTTGCCGACAGTATTACCGATTTCTGGCGGCGCTGGCATATCTCCATGGGGACATGGTTCCGGGATTATGTCTATATCCCGCTGGGAGGCAACAAGGGCGGCCTTGCAAAGCAGCTCAGCAATATTGCTATCGTCTGGCTGCTGACGGGCTTCTGGCACGGGGCAAGCTGGAACTTTGTCCTATGGGGCGTGTATTTCGGAATACTGCTGGTGCTGGAAAAGCTGTTTCTATTGCGCTGGCTCAAAAGGCTGCCCGCCGTATTGCGGCATATCTACGCGCTGGTGCTGGTAACGATCAGCTGGACACTCTTTGCGTTTACGGATATTGGCGCAGGCTTTGCGTGGCTGAAAGCAATGTTTTTTGGCACATTATTTGACAGCGGCAGTTTGTATCTCCTGCTGACGTATGGGCCGATGTTGGTAATCTGTGCTTTGGCAGCCACACCGCTGGGGAAACGCTGCTATGAAAAGCTGAACTCCCGTTTGGGACCGCGGGCGCTGACCGTGGTTGACTGCGGCGGCCTGCTCTGTGTGCTGGTGATGGCTGCGGCCTACCTTGTCAGCGGCAGCTATAATCCGTTCCTGTACTTCCGATTCTGAGGTGAGAAAAATGCGAAATAAAATCATTACCTCTTTTTTCTGCCTGCTGCTGGCGGTTTCTGCGCTCATCGGGCTGCTGATGCCGGATCGGTATTACTCGGAACGTGAAAAGCGCACTTTGACGCAAAAGCCCAAATTTACCGTTGCCAACTTTATCTCCGGCGAATTTAGTGACGAACTGGAAAAGTATCTTACCGATCAAGTTCCCCTGCGGGATGGCTGGGTCACGATGAAAACCTACATGGAACTGGCCATCGGTAAACGGGAAAGCGTCGGTGTCTATATCTGCAAAGACAAGTATTTGATGGACAAGTTTACATCTTATAGCAAAAAGCAGCTTGTCGCCAACGCAGCCGCCCTTGTTGATTTACAAGAAAAACTGGCGGCAGAGGGTATCTCCATGAATACGATTCTTGTCCCTATGGCGGCACAGGTGCTAACGGATAAACTCCCTGCCTATGCGCCCGTGGCGGACTACGCCGCTATTCTGCAAGTGCTGACCGATGCGGGCGTTGACACAACAGACGTGCTTTCTGCTCTCGTCGCTCATAGCAGCGAGAACATCTACTACCGTACCGATCACCATTGGACGAGCCTTGGGGCCTACTATGCCTATTGTGCATGGCGGGGCATTGAACCGAATGTGGACGAATGGACGCAGGAAGTTCTCTGCGATGATTTCTACGGTACAACTTGGAATAAAGTCCCGCTGCCCACTGTCCCCGCCGAGGAGATCACCGCATGGTATAAGCACATAAATAGGAGTGTGTCCTACAACAACGGTCAGTATGAGACGGACAGCATCTATGAGCGGAAATACCTGTCCGGCAGCGACCAATACGCCGTGTTTCTGAACTCCAACCAGGCACAGACTGTCATTGAGGGCAGCGGCAAGAGCGGCAAGCTACTGCTCATTAAAGATTCCTACGGCAACACCTTTTCCCAATTTCCCGTGGAGGACTATGCAGAGGTCCATGTCCTCGACCTGCGCTTTTTCAAGGGCGATGTGACGGAATACGCCAAAGAGAACGGTATCACCGATACGCTGGTGCTGTACGGTACGCAGAGCTTTGTGAAGGATACAAGGCTGCGCTTCTGACGGAGACGGCGCGCAGCCTCCGCGGCGCGGGGCAAAAAGCCGACGGTCAAAGGGCCGTGGGCTTTTGCCCATTCTGCCGACTTTGTGCGGGGGAGGCGGGAGACCTTTTGCGCAAAACGGAGAGAAGAAAAAATTTGCAAAAAGGGCTTGACAATGGAAGCGCGCGTGCTATAATACGCTACAACAAGTTAAAGCAGTAAAAACCAATGACGGAGAGAAGTAGCCGATGCAGGCAAGCCTTCAGAGAGTCCCGGATGGTGTGATCGGGGCGGCGGACGGTCGGTGAATGGACTTCGGAGGGCGGATCAAAAGGCGAAAGCCGAGTAGAGACCGACGGGTATCCCACCCGTTATCCATCGGGGCGCGTATGATGGTGCGCGTAAGCGAGCGGGCGTTTGATAACGTCAATTTGGGTGGTATCGCAGAAGTTCAACGACTTTTGTCCCATGTAGGTGGGATGAAGGTCTTTTTCTTTTTCCCCGCTCTGTTCCGGCAAGACAGAGCTTCATCTGCCGCTCAAAATCAAATATATTAGAGGAAAACCAAAATGAAAAACAACATCATGAAGAAGCTCTTTACCCTTGCCCTTGCGGGCGTGATGATCCTCTCTCTCGCCGCCTGCGGCGCAAAGGATCCCCAGCCGGACAGCGGGACGGACGGCAGTACGCCCCGCAGCTTCCGTGTTGCGATCATCAAGCAGCTCGACCACGCCTCGCTCGACGAGATCGCAAACGCCGTCGCTGCCGAGCTGGATCAGCTTGCGCAGACGGAGGGTGTGACCATCGAGTATGAGGTCACCTCCGGCCAGGGCGATCAGACCATCCTCAAGCAGCTGAGCGATCAGGCCATCGCCGACGGCGTGAACGCCATCATTCCCATTGCTACCACCGCCGCGCAGATCGCCGCCCTCTCCGCCGAGGAGACCAAGACGCCGGTCGTCTACGCCGCCATCTCCGACCCCGAGACCGCCAAGCTCACCGGCATCGACTACGTTACCGGCACGAGCGACGCGCTCAACACCGAGTTCATCATGGATATGATGTTCGCTCAGAACCCGAACGTCGCCAAGGTCGGCCTGCTCTACTCCCTCAATGAGCCGAACTCCGCAAAGCCCATCGCGGACGCCAAGGCTTACCTCGACGCCAAGGGCATCGAGTACGTCGAGCAGACCGCGAACACCAACGACGAGGTCGTCGCCGCCGCCTCCGCGCTCATCGCCGCCGGTGTGGACGCCGTGTTCACCCCGACCGACAACGTCATCATGGCAGCGGAAATGGCCATCGCCGAGGACCTTGCCGCCAATGGCATTCCCCACTACACCGGCGCGGACTCCTTCGTCCGCAACGGCGCCTACGCCACCTGCGGCGTGAACTACACCGACCTCGGCACCAAGACCGCTGACCTCGCCCTCAAGGCCATGGCTGAGGGCATGAGCGGCATGGAGGATTACTACCTCATGGACGGCGGTATCATCACCGTCAACACCGATACTGCGGCTATGATCGGCAAGCAGGCCGAGTATTCCTGCTTCGACAGCATGGGCACCGTCGTGGAAGTGACTACCACCAAGGACTGAACCGAAATAACAACGCGGAAGCCCTCCGACGAAAGTCGGAGGGCCGAAGCCTGAAAGGAGAGCGACCCCATGCTCATCATCACGCAGACCGCCCTGGAGCTGGGCTTTTTGTACGCGCCGGTCGCGCTGGCGCTGTTTCTGAGCTACCGCATCCTTGACATTGCCGACCTCACGACGGACGGCTGCTTCGTTCTCGGCGCGGCGGTTTCCGTCAGCCTGACGGCGGCGGGACATCCGTTCCTCGCCATCCCCGCGGCGATCCTCGCTGGCGCGTGCGCGGGACTTGTCACCGCCTTTTTGCAGACGAACCTCGGCGTGCCGAGCATCCTCGCGGGCATCGTGACGAATACGGGACTTTACACCGTGAACCTCATGGCGATGGGATGGAAGGCCAACCAGAGCCTGCTCGGCTCGGATACCGTGTTCACCCTTCTGCGCGACGCCGGCATCGGCGGGGCGTGGTATGAGCTGCTGCTTGCAGTCATCGTTACCGGACTTGCGGCGGTGCTGCTGCGCGCTTTTCTCGGCACGCATCTCGGTCTGTCACTCCGCGCGACGGGCGATAATCCCGACATGGTGCGCGCGTCGTCGCTGAATCCCGCGTTCACCATCTCCGTCGGCCTCTGCCTTGCCAATGCCATGACCGGCCTTGCCGGCGCGATGGTGGGCCAGTATCAGAAGACCGTGGACATCAACTCCGGCACCGGCATCGTCGTCATCGGCCTTGCCTGCCTCATCATCGGCGAAACGGTGCTCGGCCGCCGCAGCATGACGCGCGGTGTGCTCGCCGCGCTCATCGGCTCGCTGATCTACCGCTTCATCTACGCGGTCGTGTTCTACACGAAGATCGTGCCGGTGGAGTGCCTGAAGCTGCTCACGGCGATCATCGTGGCGCTGGCCATCGCCGCGCCGAGCATCCAAAGGTGGGCGGCGTTCCAGCGCCGCAAGGCCGCGGCAAAAGGGAAGGGGGGCAACTGATATGCTGGACATTCAACACATCTCCAAGACCTTCAACGTCGGAACGGTGAACGAAAAGCGCGCCGTTACTGATCTGTCGCTCCATCTCGACAAGGGCGATTTCGTCACCGTTATCGGCTCGAACGGCGCGGGCAAGTCCACGCTTTTCAACGCCATCGCGGGCAGCTTTTATGTGGACGAGGGCCGCATTCTGCTAAATGGCAAGGACATTACCTTTACACGAGAACATGACCGCAGCCGCGTCATCGGGCGGCTGTTTCAGGACCCGCTGCGCGGCACCGCGCCGCACATGAGCATTGAGGAAAACCTTGCCCTCGCGTATCTGCGCGCGGCGCACGGCAATCCGTTCAGCCGCATCACGGCCAAGGACCGCGAGCTCTTCCGCGCCCAGCTCGCGCAGCTCGACATGGGGCTGGAGGACCGGCTGGGCCAGCCCGTCGGCCTGCTCTCGGGCGGTCAGCGGCAGGCGCTGACGCTTTTGATGGCGACGATGGTGCCGCCGGAGCTGCTGCTGCTCGACGAGCACACGGCGGCGCTCGACCCGGGCACGGCGGAAAAGGTGCTCGCGCTCACGCAGAGCATCGTGGCGGAGCATCACATCACCTGCCTGATGGTGACGCACAACATGACGCAGGCGCTCTCGCTCGGCAACCGCACGCTGATGATGGCGGACGGCGGCATCGTGCTCGATGTCGCGGGCGCGGAACGCGCCGGCATGACGGTGGAGGATCTCGTTGAGCGCTTCCGCGCGTGCACGGGCAGGACGCTCGACAACGACCGTATGCTCCTTTCCGAATGAAGCCCTGCGGGCCGGCCCTCCGGTACGCCGACGGCAGAGCGGATTTTCCCTTTTAAGATGCGACAAAGCGGCAGAGCAAAAGCGGCAGCGCCAAAAGGCTCTGCCGCTTTTGCTGTATACTGTAAACCATATGCAAAAAACCTTGAAACCATACGGTTTCAAGGTTTTTCGTGGTGGAGATTATTTATGCCCGCAGGGTTTTCGGCTTACCTGCTGCGGCGCAGGACCTCGCACACCAGCTCGTAGACGCGCTCGGTGGAGGGCACGCTCAGCCGCTCGCGCACGGAATGAACGTCGTGCAGCTCGGGCCCGAGGGAGATGGCGTCGAGACCGGGAATCTTCTCAATGAAGAGTCCGCACTCCAGTCCGCCGTGCGTCGCCTCGAGCTTGGCCTCCGTGCCGGTAAGGTCGCGGTAGACGTCAAGCACCAGCTCGCGGAGCTTTGAATCGCGTGCGTACTGCCAGCCGGGATAATTGCCGCGCTCGGAGACCGTGCCGCCCGCAAACTCCACGATGGCGTGGACGCGCTGAGCAAGCATCGCCTTCTGCGAGGCAATGCAGGAGCGGATGGAGTAGGAGAAATGCAGTCCGTCCTCCGTCAAATGCATCACGCCGAGGTTGAGGGAGGTCTGCACCAAACCTGGGAAGTCCGCGCTCATCGCCTCCACGCCCTGCGGCAGCGCAAGGAGCGTGTGGAGCATGACGGAGGTGGTCTCCGCGCTGACAGCGGGAGAGGACTCGGTCTTGGCGCATTCGAGCGTCACGCCCGCGTCGCAGCCGGCGTACTCATTTTTGAGCGTCGCGTCAAAGCCGCGGATGAACTGCTCAAGGTCCGCCTCCTTCCCCGCGGGGACGGCGATGACCGCGTCGCAGCGCGAGCAGATCACGTTGTCGAACCTGCCGCCCTGTATTGCCGCGAGGCGCAGGCCGGGGAGCTGCTCCATCGCGGAATAGAGCACACGACCCATCAGCGCGTTCGCGCTGCCGCGGCCCTTGTCAATGTCGCCGCCGGAATGGCCGCCCTGCAAGCCGGAGATCGTCACAGCGTAGCAGCTCTCGCCGCCGAGCGGCTCGCGCTTGCCGGGAAGCGTGCAATCCGCGCGCATACCGCCTGCGCAGGACACCGTGAAGATGCCCTCCTCCTCGGAGTCAAGATTCAGGAGCTTTCTGCCCTTGAGGTCGGAGCAGTCGAGCGCAAACGCGCCGTCCATACCGACCTCCTCATCGACGGTGAACACCGCCTCAAGCGGCGGATGGGGGAGCGTATCGTCGGCAAGGATGGCGAGGATCATCGCCACGGCGATGCCGTTGTCGCCGCCGAGCGAGGTCTGATCCGCCCAGACCCACTCGCCGTCCGTGCGCAGGTCAAGCCCCTCCCTCGCCATGTCCTTCGCGCACTCGTCCGTCTTGGCGCAGACCATGTCGATGTGACCTTGTAAAATGATCGGCTCGGACTGCTCATAGCCCGCGGAGCCGTCCTTCCAGATGATAAGGTTGTTGCACGCCTCTTGGCGGTACCTCAGCCCAAGCTCCTTGGCAAAGCCCACGCACAGGTCGCTGATGATCTTCGTGTTGCCGCTGCCGTGCGGCACGGAGCAGAGCTTCTCAAAATATTCAAATACCTTCTCGGGCTTCAGCCCTTTTAATGCAGCCATGCTGCCTTCCTCCTTTTCAGTGTGCACACAGCCCATGCGTTTCGCATGGGCTGTGTGGTGATTGTTCTGTTAGCCGACGGGTACCTCGTCCATCGTCATATCGTCCATGCCGAAGTCGTCGCCGGAGGGGGTGTCCTCCTCGACGATCTCCGCGTCGGGCGACGGGATGAACTCCGTCAGATAGGCGTCCTCACCCAGTCCCGCGAGGTAGGCGGGCAGGTTGATGATGATGCCGTCCATATTCTTAGGCAGGGGGATCGTGTAGGTCTGCGTCGTCTCGCTGCCGCCCTTCTTCTCGGTGATCTCGAGCGTCACCGTGAACTTCTGGCCGATGCAGGTCGCGCTGCCGCGCTCGCGGTCATAGAGCTTGGCGACCTGCTCGCCGTCCACAAGGACGACGACCTTGTACGGCGTGTCGTAGATCTTTCCGTTGTACTCTAACTTCTTGTTGTCGAGATACACGGTGTGGCCGCGGCCGACGATCGTCATGGCATAGGCGATGACAATGAGCACGACGACTGCCGCGAGCTGGAAGATCAGTCTGCGATTGGAGGTCTTATTCTTCATTTTGCCTTCGCCTCCTCTTCTGCCAGCTGGTCGGCTGCAAGCTGCAAGCCAGCCGCGCTCTTAGCCTTGCGCTTCTTCGCCTCATACATGACCAACGCGATGGTGATGACCGCGTAGGACACAAACACGCGGAAGTATTCGCCGATCATCGAGTCGCCGGTGATGACCGTGCCGGTGCGCGGCGCCACAATGAACATGGTGTGGAACAGGATAACGCCGAGGAACACGTTCTTGATGCTCGCCTTCTCCACGCTCGCACCACCGACGAGCAGTGCCGCGATGGAGAACATACCGATCTGGGTATGGGCGGTATAGGTGGGGAAGTTGCCGACGTTCTGCAAATAAATGATCATGCCGAAGCCCGCGAACACGGTGGAGATGACCATAGAGATCACGCGGGTGCGCTCGACGTTGATGCCCGCGTCGCGCGCGACCTCCATATCCTGACCGACCGCGCGCATATCCTGACCGAGCTTGGTGCGGCGGAACCAGAGGATAAAGAGGCAGGCGGCGGCAATGATAATGAGCGTGAGCACGGGGATCTTCACTCCGCCGACGCTGACCGCCAGCAGGTTATCCAAGCTCTGGCGCATATTCAGCAGGCTCACCGTATTCCGGATACCGTAGCCGCGCGGGAGCTTGAGCGTATTGTGGATGATGGGAATGACGGGACCCATCATAAAGAGCACAAAGAACTGGTACACACCGTCCATGGCGAAGGCGATCATGTAGCTCGTGATCATCTCGCGGCCCTTGGCGCGGTTGAGGAGCTTGCCGATCATGATGCCGAGCAGAACGGAGATGGGAATAGAGATGATCGCCGCGAGGATCAGTCCGGGGATGCCCCAGACCTGCCAGTCGGCGGCAAAGATCAATCCGATCTGGCCTGCCATCGCGCCGAGCGTCATGCCGAAGTTCATACCCATGCCCGCCATAACGGGGATGAGCAGGCTCAGGATGAGGAAAGCGTTGCGGCCCAGACGGGTCATGCCCTCATTGAGCAGATAGTTCCACGAGAGGTCCGCGCGCGGGATGCAGTAGGCGCAGATCAGAACGAACATGATGGGTACGATGTTGTCGCTCAGGAACCTGCGCAACGCGCGGCCCCATTCGGCGCCGCCGCGAGGAAGATTGTTGTTGATCTTTTTCATACTTACTTCTTCCCTCCCATCTTACGGGTCAGCGCGTAGACGATCATGCCGTTGGAGACGATAATACGAATGATCTCGCTGATGTCAAGGTGGATCAAGGAGTTGATGACCGTCGGCGTCATGGTGACAAGACCCTGATAGAGGAACGTGCCGATGATGACATTGGCGATGCTCGCCTTGTTGACGCTCGCGCCGCCGATGAGGATGGCGGCGACCGCCGGGAATGCCATCTTGAGCGGGGCGGTGTAGATCTGGATGAAGCCGAACCCCTGCTCATAGACGAGGATGCCGACCGCGCCCAGCCAGGTGGAAAGGACGACGGAAATGAGGCGCATCTTGTCGATGCTGACGCCCGCTGCCTTGGCAAAGGAAGGGTTGGAGCCGACGGCGGTCATCGCGGTGCCGGTCTTGGTGTGCAGGAATGCCCACATTAGGAAAGCAAGGATCGCGAAGAAGATCAGGCTGCCGGTCGGAATGACGAGGTTGATGCCGAAGCGGTTGAGGTCGATGGAGAGAATGTCCGCCAGCACGCGGTCATAGAAGCCCTCGAGGGAGATGGTGGTACGAAGGCCGGAGCCGGAGAAGCCCCACACCATCTCGGGCTTCTTGTACGGCAGTAGCAGCCACATCATGCACATGAAGGAGACGGAGGAGAAGCCGACGTAGGTCGCGACCATCATCTCGCCGCCCTTGATCTTGTTGAGCAGCCAGCCGTAGCCGCCGCCGAGCAGCAGCGCAAACGGCGTCGCGATCGCGATGGCCATGATGAAGCTTGCCGCGCCGGTGAAGCCAAGCTCGATGGACAGCGTCGCGCCCAGAAGGCCCGAGATGATACCGAGCGGCAGGCCGAAGTTGAGGCCGCAGCCGGAGTGGACCATCGGGACCATCGCCAGCACCATGATGGCGTTCCAGCTAAAGCGGTTGATAACGTTGCTGATCTGCGTTGCGAAGTCCACGCCCGCGAACGGCACGAGCACGAACATCAGCAGCAGAAAGCCGGTGATGATCATGCGGGGGACGCCGTAGCTGTCGATCATTTGGCGGAGCCTGCTCTTTTCGGCAAGGCTGTTTGTTGTATTATCCATATCTGCCCTCCTTATTTGACCTGACTGACCATCAGCATACCGAACGCCTCGGAGGATTCGGTCGCCGGCAGGATGCCGGCGATCCGGCCGCCGGAGACGATGGCGATGCGGTCGCAGGTCATGCGCAGCTCCTCCAGCTCAGATGAGATCATCACAACGGTGATCCCGCTCTCGCGGTTGAACCTCTTGAGCGCGTCGAGCACGAGAGATTTCGCGCCGACGTCGATGCCGCGGGTCGGCTCGGAGACAAAGAGAAACTTCGGCTCGAGCGCAAATGCCTTGGCAAGGCAAACCTTCTGCTGGTTGCCGCCGGAGAGCTCCTTGGCCTTCTGCTTCGAGCTGGTGCACTTGATCTTCAGCTCGTCGATGTAACGGTCGGTCACGGCGCGGATGGCCTTTTCATCGCGCCATTTCACAAGGCCGCCAAACAGGCTCTTGAGAAACTTATCGTGGATCTGCATGGCGGGGAAGGCGACATTCCACTCCAAGGACTCGTCGAGCAGCAGTCCCACGCCGCGGCGGTCCTCCGACACGAAGGCGAGCTGCGCGTCGAGACAGCGGCGGGGAGCGTTGAGCGGAATAGGCTTGCCGTCGAACTCGACGGTGCCGCCCGCCTCATAAAGGCCCATAACGCCGTTCGGGATGCCGAGCTTTCCCTGACCGGCGAGGCCGCCGATGCCGAGGATCTCGCCCTCGCGGATATCGAGGTCGACGTTGCGCACGATCTCGCCGGGCATATCGACCCAGAGCTTGCGGATGGACATGATGGTCTTGGCGCCGGAGTGATCGACTACATCCTGTGCAGCGGAGAGCTCCACGCTGCGGCCGACCATCCACCTTGTGATGTCGGAAACGTTCGTTTCCTTCGCCGGGGTATCCTTCACCACATGGCCGTCGCGCATGACGATGACCTTGTCGCACACATCCAGAATCTCCTGCAAACGGTGCGTGATGAAGATGACCGCGATGCCGCGCGCCGACATGCTGCGGATGGAATCGAGCAGCGCCGCAGCCTCCTTTTCCGTCAGAACGGCGGTCGGCTCGTCGAGAATAAGCAGCTTGAGGTGCTCCTTGCTCAGCTCGCGCGCGATCTCGGTGAACTGCTTATGGCCGACCGGCATATCGCTGATGACCATGTTGGCGTCGATGTGGACGCCCATTTTTTCAATGGCTGCCGCTGCACTGCGGTCCATCTCCTTATAATCGAGCGTGTTCAGACGGCTGCCGAACACCTCGGAGATGACATTTTTCTTCTGGGGCTCACGGTTGAGCAGAATATTCTCCGTCGCCGTAAAGCCGGGGATCAGAGAAAACTCCTGATGCACCATGCCGATACCGGCTGCCAGTGCGTCAAAGGGGGTATTAAAGGTGACCTTTTCACCGTTGATGAGAACATCTCCGCCGTAGCCGCCGGTCTCGCGGATGACGTCCATGCCGAAGAGGATCTTCATCAGCGTGCTCTTGCCCGCACCGTTTTCGCCGACAAGGCCGAGCACCTCGCCCTCGCGGAGCGTAAAGCTGATATCCGTGAGGACCTGATTGCCGAAGAAGTCCTTTTTGATGCTGCGCATCTCCAACAGAGGAGCGTTGTTATTTTCCATAAGCTATACCCTACCTAAAAGAAGCAGGGGGGAGGATTCTCCTCCCCCCTGTTTTTTTGATGTTCGTCAGTGAGCCGAAGGCTTACTTAACGGTGAAGTACTTTTCGGGGACCTCGACCTCGGTGGCGTGCATGAACCAGCCCGGATCGCCCATGATGTAGGTATCCTGATAGACCAGGAAGGTGTTGTCGGCCTTGACGCCGGTGGTGGCGTTGGTGTAGTTGGAGCCGTTCCAGGAGGCGTCGGGGGAGAACTGGTGATAGGCCTTGGCGATATCGTCGATGTCGGCAAGCTCGCTCTCGCCCTTGATGACGTTCATGGCGTGCTGGGCGAGGCCGGCGGAGGTGACATAGCCGTAGGAGTAAGCCCAGGTGCCGAAGCGGCCCGCGCCGCCCTTTTCGCAGATGGCAGCCTCGACCTTGGCAAGGATCTTCTGGAAGTCGCCCGCCTCAGCGGTCAGGTCGATGCCCAGAGCGCCGGGATAGCCCATCAGCGGGGAGGGCAGGTCGGCCTCAATGAAGTAGCCGCCGTACTCGAGCAGCTGTTTGAGCAGAGGCTCGGTATGCGCGTCGTTGGTGCAGAAGTAAGCGGCCTTCTCGCCGTACTTGCTCGCCCACTCGGGAACCTTCTCGAGGATGTAAGCCTGCGCACCGGCAACGCCGACGTCAGAGGTGGGGTCGGGAGCGGTCTCCATCTCGAACTTCATGCCGAACTCCTCGCAGGCCGCCTTCATGACGGCGATACGACGGCTCATGGTCTCGTAGGCGAGGTGGCGCGGGAAGGAGATGTGAACGAAGGTGTCGCAGCCAAGCTCATGCGCGGTGCGGATGATGAGGTAGCCGCGGGCAACGAAGTCGTTGTTGCACACGAGGTCGGCAGCAGAGCCGATCTCGGGCAGGTCCTCATGCGCCTCGCCGGCGATGCAGAGGATGTCGGGGCGGCGCTCCTTGATCTTACGGAAGGCCTCGGTCGTGCCGGGGACGGACTGGTTGACGATGATCGCCTTCATGTCGGGGTCGTCGGACAGGTTGACGATGCACTGGATGGTGGTCTCCAGCTCTTCGGTGAAGTTATCGGGATAGGTCACGAGGGTGACGTTCTCCTCACCATAGAGCTGCTGGAAGGCCTCGGCGCCGCGGCGGTCGTCCTCAGACTGAGAAACGGAACCGGTCACGATACCGATGTGGATGGTCTCCTCCTGCTTGTCGGGAGTGTCGGGAGTGTCGGGGGTGTCGGGCGTGTCAGGGGTCTTCTTGTCGCCGCAGGCCACGAGCGAAAGCACCATGACCATAGCGAGCAGGATACTCAGGAATCTTTTCATGCGGAACCTCCAATTTCATTTTTACGATGTATTGCCAGGGTGTCCTATTACTATATACAAAAATATTCACCTTGTCAATGACAGAAATTAAACAATATAGCGCAAAGCGGTGCAAAAAGGACTGCGGCACCTGCGGAGACGGGGCCATTCCGCACTCAAATGGAGAACCGAGCTTGAAAAATCCGAATGAGGTACACAGCGTCCACGGCATGAAAGAAAAAATTATCGCATACCCTCTACCAAAATAAAATGGGGAGGATATGCGGATGTTTTTGTATTTTAAGCGGAGAGAGAAGCGCGGGAAGAGGGAGGCGCCGCGGCCGCGATTTCTTGTCCTGCGGCGCAAAACACTGACAGTTGGCGCTGCGCTGCTGGCTGCGGCAGCCATTTTCGGTGCTGTGAATGCGCCCGCTGCCGTGCGGGCGTCAGTTGCGACGCGCCAGCTGCCCATCTACTGCGTGGAACGCGATCAGAAGGTGTGCAGCATTTCCTTTGATGCCGCATGGGGGGCGGACAACACGCAGAAGATCCTGGATGTACTCGCGGACTACGGCGTCAAGGCGACCTTTTTCGTGGTCGGCAACTGGGCGGACCAGTATCCGGAGCAGGCCAAGGCCATCGTAGACAGCGGCTGCGAGCTGATGAACCATTCCAACGCACACGACCACTACAATTCTCTGACGGCGGAGCAGATCATCAAAGATGTGAATACCTGCAACGATAAGCTCGAGGCGCTCACAGGGGCTCGTCCGACGCTTATTCGCTGCCCCTTCGGCGAGTGTGACGACCATGTGATCTCCACCATTCGCTCCATCGGCATGGAGCCGATCCAGTGGGATGTGGAGCGATACCATGCAGCTCAAGCCCCTGCCGGGGCTTGCCTTCAGGAGCCTGACGGACAGCGGAGTGTCCGGAGCAGTTGGGCAGCCGATCCTCAATGACAACGCAGCCATTACGGAAAATGTGAATCAGGCTGCCTTTGCGATCAATCAGATTCTCGGAGAGGGCATTGAGAATGTGCGGGAGCGCATCGCCAATGATTTTGCCGGAACAGGCGGGGATCACTATGAAGTAGTCAATCCCTATGAGGGGGATCTTATCAGCAACACCAACCTTTTCATCTCTCAATACTGCGCAGCAAAAGAGCTGGACTTTGCCTCCATTGCTCTTGCCGATATGGAGCAGCTCCTGCGAGCGGGTCTTACGCATCTTTATAGCTTCAGCCGAACGATGGAGGTGCGTACTGTCCCTGCGGAGGAGGACGGCGAGGAAGATACGGCGGAGACATGGTACATCTACACGATCCGCTATAATGGTGAAGCCTACTTTGCGGACACCATCTTTGCGCTGACTGACGAACAGAAAGATCTGGCGGAGAATTATGCGGAAAACCTCAGCCTGTTTCTTGGCGACGGCCTGTTCCAATACGCTCCCTCCACCAACACCATTACAGCTCTTGGCGATGTGCGCTTTACCGATGGGGAAACGGAGGTCATCTACTTCAACCAGCTGGATGAACGCTATGCCAATCAGCCTTATGGCTCTGACCATATTGGGGGGTATGGCTGCGGGCCAACTTCCATGGCTATTGTGGTTTCCTCACTGACCAGTGAGACGGTTGACCCGGTCCAAATGGCACGGTGGGCCTATGAGCACGGCTATTGGTGCAGCAAAAGCGGCTCCTACCACACTTTGATCCCCGGCGCAGCACAGGCGTGGGGACTTTCCGTTGAAGGGTGTACCGCTTCGGAACCGCAGCGCATTCTGGATGCCCTGGCAGACGAGAAGTTAGTCGTGGCCCTGATGACCAAGGGGCATTTTACGAAGTCCGGACATTTTATCGTGCTGCGGGGCGTGCAGGATGAAAAAATCCTCGTGGCTGATCCCGCCAGTTACCGGCGCAGTCAAAAAGTCTGGGACTTGTCCATCATTCTGAACGAGGCCAGCAGACGTGCCGGCGCCGGCGGGCCGTTCTGGGTCATTGGGTGAACTGCTGACAAATATAGCAAGAGACACCTCATCTCTGAGGTGCCTCTCTAACAATGCCACGATGAAATAATCTAATCAGCGTTCATTTTCATTCAGGATTTCCAGCATCTCTTTTGGCGTCACCACATAGGGCTTGACCGGGAAATGCTTGATGTTGACGGTTACAAGATAAGCGTCGGTAGTTTCTCTTGCTTCCATAACCACCTCATAGAAAATTGCATCATCGGGGTCGGGGACATAGTCCTCAATCGTGGCAGTATCCAAAAAGATACCTCGCTTAATCAAGCCTGTCAGCGCAATTTCAATGTCCCGGCGGTCAAACTTAAATTTAGGGCGGTGCAGAACATCGTTGTATTCGTCCAGAATATCCTCATGCAGCAGAGGAATTACACGCCCCGCAAGAGCTTCTTGCAGAATCATACCGGGAACGGAGGAAATGTTAAACAGAGCGGAAACCACTACATTCGTATCAAGTACAACATAGTATTTCATGGTTATGCTCCGTTCCGAGCATTTCTTGACGCACGGTCAGCCCGGGACGCTGCAATTTCAGCATTGATCTCATCCAGCGACATATCGGCCGTGCCGTTCTGCTGTGCGGCTTCACTCAGGCTTTGCACGGCGCGGATCGCCCGCTCAGCTCTGTATTCCTGCTTGGGCAGCGTCATGGAAAAGGGAACGCCATTTACCACGACAGAGCGTTTCAAAAACATTCGGATAGCGGTGGGAAGGTCGATGCCGAGTTCATCGTAGACAGCGGCAGCCTTGGCGCGGAGATCATCGTCAACACGCACCTGCATAACACTTGTAGACATAAAAGCACTCCTTTCAAATATAATTGTATTAGTTTACAATGCAATTATATTCTATTATACGCAAAAAGTCAAGCGTTAGTCCTTGCGTATTCCCTAATGCGTTTTAATGCGCACAAAAGAAGCAGACTAGGGTAAAGTAAACCATGGAGGGCTGTGCCGCATAATTGATTTCCTTCGTGAACGGGGGGTCATAATCTCTCTGGACGAGGTGGAGGAACTGGCGGGTAACGCTGTAATTGCCCGCCCCCATTTCGCTCAGGTGATGGTGCGCCACGGCTATGTCTCGACCAACCGAGAGGCCTTTGATCGGTATTTGGACACAGACGAATATCAAAAGATAGAGCGTTTCAAGGTTTCCGCCCGGGACTGCATCGCCGCCATCCGTTCCGATGGCGGTCGCGCTGCTTTGGCCCACCCCTATCAGTTGGGGCTGGATGATGAGCGGTTAGAGGCCCTTATCCGTCAGCTAAAGGACAGCGGCTTGGAAGCCATTGAATGCTTTTACCCGCGCCATACGCCAGAGCAGACCGCGTTATATCTGGAGCTGGCGCGGAGATACGACCTCCACGTCACTGGCGGCAGTGACTTCCACGGGGAACGAGTCAAGCCGGACATCACACTCAAGCGGTGGGAGCTGAATCTGACTTGGCTGCTGAACTAAAAAAAGACGATCAAGACCATGCTGGCGGCGGAGTAGAAATGCAGCGGATGTCAAGACGAGGGGCTGTTACGAACAGGGAATTAGGGCTGAGGAATATATGAGGTGTATTATGATGTTCTATGGGATAACGGCCCGCCTTTCCTATCAGACAATGCAGATAGGATTTTTTAGGATGGCACCAAGGCGGTCGACATCGGCGGGGCGTGACAAGGCATCTACCACTAATAAAAGAAATTGCAAAGAATTTGTAATTCAACACAAATTCAATACGAAAACAGCTTTGTGCAATTTGCCATAGACATGAAAAAACCTTGAAACCATTGCGGCTTCAAGGTTTTTCGTGGTGGAGATTAGCGGGATCGAACCGCTGACCTCTTGACTGCCAGTCAAGCGCTCTCCCGGTTAGTGCGGTTACATACCCCTCTAAACCGGGTTAAAAGAGCGCTTCAATACGCGGGCAACCCCAAAACACACCCTGAATGTCTTTCATTATAGTCAAAGAAAGCCCGTATATCAAGGCAAATAATTTTTCGGCTTTGCGTCCCTCCACGGCATGATATAATTTTTATGTCCATGTTGGAAAGGAGGTGCAGGCATGGGAAAAGAATATATTGCCGGAGAGACCCAACGATACGAAATTGGCGGTCGAGTTTTTATCGTTGAGCCACGGTACAGGAAAGACGGTGAAAGCATGGCAGACATCTTGCTAAAGCTGATGTTTGCCGACTTGGACGAAGAGATGCGAGCAGCAAATAAAACTACAACGGGCTAAAATTGAAAGTATCAATCTGGCAGTCAGCAAGAGGTTTTTATTCTAACGGTAAGCTCCCGTTGCCTAAATCTTTATAGGCAGCGGGAGCTTACTGTTTGGGGGCTATTTTAGAAAATCAAAGTCCAATTCAAATGAGGGATCTTTCCTTTTCATTTCTTTTAGTTCCTCAAAGGTGTAGCCGCATTTTTCTTCTATTAGCTTTCGGAGCGCTTTCCTTTCGTCCTCGGATGGAGTAGTATCTTCAATCTCAATCGTTGCTTTACTGCATTCGCTCTGATGGGCTTTATAAAAATCCGTCGCAGCAGTACACAGTTGCCAACACAAAACACCCAAATCAATATCCAAACTCAGTTTTCCATCAGTTGCCTGTGCAGCTTGGACAAATCTGAGGTCTGGATCTCGATTATAATGAATTTCAAACTTATTAATATTCTTTACTGCATCAGCATTACCTAAATCAAAATTACCGCTATGGAGATATGCACAGCGCAATTTATAGCAAATTTCCTCATCAAAACCATCTTTGAATTTAAGCGCACTTATCGGATTTACATATTCACTATACCACTTCTTATAGTGGTCAGCTACTTTTGTATTTGGATAGGCAATATTCCCGCAAATATCTGGAAGAGTTAACGCAATGCCCAACGCCGAATATGGGTAGCCATCTCGCAAAAGGCCATTGATTTCATTCACGAGTTGTTCGATCATTTCTTCACACCCCTTATATCTAAAAGTTTTTAACATCATATCACACTTTTGAATGTAGCACTACCCCAAACAGAGACTATGGGGCGTGTTCATGTATAACACCACGAAGGGAGGTCACTTCCACCCGGCCAGTCTGCGGACTGGCTTTTTTCATGCCACGAAAAGGAGGTTTGCAAATGGCAGATGATAAGAAAAACATTCCCGAGGCAGCCCCGCCCGCCGAGGCTCCCGCTCCTACGGTAGAAAATGCCGTCTTGCCGGAGCAGCCCGCTCCCGAGCCTGAGCTGACCGACGCAGAGAAGGTCATGCTGGAGCATGAGGGGCAGGCGGCGCTCTTTGAAATGGGCGAGGCCGTACCTGATCCCGCTGATGCTGTTACTCACGCCGAGGCGGAGGAGCCTGCCGCTCCCGAAGTCCCCAAGGCTGAAAAGAAACAGGAGCAGCCGCCCACTCCCGGCAAGGACGATCCCGCCCCGGCACATTCCGGCAAGGTGGTGGATTTTACCGCTGCCCGTGACGAGGCGGCCAAGGAGGAGAAAAAGGCGGTCAAGCAGAAGCCGCCCACCGAAAAGGACAAGGCTGCCAAGCCCGGCAGAGGCCGTCCGCCCAAGGATGGCAAGGCCGCTCCCGATAAGACCAAGCCGTCCAAACCTCGGGACAAAAAGTCCCAAAGCAAGCCCGCCCCGGAGAAGCCTGTCGTGGATAAGGGCGGCGCTCCCGCTGTCACGGAGATCACGCCGGAGCCGTCTGCGCCCCGTGACGCTACCCGCGCCGAAAAAGAGGAGATCGTCTATCTCAATTTGGTAGATCTGCACCCGTTCAAAAATCATCCCTTTGGTGTCCGGGACGATGCGGAAATGCAGGGGCTTGTGGAGTCGGTCAAGGCGGCGGGCGTCAATCAGCCTGCGCTGGTGCGTCCCCGTGAGGATGGCGGCTATGAAATCATCGCAGGCCACCGCCGCCAGCGGGCAAGCGAGCTTGCCGGATTTGCGAATATGCCGTGTATCGTCCGCAACATGACGGACGATGAAGCCATCCTTGCCATGACGGATGACAACCTCCGCCACCGTGAGCGCATTTTGCCCACGGAAAAGGCGCAGTCACTCAAAATGCAGGTGGAGGCCATCAAGCACCAAGGCAGCCGTCCCGGTGAGGAGGACAAGGATGCAGGAAAACGCTCCACGCAGGTCGTGGGAGATCGCAACGGCATGAACTACAAGCAGGTGCAGCGGTATATCCGTCTGACCGAGCTTGTACCGGACTTGCAGGCAATGGTAGACGAGAAAAAGCTGGCATTTACCCCGGCGGTAGAGATCTCATTCATCCGTCCGAAGCATCAGAAATATATCGCCGTGTCCATCGAGGGGCAGCAGTCCTCGCCCTCGCTGTCGCAGGCACAGAAAATGCGGGAACTGGACAAGGACGGCAAGCTCAACGGCGATGTGATCGACGGTATTCTGTCACAGGAGAAAAAGGAGGTAGACAAGGTGATCATCAATAGTGCGGAACTGGAAAAGTATTTCGGCAAGGACAAGTCCCCGAGGGAAATGAAAGACAAGATCATTTCTCTGCTGGATGACTGGAAGGCCAAGCAGCCGCCCGAGCTGGGCAAGCCCGAAAAGAAAACGGAGCTTGAAAAGTGACCTTGGGACTTTTTGTCCCGAGGTCTTTCGTTTCCCCGAATGGCTCTTGTGGTTATATCCCCCGTCGCCGCCCGTATTCCAGCATGGCCGGGAGCGGGCTGTCAAGGGTGCATCGCACCGCTGTTTTCGGCGGCCAGCCCTTGACCGCCTATCCCGGCTATGCTTTTTCTCCGGCAAGCGGCGGGGGTATATCCTCCAGAGCCGCCCCCCTTTCCCAAGAATGGGAAAGGGCGTGGGGTTTGGGCTGACCCACCACATTATAGAATTGGAGGTTTTCAAGATGAAACGACCCCTTGCATATATCACCGCCGCATGGTGCGGCAGCGACCACGAAAACACAAAGCTGGCGGCGCAGTATTGCCGCACGGTGTATGAGGCGGGCTTTTCGCCCATCTGCCCGACGCTCTATCAGCCGCTTTTCCTCAATGATGCCGTTCCCGAGGAGCATAAGAGCGGCATCGACATGGGGCGCGACCTGCTCCGCCGCTCTCATGTGCTGGTGGTGTGCGGTCATACCGTCACCGAGGCCATGAAGAACGACATCGCCGTTGCCCAGCGGCTCGGGATCACCGCCACCACCCTTGAGGGCATTTTGACCGTCAAGGGACAGGGGCGCAGATAAGATGACGGCGCTCCGGCTGGGGAGCCTGTTTGACGGGATCGGCGTGTTCCCGCTGGCGGCGGTGCG
>ERZ772812.1077-NODE-1077-length-21047-cov-3.169779_pt1 | contig 21047 bp, 10 predicted proteins | sample MGYA00511343_ERZ772812 | MGnify/ENA primary metagenome ERZ772812 (study PRJEB29015, sample SAMEA2737706) | human gut metagenome | biome: human gut; feature: human-associated habitat; material: faeces | place: China | collected 2012 ...
GCCTTGGCCTCGACGGGCAGCGGTTCGCCGTCGGCGTAGACCGTGGCGCGCAGGTTCTCGGACATGATGGTCATCAGCGAACCGTCGTTGAGGATGAACTGGCAGGCTCCGTAGACCTCGCCGTCGCGGGCGTCGGTCTGGTGTAGGGGGAGGTCCTGCGACCCATTGGTGCGGCGCACGGCAAAGCTCAGGTCGACAGTGTCGCTGCCGCGCGTCTGTTCGACGCGCCAGAAGAAGCGCTTGACGCCTGAGAAGTCGGGCCAGACGGTGCGCAGCATGTCGAGCATCTCGGAATTGGTCAGCACGAGCGAGTCCTTCTGGCCCATGTCGTAGACGCAGGCGTTCTCGAAGTGCATGTCCACGTCGAAGGCGATCTTGTAGGTGGCTCCCGGACGGACCTCCCAAGTGAAGACCTGCTTGTCGTCGGGTTTGAAGAAGTCGATCTTCAGGGTCGAGCCTTCGGCCGGGGAGATGGGGCGCGCCCACGTCGCATCGACGTAGTCGACCTGCTGCTCGCACGACGGGCTCAGGAGCGCGGCCATGACGGCAGCCGCGGGGATCAGGTATGCGGTGAATCGTTTCATGATTTGTGGCATTTGGGTTAATAACCGGGGTTCTGGTCGTCGCGGATCAGCGGATTGGCGTTCAGCTCCTTGAGCGGGATCGGCCACAGGTAGTCGCGGTCCTTGTTGAACGAACGCTTGTCGACGACGATCTCCTCGTACTGCCAGTAGGGCGACGTGGCGCCGCTCGTGGGGTAGTATTGCAGTTTCGAGACGTCGAGTCCGTGGGCGTCGGTCATCACCTTCTCGGCGATCTTCCAGCGGCGGATGTCGTGCCAGCGCTGCCCCTCGTGGAAGAGTTCCACGCGGCGTTCGTTGCGGATCAGCGCCCGCATGGTCTCCTTCGTGAGGTTGGGCAGCGACTCGGTGAGGGTGACCATCCCCACGCGGCGGCGCAGTTGGTCGATCAGTTCGTAGGCGCCTTTGGGGCCGTTCTCCTCGTTTTCGGCCTCGGCCCACGCCAGCAGCACCTCGCCGTAGCGCATCAGGATTTTGTCGCCGCCGTCGTTGTTGAGGTTCACGAGCGTTTCGTTGGCACCCTTTTTGGCCGCGAAGCCGGTCTTGTTGTCCCAGTTGGCGGGCTGCCAGTGAATCTGGTAGCGGGAGGTTCCGTCGCAGCGGTATTCGTCGCCGGGGCAGAGCACCGAGAGCTTCAGGCGCGGATCGCGGTTCTCGAAGGGATAATCCTTGTTGTAGGCCGGGTCGGCCGGGATCGAGGCGCCGTTCTCGGCCTCGAGCGGCTTGACGGGAAGTCCGTTGGCCGTGAAGAAGCTGTTGACCGCCTCGAGCGTCGTGTTGAACGAGAACCAGTTGTACCACAACTGGGTCATGTAGCTCGACTGCAGGTCTTCGGCGTAGTTGATCTTGAAGATCACTTCCCGGTTCGACGGGTCGTTGATGCCTTCGTCGAGGAACAGTTTGCGGAAGTCGCCGTAGAGGTCGTAGCCGAGCTCCTTGATCGCCTTGGCGCAGGCGATGACCGTGGCGTTGTCGTATTCGTACTGTGCGATTTGCAGTTGGAGCATGAGGGCCGAGCCGAGACAGGCGACCTCGCCGCCCAGCGTGTTGTCGAGGTTTGCGACGGCATACTCCACGTCGCCCTTGATGAAGGTCATCACCTTCGTGAGCTCCTCGCGCGGGGCGTTCTCCTGCGGCGAATTCTCGTCGACCAGCGGCACCCGGCCGTAGAAACGCACCAAGTCGAAATAGAACCACGCGCGCAGGAACCGCGCTTCGGCCAGTATCTTCCGGCTGTCCGCAGGGCTGATGCCCGTGGCGAGGGCCATCGAGCGGATCAGGGAGTTGGCGCGCGAGATGGCCTGCCAGTCCTTGGTCCATTTCAATTCGGCCCACCAGCTCGCGGCGGTCTGCGTGCCTTGGGCGAATTCGGCGCTGAACTCCCAAGTGTGGTGGTTGTAGGAGTTGTCGCACATGTTCTCGTAGGTGTAGGGGGTGATATAGGCCGGCGAATCGTCGTAGAAACAGTAATAGATGCCCGCCAGCATGCTCTTGGCCTGCTCGACGCCCTTGAGGAAGGTGTTGGGCGACGACTTGTCGACGGGAACGGTGTTCAGATAGTCGGCACAGCCGCTCGACCATCCCGCAAGCAGCAGGGCTGCGATGATGAGGGTGGAAAACTTTTTCATGGCTTAGAAGGTTACGTTCAGGCCGGCGGTGAAGGTCCGGACCAGCGGGTAATCGTAAATGTTCGTGGCATTGACACCCGCACGCTCGGGGTCGAAACCCTTGTAACGGGTGAGCGTAAAGAGGTTCTGGGCGCTGACGAAGACGCGGATGCCCGAAATCCCGATCTTGCCGACCAGCGATTTGGGGAACGTGTAGCCCAGTTCGAGGTTCTTCATGCGCATGTAGGAGAGGTCTTCGACATAATAGTCGGATTTGATCTGCGCCCGCTGGCTGTCGATGTAGACCCGCTGGTAGGTGTTGTTGGGCCGTTCGGGAGTCCAGCGCTTGGTCATCCATGCCGCGGTGTTGTAGCCGTTGAAGAACGGGGAGACCAGTTCGCCCGTGCTCCAGCCCTCGCCGCCGCAGACGCCTTGGAAGAAGGCCGTCAGGTCGAAGCCTTTCCAGCGGGCCCCGAGGTTGAACGAGAAGAGGAAATCGGGGTTGGGATCGCCCAGCGCCACCCGGTCGTGGCCCATGTCGATGATTCCGTCGCCGTTCTGGTCCTTGAAGCGGATGTCGCCCGGCGCGGCCACCAGCCCCGAGTAGGAGTTCACGGGGTTGCCGTTGCGGTCGAAGGTCGTCAGGTGGGCGTGGATCTCCTCGTCGCTCTGGTAGATGCCCTCCACCTCGTAGCCGTACAATGTGTTGATCGGCAGCCCCTCTTCGAGCAGGATGCCCGTCGTGGAGTTGAGGATCGGGCTCTGGCCCTTCAGGTCGAGGATCTTGTTGCGGTTGAAGGAGAGGTTGGCCCCGGCGCTGAACTCCCATTTGCGGAAAGCCTTGAAGTAGGAGAGCGCGAACTCGCAGCCGGTGTTGCGCATGCGCCCGGCGTTTTTCCACGGGTCCTCGGTGAAGCCGAAGATGCCCGATACGGGCAGTTGCATCAGGATGTCGTCGGTGTCCTTCACATAGAAATCGCCCGTGAAGGTCAGCGATCCGAACAGCCTGAGGTCCAGTCCGATGTTATACTGCGTGGTGGTCTCCCATGTGAGGTCTTTGCTGGCGATGTAGGAGGTCGCGGCGCCGGTGACCTGCTGGTTCTCCCAGATGTAGTTGCACGAGCCGATCGAAAGGATGTCGATGCCGGCGTAGGAGCTCCATATCTTCTCGTTTCCGAGCTGGCCCCACGAGGCGCGCAGTTTCAGTTCGTCGATCCACCGCACGTTGCGCATGAACGCCTCCTGCGAGATGCGCCAGCCGGCCGAGAACGACGGGAAGACGCCCCATTTGTGGTCTTCGGCGAATTTCGACGAGCCGTCGTAGCGGATGTTGGCCTCGATGAGGTATTTCTCCTTGTAGTCGTAGTTGAAACGTCCGAAGAACGACATGCTCTTGACCTCGGTCTCCCAGCTCGAGTTCTTCTGCGTCGAGGGATCGCCCACTTCGAGCGACGGCAGATTGGTGGTCAGGCGCGTGCGGGAAGCCTTGTAATACTTGTTGTCCCACTGTCCCTGCTGCCATCCGGCCAGCACCTTGAAATTGTGGTGGTCGCCCGCCGTGGCCCAGTAGGAGAGGGTGACGTAGCTCGAAAGGTTGCCGTAGCGGTAGGTCGATTCGGTGATCGACGACTCGCGCGAGGTGCTTTTGCCGATGGTCTGCGAGCCGTCGGCTCCGGTGAAGACCGTGTAAAGGTCCACGTTCGGGGCGTAGACCTGCCCCGTTTCGGTCGTGCGGTCGTAGTTGATCGCACCCTCCAGCCGCAGGTTTTTCAGCAGCGACAGTTGCAGATTGAGGTTACCGCTGAAATTCCCCGTTTTGGTCTTGTTGAAACCGCCGGCCTCGCGCACGGCGTCGTCGTAGAACCAGTCGGTCCAGCCGTAACCCTCCATCTTGGCGTTGACCATCGGGCTCATGGCCACGATGCGGTAGAGCGTGTTGCCCGTGCCGTCCACCAGATCGTTCTTGATGCCCGAATAACCGGCGACGTTGGTCGAAATCTTCAGCCGGTCCCTGAGCAGCGAGCTGGTCGTGTTGATGCGGAAATTATACTTGTCGTACTCCGTGCCTTCGAGGATGCCGTCCTGCCCCAGATAGCCCATCGACAGCGTGTAGGCCAGTTGGTCCGTGCCTCCGTTGAGCTTCACATAGTGGTTGTGCAGGATCGCGGGCTTGAAATAGAAATCGGCCCAGTCGCGGTCGGGGTAGAGCGCCGGATCGCTGCCGTCGCGGAAATGTGCGATGTAGTTCTGGCTGTAACGCGGCTGCTGGCCCGAGTTGAGGCACGCCTCGTTGTAGAGGTTCATGTAGTCGACCGACCCGAGCAGATCGGGGTAGCGGGTCACCTGCTGCACCGAGACATAGCCGTTGTACTCGACCTGCAGCCGCCCCGTGCGGCCTTTCTTCGTGGTGATGAGGATCACGCCGTTGGCGGCCTTGTTGCCGTAGATGGCGGCCGAGGCGGCGTCTTTCAGGACCGACATCGACTCGATGTCCTTGGGGTCCACCTTGTCGAACGACGATTCGAACCCGTCGATGATGACCAGCGGCGACGAATCGTTGAGCGTGCCGATGCCGCGCACGGTGATCGTACCCCCGTCGGCGCCGGGCTGTCCCGAGGTCTGGGTCACCTGCACGCCCGTGATCTTGCCCTGCAGGGCCAGCGATACGTCGGTGATCGGGCGGTTCTTGAAATCGGCGGTCGACACCGTCGATACGGCGCCCGTGAGCTTCTCCTTGCTGGTCGTGCCGTAGCCGATGACCACGACGTCCTGCACGGCGAGGGCGTCCTCCTCGAGCGTGATGTCGGCGCGGGTCATGGCCTGCGTCACCTTGAGCTGCTGTTTCTTGTAGCCGAGATACGATATCTCGAGCGTCTCGCCGACACGGGCCGTGATGGAGAACGTACCGTCCGTGCCGGTCGTCGTGCCGGCCTGCCGGCCATGGACAGCTACGACGACGCCCGTGATCGGGTTGTGCTGTTTGTCCGTGACCTTTCCCTGAATGCGGACCTCTGCGCCGGACTGCGCATGCACGGCCAGAAGGAAGAATCCGGCCAGCGCTGTGAGCCACAGGCGCAAATGGGTGCGATAGCTGTGTTTCATGTTCAACGGTTTTTAAGTTGGTAAGTTTGTTTCATATGCGGTAGGTTGGTTGTGCGTTCGTCACTCTTCCCAGCGCCAGCGGTCGCGCCACTCCACGCGGAATCCGTCGTCCCCGAACCGCACGGGCAGCCACACATAGCGTCCGTCGGCGGCATCGGCCGGGTTCCAGCGGTCGCCCATGTAGATGTAGCGGTCGGTGCCCGCCACGGCGACGACGAAGGTGCTTTGCGAGTCGTAGGTGGTTTCGGCCCCGGGACCCTCGCAGGGGTTCCCGAGCTCCGTCCACGGGCCCCAGATCGATTCGGCGACGGCCGATCGGGCGGCATTGGGCGCCCAGCCCGTACAGCCCGACATCATCAGGTAATAACGCCCGCCGCGCTTGAAAAGCGCCGGGGCCTCCATGAACCGTCCGGCGAAGAACCGCGCGTAGCGGCCGCTGTGGGCGAGGTAATCGTCGGTCAGTTCCGAGATGTGGAGCGTGCTGTTCTCCTCCGAGGAGTAGATATGGTAGGCGCGGCCGTCGTCGTCGACGAAGAGCGTCATGTCCCGGGCCATCTGGCCCTGCGCGGCGTCGCGCCCCACGAGGTTCAGCGAGTCGGGATGTTCGGGCAGGCTGCCGCCGTCGAAATGCATTCCCGCGGCGCGGCTCTTGCCGAAATGCTGCGGCAGGGCGTTGGTCGGGTAGACCCCGGCGTCGGGACGCACGGCACGCAGGAAGGTGTAGGGACCCGTTGCACGGTCGCTGACCGCCACGCCGCTCAGGGCGCCCGTGTAACCGGCGCCTTTGGGCTCGAGGTGGAACCACATGACGTATTTGCCCGTGCGGGCGTTGCGGATCACCTTCGGGCGTTCGAGGATGCAGCCCTTTTCGATCGGGCTGCCCGATCCTTCGGGAGCCACGGACAGCGCGATGCCTTCGTCGCGCCAGTCGTAGAGGTTCTCCGAGGAGTAGCAGTGAACGCCGACCTGCGCCAGATTGCCCGCCTCGCCGGCGGTCTTGTGTTCGCCGAACCAGTAGTAGCGGCCTTCGTCGTAGAGGATGCCGCCTCCGTGGGCGTTGATGACGGCGCCGTCGGTGTCGGTCCAGACCGCTCCGGGGCGGAATTCGGGCCGGGAGCAGCCCGCGGCCGCAAGAATCAGCCACAGGGCTGTGATCAGGGTGGAAGTGCGCATGGGAGTCGTCATTGTTTGTAATAGTAAGTGTTGGGTTTCTCGACCGTCGCGTCGGCGAATCCCGGCTGTCCGGGGGCCATCCGGACGCTGCCGCAGCCGACGGTGCTCACCTCGACCGTGCGGTCGCCTTCGAAGCTGTTGCCCGAAATATCGGCCTCCCGGCAGTGTTGCAGGTCGATGTAGGTCAGTCCGCCGAAAATCGGCGGGTAGTCGCTCTGGATGAAGCGGTTGTCGCGTATCTCCAGCCGGTCGGCGCTCAGGGCGTAGATCACCTGCGAATCGAACGTGCGGACGGTGTTCTGTTCGAAGACGACGTGTCCGTGGTAGTAGAAATCGTCGCCGCGGCCCGAGACCGGGATTTCGGGCGAAATTTGCAGCACCGACTGGGGATTTTCGCCGCCCGTGCCCATGTTGACGAACGTGTTGCGGCGGATGACGACGTCGCCGACGCTGCCCGATTCGAACCACGAGTTGGCGTCGCCGGCAATCAGCACGCCGGCCATCATCGACGAGAAATAGTTGTCCTCGACCACTACGGGGCACGGCGTCGAGATCAGGATGCTCCGCGCGCGGTTGTTGCGCACCGTGCAGCGGCGCATCTCGACGGCGGGCATGTTGCGGGGATTCTCGACGGCGAGGTGTTCCGACGGCGGAGTGGCGAGGGGGCCTGCCGCGCGGATCGTCCACCGCTCGTCGCCGAGGGGCCGGGCTTCGGCCGCCACGAAGGTCTCCAGCGGACGGAGGCTGATGCGGTCGATCAGCCGCAGGGTGTCGCCGGCACGGGCGAAATCGAAGCCCTGCTGCTGGACATGCCCGAAACGGGCGGTCAGCCGGTCGCCGGAAAGCGTGTCGACGGCCATGTAGGTTCCGTGGACGTTCGTGGCGTCGTCGAGCATGTTCTCGAACAGACACCCGTCGAAGCGGATCGTACCCCGGCTGTTGACGAAATGCGTGGCGTCGGCCGAGGCCGAGATGAAGCGTCCGGAGCCCTCCCGGAGGCGGACATCGTACTTTTCGAGCGTCACGTCCTCGGTGTTTTCGCAGATCAGCGCCATGGCGCCCGAGGCGTGGACGGTCGACCGTTCGATCTTCAGGCCGCGCGTGCGGTGTACGACGATGCCCGGACAGCGGCGGTTGCTGCGGAAGGGGCCTTTGTCGGCGTAGACCGAGCCGACGGGCGGCAGCTCCGGGGAGAGGAAGCCCGTCAGCCGCACGGTGTCGGGACCGAGCATCGCGGCGGTCAGTTTCCGCTGCCAGTAGGGGTGGAGGAAGCGGGCCGTGTTGTAGTAGGGGGCATGGGTCAGGGTGTCGAAGACGATGTTGTCGCCTTGGGTCTGTTCCCAGTCGTAGCCCGAGAAGATCAGCTCTCCGTTATCGACCCGGACGGGGTTGCCGCTGGTGATCTTCAGGTCGATGCTGCGCGTCGCGGCATCCTGCGCGATCACGCGGCCCTCCAGCACGAACGGCACGTCGTAGTCGAGCGTGATGCCCCGGAGGGTTACCTCCTCGCAGCCGTCGATGTAGAAGGGAACCAGCTCGCCGTGGAAGCGGAACTCGGTGTCGCGGCCGCAGACGGTGACGCCGCGCATGTCCTCCATGCGGAACGCGATGCGTTTGGTCCCGTTGTCGTTGTTCGATACGCGCAGGAATCGCTCTTCGGCCTGCTCGGGGTAGAAATCGTAGACGCCCGGTTCGAATTCCAGCGTGAACCGGCCTTCGGGGTGCGTGCGCAGGATGTCCCGCACCTGTGCGGTGTAGTCGCTCCGGCCGTCGAGCGGAACACGGATGTGTGCGGGGCGTGTGCCGCATCCCTGTGCAAGGAGCGCGAGCAGGGCGGCGAGAATCGGGATCAATGGTTTCGTATTCATGGGTCAGGCGTTATTTGCAGATGATTTCAAGGGGCCGGCCGCCGCGTTGGGTGATCTCCGAGGGGCGCATGTGCTCGATCGCGATGTTGTGTCCCGGAAAATCCGGGCCGAAGGCGTTGTCCTCGACCCGCACCTTGCGACACCCGTCCAGAAAGAGGTTGTAAGGGCGGTAGAAAGGTTTGTAGGTCCGGGTGCGTTCGAGGCGGTTGCGGCTGAATACCAGTCCCTCGACCGAGCGGGCGAACAGCTCCGCGTAGTCGAAATGGCGGAAGGTGTTGCCCTCGATGCGGATGTTGCGGTGGTAGGCCTTCGCATCGGCGCTCTGCGGCCGGAAGGAGGGTGAGACCGAGATGACCGCCTCGCCCCAGCCCCATGGGCCGTCGATGATGTTGTTGCCCGAGGTGTAGCAATCCTCGAAGACGTTGTTGCGGATCGTCACGTCGCATACGGCGCCCGATTCGAACCAGAGGTCCGTGTCGCCCTCGATCAGCACTGCGGCTCCTGCCGACCGGAACAGATTGTTTTCGATGAGGACTTTGGCCGGGGTGGTCACCAGAATCGAGCGGCCGCGGTTCTTTTTCAGCATCCGGCAGTTGCGCACGGTGAGCCGGGGACAGAGCGTTGCATTTTCCAGTATGTTCCCCGCGGCGATGCGTCCGGCGATTGGTTCTTTGAAATGCAGCAGAAGGTCCCGCGAGCCCTCGATGCGCTCCGTGCCGGCCGACGTCAGCGGACGGCCGCGCTGCATGGTTGCCGTATCGAGCGGCCAGACCCGTTCGCCCGGACGGAATCCCTGATCGCGGCTGGTGGGGGTGATCCGCACGGAGCGTGCGCCGCAGACCTTCGCAACGGGAGCGTACATCCCGTGTACGTTCGTGAAATCGTCGCCCGAACCGCTCACCGTGCAGTCGTCGAAAAGGATGTCGCCCGTGCAGCCGATAAAATGCGTGGCGTCGGCGATGGTGCTGAAAACGCGCCCCGACCGCTCGTCGGCCACGATGTCGAGGCCGATCATCGCAATGTCGTGCGAACGGACGCCGAAGACGCCGCAGCTCAGCGTGTGGTGGATCGTCACCTGTTCGATGCGGGTTTGCTCGCAGTCCGCGATCTCGATGCCGTTGGTGATGTAGCGTCCGTGGAAAAAGACGACGACGCTTCCCGGAGCAGGCTTCATGGCCGGACGGTAGTGGAAACGCACCCGGCCGTTCCCGAGGTCGGTGACCCGGGCCCGGAACATGTCGCGGCCCAGCGGTACGTCGCGCGTCTGGTAGAGCAGTTCGTGCGTCGTGCCGTCGTAGAGGTTCGTGTATTCGGGGACGATGCGCTGCAGGCCGTACTCCCCGACAAACGCGAGCGAGTCGCCTGCCACGACATAGGGATAGCGTTCGGCGTCGATCGCCATATCTACATAGGTGTCCGTTGCCGAGACGATCGTCGCCTGTGAATTGTAGGGCTGCTGCCAGTCGATGCGCACGTTGCGGAGCGTCGTGCCGCGGCACTCCGTGAGCCGCACGGGATTCATCAGTCCGTGGAAGATCCAGTCGCATCCGCCGCCGTCGATCTCCGCATCGTGCATCCGCGCCAAGGCGAACGCCGTGGTCGGTTTGCCGGCGGCCTGCCGCTCCGCGTCGGGGTAGAAGTCGTAGCGGCCTTTGTCGAAACGAATCTGCAAGCCCCGGACACCCTTGTTTTCCTCGATGATCCGCCGTATGACCGGCAGGGCGTCCTGTCCGCTTCCGGGCTGCAGTCCGTAGTCGGCTACGCGCACGGTGCGGCGTGCGGCGTGTGCGTGCTGAGGCAGGAATGCGGGAATCGCTGCGAGGAGCAGGACAAGGGGAAGAAGTGTTCGTCGGTTCATGGGTCGTTGTTTCGGTTGTAACAAAAGTAACCGAACTCCGCCACTTTCAGCTATCCCGATGTTAAGAAATCGTGCAGGCAGGGTTAGCGGCGGAGTGCGCAGGCAGATTTAAACGAATTTATAGGTTCTGTGAACAAAAATGCAAGCACGGGCCGCTGTAAATACAAATATATATTGTTAACTTTCGGAAAAATGAGGATGCATGAGACGACTTCTGACCCTTTTGTCGTGGATGTTGCTGCTGCAAACGTCCGTATCGGCCCAGCATGACGGCATCATCTGGAACTACGAACACCTGAGCCGCAACGACGGGCTTTCGGGCAACCGCATCACGGCGCTGTGCGACGACGTGTACGGCCGGATATGGATCGGGACCTCGCAGGGGCTGGATATTTACGACAGCCGCCACCTGCGGAAAGTCGAGGGGTTCGCCGGACTGGAAATCTGCTCGCTGTATGATGCGGGTGAACGGATATTCATCGGATCGACGCTTTTCGTCGGGGTTTACGACTATGCCGGAGGCCGCTTTTCGCGGCTGACTTGGGAAGGGGAGGATGTCGGGTATGTGCGCACGATCCTGCGGGTCGGGGACGAAATCCTGCTCAAAACACAGACCCGGATGTTCCGCTGCGACGGCGACCGGCTGACGCTCGTCGCCGACCGTACTCCCTACGAATACCTCTGCTGCGACAAGTTCGGACAGTTGTGGGGGCTTGCGAAGGACCGCGTCTGCCGGATCGACGAGACATTCGGCGTGGCGGCCACCTATAAACTCACCAATGCGGACCAGTCGCCGCTGGTGGGGGTGTGCATCTACGCCGACTCGAAAGGGTGCGTCTGGGTCGGAACGGTCAAGGACGGACTTTTCCGCTACAACCGCGTGGCCGACGAGTTTCGCCGCGAGCAGGTCGCCCGGCAATTCGGCGTTCCGGAGATCGAGAATATCGCCAGTCTGAGCGAGGACCGTTACGACCGGTTGTGGATCGGTCATAACAACGGCGTTTCGGTTTACGACTATAACAACGATTTTTTCTGCAATTATGTCTGCGAGCACAACGACAACGCCGTGCTCAACACCGTGGTCTCCATCTTCCGGACCCGCCGGCAGGACATGCTGCTGGGAACCTATTTTTCGGGTCTGTTCTCGGTCGGAGGGCTCGACTCCGGGGTGGAGTACTACACGCTCGGCTCTACGGGGGCGCATCTCCGTTCGCAGAGTGTGGCGGCCAACGGCATCCTGCGCGACGAACAGCGGAACTGGTGGGTGGCGACCAACAGCACGGGGATCAACGTGCTCGATCCGTCGGGCAACTTCCTGCGGCGCATTTCGAGCCGTAACCGGGGGATCAACGACAACATCCTCACCCTGCAGCGCGACGTCCGCGGCAACCTGTGGGCGGGGTCGCTTTCCAGCGGCCTCTACTGCCTGACTTCCGGCGGGGCGCTGCGCCATTACACCCACCATGCCGGCGACGAGGCGTCGCTTTCGGGAGGCAACGTGCAGTTGCTCTGTCCGCTCAATGCCGACACGCTGTTCGTGGCGCACGAAAAGGGGATCGACATCTACCGCTATGCCACGGATTCCTTTGTTCAGGTCTGCAAATGCGGAACGGAGGAGTTCGCCCTTTACAATGTCCTGACGCACGGAGACAAGGTCTATTTCGTCAATTTCGGATCGGTGCTGTGTTATGATCGCACACGGGGCCGGATGTCGGAGTACCCGGTGCCTGCCACCGAGAAACTCCAACCCTATCTCCAGTGCGGTTGGGTGGACGCCGAGGGCTGTCTGTGGCTGGGAACGACCAAAGGCGACGTGTGGCGGTTCGAGGAGGGGCGTTTCACTCCCGCCGTGCAGGACCATCCGCGGATCAAAAGCGGGATCGTCGGGATGCAGGGCGATGCCGTCGGCAATCTGTGGCTGGCGGCGGGGAACGACCTGTTCCGGCTCGACACGGCCCGGCGCCTGCGCCGTTTCAGCCTTGCCAAAGGCATGGGCATCAACGAATTCAACGTCCGGTCCGGGTATGCGGGCCGCGAGGGTGAGATTTGCTTCGGAACGACGAGCGGGCTGGTCTGTTTCTGGCCCGCGAAGCTGGAAGGCGACCTCCGGCAGCAGCCGACGCTCTTCATCTCCGGGCTGAAACTCTTCAACAAGCCCGTGGAAATCGGCGGCGACGTGCTGGAATACCCGGTCAACGACACGCACGGGATCACGCTGGCCCACAAGCAGACCTTCCTGACCTTCGAGGTTTCCGTGATCGACTACGATATTTTCCGCACGGCTCCCTATTCGTGCCTCTACCGGCTGGAGAATTTCGACGACGACTGGTATGAGCTGGGGCCGCAGGGCGAGATCACCTACACGGGACTGGCCACCGGCCGTTACGAGCTGTCGGTGAGGCTGGTGTCGGACGACGGCGAGGTGCTGGCCGAGAAGCGGATCGCCATCCGGGTCCGGCCGCCCGTGCTGCTCAGCGGATGGATGATCGCGCTCTACCTGCTGGTGCTGGGGTTCGTCGTGTGGCAGTTCGTGCGGCTGGTGCGGCGGCAGCGGCATGCCCGTGAACTGGTCGAGCAGGCCCGCCGCGAGCGCGAGACCCGCGACCGGATCAATGCCATGAAACTCGATTTCTTCAGTTGCATCTCCTACGAGTTCAAGACGCCGCTGTCGGTGATTTCGACTTTGCAGGACAGCGTGCTGCCGCCGTCGGACGGCGATGCCGGGAGCGATCCGGCGATTTTCCGGCGCAACATCGGGAGGCTCGACTTTCTGGTCAATCAGTTGCTGGATTTCCGCAACATCGAGTCGCGCAACATCTCCGTCTCGATCCGTAAATACGACATGGTGCCCTTCCTGCGCAATATCTACGAGACTTTCGTGCCCCTCTACAACCGCAAGCAGATCACGCACGGTTTCCATGCCGAAGTGGAGTCGCTGCCGATGCCCTTCGACGCCGCCAAGATGGAGATGCTGGTGGGCAACCTGCTCGACAACTCCTTCAAATCGGTACAGCCGGGCGGCGAGAGCACGCTGAAACTCACCTTCGACGGGCGGCAGGCCGTCATCGAGCTGTTCAACAGCGGCCCCTGCCTGACCGAAGAGCAGAAAAAGGCTATTTTCCAGCCCTACAACTCGGCGGGACTGCCCAATGCGGGTATCGGGCTGGCGCTGGTGAAGAGCATCGCCCGGTTGTTCGACATCCGCCTGTCGGTGGAGTCGCTGCCGCAGCGCGGCAATGTTTTCCGGGTGGAGATGGCTGTCGGGCAGGACGACGGGGCTGCGACCGAACGGCCCGATGCCGCGACGGGCATCGTCGGACGGATCGTCGACAATACGAGTTATTTCGAGGATACGTCGCAGCCCCGGTTCCTCGATGCCGAGGGGCACCGCAAGTTCCGCATCCTGCTCGTCGAGAACGATGCGGATTCGAAACGGGTGCTGGAAAAGCGGTTGCAGAAACATTTCCATGTGTCGAGCGCCGCGACGGGCGACGAAGCGTTGCTGCTGCTCAAATCCCAGAGCATCGACGTGGTGATCAGCGATATGCAGCTTGCCGACACGAACGGCTTCGACCTGTGCGGCATGATCAAGAACTCGAACCGCACACGCCATGTCCCGGTGATTCTGGAGAGTTTCGAACTTTCGGGCGAGAACCGCATCCGGGCCCTGCAATGCGGTGCCGACGCCATGTTCCAGAAGCCGATCAACCTGCAGGAGCTGTTCCTGCGGCTGAACAACCTGCTGCGGACGAAGGACGTGCTGCGCGACTATTACATGACGGCGGGCAGTGTCGGGATCACGACGCCCGAGCTGAACAACACCGACGAACGGTTCATCCTTTCGGTGACGGACTACATCCATGCCCACCTCGACGATCCGAGCCTGTCGGTCAACGAGCTGGCCCGTTTTGCGAATATCAGCCGCACGCAGTTGTATCTCAGCATCAAGCGGCTGACCGACCGGACCCCTTCGGATTTCATCCTGCAGATCAAGATGCGCGAGGCGGCCGAATGGCTCCGGACGACCGATATGACCGCGTCGGAAATCTCCTACAAGCTGGGTTACTGCAATCCGAACCACTTCAGCCGCCAGTTCAAGGAGTATCACGGCGCTTCGCCCGGCGAGTACCGGCGGCGGCATGCGAAACCCGGAGCGTGATTCTCTGCGGGAGCGGATTCGTTTCGATTCTCTGGCCGACCGTTTCCGGCTGCTCTGAGCCGGGCCGTCGATAAACAAACCCCGCCATACAACAGGTATGGCGGGGTTCGCTGTTTCCGGGGCTATGGGCGTCAGTGGAAAAGCCGGTAGCCGACGATGATCGAGCCGCGCATGTGCAGCATCTTGTAGTCGAAATACTTGGTATCCTTCTGGAAGATGTCCAGAAAACCCATGCTGACGCGGATGCCGATGTTCAGGCGGTTGTAGACCGTGTGTTCGTAGCCCACCATCACGCCGGCGTCGAAATCGCGCAGCGAGGAGGTGAAGGACATGTTGATCGGCTCACCGCCCTTTTCGATGATCACCTCCACCTTGTCCGGTTCACCGCCCGAATAGCCCTTCGTGGCCAGTGTCTCGAACTCCGCCTTCAGGTTGTAGGAAAAGTAACCGCCGAACAGCAGGCGCGACACATGGTTGTTGAAGGTGTATTTGGCGTAGAACGGCACCTCGAACATCGTGAACGACATGTCCATTTTGGCCGTACCCGTGTAGTACTGGAGCAGTCCGGCCTCCATATCCTCGTATTTCTGGTTCGAGACGCGGGCGTCGGCCTTCATTCCCACGGTCTTGTAGATGAAATTGGCCCCGAGACTCCACCGGTCGTGGAGGCGGAACTCGGCGAAGACGCCCATGTCGAGGTTCAGTTGCGGATAGGGGTTGAACGTGCTGGGGATATACTTGAACGGCACGGGAATGGCGCCGCCGATGTCGGTGCCGATCAGTACGCCTGCGCGGAAGATATTCTGGTCCGACGAAATCAGTTTCTGACGGGCGGGTTTCAGTTCCTCGGTCCGGGCGCCCGTTTTCGCCGCCTTCGACGATGAGTTTTCCGCTTTTGCGGAGGAGCCCGAGAGCAGGGCGAACGTGCAGGAGAGAATTGCGATATGTTTGAGTTTCATAACTTGCTGGCTTGTATTTTAGTAATTAATCACGAAGTGGTCTACCGTGAGCTTGCTGCCGATTGCGCCGATGAACTTGTCGCCGTCCTTGCTCGACGACATCACCACGGCGATATGCGTCGGCGTAATATCGGCATATTGCTCGTTGTAGACCATCGGGAGCGTGATCTTCGACCACTCTTTGTAGGGGTTGTTCGCACCGTCGATCACCAGTTCGGCGCGGCCCAGAACGGTGATGTTCTCGGCGTTCTCGGACCCGTCGTAGTCGATGGCTCCGCTGCCGCTCCATTGCAGCAGCTCCACCCAGATGTGGGCCTTGTCCACGCCATCGATGTCATGGATCGAGTATTTTCCCTTGTCGTCGGCCGTCGCCTCCTTCAACTGGGCACCCGGGGCATATTTCACCTCCATCGAAACCGATGCGGGGCGTGCCGTGTAGGGGATGCCGAATTTGGTCATCTTGCGCGGTTGGGTGATGTAATTGATATTGAGATTGAACAGACCCGTATAGAGCGTTCCGGACGCTACGACGTAACCTTTGAATACCGTGTTTTGTTCAGAGGTGGTCATTTCGGCAGCCAACGTACCGTCGGCCCGTTCGACGGGCATGGTCCCTTTTACACCCATACCGATTATGGTCAGATTGGCCGTACCCCATCCGTAGCCGGCGCCGGGTGTCGGGTCGATGGTGTAGGTGCCGCCGTTGATGTTCTTGAACTCACCCCAAAGTTCGAATTCGCTGTTGGCGATCTGAACCTCCACGGGTTTGTCGATGTAGACCGTCCATGTCTTCGTCACCTCTTCGTCCTGCGACGTGACGGTCAGCGGAACCTCGTGGTTGTAGCTGTTGATCGTCAGGATGCCGTTCTCCAGTCCGGTCACGGAGGCGTTCTCCGAGGTCTCGATGGCGACGGTCGCATAGAACGGCGGAACGCCTTCGATCTCCATCCGGACGCGGCTGTTCTCCGGTTCGAGCTTTACCGCGACGAGCGTGCCGCCCGTGATGTGGTTGACAAGGAAGTTGGTGATCTCGGCCGTGTGACCCTTGGCCTGCGACTCGAGGTCGATGGTCCACTGCTGTTCGGTCCCGTTCTCGGCGCGCACTGTGAATGTCTTGGTCGAGGTCAGCGACTCGAATGTCAGCGGGGTGTCGTAATCGGCGATCTCCTGTTCGACGACGGCTGCCGCGGGGCTGCCCAGCTTCACGATCTTGTTGGTCAGCGTGAGCGGGAAGGCTTTGGGACCGGCGGTGATCTTCAGCGTGATGCGGTGGTTGGTGTTGTCCGCGACGATCGACGTCGACGACAGCTTCATCCGGTTGTCTTTCGAGGTGTATGTGAACGAGAAGTTCGATATGCTGGTGTCCGAGGATTCTTCGGCATTCTTGTCCTTGAGGTAGAGCGTCCAGCTCCGGCTTTGCTGGCCGTTGGAGGTCTTGACCGTGACCGTTGCCGTATTCGTGACATAGGTGTGGCTCGATGACTTCGAGGTGCTGGTAGCCCCTTCGGGAAGCGTCAGCGCGAAGGTGAGTTTCAGAGCGATCTTCTCTTTCGGGTCGATGGCTGTGCCGTCGATCCTGCCGACCGGGACGGTGATGCGGCTGTTTTCGTGGTCGATCTCCACCTGATCGGTATCCACGGCGAGGACATCGTTGCCCGGGGTGCTCGAGTAGCCCGATATGGTAAGGTCGAGAATGTCGGTGTTCAGTTCCGGGAAAAGCGTGAGCGTCCAACTCTTGGCCAGTCCCGATATTTTGTCCACGATCCAGACCTGCTTGGTGTCGGTGTACGACTCGAACGTGTAGCTGTTGCCTTCGGGTGCGCCTATCAGCAGGGAGTTGGCGTGTATCGGCAGCTCGATGGCGGCCGTGACGGGGAATGTCACTGCACGGGCTACCGGACGAATCATCAGGCTGACGCGGCCGCCGACTTTCGATATGCTGAATTCGGTGGAGGCTCCGGTGAGCTGTACCGTTTCCGAGCGGAATCCGACCGTCGAGGTGACGGGCGTCAGGCGCTCGACCTGATCCTCGGTCAGCGTGCTCGTGCTCACATTGTCGGTCTGGGTCACGATTTCCGAGCGGAAGGTCCATGTTTTCGTGCGGCCGCTGGCGGCTTCGACGGTGTATTTCATCGTGCTCTCCTTCTCTTCGAAGGTGAGCGTCGCTGCGGGGGCTTCCGTTCCGTCGGCCCAGTCGGCGCCGTCGGCCAGTGTGAACTCCGGCACGAACGTCAGCGGATAGGTGGCGGTGCCCAGCGCCTGAAAGACGATCTCGGAGTTGATCTTGTCGATGCGGGCATACGGTGCGGCCAGCATTTCCGATCCCTCTCCGGCCGTGACGCCGACCCGGGCGATCTCGGCCGATTCGTTCGACTGGGCGTCGACGATTTGCAGTTTCCAGCGCGTGGTGGCGCCGCTGGAGGCTACCGTGTAGAGTTCGCGGACGTGGTTCTGGTTATCGAAGGTGAACTCTTTCCCCCCCCCCGTCGAATCCGAGTATCTGTTTGCATCCCGGTTCGGTCTTGACATCCACCGAAATGGTGATGGGGAAGAGGTATTTGCCGTAAACGAGCGGCAGTTCGATGACTTCGCCCTTGATGACGGGCTGGTCGAAGATTACGCGGTCGGGATCGGCCGTGAGGATGGAGAACTCCTCCACCCGGGCCGAGTCGCTCAGTTGTGCTACCTTTTCACACGATGCGAGCCACGCGCTCGCGACAATCACCATGCACGGAATGCGCAGTAAACGGGAAGTCATAAATGTCATATTCAAAATTTTCTGTTTGAACCCGCGGCATATATCAGGATGTCCGCGGGGGATTTCATAGTCGGTAAAAACGGTCAAAGGTACCGACTATCCCCTGCAAAAACAATTTTACAGGGCCTAAATTCAACGAAACGGCGGTTTTTCATCACGAACAGGAGCGGATTTTCCGGATAAAGTCAGGCTGTTTTTGCCCCCCCCCTCCGGAGCCGGGGCTATTTCTCGGTCCGGTAGGCGGTCGGGGTGAGCCCGGTGTGCTCCTTGAAGTATTTGCCGAAGAACGACTGGTTGGGAAAATTGAGGGAATAAGCGACTTCCTGAATGCTCATCGTAGAGTATTTCAGGAGGTTTTTCGCTTCGAGTACGACGTAGTCGTCGATCCACTCCGAGGCGGTGCGGCCCGTCGTCTTGCGGATGATCGTCGTGAGGTATTTGGGCGTCAGGTGCAACTGTGCGGCGTAGAATCCGACCGAGCGGTGCTGCATGTAGTGGCGGGCCAGTTCGTCCATGAACTGGTTGAAGTACTCCTCGTTGCGGCTGCGGGCCGAGGCGGGAAGCACGGCGGCCGCCGAGATGTGGCGGTCGATGATGCGGCAGACCTTGTAGGCCAGCGTGCGGATCACCGAGCGCATCACCTCGTCGGAGTAGAGGTCCGTGCGCGGAGAGGCCGCTTCGGCGTCGATTTCGGCGAACGACCGCGTGATGCCGTTCCACTCCTCTCCGGTCAGCGGCAGGCAGGGCTGCTCCTCGACGCAGAGGAAGAGTCGTGACAGCAGTTTGAAGTCGATGTTGATGCGCCGTATGAACTCCTCTTCGCACATCACGGCGTAGACCGAGGATTCGCGTCCGACGGACTCCACCTGCAGAATGGAGCCGGGCAGGTGGACGAAGAGCGTTCGTTCTTCCAGCGTGTGATGCCGCAGTCCCGAGGTGAAGGTGATCGAACCTTTGGAGCAAAAAACGATTGCAAAGGCGTTCAGCCGGGTCGGGTAACGGAACAGATCGATGTTGAATTCGTCCGTCACGTCGACGCGCGAAGCGATCACGCAGCCATCGTAATAGAGGTCGCCCGGCCGCAGGGCGTTGGCTTCCAAGAGGGTAGTGAGCGAAAAACTCGGGATGTTCGTTTCGTTCATTTTGTCATTGTCTTTTGTGCAAATATAGCAAATGGGGAGACAGAATTTCTCCGAAAAGTTCGAAATCGAACCAATCGACGAATTTAACCGACACGGCGGCCTTTTTCCGGAGCCCCTAAAAGGAGAACTTTGCATCGAAAAAACGTAAAATAGATGAAACGAACGATCCTTGTAGCCGCGCTGCTCATGGCCGCCGGCTGTTCTTCCCCCAAAAAGGCCCGGACGGTCGATCCGCTGCGGGTCGAAACCATCGTCGCCGCGCCTTCGGCCGATGCCGGAGCCGCGGTTTACGTCGGCACGATCGAGGAGGAGGCTTCGGCCTCGCTGAGCTTCCCCGTTCCCGGGACCGTCGCCCGCACCTTTGCGGACGAGGGCCAGCGCGTGCGGCAGGGACAACTGCTGGCCGAACTCGATCCCACGTCGGCCCGCCAGACCTTCGATGCCGCCGAAGCGGCCCTGAATCAGGCCAAAGACGCCTGTGCGCGCCTGCGGCAGCTTTACGATGCCGAGAGCCTGCCCGAAATCCAGTGGGTCGAGGCGCAGACACGGCTCCGTCAGGCCGAAGCGGCCTTTGAGATCGCCCGGAAGAACCTCGGCGACTGTTCGCTGAGTGCGCCTTTTGCGGGTGTCGTCGGCAGGCGGCAGGCCTCGGCCGGGGAGAATGTCCTGCCGGGCGTTCCGGTGATGACGCTGCTGCAGATCGGGAGCGTCAAGGTGCGCTTCTCGGTGCCCGAGCAGGAGATCGCCGGGCTCGGTGCGGACAGCCGCATCGGGGTCAGCGTCGCCGCGCTGGGCGACCGCACGTTTACGGCCGGCCGGATCGAGAAGGGTGCCGTGGCTAATCCTGCGGCCCATACCTACGACGTGCGGGCGACGCTGCCGAACGCCGGGGGCGAGTTGCTGCCGGGGATGGTGTGCCGCGTGACGGTTTCGCCGGCGGGAGCCGCCGAGGAGATCGTCGTGCCGGTGCGCGCCGTGCAGCAGGCCGGCGACGGCAGCCGTTTCGTCTGGATGGTGCGCGGCGATTCGGCCGTGCGCAAGGCCGTCACGACGGGACGGCTGGTGAACAACGGCATCGTGCTGACCGGGGGCGCCGCGGCGGGCGACCGCATCGTTGTCGACGGCATGCAGAAGATCGGCGAGGGCAGTAAAGTCACGGAGCGATGAGAAGTTCGAACAACGTGATCGCATGGTCGATGCGCAATTTCCGCATCACCTTCCTGCTCGTCGGGTGCCTCTTCGTGTTCGGCATCTACGGACTGGTGCGCATTCCCAAACAGGAGTTCCCCGAATATACGATCCGGCAGGGCGTCGTCGTGGGCATCTATCCGGGCGCTACGAGCGAGGAGGTCGAGGAGCAGTTGGCCAAACCGCTGGAGCAGTTCCTGATGACCTATAAGGAGGTGAAGCGGCCGAAGACCACCTCCACCTCGCAGAACGGCATGTGCTATGTGATGGTCGAACTGGAGGACGACGTGAACGACAAGGACGAGGTCTGGTCGAAGATCAAACACGGGCTGGCGTCGTTCAAGATGCAGTTGCCATCGGGCGTGGCGGCGATTGTCGTGAACGACGATTTCGGCGACACCTCGGCGCTGCTCGTCACCCTCGAGTCGGATACGCGCTCCTACCGCGAGCTGAAAGGCTACATGGACGATCTGAGCGACCGCCTGCGGCGTATCGAGTCGGTCTCGAACCTGAGGCCCTACGGCGTGCAGTCGGAGCAGATCTCGGTTTATATCGACCGCGAACGGCTGGCGGCCTACGGCATCGGCGAGAAGGTGATCTCCGCGGCGCTGGCCGCGCAGGGGCTGACCCCGCTGGGCGGCTCGGTGAGCAA
>ERZ772812.1081-NODE-1081-length-20975-cov-3.108222_pt1 | contig 20975 bp, 9 predicted proteins | sample MGYA00511343_ERZ772812 | MGnify/ENA primary metagenome ERZ772812 (study PRJEB29015, sample SAMEA2737706) | human gut metagenome | biome: human gut; feature: human-associated habitat; material: faeces | place: China | collected 2012 ...
GCACCCTTGGGCACCCGGTACCACTGGATGGCAGCCGCAGGCCGGCCGGAGGCGACGACCGTGAAGGTGGCGATCTCGCCGTCGGTCACCGACAGCCGCAGGGCGAACTCCTCACCCTTGATCCGCCAGCCTCCCACGACATCGCTCATCGAGGTGGTCGTCAGGCTGACCGTTTCGTTCAGCTCCAAGTCGGCCGTGCGGTAGACGATACGGTCGATCTCCTCCCCGGAGGGATTCTTCACGACCAGCGCACCGCGGCGCAGCCACTTGCCGTGGTAGGGATTCACATATTTCACACCGAAAAGGGTGTAGTTCTTCGGGGTGATCTCCCAATGAGCCGCTTCGTGGAGGTCGGGATTAGCCATGGCTGCCCTGCCCGAAAGGATCGAATCGACCCGGTCGGCTTGGGTAATGCGCATCGGAATCACATAGACCCCCTTGTGGGCATCGGGGTCATCGAAGAACTCGTCGGCGAGCTTCACCGTAATCAGGCCGTTGAGCTTGCCCTCGGGAATCTCGACACTGCCATCGGTCGAGAGCTTGTAATAACGCGAAGGCAAGACTCGGATTTTTTCGTCGTTCTGGTTATAGAGGTTGTCGCTCACCAGCGACTCGTCCACCTCGTAATAGACCCGGCGCGAAACGTCGTTGTAGATGTAAACGCCGCCCAGCACCACGCCGATATTGAACTTATGGGCACGGTCCAGCGAATTGTCGAGCACGTCGTTGCCCAGCGAAAGCGTCCGCACGGGGTACTGGAACGGGAAGCAGACCGTCTGGTAATCGAAATCCTCGTAGTCGAAGGGTTTGTTGTGGCAGGCACTCAACAGCACGGCTGCCGACAGGAAAGCAAGTATCTTTTTCATTTTTCCGAAATTTATCAATTCCATCCGTCGTTCTGGATCAGCCCTTTCACCACGTCGTCGTTAGGAATGGGCCCATAGATCATATAGCGTTCGAAAACGCGTTCCTTGACGTCGACAGCCGTCAGGCCGCCGTCGAAAGTTCCCCGTACGGTAGCGTTCATGGCATCGTAATCCAGCCAGCGGCGCACATCCCAGAAGCGGACCTGCTCGAAGCAGAGTTCCAGACGGCGTTCATTGCGAATCAAACGCTGCATGGCAGACCGCGAGGTGATCGAAGCCAGATAGGCGTCGGGCTGGTCGAGGCCTGCCGTCTCACGCAGCTTCGCCATCACATCCTTGGCCGAATAGGTGTTCGGACCCGTTCCGGTCGGTCCCCATGCCTCGTTGGCTGCTTCGGCATAGATCAGGAACGCCTCGGTGAAACGCATCAGCGTGTTGAAATGGATGGCCGGAACCACATTGCCCGTCTCGAGGCTCACCGATTCGTTGGTGAATTTCCGCAGGTAATAACCCGTACAGGTGGAATACTCCGTGCGATTGATGCCGTTGCTGGGATGATCGACCGTATTGATGACCGAACCCTTGAATACCATTCCGTTGTAGATGACATACTGGGCCAGCCGGGGGTCACGGTTCTCGAAGGGATTCCGCTCGTCGAAACCGGAGCCGTCGGCACCGATCGGATAGCCCGACTTCATCGGGAAGGCGTCCACGAAATTCTGCGAGGGGCTCACGCGCCCGCTGCCGTTGAGGCTGGGCGGAAACTGCGCCTTTTCGAGATTGCTGCTGTTGGTGTAGTCCTCCCGCCAGAGAATATCCTTGTTGCTCTTGTCGAGGTAGAATACCACGCGGTTCGACGCGAGATTGCTCAGACCGCCGAAAGCGTCGATGACCTCGGCAGCAGATTCGGCCGCCTTCTCCCAAAGTGCGGGATCGTTCGTCGGGTTGAACGCCGGACTCGCGGCGAGCAACCGAACCCGGGCCCGCAGCATCTTCATGGCCAGTCCCGAGATACGGTTGGTATTGCGCGAACCGTACACGACGTCGTAATCCTCCTTGTCGGGCGTACCGGCCGGGGCGTTCTCATAGCGGTCGGGCAGCAGTTGCAGCGCCCGTTCGATGTCCTTCTCGATCTTTCCGACGCACTCCGCGAACGAGAGCCGCTGCAAGCCGTCCTGCTCATGCTTCGAGGAGATGAAACGGTCCATGTAGGGCACGCCCAGCAGTTCGCCCGAAGAGGATTTGCCGGCATGCGCCTGCAGGATCAGCGAGTGGTGGTAAGCCCGCAGCGCATATGCCTCGCCCTTGAGCCGGTTGGGGAAGTGCTCGGCCCGCCATTCGGAGGTGTAGGACCACTTCACTTCGTCGACGATCTGGTCGAGGAAATAGTTGATGTAGGCGATCTGCGTATAGTTCCGCCACTGCGAAAAGGGATCGCTCGTCGAACGCCATGCCCCCTGCGCGGCCAGCATATAGCCGTTGGAGATGTTGTTCGAATGGGCGTCGTCCACGGCCACCTCCGTATAGTTGAGCGTGGTGGGCAGGTTGTCGTAAGCCTTCAGCAGGATGCCTTCGGCCAAGACCGGATTCTCGATGACGTCCTCGCGGGTGAGCACATTGTCCTTACCCGGCTCGACAAAGTCGGTGCATCCGGCCGCCGCACCCGCAAGGGCCGACAGGGCTATGATGGTCAGTTTTTTCAGTTTCATGGTGCTAAGGTTTAAAAATTAGCCTTAAATCCCAGAGCGAACCAAGTGTAGGCGGGTTCGGCCCCGATGTTCAACAACAGCCGCTCCTTCTCGGGAGCGAGCGTCAGCAGATTGTTGGCCCGGAAGTAGACATTCGGGCTCTTCATGCCGATCTTGCGGGCAACGCGATCGCTCAGGTGGTAGGTCAACTGCACGACGGGAATCTTGAAGAAACCGGTAGCCGAGACCCAGAAGGTCGAATTCTGGAAGTTGTGCACATTGCCCGTGGTTGACAGCCGGGGATAGGTCGCCGTCGAACGGGTGTCGACGCCGCGTTCGGGATCGTAGGCCCAGCGAGCCTTCATCAGGTAGGAGGGGTATTTCATCTCACCGCTGACCTGATAATAGTTGCCCGAGAGAATCTGCGAACCGCCGGTCTGCGCACGCATCTGGGCATAAAGCGAGAAATTGCGCCAGCGCAGCGTCAGTGCAAGGCGGTAATCGTATGTGCTGCGCGAATCGCCGATCACCTTCTGGTCGCGGTCGTTGACGACACCGTCGCCGTTCAGGTCCCGGTATTTCAGATCGCCGGCCCGCACCGTACCGAAGGAGGGCTTGGCAAGCGTCTTGTCGGCGGGATCGTTGATCCGGTCGATCTCCTCCTGCGTATAGAATCCGTCGGCGACGTATCCCCACAATGCGGAGAGGCTCTTGTCCGTCTTCTGGTTGTATTCCAGCCCCGGACCGTAGTTCAGTTCGTCGATCTTCAGGTTCTTGGCGCTGTAGTAAACCATGCCGGCGTTGACCGACAACGACCAGTCGGGGTCGAAACGCTTGTTATAGGCGAGTGAAATCTCGAAGCCGCGCCCCTCGGAGATACCGTAGTTGCGGCTCATGATAAAATCGCTGCCGCCGATGACACCCATGTATTCATTGACGGTCTGGGCGACCAGTCCCGTCTTGCGGCGCTGGAAATAGTTCACCTCGGCATAGAGCGAGCGCTTCAGCAGGGCTATTTCGAAACCTGCGTTCAGTTCGTAAACATCGGCGAACGTAAGGTCGGGATTGCCCAGCACGACGGGCAGGAAATTGTTGCTGTTCGAACCGTCGTTGTAGGTGTGCTTGTCGCCGATCTTGTAGGTATCGCGCGAGAGGTTGTAGTCGGTGGGATCGGACTTGAGGTTGGAGAAACTCGCCTTGATCTTCAGGAAGTCGATGCCGCTGTTGCGCATGAACTTCTCCTCGGAGACGATCCAGCCCAGCGCATAGCTGCTGGCCACGCCCCAGCGGTGATCGGCCGGCAGGAAGGGCGAAGCGATGGCGGCGATACCCACCTCTGCGATGTAGCGGTTGCCATACATGTAATTGGCACGCAGGGCATAGTCCAACTGCTTCTTGGAGTAAATCTGTCCCTGCGTCACATAACTGCTCATGCGATGCGTGGCCGTGACGTTCACATCGTGCTCGCCGCCGAAGACCCGGCTGTAATTGAGCACATTGTACCAAGCGATCTTGCGGTTCATGTCCACCTTGCCGATGGACTGCGCTCCGACGAAGTTATTCTCACCCTGCTTGGTCAGGTGGATGAGATCCACGTCACTCGTCGTACTGATCTCGAACGAAGGGGTATAGACCGCATATTTGTTGGTCTGCGAGATCATGTAGACGTTGTTGTTGTCGATACCTCCGTAGGTGCTGAACGTCAGGCCCGGCGTGATGCCCTTCAGATCCACGTCGAAACCGATGTTGACGTTGGCCGCCCGATTCGTGAGCTTGTCGTAGCCGGCAAGCATCTTATCGCCGTAGACGTTGGTCGTATAGACGTGATCGCCGGCAACCAAATATTTGCCGTCGATGAGCGATTTCTGCTGGCGAGCCTCCTCCACCAAATCCATATCCCCCGGCGCAACGCGGTCGATCGGGATCAGGAACGCAAACTGGTTGGGACGCCGCGTGGAGGCCATCGACCAGAAATCGCCCTTGGAGGCGTAGTTGCTGTTGAGCACGACGGTCATGTCGACCTTGGCGCGCAGATAGTCGGTGATCTTCACGTCCACGTTACCGCGGGCGCGGAACGTATTGTCACCCTCGTCGGCCGCCTCGCCCAACTTCTGCAGCGACTTATCGTAGTCGTAACCCAGCAGGAAATAGTACGACGCGATCCGGTTACCGCCGCCCACTTCGACGGCAGCCTTGTGCGACTGCTTCACGTTACGCAGGAAATCGCTGTTGTAGAAATCCACATCGGGGTATTGCACGGGGTCGAACCCGATCCGGGTATTCTGAATCGCCATCGCGTCGTAACGGTCCGTCAGCCCGTCGTTGCGGCGCGCCTCGTTGTAGAGAGTCATGTAGTCGGCGGAGCCCATGTAGTCGGGATACTTGATCGGACGCGCCAGCGAATACTCGTAGCGCACGTTCAGGTAGTTCTTCAGCGGCGTGCCGCGCTTGGTGCGGATGTTGATGACGCCCTGACCGGTGCCTCCATAGAGAATCCGCGAGGAGGCATCCTTCAGCACACTGATCGACTCGATCTCGTCGGGCGAGAGATAGTCGGCGAACGACAGCCCTTCGTCGCCCTTCATCATACCGTCGATCACGACCACGTTACCCGCATAGCGGATGTTGGCAGCGTCGAAAATACCGGTTCCGGAGGCCTGAAGATAGCTCAGCCAGTCATCGGCATAATAGGTATCACGGAGTTTGTCGACATTCACCTGATCCACGGCGCCGATGACATTGCGGCGTTTGAGGGGCACGAACGGCATGTCCACTTCATCGCTTTTCCCGGATTGATAGCCACTGGCCGTAAGCGTGACGGGGCCTTTGTTGACGTCGGAAGCGGGAATCGTCATCGGTTCGTATCCGTCGGCCTCGATGAGCACCGTCTCCTGCGGATCCGCCTTTACGGTAAAGGCTCCGCCCTCATTACTCCGGGAGATGGTCTTGCCTTCGTTGGTATAGACGAGGGCCCCGACGACCGGCTGCCCCTCCGCCCCGACGATTCTCGACGCGAGCGTGATCTGCGCCGACTGCTGTTTCCGGTGCTTCCGCTGGGCCGAGGCCGGCTGGAAAAGGCCCGACGCCAACAGAAGGAAACATGTGATTATAATCTTGATCTTCATAACTTTTCGCTTAAATGTTAGTTCCAACCCGGATTCTGCGTAAAGCCTTCATACTGCTGCACATCGGTGCGCTTGAAGGGAAGCCAGTAGTGCTTCTGATCGAATACGCCGTTGCACACCACCTCTTTGCGGAAATAGGTGTGCTGCTTGTCGAATACACCCTTGTAGCGGATCTTGTATTCGGGCAGGTGCGCCACATACCAGCGGCGGATGTCGTACCAGCGGTGTCCCTCGTAGGCCAACTCCACGGAGCGTTCATTCCAGACACGCTTGCGGAAAGCCTCGCGGTCGGAGGTGAATTTCGCAGCCACGTCGGGCAGCGATTCACCGCCGTAGGTATAGAGTTCATAGGGCTTGGTGACATCCTCGTCGGTTGGCAGCTTCACGCGGCGGCGGACGATGTTCACCGCCTCAGCGGCACTCAGGGGCGCCCACGAAGGAACGGCCGTCGGCGAAGGGCAGACCTCGTTGATCGCTTCGGCATAGATCAGGTACATCTCGGCGAGCCGGATGTAAGGAATGCCGAACTGGTAGTTCGAAGTCTGCTTGTCGAACTTATTGGCCTTGTAGGGAATGTACTTGCGGATCAGGTATCCGGTCAGCGAACCCGAACCGGAGTTCATGTCCTTGCCGTTACCGGCGCCCGAGCCGCCCGCCGAATAGAGCTGCACATAGGCATCCGCCGCGGGTGAGATATTGCTCGTGGCCACCCATTTGACACCGTCGACCAGAATCGTCTGCAACAGACGCGGATCGCGGTCAGCCCATGGATTCATAGGATCGTATTTGCTGTCTGGATCGTCGATCGGAAGACCTTCCTTCGTCTCGTACAGATCCACCATATTCTGCGTGGCAGCCGTCACCTGTCCCTTGCCCTCGAAACGCTGCGAGTTGTGGATATTGCCGATACGCACCAACTGGCTGTTGCCGCGGGCCGTGGTGAGCTTGAACCAGATATACTCCTTGGTATAGACCTCGCGCTGTTCCGTCGTATTGTTGATGAAATTTTTGGAATAATCCTTCCACTCCACCAGTTGGTATACGCCCTGATCGGCCAGCTTGATTACCTCGTAAGCAGCCTTGGCAGCCTCCTCGCACAGTTCGGAATCATATTCGGCCACACCTTTTTCAATACGGGTCGTGAGCGGACTGGCGGCATAGAGGTAGGCACGCGCCTTGAGCGCAAGGGCAGCCCCCCGGGTCACACGTCCCAGATAGGCGTCGGGAGCGGCGATACCCTGCTGGGTCTGGTTCCAATCGACGGGCAGACACTCGGCAGCCTCGTTCAGGTCGCCGATAATGCGCATGAGCGTCTCCTTGAACGACAGCCGCGGAAAACGCATGTCGTCGCTCGGTTCCAGAAAACGGTCGATATAGGGAAGACCACCCCAGAGACGGGCAAGTTCGAAATGATACCATGCCCGAAAGAAATGGAGCTGTCCCTTGATGAGCCGGACCTGCTCGTCCGTAGCACCCACCAACAGGTGGAGGTTCTTGAAGCCCTGATTGCAGATGCGGATCTGCTCCCATCCGTTCCAGAAGCCGTAGTTGCCGCCGGACGAGGATTCGGTGATCATGTTCTGCCATGTATTGGTCCATATCCACCAGTAGTTTCCCTGCGGAAAGGTCTGCGAAGCGATGAAATCCTTCGAGCCGTAAACGTCGTCGCCCATATCGAGGCACGCGCAGTTGGCCTGATCGATATAACGCACGAGTTTTTTCCCGTAGAGATTGTCGATGAATCCCGTAAAATTCTGGTAACTGCCGAAAATCTGCTCTTCGTCCAGATCCGATTTCTGCGTCCGCTCCAAGTAATCCTCGCAGGAAAAAAGCAGCGGGGCGGCAAGCAGCAGTAATAGTATCTTTTTCATGGTCCTTCTGCGTTAAAATTTGATGTTTACACCGAACGTGTAGCGCTTCAGTTTGGGGTACTGGGCGGAATGGCTCTCCTTGGCACGGGTGGCATTGGCCTCGCGGTCGTCGCTCATGTGGGAGTAGAGCCAGAGGTTGTTGCCGGCCAGATAGAGGCGGATCGACTGGATGCCGGTCTTTTTGAGCTTCGGCCCGTTGAAGGTATAGCTCAACTCAGCCGACTGCAGCCGCCACAGGGTTCCGTCCGCACGCTGGAGCTGCGACGCATAGAGCGAGCGGTTCGAGTTCATGAACGAGATGTGGCGGATCGACCCGTTGTCGTTGTAACCGGGAATCCACATATTCTCCCATGTATCGCGGTCGATGGCCGTCGAATAGGAGGGAGAGGGGAACTCCTCGTAGGTGTTCTGGCGGGAAACGTCAGTCTGGCCCACCAACAACGCCGAGAGGGAGAGGTTCTTCCAGCCCACGAAGAGATTGAGAGAGAACGAGTAGAGCGGATAGTGGTTGTAATCGCACGGCACATTGTCCTGACCGTCCACCACGCCGTCGCCGTTATAGTCCAGCAGGGCGTAGTTGCCCGGCACATATCCGGTCATGTTGTCCATGCCGACATGAGTGTAGATGTCGTCCCAGCTCTGGATGATGCCCGTTCCGGGAATCCCCGTAGGCTGGTTGATCGGCTTGCCGGCCTTCTTCTGATAGTCGGGCGCCAGTTCGGGGTCCTCGCGGAAAACGACCTCGTTCTTGGCATAGGAAACCGAGCCTCCGACCTGATACGACCAGTCCGTACCGATGTTGCCGCGAACCGTGGTCTCCAGCTCCCAGCCGCTGTTCTTGGTCTCGCCGACGTTGGCCGAGACGGCAGATGCTCCGAACCAAGGCGGCACGGCCCGCTGATCGCCGCTGATGAAGATATTGGTGCGGCGGCCCCAGTAGTAGTCGAAACCGAGTTTCCACAAGCCGTTGAACAGCGTGGCTTCCAAAGCGACATCGTTCTTATAGGCGGTCTCCCACTGTGCATCGGGATTGCCGATCACCTTCACTTCGGCACTCGAAAAGTTGGGAACCTGTCCGATCGGATAGCCGAAGACACCTTCGTTGTTCTTCTTGGCCCACTGGGTCGAATAGAGCCACTTGGCGATGCCCTCGTCGCTGCCGACGATACCCCACGAATAGCGGACCTTCAGGAAATCGACGAATTTCACATGTTCCCGGAAGAATTTCTCGTTCGAAATGACCCAGCCGCCGGCCACGGAAGGGAAGAACCCGAATTTGTTGCCCGGGCCGAATTTCTCCGATCCGTTATAGGCGCCGTTGGCTTCGAACAGATAGCGGTTTTTGAATCCGTAGGTCACACGGGCCGCCCACTCCTCGCGGTAGGAGGCGAATGCACTGCCCTTGGCATACTGCTGGCGTTTGAAAAGCAGCAGTCCCGTCACATCGTGCCCCTCGCCGAAAGTGCGCTTGAAGTTGAGCGAAACCTGATAGAGCTGGTCCTGATAGACCTGCTTGTCGGCTGTCGAGGTGCTCACCTTGACCTGATTGGGATAGTAATCGAACCCGTGCGTAGCACTGTTGTAGGTTCCCGGATAGTTCCATGTAACGGCTCCCGTCCGCGGATCGATGTATTTGGTCAGTGCACGGTCACCCGAGATGTTGGGACCCGTCGAGGTGTAATAGTTGCGGAAATTGGCAATGGCGTTAAGCGAAAGCCCCTTCACCAGCATTCCCAAATCCTGCTTGAGTTTGAGCGAGGCGTTGGCGTCGGTCCGCACCTCTGCGTTCTGGCCCGAATAGTTGAGCACCTCCACGGTGTTCTCCGTGTCGGTCTTGGCCTTGTCGTTGCCGAAAGTGCCGTCCTCGTAACGGACCGGATATTCGTCGGGGGCCTTGCGCCATACGCCTTTCCACAACGTCGTGGCATTGGCGCCCACGGTCCGTTCCTGACCGACGACCACGTCGATATCGGCACTGACCACCGTCGAGGGAGTTATCTGGAAGTCGAAATTACTGCGCACGTTGATACGCTGGAAATCGTTCTTGGGGATATAGCCCTGCCCGAAATCCCGGCCTCGGAGGATATCTCCGTCATAGAGGTACGAGAGGAATCCGTAGTACTTCACGAATTTGGTACCGCCGCTGATATCCACACCGGCCTTATGCGACCACGCGAATTTCTTGAGCGTCTCGTTCTGCCAGTCCACATTGGGATAGAGATAGGGATCGGACCCCGAACGGAACTTCTTCAGCTCGTTCATCGTCGTGATGTAGGACCATAGTTCGGGCTTGGCGCCCAGCGCATTCTCGACGGCGAAGTTCCGCGCCACGCGACCCTCGTAGGAGGAGAGCAGCGTCGGGATTTTCGAAATCGTCTTCAGGGTGGTATGGGCATAGACATTGAGGCTCATCTTGCCTTCGACACCGCGCTTGGTCGTAATGAGGATGACACCGTTACCGCCCCGCACACCGTAAACGGCCGTGGCAGAGGCGTCCTTCAGCACCGACATCGACTCGATCTCGTTCACGTCCACGTCCTCCATGCGACGCTCGATACCGTCCACCAAGATCAGCGGCGCCGAACTGGTCCACGACGACATGCCGCGGATGAGTATCTGTGCCTCCTCCTCGCCCGGCTTGCCGCTCGACGAGAGGGCCGTGAGTCCCGGAACCAGTCCGTTCAGGGCGCTCGAAAGCGAGGTCATGCCGCCCGTGCTCTGGAGCTGCTCGCCCTTGACCTGAGTGATGGCGCCCACCACGCTCTCCTTTTTCTGTACGCCGTAGCCGACCACCACGACCTGCTCGACATTGAGCGCCTCGGACTGAAGCGTGACGTCGATGGTCTTCTGGGCATGCACGGCAATCGTCTGGTCGGTCATGCCGAGGTAACTGAACCGCAGCGACTCGCCGCGCCTGACCTCGATCGTATAGGCGCCGAGCAGGTCCGTGGAGACGCCCCGCGTAGTACCGACCACAACCACTGATGCGCCGATAACCGGATCTCCCGCATTATCGGTAACTTTGCCTGTCACCTTGAACAACGGCCCTTCCTGAGCCCCCGCCAGCAACGGCAGGACCATCAGCAACGACAGAAAAGCGACACTTAAAGCTGCTTTCGTAAATTTTACCATGGTTCATTTATTTTTTGGTTTGTAGTTTCCGTGAAACACATCGCATCAGGTGTTATGCGACCCGAACGGGCGTTCGTCGTTGATCGAAGGCGCGATGTTCACCTCGCGCAGGTACTTCCGGCGTAGCTGCATGAACTTCTCCACCAGCTCCGGATGCTTGGGAGCGATGTTACGCTTCTCGCCCGGGTCTTGGTCCAGATCGAAGATCAGCACTTCGACCCGGGCCGTATCCTGCAGGTAGGGCGTCTGGGTATACCAGTCGCCCGGCACCTCGAAGATGGCCTTGTGCCTGCCCTTGCGCAGTGCCGCCAGACGGCTGCCGCGGTAATAGCCGAACTCGCTGCGGACGGACTTCTGCTTTCCGGTCAGCATCGGCATCAGATCCACACCGTCGATGGGACGGTCCTCCGGAACCTTTGCACCGCACAGCGAGGCGATGGTCGGCAGCAGGTCGAGCTGGGTGCCTATCTCCATACAAACACTCCCGGCAGGAATGTCGGACGGAAGGCGGAAGATGCCCGGCACGCGGAATCCGCCCTCCCAGCCGCTGCCCTTACCACCGCGCAGATGTCCCGCACTGCCGCCGTTGTTAGGCGTGAATTTGATGGCCGGACCGTTGTCGCTGGTAAAGATCACCAACGTATTATCGTCCAGCCCGTTCTCGCGCAGGCACTCCATGACCTCGCCCACGCTCCAGTCGAGTTCCTCGACGGCATCGCCGTAGCGCCCGGCACGGCTGGTACGTTCGAACTGCTTCGATGCCATGACCGGCAGGTGCGGATAGGCATGCGACAGGAACAGGAAGAAAGGTTCGTCGCGGTGCTCCCGGATATATTCCCGGGCCCGCTCGGTATACATCTGCGTCAGGTTGGGCCGGTCAGCATGTTCTTGGAGCACCTTCTCATTCTCCATGAAAGGCAGCGTCCGGTAGTTGTTGGGCGAATAGAGTCCGTAGAAATAGTCGAAACCGTTGTCGTCAGGCAGGTAGGGATGCGCATGGCCCTGATGCCACTTGCCGATGAGCGCCGTCGTGTAACCCGCCTCGCGCATCACATCGGCGAGGGTGACCTCCTCTTCGGGAAGCCCCCGCGGGGTATCGGGAAAGAGCACGCTCTCGCGGTCGCCGTACATGCCCGAACGCACCGGGTAGCGCGCCGTGAGTAGTCCCGCCCGCGAAGGCGACGACACCGCCGCAGGCGCATAGAAGGAGTTCATCTTCCCCCCCTCGGCCGCCAGTCGGTCGATGTGCGGGGTGCGGATGGTGGGATGTCCGTAGCAACTCAGATCACCATAACCCATGTCGTCCACATAGATCAGGACGACGTTGGGACGCGGATCGCTCCGCTCGGGGAGATCGGCGGCACGGCACGGCGTACCGGTCTGCGCCGTACAGAGCAGCAGGCAGGATGAAACCGGAGTAAGTAGATTTGTATTCATATCGGTCGGGATTGTTGGTTTTTCATCATAATCAGCGTTTCAGTCCGTGGCGCCACCCAAGGCGCGGAGCGGTAAAGTTGCGGGTGACCACCACCCCCTGACCTGCGCAGGAGTCGGCCCAGCCGACCATCCGGTCGATCACGGCCGCGGCATCCTCCGCAGAACCTCCGGCCGCACGCAGCCGGCAAAGGGTAAATTCATCGCGCAAGTACTCCAGCGACAGGGACAAACGCCGCAGGGCACGGGAATGGGGATCGTTTCCGCGTATTCTCCGGGCAAGCCCGGCGGCGGCAGCATCGATCTCGGCGAGCCAGCCGTCATATTCGGCAACGGATTTCAATGTCGTATTGGGAATGGCGGCTCCGCGGCGCGGCAACCGCTCGAAAAGGTCGAGAACCTCGCGTGCGAAGGTCGCATGGCGGCCGTAACGCGCCTGCGTAAAATCACATAACAGCGAGTCGACGTCGAGAGCCGGATTCGCGGCAACGCGTGCCAGCACATAGTGGTTGACTTCGTAGGCGGCCCAGTCGCCGGGTTCGCCATAGATACTCACGCCCGATGCGCCGTTGGCAGCGTACCACCTCACGTCGCCGGCAATATAGTGCGGCAGGACCAGCGGAAGGCTCCGCCAGACGTATTTGCGATAATAGGAATAGAGATTGATCTGTCCGTCGAAACAATCGCGCCAGCGTTGGAAAGCCGTGGCGTACATCCGGTTTTTCGAATTCGCGGCATCGTCGATCTGCGTTTCGAAACACTGGTCGATGGGGCAGAAATCGACCATCACGGCCGGTGAAAGGGTATTTTCCCGGGCCGGATCGAGGTACGCCTCATAGGCGAGACACTCCACGCGAAGGCGCGGAAATTCCTCCCGCAGCGCTTCGGCCACGCGGTTGACCAGCCGGACGTGCTTTTCCGAGTCGGGACCGAAACTCCGGCACGCGTCACAGCGACACCATTTGGCACCGTCGGGCGGCCAGAAGGCAAAAGTATCGATCTCGGGATGTGCCCGCAGATAACTCCGAACGGAGTCGATCAGCAACTCCACGGCCCGGGGCTGCGACGTGCAGATTACATAGCGCGGTTCGCAGCGGCGTTCTCCCTGCTCGTCCATCCCGAACCATTCGGGATGCGCGTCGTACAGCGCTCCGCCGTCGGACGAGGCGTTCAGGAAATTCTGGTAGCCGTGGCCGCCGACTTCGAGCGTTATGCCGCGTTTGCGGAGTTCCGGCGTGAGGAAACCGCGCATTTTATCCCACATCACGCGCCCCTTGCCCTGATAGTCGATCGGCACCACCAGTGTGTTGTACCCCGCCTTGGGCATCCACTCCACCAACTGGCGGAGGTTGCGCTCATCGTGGGAAAGTCCCTCCTCGATATAGATTTTCCGGTTGGGCAACGCCGGTGTCACAACGACCCGTTCAGGACCGGAGTAAATCACGGTCCCCGATGTGGAGACCACCTCGGCCGCTCCCTCGTAGAAGTCGTAGCCGGGGGCCAGCCAACGGCATCCGAGCCGTTCCAATAGACCGTAGACAGCGCAAAGCAACGCCCGGGGCGATTCACCCCGAAGCAGGATGTCGCCGCCGCTGACAGTTATGGAATAGCTATCTTTTCCCGGATTCCGGAGGGGGGGGGGGGATTTGACCTTCTGAAACGCCGCTCACAGCCAGAACGATCTTCCCGGAAGCCGCCGGAGCGTCCATATCCGCGCCGCTCATCTGAAAAAGATAGGTTTTGAGCTGTTCACACGCATAGACGACGGTCGCATCCTGCGGCGCAAGGTTTTCGAGCGCGACGGCCGGGCGGCCGTTGCGAACAAGAACGACACGGACCGGATCGTCAGCCGGAACGGCAGGCATTCCGGGATCGAGCGATTCGCAGGAGGTCAGGCGGGCGGCATCGCAAAGCCGATCGAACCAGACACGCCGTCCGCCGGTAGAACGGGCTCCGTAACCGGCGGGAAGCGCGGCAAGGGATGCTGTCAGCGGTTTTCCGGTTTCGCGTTCACGTCCAAAACGAAGGCGTCCCCCGAGCGAGCAGTAACAGTTTTCGCGGATTTCGGTCCGGGCATCGGGCCGGTTCCGGCTGATTATCACGCTGTCGGCGGTCACGATCAGGTTCCGCCACACGGTATTCGCCGATTCCGGCTGCATGATGCGGAACACACCCTGCTCGTTCCCGTTACACTTGCGGCGGATGATCGTGTTATGCTCGAACAGGCAATCCCTGCCCTGCCACAACAGCGCGAACGACTGGTAATCGTCGCTGATGTTGTCGTAGACATGCAGGCCGCCGTAATCCGGCGCCGTAACGACGTCCTTATAGGTCACCTCGAGGAATCCCTGATTCCCCTGCGAGAAATTGTGGTGTATCGCAATGTCGTGCTTGGGAGCGCGCCCGTCATCGACCTCGATGGCACCTCCGTCGGCACCCAGCGGGCCCACGGTTTTCCAAACGATCGAAGCATCCTCCGCCCGGTAGTTGCGGATGACATTGTAGCGCACCTCCTGATGGTCCGCGCCGAGCCAGACGGCGATCGGTCCCCAACTCCACTGCTTGAGAGTGCGCGTACAGTCGTGCAGATAGTTTCCTTCGATAAGGGTATACTCCCCATTGCTCTTGATACCCACGCCGCAGTCGGTGAATTCGCAGCCGCGGATCACACAGTGACGCGCCGAAGAGTCGACCACGACGGCCCCCAACTGCCACATATCGATAAAGGAACCGATCCGGTGGCGGTGCGGAATCTCTGCGAGCGTGTGCGCGAAGGCCAGTTGTCCGACGTGAAGATAGTCGCCCCGCAGGCGGATGCAATTCCCGAAACCGGTCGTGTCCGAATTGGTGAACAGAGGCGCCGGGAGGCGTTTGCGGCCATAGCTCGTAAAGCGGATCGGAGCCGCGGCACTCCCCGATGCGTGAACCTCCAGACAGCCGTCGAAGCGGCTGCCCCGGGCAAACGACACGACGTCGCCCGGCTGCAAGCTACAGCGCGAGAGCCGTTCGAGCGTCCGCCATGCCCGGCGCGGCGAAGTGCCGTCCTGCGTGTCGTCACCCGTCCGGGAGTCGATCCAGAAATTCCGGGGTGCGGCCATGCCGCTCCCGCCCGCCAGACAATAGAATGTCAGGGTGAGCAGGAACGGAAGAAGGCCGGAGCGGAGGACGCGATTGGGTCTCATCGGAAACGGGGAATCGGTTAGGGTCTTTCGGGATTGTTGGTCAGCGTCGGGTAAGCCCCGGCGGAGAAGGTCCAGACAGAGGCGTCCCAACCGGCGACAGGCGTCCCCGAGGTAAACCAAGCTACATCCTTCTGCTCGGACTGTCCGGCTGCATCCACCGCCGGGTTCTTCTGCCCCCGGCCCAAACCACCGATCATTCCCTTGTCCGCTTCATAATAACAGCCCTCGACCCCGGAGGTATTCGAACCGCCCGATCCGGCGATAGCGGCATAGCGATTGGCATCCGTTGCGAGGTGCTGCGTAAACTGGCCCGCATTGTAACAGTTCTTCACGACGAAACCCGCCGTATTGATATTGCCCACGATACCTCCGGTGTTACCCGTCGAACCCTGTGCGACGATCTCGGCCCGGTTGTAACAATTCTCCACGGCGCCCGCATTCATGCACCAGCCGATCACACCGCCCGTCTGACGGTAACCGTCGATGCGTCCCATGTTGAAACTCTCACGGAGAGTCGCATCGCCTTGGAAACTGCCGACCACGCCGCCGATGCGGACCACCGTGGTGCCGGTCTTCACCATCTCGCCGTAGTTGGCACAGCGCACGATGTCGATATTACCCATCGTCGTTCCCAAAATACCACCCGAATTACCCTGATAGGTAATCTTGGCGTAGTTGCGGCAATCCGCGATCAGTACGCGATTCTCTTCCGAAGCGCCGTCCGCCTGTCCGGTGATACCGCCGACATTATTTACAGCACCCGACCCCTCGGCGACGATCTCGCCGCGGTTTTCACAATTTTCAATCGTCACATTACCGCCGGCAACGATGGAGACGATGCCGCCCATATTGCCCGGGCCCGAAGCCGACCCTTTCAGGGTCACGGAACTTTCACAGCCGCTGATAAGCGTGAAATCGACACAGCGGCTCACGATGCCGGCCACATATCCCGCCGTACCCGTCGCCGTGCCGGAAACCTTCAGGTTCCGGATTTCGGCTTTGTGGTCGGCGTCCGTACCGCCTACATGACGGAAGAGCGCATGTCCGCAGGTCACGCCGTCGAGACTCTCCGCCCCGGAAGAGGCGATGGCAAGCCCGGTGACATTTTTTCCGCCGCCGTCGTAGACGCCCGCGAACTTGCAGGCCGCCGAGCCGATACCGACCCAGTTGCCGAATTCCGACAATGAAATATCAGCCGTCTGTAGAAAATAGAATCCGGCATAGTCGGTTCCTTCGTTGACCGCAGCCGCAAGTCCCGACAAGTGTGCGGGCTTGGCGATCCGGATGGGATGCTCGGCCGATTCGCCGCCGAAGGACTCGAAGGCGGCATACCAATGCTCCATCTCCGTGCAGACACTCTCCTCGCCGATGGTGAAACGTCCGCCGAGGTAGATGGAACTGCTGCCTTCGGGCGTCACGCAGACGAGGGTATATTCACCCGCCGGCAGCGCCTCGTCGTAACTGATGGAGGTGCTCGAATCGATGACGGCGATACTGCCCGAACGGGTCAGATTCTCACCGGAGGCCGGGGCGATCAGCAGCGAGGCGTTGCCCAGCGGCAGCGTTCCGTCCATGCCGGCAATCGTCAGGTTATATTGGGCCGGGGCACGCAACTGCGTGACGGTCAGTTCCTCAAACAATTCCGGATCAGTCGCGGATACGACACGCAGCGTAGCCACGCGCGCCTCTTCGGTCGTATTCTCTGCAATCGAGAACACGGCCTGCCCCGAACCGGTGAGGGATTGGGCCGGGCTGACGACGGAGGCCCATCCCGGCTCCCCGGAGACGATCTCCACCTCGGCACGCCATTCGAGATTGGCCGTCACTTCAATCGTATAAGCCTCGACGGCATCCGACGAAAGGCCGGCACTGCCCGTGGGTTCGATCAGGATCGAAGGCGCCGCGCCCAACTGGGTGACGACGACCGCCGGAGCGGAAAATTCCCGTCCGCTGCGGGTCGAACGGCCCACGACGGAGATCGAAGTCGAACGGGAATCGATCTGTTCATTCTCCGAAAGCGAAAAAATGATGCGTCCGATGCCCGTACCGCTGTCTTTCTCCAATGTCAGCCAGCGCCGGTCGGCCTCGGGAACGGAGGCCGTCCACTCCACGTCGGAGGAGGCCTCGACCATCACGATGACGTTCATGGCCTCTGCATTGTCCTTGTTCACCCGTTCCGCAAGGACGTTGAATTTCGAGGCGGTATCGTCCTCCTTGTCGTCGCAGCCCGAGAAAACGGCGCCCGCGGCGAGGACGAAAAGTAACATAATAAGCCTTTTCATATCTGGTCAGTAGTTTTTAGGTTCGTTATTTAAACACCGGCGTTTCGAGGTTCGCCACTTCGAAATTTCCCGCCGACATCCAGTTAGCTGCCGTCAGGCGGGTGCCGTTGATCGTCACGTTGTCGAAGACGAAGCCGTCGAATTTCTCTTTCGGATCGTTTCCGGTGATGTAATTCTTAAAGCCGATCTCAGTATTCATCCGCACCTTCCAGTCGCGCAGCGTGAGACCGTGGATCGGGCACGGACTGAACGAATGGGGCGATATGCGGAAGATGAGCGGCACGGCCGTCTCGGTCACGAGGTCCTCGATGACCCAGTTGCGCAGATAGCCGGTCTTCCCCGCCTCATACTTGTCACCCACACAGCTCAGCACCCCGCGGTTGATCTCCGAATTGTTCCATTCGGCATGCAGGATGTCCACCCGCCGGATGGCGACATCGGCTGCCGTGGCACCGCCCCAGCTCATCTGGATACAACCGCCATTGTTCAACTGCCAGAGTACCATGTCGCTGAAAGTGACGTTGTCGCGGTAAGCCTTGATATTGTCGTCGTTGGCCCAGACGAAACAGTTGGAGACCGTAGAACCCGCGAATGCCGAAATGCCGTCGCAGTTATAGGTCCAAGCTCCGATGATTTTCGTCCAGCGGACGGTGTTGTTCATGCCGATGAGCCGTACCGAAAAATACTTGTTATCGGCGAGGGTGATTCCCTCCACGGTGATGTTGTCGCTGCCGCCCGTGGCCTCGATCATGTGCGACTCGCGGTACTTCATGCGTCCCTGCGACAACACGCCGCGACCGAAGATACGCACGCCGGGACGTCCCTCCATGATGATTGAGCCGTAGACCCATGCCCCGCCTTCGAGGTAGATGTCGCGGATGTTGGCCGGAACCTTATAAACGCCGATATCGTGTACGCCGGGCCGGAAATAGAGACCCGTCGCCGAGGCGGGAACCGCCTCCGCATCGGCCGCCGTGGCATGGTCGAGCACCGCATACCCGGCATCGGCCGGAGCGGGAGCGCCCTCTTCCATCGGATCGGCGAAGAGCATCAGTCCGTTTTTATAGCCGTTGAAGCCGACCTCCACCGAGCACTGTCCGGGTTTCGTGAGCGTGAAGCGCACCACATCGCCTTCGACCGACGGCGTGACGCCGTAACGGGAAGGCAGAACCTTGACCCCGCCGAAGAAGGGAACCCGCTGGCGATCGAGGACCCGGACCTCGACCTCAACCTGCCCGTGGAACGAAAAATTCGCCCAACTGATGCTCCGGTCCTTGAAGATGCCGAGCGGATAGGAATCGGTAGGAGTCATATCCATGTAACCGGCCTGATAGACCGGGCAGGAGCTTTGGAATACGGGAATGGTCACCCGCTCGTCGCCCTGAATGAGCGTCACGGAGTAGATCGTCGAGCGCGGCACGCCGGGATAACCCTCCGGGTCGTCATAGGATGCCAGCCGCCATTCGGAAACAGGGATATCCGGACCGTCCGGGCCGTCGGGACCCGGCTGGGTCTCGTCCTTTCCACAGGCTCCGAGTAACGAAAAGAGACAAATTGCAGTAAAAAAGTAGAGTTTTCTCATACCGATTCTATTTTATCTTTATCATACGATCAATCCCCGGCTACGGAACCTTATCGGGCCGCCGGCTTTACTTTCAGCGAACAGTCGTCGATGCGGAGCGTCATGTGCCGGTTCTCGGCACCCCGGAATCCGATCTCCACAACCAGCAGGCTCTCGCCGCCGCTCTCTACGCCGAGCCCCACCCGGGTCCACTCGGGTTTATCCCCGAAGGTTGCCGAGGCCATCTCCCGGCCGTCGGGTGTCAGCACCCGCAGTACGCCTTTTCCGCCGAAGCCCCCGCCCTCGGTCCGCACGAAGCAGCTCAGGCGGTATTCACGCTCCGGAGCGACCCGGACAAGCTGCCGCACGCCGGAAAACAGGCGCGTATTGGCACGCGGATAGCCGCTGCGGAACCACGAACCGAGCAGGGCGTTGCAGAATCCCGTCCGGGCACGGTTCTCGGCCACACCCTCGATCCGACCGGTACGCTCCACCGGGAGGATATGGTTGTTCTTCAGGTCCGAGAAGAAGCTCCATGCTGGGTCGTCGTTCTCGAAACCGGGATCGGTGAGCAGTTCCAAGCAGTCCAGCTCTCCGGTCGTATAACGTGCGCCCGTGAGCGGGCCGGGCGTCTTCGACGACAGGTATTCCGTGTGCCGCAAGTCAGCGCCGCGGGCCGGAACCACAATCCACTCTTCGCCGTCGCGCTCCTCGATCCGGCCCCCGAAAAAGGGAATCACCTGCCGGGCTACGTCCAGCGTAAGGGCGGTCATGTCGTCGAAGGTCCGGGCAAAGTATTTGAACCGACGACGACGGTCGAGCGCTGCGAGCAGCTCCCCGTCCACGACCTTCATGCCGCGCGATGCGAGCAGCACGCCTGCCGCGATCGAGGCATTGCAGTCCGAATCCTCGGACCCCTGCACGGCGATACGCATGGTCTGCTGCAGGTCGCCGCCGCCGTAGAGCAGCGCCATGACGCTCATCGCCGCCATCGACTTCGAATCGAGGTTGATACCCTTCCGCACACCGCCGTAAGGCCATGCGATCCAGTTATTCTCCTCGTTCCACCAGTATTTGTCCATGATGAGCTGCCATGTGTGCTTCCAGTCGTCGGGATAAAGGCGGTGCCAGCGAACGACGTCGCGCACGGCCTGTGCGAGCAGGCTCTGTTCGGGAATCGACCGCAGTGCCGCATCGACGATGCAGTGGAGGTCCTCCGTAAAAAAAGCTTCACAGTACATCGCTCCCACGAACACCCCGCCGTAAAGACCGTCGCCGTAACAGCGGTCGGAACCGAACGTCGCAGCGAAGCGTACGGGGGCCGCAGGAAGTCCGGGAGCGGCAATGCCCGAATAATCGGCCCCGCAGGTATAGCCGCAACCGTCCGAAGTGGGTTTATAGTGCGGATGGCCTAAGTCAGGAGGAGCAATACCGTCCCGCGTGACGAGCGTGTTGCGCCCGCCGTATTCGAATTGCAGGTTTTGCCGTTCGAGGCAGGCCAGCCTCCTTTTTATGTTTATATACCCCATCGGGGTATCTTCACTATATACCCTGATGGGGTATTTGTCAAGTGTAAATTTACAGGGTTTCCTGTAAGGGCCGATGCCTACTCGGCCCGTTGGGAAGCTGCGAATTCGCAGTAGAATTCCGTAAAAGCCGGTGCGTTCTGCGGGCGGACAGAGTCGTCCGCCCCTACAGGGAGCGGAGGGGTATTGTAGGGGCCGACGACTCTGTCGGCCCAATAAATGTGACGAATTCGCCGAAGATTCCAGTAAAAATGGTGTGTTCTGCCGGGCCGATGTGTACCGGCAAGCGGCAGACCCACATCCGTAAC
>ERZ772812.1087-NODE-1087-length-20888-cov-26.171171_pt1 | contig 20888 bp, 17 predicted proteins | sample MGYA00511343_ERZ772812 | MGnify/ENA primary metagenome ERZ772812 (study PRJEB29015, sample SAMEA2737706) | human gut metagenome | biome: human gut; feature: human-associated habitat; material: faeces | place: China | collected 2012 ...
CCGAGAAGGGCTACACCATGGTCGAGGACGCCGGCCGCGGCTACCGTCAGGTCGTTCCCTCCCCCAAGCCGATCGACGTCATCGAGAAGAACACCGTCAAGGCGCTCGTCGATAACGGCACCGTCGTCATCACCGTCGGCGGCGGCGGCATCCCCGTTGTGCGTAAGGACGGCAAGCTCTACGGCACGCCCGCCGTCATCGACAAGGACTTTGCCTCCGCCAAGCTCGCCGAGCTGCTCGACGCCGATATGCTCGTCATCCTGACCGCGGTCGAGAAGGTCGCCATCAACTTCGGCAAGCCCGACCAGAAGGGTCTTGACGATCTCACCCCCGCCGACGCCCGTAAGTATATCGAGGAGAAGCAGTTCGCGCCCGGCTCCATGCTGCCCAAGGTGCAGGCCGCCCTGTCCTTCGCCGAGTCCAAGCCCGGCCGCGTTGCCCTCATCACCCTGCTCGAGAAGGCCGCCGACGGCATCTCCGGCAAGACCGGCACCCGCGTCCACCAGTAAGAGCGGTTCGGATAAATCTCCAAACGTTCCGTACAACTTATACAAAAGGTTTGCCCGCAAGGGCAAACCTTTTGTTTGCTTTTTCAGTCCTTTTTCCGTTTTTTCGCCGCTTTCGCTAAAAATTTTTCAGCAACTTTGGTTATGTTTTCAATTCTTTTTTTCGTTTGCCCGTTGCGTTTTGCTTGAAAATTTTGTATGATACTGTTCAAAGGTATTGTCCTCAGGGGCATACCAATTTTTAAGGAGGATTTATCCAAATGAAGAAGCTTCTTGCGATCCTGCTCTCCGTCATCATGGTGCTGTCTCTCGTTGCCTGCGGCAATAAGACTCAGAACGAGACTCCCAGCAATGACGATCAGCAGCAGAACACCGAAACCGAGACCAAGACCATCAAGGTCGGCCTGATCTGCATCGGCGACGAGAACGACCAGGGCTACACCTACAACTTCATCCGCGGTAAGGAATCCGCCACCGAGGCGCTCGCCGCCAAGGGCATCAATGTTGACTGGGTCGTCAAGTACAACATCGGCGAAGACTCCACCTGCGAGGACGCCAACATCGAGCTGGCCGAAGAGGGCTGCGAGCTCATCTTCAACAACTCCTACGGCTTCGAGCCCTTCATGCTCAAGGTCGCTCCCGACTATCCCGAGATTCAGTTCGTCGGCTGCACCAACCAGGGCTCCTGGAACGATGGCCTCGACAACACCCACAATGCCTTCGCCAACATCTATGAAGGCCGTTACCTCGCCGGCGTCGCTGCCGGTATGAAGCTCCAGCAGCTCATCGACGAAGGCACCATCAAGCCCGAAGAGGCCGTCATCGGCTACGTCGGCGCGTTCTCCTTCGCCGAAGTCATCTCCGGTATGACCTCCTACTTCCTGGGCGCCCGCTCCGTCTGCCCGAGCGTGACCATGAAGGTCCAGTTCGTCGGCTCCTGGTCTGACGCCACTGAAGAGTCTAACGCCGCCTCCGCTCTGTGCGACCTCGGCTGCAAGCTCATCTCCCAGCACTCCGACAACACCACCCCCGCCACCATGGCGCAGTCCAAGGGCGCGTTCCACACCGGCTACAATAACGACATGACCGGCGTTGCTCCCGATGCCTCCATCATCGGCTGCCGCATCGACTGGACGAACTACTTCGTCTATGCCATCGAGAGCGTTGCCAACGGCCAGGAATTCGATCAGGATTACTGCTACGGCTATGATCACGGCGACGTCGTCCTGACCGAGCTCAACGAAAAGATCGCCGCCCCCGGCACCGCTGAGAAGCTCGCCGAGGTCGAGGCCGGTCTGGCTGACGGCTCCATCAAGGTCTTCGACACCTCCACCTTCACCGTGGAGGGCGAGACCCTGACCTCCGCCTTCGCTCTGGATACCGACGGCGACTTCACCCCCGACTCCGAGGAAGCCGTGTTTGACGGTGCCTTCCACGAGTCCTACTTCCAGTCCGCTCCTTACTTCGCCATCAAGATCGACGGCATCGAGTGGCTCAACTCCGCGTTCTAAGATATCCCTTACATCAAAGGAAGCCGCCTGCGGGCGGCTTCCTTTTTTCACTTTTTGCTGAAAATTTTTTAGGGAATCAAACTTTTTGTGGATTGTTCCGGTTTTTTCTTCCGATTTTTGACGGATTCGACGATAGCTTTTCCATTTACATCATGCTTGAATTATGTTAGTATAGGTATTGAATAATCAGCAATTATCGGAGACGCGGTCCCCCTCTCCGGTAAGGTGGCTGCAGCCTGATCCCGACCGCCGGTCTCCCCGCCGGCCGGGTTCGAAAGAAAGGATGACAGGACCTTGGACAACAATTGTGCAGTTGAACTCAGACACATTACCAAGCGCTTTGGCAAGGTCGTCGCAAACGACAGCATCGACCTGACCATCAACCGGAGCGAGATCCTTTCCCTGCTCGGTGAAAACGGCAGCGGAAAGACGACTCTGATGAATATGCTCGCCGGCATCTATTTCCCCGACGAGGGCGAAATTTACGTCAACGGTGTGCTCACCTCCATCCGCTCGCCGAAGGATGCCTTCGACAACCACATCGGCATGATCCACCAGCACTACAAGCTCGTGGACGTGTTCACCGCAGCGGAGAACATCGTCCTCGGTCTCGACGAGCCGGGCAAGCTGGACATCAAGGCCGCCAACGCCAGGGTCAAGGAGATCTGCGACCGCTACGGCTTCGACATCGACCCGACCAAGAAGATCTACGATATGTCCGTCTCCCAGAAGCAGACGGTCGAGATCGTCAAGGTCCTCTACCGCGGCGCGGACACGCTCATCCTCGACGAGCCCACCGCCGTCCTCACCCCGCAGGAGACCGAGAAGCTCTTCAACGTGCTGCGCAATATGCGCGCCGACGGCAAGGCCATCGTCATCATCACCCACAAGCTGCACGAGGTCATGTCCCTGTCGGACAAGGTCGCGGTGCTGCGCAAGGGTCAGTACATCGGCACGGTCAACACGAGCGAGACTAACCCGCAGGCGCTGACCGACATGATGGTCGGCCACGCGGTCACGCTCAACATCGACCGTCCGCGCTATGAGAATCCCGTCCCGCGCCTGACGCTGCAGGATGTCACCTGCTACGACAACGAGGGCGTCGTCCGCCTCGACCACGTCTCCTTCACCGCCATGGGCGGCGAGATCCTCGGCGTGGCGGGCATTGCCGGCAGCGGTCAGCGCGAGCTGCTCGAGTCCATCGCCGGCCTCTATCCCGTCGCCGAGGGCAGCAGCATCCGCTACACGCCCGAGGGCGCTCCGGAGTCCGAGCTGGTCGGCAAGACACCGATGCAGATCAAAAAGTCCGGCGTCGCGCTCGCCTTCGTCCCCGAGGACCGTCTCGGCATGGGCCTTGTCGGCTCGATGGGCATGACCGGCAACATGATGCTCCGCTCCTGGAAGAAGGGCAAGGGCGTGTTTGTCAACCGCAAGGATCCGAACGAGCTTGCCTTGAACATCTGGAAGGAGCTGGAGGTCGTCACTCCCAGCACCGAGTTCCCCGTCCGCCGTATGTCCGGCGGCAACGTGCAGAAGGTGCTCGTCGGCCGCGAGATCGCGTCCGCGCCGAACGTGCTGATGTCCGCCTACGCTGTGCGCGGTCTGGACATCAACACCTCCTACACCATCTACAACCTTATGACCGAGCAGAAGATGAAGGGCGTCGCCGTCATCTTCGTCGGCGAGGATCTGGACGTTCTGCTTGAGCTGTGCGACCGCATCCTCGTGCTCTGCGGCGGCAAGGTCAGTGGCATCGTCGATGCCCGCACCGCCACCAAGGAAGAGATCGGCCTGATGATGACCCGCGTCGGCGGCGGAAAGGAGGAAGCGGTCCATGCATAACGAGAATAAGGTTCCCCTGATCCGTCTCGCCAAGCGGGACATGATGGAGCCCTGGAAGGTCTGGTGCATCCGCCTCGCCTCCATCGTCCTCGCGCTCCTGCTCGGCGGCCTCGTCATGATGATCGCCCTGCCCGACGGCGCCACGCCGATCGACGGCTACGCCACCATCATCACCGGCGCACTCGGCAAAAAGACCGCCATCCGCCAGACCGTCAAGCTCGCCGTGCCTCTGCTCGGCTGCGCGCTGGCCATCGCCCCCTGCTTCAAGATGCGCTTCTGGAACATCGGCGCCGAGGGTCAGATCACCGCGGGCGCCATCGCCGCGAGCTACTTCGCCCTCTACTGGGTCGGCAAGGTCCCGTCCGCTGTCCTGCTCCTCATCATGGGTCTGGCGGGCGCTGTCGCCGGCGGCATCTGGGCGCTGATCCCCGCCTTCTTCAAGGCCAAGTGGAACACCAACGAAACGCTCTTCACTCTCATGATGAACTACATCATCATCGGCGTCGTCCGCTGGCTGCAGGGCGGTCCGTGGGAAGGCCGTCCCGGCTCGCAGATCATCCCCCAGTTCGATAGGGCGGCCACACTGCCGAAGGTCCTGGGCGTTCACTGCGGCTGGATCATTGTGCTGATCCTCGTCGTGTTCATGCACGTTTACATGAACCACACCAAGCACGGCTACGAGATTGCCGTCATCGGCGACTCCATCAACACCGCCCGCTACGCGGGCATGAACGTCGGCCACGTCATGATGCGCACGATGTTCCTCTCCGGCGCGATCTCCGGTCTGGTCGGCTTCATCGTTGCCTCCGGCGCGAACACCACGCTCTATGACGGCGTCGCCGCCGGCGTCGGCTTCACCTCCATCACGGTCGCGTGGCTCAGCCAGCTCAACGCCTTCGCGATGATCGTCATTTCCATGATGCTCGCGATCATCTCCAAGGGCGCCGAAACGCTTCAGACCCGTCTGGCCGTGCCCGCCTCGATCTCCGACATCATTACTGGCATCCTGCTCTTCTGTATGCTCGGCTGCGAGTTCTTCATCAACTATCGACTCATCTTCCGCTCGTCGAAGACCGAAAAGGAGGCGGCTAAGGAATGACTTTGCTTATCACCCTCATCATCGCCGCCATCACCTACGGCACCCCGCTGCTGTTCGGTACGCTCGGCGAGATCCTGACGGAAAAGTCCGGCAACCTCAACCTCGGCGTGGAGGGCATCATGTTCATGGGCGGCGCGCTCGGCCTCGGCGGTGTGTACTACTATGAAAAGCTCTCCTCCTCCCCCAACGGCTTCGTCGCCATCCTCGTCGGCATCTTCTTCGCCTTCCTCGCCGGCGCGATCGCCTCGCTGATCTTCAGCTTCCTGACCATCACGCTGCGCGCGAATCAGAACGTCACCGGTCTGGCGCTGTCCATCTTCGGCACGGGCATCGGCCAGTTCATCGGCGAGTATATGCGCGTGAGCGAGAACGGCTACATCTCCGTGAGCAATATGCTCAAGGGCTACTTCCAGAACTCCCCCTTCCCCAAGGGCCTGCAGGACATTCCGGTGGTCGGCGGCATCCTCTTCGGCAACAGCTTCTTCTTCTACCTCGCCGTTGCCTGCGCCGTCGCGCTGTACTGGTACCTCAACAAGACCCGCAGCGGCCTGTACCTGCGCAGCGTGGGCGAGAGCCCCGCGACCGCGGACGCCGCCGGCATCAACGTCACGCGCTATAAGTACCTCGCCACCGTCATCGGCGGCGGCGTGAGCGCCGTCGGCGGCATGGTCTACATCATGACCATCGCGGGCGGTGTGTGGAACCACGAGGGCCTTTCCGGCGTCGGCTGGCTCGCCGTCGCGCTGGTCATCTTCTGCCTGTGGCGTCCGCTGGGCGCGATCTGGGGCAGCGTGCTCTTCGGCGCGCTGATGATCCTCTACCTGCGTCTGGTCATCGCGTTCATTCCCACGCAGCTCTATAAGATCCTGCCCTATGTGGTCACGGTCATCGTACTCATCATTTCGAGTATGCGCAACAACAAGGAAAAGCAGCCGCCCGCTTCTCTGGGTCTGAATTACTTCCGCGAAGAGCGCTGAATTATCAAAAAAGGAAGCGCCTTGCGGCGCTTCCTTTTTCATGAGGAGGAAACCATTATGTCAACTTTACTCATCAAAAACATCCGCACGCTCGTCTCCTGCGACAGCGCCGACACCGTGTACGAAAACGTCGACCTTTACGCCGAGGACGGCTTCATCAAGGAGATCGGCGCGAAACTCGACCGCAAGGCCGACAAAACCATCGACGCGAGCCATATGCTCTGCTACCCCGGTCTGGTCAACACGCACCACCACCTCTATCAGGTCTTCTCCCGCAACCTCCCCGAGGTGCAGAACATGGAGCTGTTCGACTGGCTCAAGACGCTCTATGAGATCTGGAAGAACCTCGACGCCGAGGTCATCCGTCTCTCCTCCCTCACCGGCATGGGCGAGCTGATGAAGCACGGCTGCACGACCTGCTTCGACCATCACTACGTCTTCCCGAAGGACACCGGCGACCTGCTCGGCGCGCAGTTCGGCGCCGCGGACGAGCTGGGCATCCGTATGTACGCCTCCCGCGGCAGCATGGACCTCTCGGTGAAGGACGGCGGCCTGCCGCCGGACAGCGTGGTGCAGACGGTCGACGAGATCATGAAGGATTCCGAGCGCGTCATCGCGCAGTACCATGACCGCAGCTTCGGTGCAATGCACCGCGTCGCGCTCGCGCCCTGCTCGCCGTTCTCCGTCAGCGCCGACCTGCTGCGTGAAAGCGCCGTCCTCGCCCGTCAGCTCGGTGTGCGTCTGCACACCCACCTGTGCGAGACGAAGGATGAAGAAAACTTCATGCTCGCGCGTGAGGGCGTCCGCCCGCTCGAGTACATGGAGCGTCTCGGCTGGACCGGCGACGACGTCTGGTTCGCCCACGGCATCCACTTCAACGACGAGGAGCTGCGCGTCCTCGCCAAGACCGGCACGGGCGTGTGCCACTGCCCCATTTCCAACATGAAGCTCTCCTCCGGCATCGCCCGCATCCCCGAGATGCTGGAGCTTGGCGTTCCCGTCGGTCTCGGCGTCGACGGCTCCGCCTCCAACGACGGCTCCAGTCTCATGGAGGAACTGCGCGTCGCATTCCTGCTCCACCGCCTGAACTCCAGCAAGGCTGCCCCCAGCGGCTACGACGTGCTGAAGATGGCAACGCGCGGCAGCGCGCGCCTGCTCGGCCGCAGCGACGACATCGGTACGCTCGAGGTTGGCAAGTGCTGCGACCTCTTTATGATCGACTCCCGCCGTCTTGAGCTGGTCGGCTCCTGCTTCGATCCCACCAGCGTCCTCGGCACGGTCGGCGTGCGCGGACCGGTGGACTACACCGTGGTCCAAGGCCGCGTGACCGTCGAGCACGGTCATCTCGTCACGGTGGACGAGGAAAAGCTCGCGCACGACGCGGAAGCGAAGTGCCGCGCGTATCTGAACCGATAATTCAAGCAAAAAGGAAAGCGACCGTTTCACGGTCGCTTTTTTTTGCTTTACCGGATGAAGTGCGTCGCGACGCGCTCCTCCTGCTCGGGCAGGCCAAACGTCTCGCGGCCGAGCGCGATGCTTTTCATCAGGAACGTCATGTTCCGTGCCAGCGTCCGCATGGTCTGCAAGCCCTCGGCGTCCATCGCCGCCTCGCCCGCAGCCCTGCCGTGGACGCTGTTCCAATACTGGCTCGAGGCGATGGGCATACCGGAAATGGTAAAGTATTTGTTCAGCTCGTCAAAGGTCGCCGAGCAGCCGCCGCGACGCGCGCACACCACGCTCGCGCCGACCTTCATGGTCTTGTCAAAGGGCGTGGAGTAAAACAGGCGGTCCAGGCAGGCGATGAGCGTCGCGTTGGCCGAGGCGTAATAGACCGGACTGGCGACGACCAGCCCGTCCGCCGCCTCGAGCTTCGGGGCCAGCTCGTTGACGGCATCGTCGAACACGCACCGTCCCAGCTTCGTGCACGCGCCGCAGGCCGTGCAGCCGCGGATCGCCTGATTCCCGAGCAGCACCGTCTCCGTCTGCACACCGTTCTGGGCAAAGACCTTTTCCATCTCGCGCAGCGCGAGCGCGGTATTGCCGTTGGCCCGCGGGCTGCCGTTGAGCAGCAGAACCCGAATTTCTTTCATGTTCTCTTCCTCCTCGTTTGTGCCGGTTCTTTTTCGGTCGGCAAAGGCTGCCTACCATTCCTTTTCAAGCTTTTCCCGCAGCGCCTCGCGCGCCTCGTCGAAGCCCTCGCGCAGCTCGCGGCAGAGCCGTCCCGTCTCGCCGCGCATCTCGGCGACGCGGCTCATGGCCTCCATCAGGTCGCCCTGCGTGTTGAAGAACTCGTCGCTGAAGCGCTCGTGCTTCGGGTATTTTCCGCTGCGGTAGCGGTCGAGCACGACCGCGTAGCGCTCATTGGCCCGCGCGACCGCATCCTCCCACGAAAGATACAGCTCGCGCATGGCGTTCTCGCCCACGCGGCGCATCGCCTCACGATCCGCACAGAGCGCGGTCAGCTTCGCGCACAGGCTCACGGCGTTCTCCTCGATCAGGAAGCCGTTCCGCCCGTCGGTCACGCCCTCGGCGGCGCAGCTTCCCGCAATGAGCACGCTGGGGCAGCCGCTCGCCGCCGCCTCGCGCACGACAAGACCGTTCGTGTCAAAGGTCGAGGGGAACAGGAACAGATCCGCGCGGCTATACCACGCGCGCAGCGTCTCGCGGTCGGCAATGGAGCCGGTGAAGAAGCAGCGGTCCGAGAGCCGCAGCGTCTCCACCTCCGCGCGGACCTCCTTCTCGTCGCCGCCCGCGCCGATGAACACCATGCGGAAGTCCTGTCCTTGCTCCCGCAGCGCGCGGAGCGCGTCGAGAATGATATGCAGTCCCTTATACCACATCAGCCGCCCGACGAAGAGGAACAGCGGCACACCGTCCGGCAGGTCATAGCCCGCTGTCGCGGCGGCAACCGCCGCGGCGCTCACGCGCCCGCGCGGCACGTCCACGCCGTTCTCCATCACAGTGTACGCGCCCTCGTAGCCGAGCGAGCGCAGGTTCTCGCCCGCGCCGCGGCTCACCACCCACACCTCGTCGCAGGCGTTCACGTTCTGCACAAGGGCACGAATGGCGCTCTCCTGCAAAAGCCTGCTCTTCACCGCCTTGGCAATGTCGATGTCGTACTTCGTGTGGTAGGTCAGCACCAGCGGCGCGTCCACCACCTCGCGCAGCGAGCGCGCGAGGATCGCCGAGGCGATGGGGCAATGCGTGTGCAGCAGCTCGACCTTCTCCTCGCGCACGCGCAGCGCCGTCTCCGGCGAAAACGGATAGCCCGCGACGTAGCCGACGAGCCGGCGCGTGTCGATGCTCGGGTAGCGCACCACCGGAAACGGAAAGCCGCTGTCATCCGCGCCCGGCACGGCGGGCATGACCACCACGGCGTGACCGTGATGCTTTTCAATGTTTTCCGCGTAGTTCACCACGGCGTTCGCCACGCCGTCGATGATGGGCGGAAAGGAATCGTTCAAAAGGCAGATCGTGTGTTTGTCCACGGGCACACCTCCGATAAAATTTCTGCCGTTAGTATATCATTTTTCCCGCCGGAATGGTATACTGTCTGTGAATTTTCAAGAGAGGAGCCGACCGCCATGCGCACCCTGCAATGCACCGTCCCCGCCGCCTTCGACGGCCGTCCGCTCAAGCACCTGCTGCGCGGCGAGCTTGGCATCTCCTCCACGCTGCTCAAAACGCTCAAGTGGCGCGAGGGCGCGATCCTGCTCAACGGCGCAGGCGTCCATGTGAACGCCGTCGTCCGCACCGGCGATACCGTGACCGTCGTTCTCTCCGAGCGCGCGCCGCGCGAAACGGACGTCGCGCCGCTCGACATTCCCCTTGCCATCGTCTACGAGGATGAGGACCTGCTGGTGCTCAACAAGCCCGCCGGACTCGCCATGCACCCGATGTCCACCGACCTCGCCGCGCCAAACCTTGCCGGAGCGCTGGTCGCCTACCTCGGCGAGGGCACGGTGCCGCACTTCGTCAGCCGCTTGGACAAGGGTACCTCGGGCCTGCTCATCGCGGCGAAGTCCGGCTACGTTCACGAGCTGCTGCGCCGTGCGCTGCATTCCGAGGAGCTGCGGCGCGAATACCGTGCCCTCGCCCGCGGCCGCGTCACGCCGCCGCGCGGCGTCATCGACGCTCCCATCGCCCGCGCCGAGGGCTCGCTCGTCAAGCGCTGCGTCGCGCCCGACGGTCTCCCCTCCCGCACGGAGTATGAGGTGCTCTCCTATCACGGCGAGCTGACGCTCCTGCGTCTCGCGCCCCGGACCGGACGCACGCACCAGCTCCGCGTCCACATGGCGTCCCTCGGTCATCCGCTCGCGGGCGACTGGCTCTACGGCACAGAGGATCGGGCGCTCATCGCCCGCCCCGCGCTGCACTCGTATGCGCTGTGGTTCACCCACCCGCTCACACACGCGGTCCTGCACTTCACCGCGCCGCTGCCGGAAGATATGGAACGGCTGATAAAATAAGACGGCTCGCCGAGCCGTCTTATTTTCAGTCTTCTCTTTTTTCCATAGTCAACGCCCGCGCCGTTCTGACGCTGTAGCTGCCCTCGATGAGCACCAGCAGCACCCAGCCGCTCGCGACTGCCACGCAGATGCCGTACATTCCCCACACCGGGATCAGGAAATACGACAGCACCACGCGCAGCACCACCTGCAAAAGCGATGCCACCATCGTCAGCCGCAGCCACCCGAGTCCGCGGAAGAAGCCCTGAATGACCTCGCCCATGTAGGCGAAGAGATACAGATATGCCATCGTACCCGTATAACGCGCACCTGCGGCAATGACCTCGCCGTTGTCCGAGAAAAGGCCGACGATCTGCGACGGGAACAAAAAGCACACCGTGCCAAGCACGGCGATCAGCGCGGCCTCCACGCACACGCTGACGCGGTAGAAGCGCCGCACGCGCACCCGGTCGCCGTGGCCGAGGTTCTGCGACAGACAGACGACCATCGCCGCGCTGACGCCCTGTGAGAAGCAGAACAAAAACTGCTCAATGCGCAGCGACATATTGTAGCCCGTTACCGTGTTCGTGCCGAGCGGCGTCAGCATACCCTGCACCAGCAGGCGTCCGATGCACACCACCGCCTGCTGCAACGCCGCCGCCCAGGCGTAGGAGAGCACCATACCGCCCATCCGCCGTTCAAAGCGCAGCTCGCTGCGCTTGAGCGTCAGCGGCGGGCAGCGCCGCTCGGCGTACAGAATGCACCACGCCGCCGAAAACGCCTGGCACAGCACCGTAGAGCACGCCACGCCGCGGATGCCCCAGGCAAGCACGCCGACGAACAGCACGTCGAGCAGTGCGTGGAGCGTGGACGAGACGAGCAGAATGACGAACGGCGTGCGCGAGTTGCCGCACGAGCGCAGCATGGAGGCGTAGTAGTTGTAGAGGAAGCAGCAGATCAATCCCGCGAACACCAGCTGCAGATAGACCGCCGCCTCGCGGCAGACAGCCTCCTCCGTGCCCTGCGCGCGCAGGAGCGGCACCGAGCAGACAATGCCGACCGCGGCAATGACCAGCGTCAGCGCCGCGCCGCCGAGCAGCGCGGTCGCGTTCATGCAGCGCAGCCGCGTCCAGTCCTCCGCGCCGCACATCTGCGCGCACAGCACGCCGATGCCGATGGTCCCGCCGATAACCAAGGCGTTCGCCACGTCCACGATGGGCGCGGCGACGCTGATGCCGGCAAGCGGCAGATCGCCGAGGAACTTGCCCACCACGATGGCGTCCACAATGCTGTAAAGCTGCTGGAAGATGTTGCCCAGAATGATGGGCAGCGCAAAATAGAAAAGGGTCGGCAGCGGCGCGCCGGTCAGCAGCGCGCCGCTTTTGCGTGCCGCGCGATACATCTGCGCAGCCGATCTGTGCGGCATGACGATCACACCCGCTTTCGTGTTATCTCTTATTTCTCTTTATAGTAAAGCCGGCAATGGCAGTAGCCCTCGAACTCCGGGTCGGCGATCTGCTCGCGGAACTCGCGGCACATGCACACGTTATCCTCGATCTTCTGCAGCCGGCAGGGGCAGTAAAGTCCCTTCTTCAGCAGCGCCTCGCGCAGACGCGCGACGACCTCCGCATCCTCGTTGTAGCGAATCTTCATCGTCTTCCCTCACTTGCAGCCATCAAGCATGGCCTTGATCTCTTCCTTGCTGCGCAGACCGACCGAGCCGGTGAGCGTGTGGCGGTCCTGCACGACGGCGAGCGTCGGGATGGACTCGATGCCGAACATCTGCGCCAGCTCGCCCTGCTCGTCAACGTTGACGCGGCAGAACTTGACCTGCGGCTCCTCGCGGTTGAGCTCCTCAAAGGTGGGCGCGAGCATCCGGCAGGGTTGGCACCACTCCGCCCAGAAGTCGACGAGGATGAGGCCCGGATCGTCGAGCACCTCGGTCTGGAAATTCTCGCTCGTGAGCGTCACGATGTCGGTGAAGGTGCGCGTTTCGACGTAGGGCTCGCGCTCGGCTCCGCCGCAGCCGGAGCAGCCGGCGCACCCGCTGGAGGCGCAGCCTCCTCCGCAGCCGCCGCAGCCGCCCTCTGCGGCAAAATCGCCGTCGGCGGCCTCCAGGTTTCCCTGCAAAAAGCGCTCGAGCACATCGTCCGCCGCGCCGGTGATACCGGAAAAGACGAGCATGTGCTCGCCCTCAACGGCCTGCCGCGCGTGCTCACCGATGCTGCCGCAGAGCACGACGTCCACGCCGTGCTCCTTGAGCGCGCGGGCGACCGCCGCATGACTCAGATCCTCGGGCGCGATGACCTCGCTCGTGACCGGATCGAGATCCGAAACGTTGTAAATGATAAACTCCTTGGCACGGCCGAAATGCTCCAGCAAAACGCCGTCCTGATACGGCATTGCGATCTTCATAACAGTAACTCCTTTGCCTTTTTGATTTTGAGGATAGCTTATCACAATTTCCACCATTCTACAACCGGAAGTTTTCTATCCTCTCTATGCAAAAAATTGCAGAGCGGCCCTTGCGTCCGCCGCGCATTTTCGCTACAATAGGCATAGAAAGCTTCATGCGTGAGCACCGCAAAAAACGCAAGCGAAAGGGAGCGTTATCCATGAACGACGAGCTGACCGCACAGGATATTCAAAAAATGCAGGCGGAGCTGGACGACCGCCGTCTCCGTCTGATGCCGGAGCTGATCGAGGAGGTCAAGCGCACCCGCGCCTTCGGCGACCTGAGCGAAAACTACGAGTACAAGGCGGCCAAGCAGGAGCAGAACCGCAACAAGAGCCGCATCCGCTACCTCGAGCGCATGATCGCCTCGGCCCGCGTGATCGAGGATCATTCCTCCGCCGACGAGGTCGGGCTGTACGACAGGGTGACGGTCCGTATGGTCGAGCTGGGGAAGGAAAAGGTCTTTCAGATCGTGACCACCGTGCGCTGCGACGCCCTCAAGGGCCTCGTGAGCAAAGAGTCTCCCGTCGGCAAGGCGATCCTCGGCAGTAAGGTCGGCGACACCGTGACCGTCCGCGTCAGCGACACGAACAGCTACCATGCCGAGATCCTTTCCATCGAAAAGCAGGCGGACGACGGCAGCGCTCCCCTGCGCAGCTTTTGAGCGCGATGGACGAGTCCCTCATTCTTCATGCCGAGCGCAGCTTTCTCGTCTGCCGCAAGCCGGTCGGTGTCGAGTGCGAGCACGAGCTGCCGGCTCTGCTCGCTGAGGAGATGAAATGTAAAGTAGATTCACTTTACTGCATTCACCGCTTAGACCGTGCTGTCGGCGGCGTGATGGTCTGGGCGCGGACGCCCCGCGCCGCGGCCGAGCTGAGCTGTCAGGTGCAGGAAAAAGCCCTGAAAAAGGCGTATTTTGCCGTTTGCTCCGGTATTCCCACGCCCGACGCGGGCGAGATGCGCGATCTGCTTTTCAAGGACTCTGTAAAGCAAAAATCCTTTGCAGTAAGTTCTTCCCGCCGCGGCGTCAAGGAGGCCCTGCTCGACTATCGCGTGCTGCAAACCGACGTGCTCAACGACTCTCCCGCCGCCCTCGTGCGCGTCACGCTGCGCACGGGACGCTTTCACCAGATCCGCTGCCAGTTCGCCACGCGCGGCCATCCGCTGCTCGGCGACGGCAAATACGGCAGCCGCGAGCGCGGCTGCACGACGGCGCTGTGGAGCTGCCGCCTCGCCTTTTTCCATCCCGAGACGCACGCGCCCCTCGTCTTTGAGGCTGCGCCGCCGCGCGTCTTTCCGTGGGACCGCTTCCCATGGCGCTGAATCGACAACGAGAGACGGCACGCGCCGTCTCTCGTTTCTTCATGGAATGCGGATGATCTTGGTGAGCGACTCCAGCCACGTTTTGCCGTTCGCCCGCACCACCGTCAGCGGCGTCACCGCGACGGTGTTCACCGCGCGCGGCTCGCCGCCCGCGCTCCCCGGCGGCAGGAAATTTCCCGCCGCGCTCAGACACTGCGGCTCACCATTCTCCGTCCCCCAGCTGAGCATGACGTGTCCTGGGAAATAGAGGATCGTCCCGACCAGCAGTGTGCAAAGCGCCGCACGCTTCTCCTCCGTGGAAAGCGCCGACACGTCCTCCGCGCCGGGCATCAGCGCCAGCCCTGCGGCGTCGCGCGGCAGGCAGAAGCCGAAGCAGCGGTAGACATCCCCCACCAGCGCGGAACAATCTCGCCCGCCGAGCATCCCGCCCCAGCCGTACACCTCTCCGCGCATTTTCGCCGCCTGCGTGGCGACGTTCTCATGCGTATAGGGCAGGTCTCCCACGCACACATCCGCGCTGACCGGCACCATCGCCTCGCGATATTCCAACCATCCGTCCGCGCGGCGCACAGGCAGGCGAACAAGATAGTTATCATAGCTCATGCGCCCGCGCAGCGCGCGCACCGTTCCTGGCGGGGCGGCAAGCGGCAGGCGCGTCCCCATCGGCAGCACCGCGCCGGAGACGCGCGGCTCATAGGGATCGCAGCAGAGCGTGACGCGGCTGCCGGTCACGCGCAGAAAACCGCCCTCCTGCGCCGCGCGCCAGACGCCGAGGTCTTCGCACAGCCCGATGTCCGCCGCCGGCACCCAGCCCGCGTAGTACGAGGTCTCGGCATAGCAGAAGCTCCCGTCCGCGCTCTCCCCAAGCAGCGCCATCGGCTCGTTCGGCAGCACCGCGGTGAGCTGAAGCGGGTCGTCGTACCGGTCCCCCGCCCGCGTGGGACACGGAGTTGCAGTCGGCTGTGCGCGAAGACTTGTGCACCGCACGCTGACGCCCCAGCATACATCACGACCGCGCAGCCGTGTCAGATCCCTGAGCCTTGCCGCCTCGCCCGGAACGCACAGAAGCGATTCATTGTACCGCGCGATCTCCTCTGCGGTCATCAAGGCCGCATCCTCTTTCCGCATAAAAAGCCCCCCGTCCGGCGTTTTCTCTACTCTATGCGCCGCAGCAGGGGAGCTTTCCGATTTTTATTGAATCATTGTAAGTAGGGCCAGCACCAGCATATGCGCGGGGTAAAACGCATAGCAGGCATACTGGAACGCCTTGCTGTGGTGTCCCTGCCGCCCGCGGTAGAGCCAGATCGGCACGAGGGCAAGCAGCGCAAGCCCCTGCTCGCACAGCTCGATCTCACGTCCGAAGAGCGTGACCGGATACATCTGCCCGCCGAGCACCACCACGTTGAGCCAGTACAGCGCCGCGAGCTGCCCGAGCAGGCACCACCACTTCCGCTCGCGGAAAAAGTAGAATGCAAACACCGTCAGCACACCCGCGCCGTAGTAGTCCACCATGCCGAGCGTGCCGAGGGCAAAGCCCAGCACAACGACCGCCGCACAGGTCAGGACATAAAGCCAGCGCTTTCCCTTCGCCCGCGCCGCCTCCATCAGGCGGATGCCGAGCAGGCCAAGGAGCAGCGTCCAGATCACGTTCTGATGTACGGGATAGAACACCGTTCCTCCGTACATCAGGTCGAACGGCACCTCGGAGAGCACAGCAAAGAGCAGCATCCGTAGCGCATAGCGCTTGAAGCTGCGCGTGTGGAAGTACCCCTCCACCGCCAAAAAGGCGAAGATCGGAAAGGCCAGCCGCCCGACGTGCGTCAGCCACATCTGCGAGGAAAGCAGCGTCGCCCATAGGTGGTCCATCAGCATAAACGTCATGGCGAGAATGTGCAGCGCCGCGGCGCTGAGATCAAAGGTCTTTTTCATCATGGTCTCCTTTTGTCCGGCGTCTGCGCGCCGTGTCCTCACAGTATAGCACAGATCCTGTCGAAATGTCTACCAAAAATGAAATGACCCACTTTAAAAATGTGAATCGCTCCGCCGAACGCCTTTTACAGCAACATTTCCCAAGTATTCTGTAAAAAAAGATGCTTATATTTTGTTAAGATTCCGTAAAAAGAAATGGCTTTTTCCTTCCCATGCGGTATAATGAATTATCTTAAAATGATTGGCGGAAGCCCAGCGGCCCTTATCCGGTCAGGCTTCCGTTTTTTTATGGATACAAAAAGGATGCCTTCTGTACCATGGTCGAATCCACGAAGCAGGTCTCGAAGAATTATCTGAGCACGGAAAAGGGCTATGCGGACGACTGGGCCGCCTACATCGCCAGCTGTCACATGACCGCCGAGGAGGCGCTGGACTACATCCGCACCACCAACACGCAGGAGGACCGCGCGGCGCACCTCGTCGACATGGCGGACTTCTCCGCCCGCTCGACCTTTGTGCGCAACGGTAACCCCTGGGTACACTGCTACGAAGAGCAGCAGAAGCTCGCAACCACGGACAGCAGCGCCTTTCTGGACAAGATGGAACAGCTTTTCAACGCCGGCCCCGGCGAGGTGCCGGTGCTGGGCAAATACCGTGTGGGCGAGTCACAGCGGACGGTCGTCAGCGTGGGAACGCGCGTGATGATCTGCGAGGAGGACGGCTCTGACCGTCCCTATCTGCTCCTGCATCTCATTCCCGTGGAGTATCTGCAGAATACCTAGACCTTTCCCACCGAGTTCCCGCTCGCCGAGATCAGCATGATCGTCAGCGACGGCGGCTATGTGGTGCAGTCCCCCTTCGCTGCGCTCGCGCACCTTTTTAGACTTCATCCGCGCCTATAATTTCCCCGACGATTACAACGCCGTCGACTCTCTGGCCGAACGCCTCCTCACAACGGAAAACGGTCTGCTCACCTACAAGGACTCCCGCGGCGTAGACTGCTACTTCTATTACTTCAGCTTCGGCGAGGGCTCAAACATCGACATTCTCGGCTACATCCCCGCCTCACAGATCCAGCCGGAGGTCGTGGAATGGAGCATTGTGCTGCTGGTGTGTGGAACGCTCTTCCTGCTCTTTCTCATCGACGGCGCGTACATCCTCTCCATCAACCAGAACCTGCGCCGCGCCGTCGATATGGCCGAGCACGCCAACCAGGCAAAAACGCAGTTTCTCTCCACCATATCGCACGATATCCGCACGCCGATGAACGCCGTCATCGGCATGACGGAGATCGCCAAGCTCCATCTGGACGACGCTGGCTATGTGAGGGACTGTCTGGACAAGGTCTCCGCGTCGAGCAGTCACCTGCTGACGCTGGTCAACGATATTCTGGATATCTCCAAGGTCGAAAGCGGCAGGATGACGCTCGACCCCTGCGCCGTTTCCCTCTCGGAGGAGGTGGAGAAGCTGAGCGGCATGGTCCGCCCGAGCGCCGCCGTGCGCGGCGTTGCCTTCACCCTGCGTATGCAGGACATCACGCAGGACATCGTCGTTACCGATCCGCTGCGTCTGCGTCAGGTGCTGATCAACCTGCTGACAAACGCCGTCAAGTACGACGGCTCCATCATGGCATTCTTTGAAGGCGATGTTCCTTTCTACGTCTGCAACGCCGAGTGCGTCAGCGGCATGAAAAAGCGCGAATCGAAATCGGAGACCTTCCACGCCGCGCCGTTTGAATACGAATTTCTTTACGCGCTGCTGGGGGATTCCGGCGCTTACGTCTATCTTGAGTCCTGGACGGCTTCTCGGTCAGCAAGGACAGCGACGAGACCGAGCTGGCCGTCGAGTTCCTGCGCTTTATGTCCACAAGGCTCGACGAGATGGCGGGCATCAAGGGGCTTCCCTCCGTCGCGGCGGACAGCGCCGACGAGCGCTACGCCGGTATCTGGCATACCGATGCCGCCGAGCTCTCCTTCACCAACGACGGCCGCATCACCGAGACCGTGCGCAACGCCTTCCAGCAGGTCTGCGGCGACCTCGGCGCGGGCGTCTACGCGACCGCCGGCGAGGCGGTCCTCGCCTTTGTGCAGCAGTGCGCCGGCTGAGCTTCCGTTCCCCCATATCGCGGCAGGCGCAGTCCCGAAAGGGCCGCGCCTGCTTTTTGCATGAGTGCCTGTGGAACCGGAAATACTATCCTCACCAAATCAAGGAGGTATTTCCATGTCCGATATGTTTTGCTTTCAATGCCAGCAGACCGCTGGCGGCAGCGGCTGCGTCCGCACCGGCGTATGCGGCAAGCAGCCCACGACGGCACATTTACAGGATATTCTTGTCTGCCGCCTGATCCGTCTCGCGGAGGTCTGCGAACAGAATAGCGAGCATCCGCGTGAGGTAACGCAGCTGCTCGCCGATGGGCTTTTCACCACGCTCACGAACGTCAACTTTGACGACGAGGCCATCCGCGCCTTTACCGCCCGCGTGGAGGACGCCCTGCGTTCGCACGGCGGAGACGTGCGTGAGGAGGACCCCTCATGGCTCTGGCGCGGTGAGACGGATACGGTGTCGCTGCGCTCCACGCTGCTCTTCGGACTCAAGGGCATGGCCGCCTATGCGCACCATGCCATGCGTCTCGGCTGCGAGGACGAGACGGTGAGCGCGTGGTTCTGCAAGGGGCTTTCCGCGCTCGCACAGGAGCACAGCGTCGCGGAATGGCTCGCGCTCATCACCGAATTCGGCGAGGTGAATTTCAAGTGCATGGCGCTGCTCGACCGTGCGAATACCTCGGCCTTCGGCGATCCCGTGCCCACGCGCGTCCACACCGATATTCAGAAAGGCCCGTTCATCGTCGTTTCCGGTCACGACCTTGAGGACCTGCATCAGCTCCTCGAGCAGACCGCCGGAAAGGGCATCAACGTCTATACACACAGCGAGATGCTGCCCGCGCACGGCTATCCGGGTCTGAACAAATACCCCCATCTCGCCGGCAACTTCGGTACGGCGTGGCAGAATCAGCAGAAGGAGTTTGCCGATCTCCCCGCACCCATTCTTTTCACCACCAACTGTATCATGCCGCCGCGTGAGAGCTACGCCGACCGCGTCTACACCACCTCGGTCGTCGGCTACAAGGGGCTGCGACATATCGAGGAGGACGCGCAGGGCCGCAAGGACTTCTCCCCTATCATCGAGCAGGCGCTTGCCCTCGGCGGCTATAAGACCGACCGCAGCATGAGCGGCATCAACGGCGGTCATATGCTCACTACCGGCTTTGCCCACGCGGCAGTCCTCGCGCAGGCGCCGCAGATCATCGAGGCCATCAAAAGCGGCGCCATCAAGCACATCTTTCTCGTCGGCGGCTGCGACGGTGCGCACCCCGGGCGCAATTACTACACGGAGTTCGTCAAGCGCACACCGATGGACACGCTCGTCCTCACCCTCGCCTGCGGCAAATTCCGCTTTAACGACCTTGACCTCGGCGAGATCAACGGTATCCCGCGCATCCTCGATATCGGGCAATGCAACGATGCCTACAGCGCCGTCCAAATTGCACTCGCTCTCGCGGACGCCTTCGGCTGCACGGTCAACGACCTGCCGCTCACGCTTGTGCTGACCTGGTACGAGCAAAAGGCCGTGTGCATTCTGCTCACACTGCTCGCCCTGGGCATCAAAAATATCTGTCTCGGCCCCACCATGCCGGCCTTTCTTTCAGAGACGGTCATCAAAACGTTGGTAGACACCTATAACCTCCAGCCCATCACGAATCCGCAGCAGGACCTCGACGCCATTCTGCACCGCGGATAAATTCACGGGATGAAAGCAGGGGTCGGAGCCTGTTGCATAGTGCAATTTTAGACCCATTAGACCCAGGCGGGAAATAAGGTACAATAAGTTGCGCAAATTGAAAACCGCATAAAAAAAGACATAGCTTGCAGGCTCTGGTAGAATGAAGTCACGACACACCATTCTGAAAGGAGACAGCAAACTATGTCCGAGAAAATTGTACAGCTGAATGAGGAAATTATCAAGGGGCAGCTCAAAGAATTAGTTCGAGGAAGTGTAGAAGAAACCCTGAACGAGTTGCTGGAGAAGGAGGCGGAGTCGCTGACGCAGGCGGCCCGCTATGAGCGTAGCGAGGCCCGTCAGGGCTACCGCAGCGGTCACTATGACCGCAATCTCACCACAACCTCCGGCGATGTCACGCTCCACATGCCGCGGCTCAAGGGCGTATCCTTCGAGACTGCCATCATCGAGCGGTATCGCCGCCGGGAGAGCAGCGTGGAGGAGGCGCTCATTGAGATGTACCTGGCGGGCGTCTCCGTGCGCCGGGTGGAGGACATCACGGAGGCACTGTGGGGCAGCAAGGTCTCGCCCGCCACCATCAGCGAGCTGAACAAGAAAGCCTACGTTCACATCGAGGATTGGCGCAACCGCCCGTTGCAGGGCGGGCACTATCCATACGTCTACGTGGACGGCATCTACCTGCGCCGCAACTGGGGCGGAGAGTACGAAAATGTTGCTGTTTTGGTGGCAATCGCCGTGAATGAGGACGGTTTCCGTGAGGTTTTGGGGGCAGCCGAAGGCATGAAGGAGGACAAGGCAAGCTGGGTCGGTTTCTTCCAATGGCTTCGTGGGCGCGGCTTGGACGGCGTAAAGCTCATCGTCGGTGACAAGTGCATGGGGATGCTGGAGGCCGTGGGCGAGGTGTTTCCGGACGCCAAATACCAGCGCTGCACGGTGCATTTCTATCGCAACGTTTTCTCTGTTGTGCCCAAATCCAAGGTCAAAATTGTGGCAAAAATGC
>ERZ772812.1090-NODE-1090-length-20818-cov-7.229254_pt1 | contig 20818 bp, 20 predicted proteins | sample MGYA00511343_ERZ772812 | MGnify/ENA primary metagenome ERZ772812 (study PRJEB29015, sample SAMEA2737706) | human gut metagenome | biome: human gut; feature: human-associated habitat; material: faeces | place: China | collected 2012 ...
AGTTTTGTGATTTATAAGGAAAGAAATCACAAAACAAGTCTCCTATGAACTCCTTGCCCGAAGGGCAAGGAGTTCAGTATGACTGCTATCCGATCGCTTTCTGATATTCCTTCTGAATCTCCGCTTCAATCAACTCAGAATCAAGCGATACAACAGATTCTGTTCTTGAAGTGGAATAATTCATGAAAAGATTGGTCTGCACATAGACGTTCCTGAAAGCGCCATCCGTATCAAAATTGAAATTTACGAAATAATGGGGCTGTTCATTTTCACCTTCGGCAAAAGGCTGGTCGATCCGCAGCATTACCGTGATTCCGCTTTCGTCTTCGAGCGTATCCATATAGGCAACAACAGAATCATTCCACTGAAAGTAGGCAAGCCATGGTTTTACGCTATCACCGAAGGTCATTTCATCTGCTCTCCATTCGATATTGGTATAGGCTTTGCCCCATTTTCCCTCGTTACTGTAGCGGACACCATTGGCAGCCATAAAAGCCATTCTTAATGAGTATTGCTCGCCATCTACGATATTTACCGACTCCGGGTCAACGTCCACAATCTCCAGCCAGTTTCCGTTGTCCTGATAGTAATTTGCGGTAGACCAATGGCTTTGATCGCCTTTAGATTGGTCAACTACGATATGGCAGCTGCCATTCTGAACTGCCTCTAAAACAGCACGGCACTTTGCAAAGGCCGCCTGTTCATCCGGATTTTCTTCAACAACAGTATCTGCATTGATAGCAACAGTCTTCAGGAACCGTTCCGCGATGCCACCGGAAATCTGATTCTCATCATACCATATATCATAGATAATATCACCATCGATGAAGAATGTATGCTGCTCACAGAGTGCATCCGGATTGCCGTCCCAGAAGATTTCACATTCCACATCTCCGTATATAGAACTGCCGGACGTATATCCAATAGGAGCACCAGACTCTTCCTCTTTCAATGCAATGATATCAGAAAGTTGAAATTCTGGATAATCCCAACTGGTAATGCCGCCAACATCTACAGAATCCCTTGTCAGCACAACGTTGCCATCCTGCTCCCTGAAAGAAAAACCGGAAGGGAGTAGCAGTTTAAGGGTGCCATACTGAACCAGTTTCGTATCTGTAATGACAGCAGAACCGTCGGTAGGGGTATCGTCGATGGTGTCTGACTTTTGGGGGTTGACTGCGCAGGCTACTAAAACAGCGGCGCACAGCAATACACAAATCATACTTACCCATAATTTGGGTTTCTTCCATTTTGCCATATTCATAATGCGACCTTTCGTATTTCCCTCGCCAAAGGCCAGGGGCATCCCGGCAATCATCTTTTTATGCGTTGCAAGCCTCAGCAGGGAAGCGGAATAGTCCGCCCTGATTTGAGGCCCCATTTCCAGGATCACCGCCTCATCACAGCTCATCTCCATATCTTTGCCCGCCAGAATGAACGCGGCCCACGCCAGAGGATTAAACCAGTGGATGCACAGGGCACAATATGCCAGCAGCTTGATGATATGGTCACAGCGGCGGATATGACGCCGCTCATGGGCAATGATATACTTTTGTTCTTGTGTCGGGATATTGGAGGGCAAATAGATTTTGGGGGCGAGGATGCCCATAACAAATGGCGTGTCAATATAATCGGCACGATAAACGTTTCCTGTGTAAGCCACAGCGCCCACCAGTTTCCGTCTCAGACGGATATACTGCACGATGCTGTAAAGAATCATGCTGCCGGTTCCGGCGATCCAGACATAAGGAACGATTGCCATAATATCCAATCCGGCATGCTCTGACTCCCCTGCCTGCGCAAGTTCCGACCCTGACTGATTTTCAGCCGGAACGAAAGTGAAATCTGGATTCCGATTGGCTTCGGCAGGAAGAAAATAAACCACGCTGGCTGCGCCTGATGTCTCCCGAATTTCCGGTTCCAACGCATTCAGAACGGAAACGGGTGCTGTAAATGCCACCGGGCACAGAAGCCGGAACAAAACCACCAACCAGAGTGCATAAGAAAAAATCTTTGGAGATCGTTTCAGCATGAGTCTGGCCAGCATGACCAGCAGAATGACGATGCTGCCCGTCATACTCATATTCAGCACTTGAGAAAACAGATTACGCATGGGAATCCTCCCGCATGGAATCAATGACCTTTTGCAGTTCGTCGATTTCGCCGTCAGACAGCTTTTTGCGGCTGCCAAATGCGGCTAAGAACGCAGGCAAAGAACCGTGAAATGTCTCGTCCACAAATATTTCACTCTGACGTGCATAGAATTCCTCCCGGCTGACCAGAGATGTTACCTTACCATCCTTATTCCGGAACAGCTCCCGATCACAAAGCCGTTTCAGAATCGTGTATGTCGTGGTTCGTTTCCAGTTCAGGCGTTCCTCCGCCAGTTCCGTCAAGCGGCGAGAAGTGACAGGCTCATTATCCCAGATAATATCCGCAAAAATGGTCTCGATCTCACCCAGCTTATATTCCGCCATATGGATTGCCTCCTTTGCTCTACTGTCAGTAGACAATTATACTCTACTACCTGTAGACAGAAAAGTCAAGGATTTTTTGAAACGTTAATATAACCTTAAAGAGACGGCACAAGAAGGGCAGTTTGCAACTTCTACAAGCTTCCTGTCGTTTCTTCCCCCTGTAACCACATTAATATATCCTCCCAATACTGGGGGTACAGTATTGGGGGGAACATATCAAACGGTGGGGGCTGTTTTGCGCCCTTTTGGGGGGCGCTTTCATAGCAAAAGAGAGGCATTCCCCAAAGAATGCCTCTCTTTTCATTTTCCAGCCCCGCCTTCGGCGTGCTTTTTTACGGCTGTGCCGTTACCGGCCGTATCCGAAAGCTGGCAGAACGGTTCGGCTGCGGCTGTTTGCCCTTGGTAAGCCATTTCTCACGGGAATGCCGGATCGTATTCCAAGGGGGATTTGGAAGGCAAACGCGCGCCTGCACGTTCTGACAGCTTTCGATAGGCCTTGGGGGATTATCTGTCGGCTGCCTAATCGCGGTACAGTTTGAAGGATGTGTGTTTTGAAGGATGTGTGTGCAATACAGATTGAGGAAATCGGATTAGGAGGTATTTTTGCGATTTGGCATCCGTTTGTACAGTGAGGGAAGCTCTGATTAAATCGACGAGAACTGGCAGCGAGAGATTTTGTCTCCAGACAAGGTATGGAAAATGCGGGAATACCGTATGTATTTCCCATTTTTCGTACCGAAGGCTGGGGCAAAAGATCCGCTGTCCAGCCGAAGACGATTTATTCAGAGGTTCCTGAGGTTATATCAGGCCAGCGCTTCGCCCAGACTGCGGCAGGCGCTCAGCGCTTCGTCATCGGGGGTCTCCTGACAGATCACGCTGTCGCAGACCAGATTTGCGCCCTTGTCCCGGCAGTTCTCTTCCCACGTGCGCATCCACTCGCCGTCGCCCCAGCCATAAGAGCCGAACAGAGCGATCTTCTTGCCGGAGAGCTTACTCTCACAGGTCTCGAACATGGGGGCGAATTCGCCGTCTTCCAGTTCCTCCGCGCCCATGGCGGGGCAGCCGAAAGCAACCGCGTCAAATTCGTCCATCTTTCCTCCGTCGAACTCGGCGGCGGTAAACAGCTCCGCTTCCGCGCCAGCGTGCTTTGCGCCTTCCACGACGGCCTGCGCCATGGCTTCGGTATTCCCGGTGCTGCTCCAATAAACAACTGCAATTTTCATTTTCAAAAATCCTTTCTTAAATCCTATTTCATCTGGCTACTGTGAGCCGTTCGATGTCGATCCCGCTGGCAAGCTGGCGACAGTAGACCCTCGTGCAGGCTTTGTACTTGGCAAAGGTCTTTTTGGCCGCTTCCTCGTTTTCATAAACCTTCCAGCAGCCCACGCATTTACAGGGCTTGTGTTCCAGAAAGCCCTTCACGTCCTCCGGCGGATAGCTCAGAAACAAGCCGATCTCGTGGGGGAAATCCTCCTGCTGCTTTAATCTTCGGGCAAGCCTTGTCAGGCAGCGGCTTCCGCCCCGGCAATTATAGCCAAACTCGCTGAGGAGCGCTTCGCAGGACGCGCAGGAGAGGTCTTTTTCCAGCCGCGCTGGCCGGTAGAGGTAGATCAGCGCCCTGTCCTGACGAATACGCAGGGGGACTGCCCGGACGCCTTTCTTCCCAAGCCGCCGATTCAGGCTCCGCAGAAAGTCCAGCAGGTCTTCCCGGTTTTCGTAGGGGCAGGCAAACAGGTTCCCGGTTTTCAGCCCCGCCAAGGTGGGGGCGCAGTTGCGAACCACCTGTTCCTCAGACATGGCCGTCCTCCTTGCCCCGGGCGATTCGGCGCAGGCTTTTCCGGATGGAAATGACGCCCACAGACGTCACGGTGACAGCCACAACGGCACCGGCGCCGGACAGAATCGTGGCAATTTCCATAGCTCGAACCTCCCGTATTCATAATGATAAGACTGTCTTTTTTGTTCGCTTTTGGTTAGCCTTTGCTAACTGGCTATATCATACACGATGTTGCTCCGTTTGTCAAGTCTTTTCCCTACTATTTTTATAGGCAGATTTTTGGATGTGAAAAAGCGCCCCAGCAGGGCGCTTTTAATCTGTTTTATTGAAGTTTATTGAAGTTTCCGAGCCTTTTATTCCTGCGGCAGTGTGACAATTCGGGGTTCATGATGGACGGCGGGCAGAATTTTCTCCATCAGGTCAGCCGTCCGAAGGCGCAGACTGGAGGTGTTGATGCAGGGATGGCAGCCAATGAACTCCCCTTTCAGCACGTCCTCGTCCATGAGAAGCTGCACATGGTTCTCCCGGTCGTTCATCAGCCCCAGAACGCTGACGGAGCCGGGGGTGATGTCCAGAAATTTCTCCATATACTCCGGCGCGGCAAAGCTCAGGCGGGAGGAGCCGATCTCCTTGGAGAGAACGCTGGTTTTGAAATGCTTGTCCCCGGGCAGCATCAGCAGATAAAACTCCGTACACTGCCGGTTGCACAGCAGCAGATTTTTGCAGATCACCGCATCCAGCACCCGGTCGATCTCCTCGCAGGCTTCCATAGTCATGGCGGCCTCGTGGTCGATGCGCCGATAGTCGATTCCCAGGCTGTCCAGCAGATCGTAGCAACGGATTTCCTTCTCAAGACGTCCGGCGCAGTCCGCGGGACGTCCGTTTACCAGTTCCATAGTCATTTTTCCTTTCTCAGTTGCCAGAATGCCACGGCGCTGGCAGCCGCTACGTTCAAAGAATCCACGCCGTGGTACATGGGGATCTTTACAGTGTAGTCGCACCGGGCAATGGTCGTCTCCGTCAAGCCGTCGCCCTCGCTGCCCAGAATCACCGCCAGCTTTTCCTCCGCCATGAGACGGCGGTCGTCAATGGAGACGGAATCGTCGCTCAGCGCCATGGCGGCGGTTTTGAAGCCCAGACGGCTCAGCTGCGCCATCCCCTCCCCCGGCCAGTCTCCCGTAAACGTCCAGGGAATCTGAAACACCGTCCCCATGCTCACCCGGGCGCTGCGGCGGTACAGCGGATCACTGCATCCGGGGGTCAGCAGTACGGCGTCCATCCCCAGCGCGGCGGCGGAACGGAAGATTGCCCCCACGTTGGTGGGATTCTGGACGTTTTCCAGAACCACGATCCGTGCCGCCCCGGCGCAGATATCCTCCACGGAGGAAAGCCCCGGGCGGCGCATGGCGCACAGCACGCCCCGGGTCAGGTGGTAGCCAGTGAGATTGCACAGCAGCTCCTCGTCCGCAGTGTATACGGGAACCCCGGGACAGCGGGCGAGAACCTCCCGCGCCGCCCCCGCGATGTCCTTGCGCTCCATGAGCAGCGATACCGGCTCGTATCCGCCGTCCAAAGCCCGGTGGATGACCTTGGGACTTTCCGCAATGAACATCCCCTTGGCAGGTTCAAACCGGTTGAGCAGCTGCGCCTCCGTCAGCCGGGCATACACGTCCAGCTCCGGCGCGGAGAAATCCGTTATTTCAATGACGTTGGCCATAGCGTTCCTTTCCTTATCCTCCACCCCATGACAATCTGCCAAAAAACGGGGCGCTTTTTTCCTTCCTATACTACCAAATTCCGTTCAAAATGTCAAAGATTTCTCCGTCGATTGACTTCCATTTTCCGCAATGGTAGAATACATTCATTGTAAAGAGAGGGGCGGATCGCCATGGCAGACAAACATCCGGGGTATATGACCACCTTCAAGGAGCGCTTGAGCTACTGGACATACTTCATCGGACAGAACATTTACTACAACATCACGGCGGCTTTTATCTCCACCTACCTTGCCATGCAGGGCGTGAACCTTGCCAAGGTCGCTATCGTGCTGCTGATCGTCAAGATCTGGGACGCCGTGAATGACCCCATTTTCGGCTTCATCTTCGACAAGGTGAAATTCAAAAACGGGCAGAAAAGTCTGCCCTGGCTGCGCATTTCCACCGCACTGATCCCCATTGTGACCATCATCCTGTTCTCCATTCCCTCGGCGCTGGGGGAGACCGGGAAACTTGTCTGGTTCGGCGCGGCCTACGTGTTGTGGGACACTGTGTACACTCTGACGGACATTCCCGCCTACGCCATGCTGAACACCATGACCGACAATCTGCCGGAGCGCAACACCCTGCTCTCCGTCAACCGGGTGTTCTCCGGGGCGGGCGTGCTGATCTACGGCGTTGTGCTGCCCATCCTCATCAGCGAAAATGTGGGCATGAGCGCCAGTCTGGCCATTGCGACGCTGTCCATTTTCAGCGCCCTGACCATGGTGCCCCTGTCCCTCAACTGCAAGGAGCGCAACTATAAGCCCGAAGAGGAAGACGAAAACTTCTCTCCCCGGCAGATGTTCTCCTATCTGGGAAAGAACAAATACCTGCTGACCTACTATGGTGGCTACTGCGCCACCGACGCGCTGAAAACCTCCGCCGCCGTGACGCTGTTCGTCTCCTTCTACCTGTTCGGCAATTCCCTTTACTCCATCGTCCTGAATCTGCTGAACATGGTGCCGGGTGTTTTCGCCGCTATGCTCATGCCCACCATCCTGAAAAAGCTGGACAAATTCAAGACGCTTTTCTGGTGCAACATCGTCAACATCATCTTAGGTCTGGTGATTTTCTTCGTTGGCTACGAAAACCGGGCGCTGTTCCTGACGCTGACCTGCGTCCGCACCGTTCCCATGAGCATCGTGGGCATTCTCGCCTTCATGTTCACTCCGGACTGCGCCGAGTACGGCCAGTACAAATCCGGCATTAGTGCCAAGGGCATCACCTTCGCCATCCAGACCTTCTCCGTGAAGATCACCGCCGCGGTTTCGTCCTCGCTGGCTTTGGCGCTGCTGGGCTGCTTCCACTGGATTTCCGTGGAGGCGGAGAGCTTCGAGATGCTGAAGGCGCTGAACATCCAGCAGAGCGCGGGGGCGCTGGAGGGACTGTGGATCGTGTACGCCCTGGTGCCTGTCATCGGCATGATCATTTCCACGTTCTTCTATCTGGGTTACAAGCTCAACGACAAGGACGTGCAGATCATGGCGCGGTGCAATGCCGGGGAGATCACCCGGGAGGAAGCCGAGTCCATGCTGTCCCGGAAGTATTGAGCCAATGCTGCAAACAGAAACGGCGCCGGATGGCGCCGTTTCTGCATGTCATACGGGGTCCCTATCAGGGTCTGTCATTATTTCTCGATAGAATGGTTAACACCATTTTATCCCGCGAATCCTTCGCAGGCCGTCCGCAGAGGCGTGCGGGCAGCAGACGGCAATCCCAAAATGGCCTCCCGCCGTAAAGCGGGAGGCCATAAGAGGATATATTACTGTGCCAGAGTGCTGGTCTTGTACTTTGCGCTCTTCTTCAGGAACAGCGCCAGGAAGCCGACCGCGGCGATAACACCGGCGACAACGGCGATGGGATAGTACACGCTCTCGGCAATTCCCATAGGCTTCCACAGCAGGCCGAGGCACTCGCCGGCCGCGAAGAAGTAGGTGATGGAAACGCCGGTCATGAAGGTGGCAGGAACCGCGCAGATCCAGTAGTTGCGCTTGTTCTGCGCCAGATACATGGCAGCCGCCCACAGAGCGATCATGGCCAGAGTCTGGTTGGACCAGGAGAAGTAACGCCATACCACGGAGTAGTCGATCTGGCAGATGATGGCACCGACGCCCAGCAGGGGGACGGTCAGAAGCAGACGCTTCTTCCAATCCTTCTGGTCGATCTTGAACCAGTCGGCCAGCGTCAGACGGGCGCTGCGGTAAGCGGTATCACCGGAGGTGATGGGGCAGGCGATAACGCCCAGCATAGCCAGGACGCCGCCGATCTTGCCCATGGTGGTGGTGCAGATCTCGTAAACAACAGCGTTCACACCGGCACCGGCTTCCAGCAGAGCCTGGGTGTTCTCGTAGAAGGAAACACCGGCAGCCGCCCAGACCATGGCGATGATGCCCTCGGCGACCATTGCGCCGTAGAACACCTTGTGACCCTGCTTCTCAGAGGTGCAGCAGCGGGCCATCATGGGAGACTGCGTGGCATGGAAGCCGGAGATGGCGCCGCAGGCCACGGTGACGAACATGAACGGCCAGATGTGGATGTTCTGAGGATGCTGGTTATAGAAGTTGTTCCACAGCTCGGGCATCTGATACTCGTGAGAGAACAGCAGAACACCCGCAACACCGACGGCCATGATGATCAGGCAGATACCGAAGATGGGGTAAATCTTGCCGATGACCTTGTCGATGGGAACGAAGGTGGCGATGAAGTAGTAGATGATGATGACCCACAGCCAGAAGGTAGCGTCCAGCTTCTCGGGGGTCAGCAGAGCCAGCAGACCGGCGGGACCCTTGGAGAACACGACGCCGACCATGACCAGCAGGATGACGGAGAACACGCGCATGACCTGCAGCATGACCTTGCCCAGATAAGTACCGGTAATCTCGGAAATGCTGGCGCCCTTGTGCCGCATGGACAGCATACCGCACATATAGTCGTGGACGCCGCCGGCGAAGATGGTACCGAAGACGATCCACAGATAGACGACAGGTCCAAACAGAGCACCGTTCAGAGCGCCGAAGATGGGGCCGAGACCAGCGATGTTCAGCAGCTGAACCAGGAAGATCTTCCAACCCTTCATCGGGACGAAGTCAACGCCGTCGTTGAGCGCGATGGCAGGCGTCTCCCGGTCGTCAGAGCCAAAGATCTTGTCTACGCGCTTGCCGTAGAAGATGTAGCCGACGACCAGAGCTGCAATGCAGAGAATGAAAGTAAGCATAGGTTTCCTCCTTAGTTAAGTTACCCTGCGGTGGCGTATCACCGCCTGGCGAGTATCATTATATGTCTAAACCGTGAACAAATCAACCCTTAGTATAGCGAAAAAAGATTTTCGTAGCATTAACCAAATTTATGGCGGTTTTTTCCTTCCGAGGAGTGGCGTGACCCTGATTTTTTTCGTCAGATTGCATAAAACAGCACGCAGAAGAACTGGAGCAGCGCCCCCAGAACGACGAAAATGTGAAATACGGAGTGCATCCACTTCCTGCGCTTGCCCAATCCGTACAGAACGGAGCCGACCGTGTAGGCAATACCGCCCAGCAGCAGAAGCAGGAAGCCCGGGAAGGTCAGCGCCTGCATCGCCTGCCTAGCGAAGAAGATGATCGCCCAGCCCATGCCGATATAGCAGATCATGGAAAAGACCCGGTATTTCTTCAGGTCAATGGCCGTCAGGGTCGTGGCCAGCGCTACCATGCCCCACTCAAAGCCGAACAGCACCCACGCAAGGACGGGATTCTCCGGACGGATGGCGGACAGCAGAATCACGGTGTAGGTTCCCGCAATGAGGAAATAAATGGTGCAGTGGTCAAGTACCTGCATCACCTTCTTGCCCAGGGTGGGCTTCAGACCGTGGTAGACGCTGGAAATGGTGAACATGGTAACCATGGCGCTGCCGTAAATAGCGGAGGTGACGACGCCCCAGGGATTACCGTGGAGAGCGGCAAAAATGACGCACAGTGTCAGCGCCACGACGCCTACAGCGCCGCCGACGATGTGGGTGACCATGTTCATGATCTCTTCGCCCCGGCTGTAATCCGGGAGCTGGCGGTCGGACAATTTCGTTCGTTTCATTTTGGTTTCCTTCCTTTGTGAAGATGGAGGGAGTATAGCACATTTTTCACAAAAAAGAAACCGCCATTTTGTCGAGTTCTCTCCCCGGCGGAGAAATTCGGTTTCTACCGGGGTGAGAAGTGGATACGGGGTTGACAAATGTCCTTCCATACAATACAATTCTCCTAGTCACGGCGTAAAGTACGCCGTTTTTTGCATAGAATAGAGAGGGTTCGAGCTATGAAAAAGGTACCTTTTTTGACTCTGGAAAAAGCAAAGGAAATCCGCGAGCAGATCCCCACCCCCTTTTACGTTTACGACGAGGCCGGCATCCGCGCCAACGCCCGGTTACTGAAGGCGGCGTTTTCCTGGAATCCCGGATTCCGGGAGTATTTTGCCGTCAAGGCCACCCCCAACCCCTTCCTGCTGAAAATTCTCCACGAGGAGGGCTGCGGCTGCGACTGCGCCACCTATACCGAGCTGCTGCTGTCCGAGGCCGTGGGCATCACGGGACATGACGTGATCTTTTCCTCCAACGATACGCCGGCGCTGGATATGCGCAAGGCGCGGGAGATGGGCGTATACATCAATCTGGACGACGCCACCTATGTGGATTTTCTGGCATCCATGGGGCCGGTCCCCGAGACGGTGTGTCTGCGGTATAACCCGGGCGGTTCCTTCTCTCTTGGCAACACCATCATGGACATGCCCCGGGACGCCAAATACGGCATGACCGAAGACCAGATGGCAGGAGCCATCACCCGGCTGATGAAGCTGGGCACGAAGCACTTCGGCGTTCATGCCTTCCTTGCCTCCAACACAACCACCAATGAATACTACCCCGCTCTGGCCGGGCAGCTGTTCCGTCTGGCGGTACGGCTGCGCAACGCCACCGGCGCGCATATTTCCTTCATCGACCTGTCCGGCGGCATCGGCGTGGACTACCGTCCCGAGCAGCCCAGATGCGACATCGGCGTCATCGGTGAGGGCGTGCGGGTGAAATATGAGGAGATCCTGACCCCCAACGACATGGGTGACGTCGCCATTTTCACCGAGCTTGGCCGGTTCATGCTGGCGCCCTACGGCCACCTGATCTCCACCGTCATTCATGAAAAGCACATCTACCGGGAATACGTGGGTCTGGACGCCTGCGCCGCCAACCTGATGCGCCCGGCCATGTACGGCGCTTACCACCACATCACCGTGCTGGGCAAGGAGGACGCCATTCTCGATCACGTCTATGACGTCACCGGCGGTCTGTGCGAAAACAACGACAAATTCGCCATCGAGCGGAGTCTGCCGGAAATCCAGATCGGCGACATTGTAGCCATTCACGACACCGGTGCTCACGGCTTCTCCATGGGCTACAATTATAATGGCAAGCTCCGTTCCGCGGAGGTTTTGCTGAAAGAGGATGGCAGCTTCCAGCTCATCCGCCGCGCCGAGACGCCGGAGGACTATTTCGCGACCTTCGATTTTTCTGATTTTCACTTTGGAAAATAGAACCGTCATTCCGCACAAAAAACGTCGTGATTTTTTGGATGGCTGATTGCAAATTAACAAGAAAATTTCATACTTTTCCGTTTCGTTTATGCTATAATGTATAAGGCGGCAGTAAGGCATCCTCCCAATCAGCCGCGCCGAAAAGGAGAACCCCATGAATAACATTCTGTTTTTTCTGACACCAAAGGCGATGTGTGCATATTTGTACGATGATTATACCATCCGGCAGGCACTGGAAAAGATGGAATCCGCAGGCTACGCCGCGATTCCCATTCTCAACCACCGTGGCGAATACCGGGGAACATTGACAGAGGGCGACCTTCTGTGGGCCATGAAGAACATGTGCTACATGGATATGCGTCAGGCCGAAGCCCGCCGGGTCATGGAGATCGCCCGCCGGAAGGATAACGTCCCCGTCCGGGTCACCACCTCTATGCACGAGCTGGTAGAGCGGGCGTCCAATCAGAACTTTGTTCCTGTAGTAGACGACAAGGACGCGTTCATCGGCCTCATCACCCGAAAGGCCATCATCCGCTACTGCCGGGAAAAGCTGTTCCCCGAGGACTGATCGTTTACCGTCAGAATCAACTACATAGCGGCAAATCCATAATGAAAAAGCGCTGTCACTTGGAACCGATGGTTCTGAATGACAGCGCTTTTGTTATTTTCCCGTATACGCCATAGGTTGGTTCAGATACTGCTCCCATAGAAAGTTTTCCGGGGATTTTTTCAGGCCGAAAGCCTCCCGTATCCCCTGACACAGCATTTTCAGCTTGTATTGCAGGGGCGAGGCCGCAAATAGCGGCTCGTTTCCCGCCGTCATGGCATACTCAAAGATCCGCGCCCGGTCTTCCTTGGGATAGCTCATGGAGTAGGTGTCCACAAAGCTGCGGGTGTCCGGCTGCAAAAACTCGCTGCCGTCCCGCTGAGCGTTGGCAAGGTAATCGTAGTCGTACGCAAATCCCACGGGATTCAGCTTTGCCCACTGGTCGAGGGCGATGCTGTTGCCTAAGATGTGGGTCTCCATCACATGGTAAAGCTCGTGGTACAGCGCTTTTTCCGAGGTATCCCCCGCCGCCAGCACGATGTAGGCGTCCGTCCCGTTCATAAACTGGATGCCGTTCGCCCTGCTCACACTGCCGGATTCGGCGCTGCCGGTGATCTCCCGCACCAGGCAGATCTTCAAAGAGGAAAAATGGGAGACTGCGGCTTCCAGCATCCCCTCCGGGAAATTGGCAAGGCGCTCGTTCAGCCAGTCCAGCTCCCGTTTGAAAACCGGCACCAGATATTCCGTTTCAAAATTGTAGTCCCATGGCTGCACCAGATTGGCGTCCTCCCACAATAGCACCTCAACGCCGTAGGTATCGCCGATGGTTCTCGCGTAATACTCGCACCACACCAGCCCGTGATAGTCCGGCTCCTGGTTGGAATAATAGGGGCCGGTGTAGACCTCCGTGTCGGAAACGGCGAATTCCAGCGCGGCTGTGTCCCAGCGGTAAATGACCGGCCGACCGTCGTTGTTGTAAAGCAGGAAATAGACCCAGCCGTCGGCGGACTCCTCCACCGTCAGGGGCAGGCCGAAGAACGGAAGGGTCACGGAACTGCGGCGGCGTCCGGTTTCCAGATCGTAATAGTCCAGCTTGATCTCCGTATCCGACGCAACGCTGGCCGTCACCGCGTCGGCGAAGGTCTCCAGAAGAAAGTCCTCCCCGCTCAGCTCCGCCGGGGTCAGCGCCAGAGGGGCTTCCTCCCCCGCCTGCCCGAACAGCAGCGCCCGGGTGCAGCCTGTGGGGAAGGAGATAAAATAGCTGTCGCCCCGGGAGCGCATCGTCAGCTCCTGCGCCCCTTCATATAATATCCGCCCGCTTTCCGTGGAAAGCAGCAGCGTGCTGGCATTGCCCTCGTTGTCCGCCACGCGGCATTGCAGGACGGTGTCGTTCAGGTGCAGCCCCGTCACGCTCTGTTGGGCGAACCCGGCTTCCTTGATGACCCGGCGGATGCCCGTTTCCAGATTCCATGCGCGGACGCCCGCTTTGGTGCAGTAGTACAAGGTCTCCCGGTCGCGGGACAGCAGGGGCGTTCCCTCCAAGTCCTCCGGCACGGGAATGTGGGTGATCTCCCGCAGAGAAGCATCCAGCACCACCGTCTGCCGGTTCACCGGGTCAAAATAGCTCAGGCCGCTTTCCGTGACCTGTAGGGACGGGTTATCCGGAGTAAGGCCAAAATCCAGTCGGGCGGTGGCCGCTATGTACAGTTCCTCCCCGGAAAGCCGGGTGATGCGGGTGCTGACCTCGGTGTCGGAGAACACCAGCAGGTCACTGCCCATGGCTTTCATTCCGGCCACATTGGCAGCGCTCAGGGGATACGCCCGCAGGGCGTCGCCGTAACGCACTTCCACCGGGTCATCCGGGTCATGCAGCCCGGCAGGCGGCGCTGCTTCCACGGGAACGGCCTCCGTCTGGGTGGGGAACGTCGTTTCCTCCCCCTTCCCGGAACAGCCCGCCAGCAGCAGGCACAGCAGGATCAGCGCGGGATACCATCGTTTCATCTATTGTCTCCTTGCAAGGGTGTAGTCGTCGCCCTGCCGGTAAAAGGGGCAGTGCCGGGAGGGGGAATTGGCGATGCGGTAAACCTCGTCCTCGTCCAAATCCATCATGCAGTAGTATTCGTCGTACTCCTCATCATAATCATAATACCAGCAGGTCTCGCATTCTGTCGAATCCACGGTCATTCCTCCAAAATCCGAAAAGAAAATTCTCCGTTTTCATAAATCAGACAGCTGTGGCTCCCGTCCTTGGGGATGGAGACACTGCCGGGGTTCAGGCAGCGGACGCCGGAACGCACTTCGTCCATCTTCACATGGGTGTGCCCAAACAGGAACACGCTGCCCTCCGGCAGGGGCGGAAGATTATCCGGGTTGTGGTGATGTCCATGGGTCAGATAGAAGGTTTTCCCGTCCAGAAGCAGCTGGGAAAACTCCGCCATGCAGGGAAAAGGCAGAACCATCTGGTCAACCTCCGCCTCACAGTTGCCCCGAACCGCAATGATGTTTTCCCGGTACTGGCTCAGCATGGGGATCACCTGCTTCGGCGCGTAATCCCGGGGCAGGTCGTTCCGGGGGCCGTGGTACAGCAAATCCCCCAGCAGGATCAGCCTGTCCGGACGTTCCATCTCTATCAGGTCGCACAGGCGGCGGCACCAGAAGGCGCTGCCGTGAATATCGGACGCAATCAGCAATTTCATAAGAAATCCTCCTGTTTCAAACACTGCAAGGGTCGGTGAAGCCACCGACCCTTAATTTTTCTATAACTGTTCCAGATACGCTTTCACGTCGAAAGGCCTAAGCTTCTCATCCTTCCGCAGATACAGCGGATGATGGGGGTGTCCCTTCCGGGAAATGGCCCCGGCGCAGCACCACTCGGCCCCGTACTCCTCCCCCGCCAGCAGCATATCCCGCAGACAGTCGGGCAGGTACTTCCGCTTTTCAATGATCGCGCCCCATGCCGCCCACACCACCGGATGCTCTGAAAGAGACAGCACATACCGGAACGCTTTCAGGTTTTCCGCGTGGAGCAGCGGGTTGCAGACCTTTTCCATATCGTCGGGAGAGGTCGCCCGCTGGGCGTAGACGTTGAACATGATGAAGCTGTCAAACCCGTTCCCCAAGGCAATGCGCTCCACGGATTTGAGGGTATTGTCCAGCGCGTCGGGTCTGGCCGTGGAGGGGTTGATGCCAATGCAGATCAGCGGCTTTTTCCCCCGCGTCCCCAATATGTAACGGTATTCCGAGTAAAAATTGGGAGCGTATATCCACTTTTTGATATCGTATTTGTCGCTGGGGGTGTCGGCGGCTTCCAGCGCCTGCCGGAAGGTGACCAACTTCAGCTCCTGTGTCGTTCCGCTGGGAATGTGCGCCATCAGCTTTCCTCCACCGGCGGGAACCACAGGCTCTTGCTGGGGTCGTGGAAGTCGCAGCTCTCAGGGTCGCGCCCCGTCTGGAGGCACCAACCGGCAAAGGCGGTGTCCAGAAAGGGATACACGCCGTCCATGGTGGATTGCAGACTGACAGTGGAGCCGTCCTTCAGGTACAGCTCCGCCACGATGCTGCCGCCCTGCACCACGTACAGCTTCTGCCCTACGATCTCCTCATAGCGGTGCACGGCGTCCTTCTTCCCGAACCGGGACATCAGGAAGCTTTCCCCGTCGTAAAAAATGCCGAAGCTCAGGTAGTACACCGCCAAAAAAATGCCCATGGCAAACACGATCAGGCCGCCCACGATCAGCACCGGCCCGTCGCCGATGCCAATGCAGAACGCCATGACGCCCAGCACCGTCAGCACCACGCCGAACACGCCGAAGCGCTTGTTCGCCCGGACGGCCATGCCGGAACGGTGCTGCGCCTTGCCCCGGAACGCCCTGGAAAAGCCCTTATCCACCAGATAGCACACGCCGAACACGGCGGCTGCGATCAGCAAAACAATGACAAACTGCATATCTTTCTCTCCTTGTATATATGCGCCTACGCCCAGAGCACCGTGTCCACGGGGATGTCATGTTCCTCGGTGTCCAGATGGGGCAGCATCTGAAAATCGTAGCACAGCGCCAGCGTGGGATGGTTCGGCTCCCGGGACAGGAACTTGTCGTAAAAACCGCCGCCGTAGCCGATGCGGTGTCCCTGGGGGTCGAAGGCCAGCCCGGGCATCAGCACCAACGCCGTCTCGTCATGGGCGACCGGCTCGTCCACGATGGGTTCCGGAATCCCGGCGTAACCCTTCGCCACTTTGGTCAGGTCGTCCAAGTAAATAAACTTCATTTCGTCGCCGTAGCACTTGGGCACGGCCACTTTTTTCCCGTCCCGGAGCGCCTGCTCCAGCATGGGGACGGTGCGCACCTCCTGGTTGTAGGGCATGTAGCCGTAAATGGTTTTGGCCTTGCGGTAGGCTTCCGTCGCGGCGAACTGGCGGCCAAGCTCCCGGCTCCGCTCTTCAATTTCTTCCGGCGTCATCGCCCGTTTTTTCTCCCGAATCCGGCGGCGCAGCTCTGTCTTATCCATTGTCCGTACCCTCCGCTTTCTCGCTCACCGGGTGGAACATCCGGAACCACAGGAAAATGGCGATCTGCCCCGGAATGCCCAGAAGGTAAATTTTCCAGAAATTATACCGGAAGATCAGCAGTCCGGAAACATGAATGGCGATCAGGAATCCCCACACGATGGCGGAGATCAGCAGCCGGTTTTTCCGGAAATCGTGCCACGCCGACAGCAGGCTCAGCATCACGATGGCGTTGATGGGTACGGCGTAGAAAAAGGCAAGCCAGCTGTAGCGCTCCACGGCCCTGAACGAGGACATGATGACGAATATCAGCAGCGCAATGAACCACACCAGCGTGGACGACAGCGCCAATATCACATTCTTGTTGGCCCTGCGCTTGAGCGCCTTTTCGGACACCTGCGTCATGGCCCGCTCCAGCGTGCCGGGGTTTCCCGGCAGGGCGTTGGGGTCGGCCAGCAGTTCCCCCACCGGTATCTGGAACAGCTCTGCCAGCTGCACCAGCGTCATCACATCCGGCACGGATTCTCCCCGCTCCCATTTGGAGACGGCCTTGTCGGAATAATTCAGTTTTTCCGCCAGTCCCGCCTGGGTCAGTCCCGCCTGCTTGCGGTACGCGGCAATATTGGAGCCGATCTGATTTCTCAAAGTCGCGTCGTCCATGGTTCCCCTCCAGCATATAGTTACAGCTATCTTATCACAAATGGGAACCCTTTGCAACAGGGAAACCGGCAGATGCTTCCGAAATAAATCCGTTTATCCCCTTGCATTTTCTTCCAATCCATGTTATGATTGGTTTGTACACCACAAAACCTTCCCGCTGTAAGGAGGCAACGCTATGAACATCCGAAAGCTTTTGACCCGGCTCGTCTCTCTGGCACTGATCGCGGTCTTTCTGCCCACCGTCGCAATGGCGGATACCTGGTACCTGGAGGACGGCAGCATCACCGTCTCCGCCACCGATAGCGGCCAGAACGTCAGCCAGGGCGGCGTGACCAAGGAAGATTCCGCCCCCGTCATCCGGAACCGGGATTCTTCCGCTTCCACCACCAACAATGTCACCATCAGGGCGGACGCGGGGGCAACGGCCAACGTCACTCTGGAGGACACCAACATCGACACCACCGGCGGCGCAGGGCCGAAGGGTGCAGGCGACGCGGCGGTGAGAACCGAGGGCGCCGGCAACGTCAACCTGAACGTTGAACTGGACAACACCCTGCAAAGCGGAAACACACGCGCCGGTGTGGAAAAGGGCAACGGCGGCAATCTGGCCATCGGCTCCGAATCCGGCTCCGGCCAGCTGGTAGCCGTCGGCGGCGACGGTGGCGCGGGCATCGGCAGTGAAGACCGTCTCGCATCCGGTAACTACAACGTCGGCAATATCACTATCACCGGCGGCGATATTTTTGCCACCGGCAACGGCGGCGGCGCAGGCATTGGCGGCGGATGGTATTGCGGTGCCTCCGACATCACCATCACCGGCGGAAATGTCACAGCCGTAGGAAAAGAAGACAATCCCAACCGTATTGGCGGCGCAGGCATTGGTGGTGGCGGGTCTCAGAGTTCAAACGCCGGCGGCGGCAGCAATCTCAAAATCACCGGCGGACGTGTCACGGCGGTGGGCGGCAATTTCTCTGCGGGTATCGGCGGCAGCATTGGCTCCAACGGCGACAACATCACCATTTCCGACGCCGAAGTGATCGCCATAGGCGGCACATGCGCCGCAGGTATCGGCGGCGGCTGTCGCCTCGGCAATGGCATCGTCGGACAAGGGACGAACATCTCCATTTCTGGCAGCGCAAATGTAAAGGCCGCCGGCGGCGTGGGCGACAGTATGGACGGCGCAGGTGCGGCCATTGGCGCGGGCGGATCGCATCAGGGGACAACTGCTCAGGAGGGGGCTGCGGACACCTCCGGTCTGTCTCCCGACGGCGGCGTCGAGCGCTTAGACCCCGGAACGACCTTTGACATCCCCCAGCCCAAGCCCCGCAGCAGCTTCCCGAAGCCCGCGCCCGACCCCGTTGCTGTTGAAGAAGAACCCCAGCCGGTCAAAGCGGCGCTCTACCGCGTCATTGACGACGCGGGCAAGGCGCTCCCCGTGGAGACGAAGCAGGAGGACGGCGTTCTGCTGCTCACCGCTCAGGCCGACATTGCCATTCTGGAGGGCGCGATCTCCGGGCTTCAAACCCTGCAAAGCCGGGGCATCGATACCATCACCTTCACCAACGGCACCATCTCCGTCAGCTTCTCTCTGGCCGAGGTCATCGCCAAGGGCGCGTCTTCGGACATCTACCGCCTGACCCTCTCCGGCGGCGAAGCCAATTTCACACTGGCTGACGCGGACATCACCGCGCTGCTGGGCAAGTAATCCCATAAAAACAGCACGCCCCGGACATCCAAGGATGTCCGGGGCAATTTGCTGCTCAGCTCAATTATCAGCCGCCGAAGAAACGGCGGAAGTATTCGTACCAGTCGCCATAGTCTCCTTCACTGGGCATGGAGGAATCCTCCTGGGGAGTGGTTTCCACGGTGGTGTCGTGGGGCTTTTCATCAAAGGTGATGGTCAGCGTCAGCTCCCGGCCGCTGCGGACGACGGTGATTTCGGCGGTGTCCCCTGCCTTGTAGTTCCGCAGGGTGCGGGTCAGGTCGGTTCTGGTGGTGATCTTATGATCGTCCACCGCGGTGATCAGATCCTTGGACTGGATACCGGCTTTGTCCGCGCTGCTGCCCGGCGTCACGTCCACGACGTAAGCGCCATCCGTGGGCAGGCCGAACTGAGCGGCGGCTTCCTTGTCGTTGTCCTTCACGGTGATGCCCATGTAAGCGCCGGTAACGTAGCCGTAGTCGATCAGGTCGGAGATAATGCCCATCACATCGTCAATGGGGATGGCAAAGCCGATGCCCTCGATGGACGCGCCGGAGTTGGTGGTGCCGGAATACTTGGCCGTGGTGATGCCGATGATCTCGCCGTACATATTGAACAGCGGGCCGCCGGAGTTGCCCGGGTTGATGGCCGCGTCGGTCTGGAGCATACTGATGACGGTATTGTCGGTGGTAACTTCCCGGTTGATGCCGCTGACGTATCCCACGGTCTCCGTTGCCGCCAGACGGCCAAGGGGATTGCCGATGGCGACTACCATGTCGCCGATGGAAAGATTGCCGCTGCTGCCGATGGTCGCGGCGGACAGCCCCTCGGCTTCCACCTTCAGAACGGCCACGTCGTTGGTGGCGTCGTAGCCCTTCACCGTAGCGTCGTACTCGTCGCCGCTGTGGGTGGTGACGGTGATATTGCTTGCATTCTGCACCACATGGTAATTGGTCACCACGTAGCCGTCCTCCGTCAGGATGAAGCCGGAACCGGAGGACGTTCCCTCCACGCTCTGGCCGTAGGCGGTGGTCTGCATGGTGCAGGAAATGGCCACCACGCTGTCAACATTGCTCTGGTACAGCTGCGCCGGAGTCATGGCCGAACCGTCCGCTGCCGGGAGCGCGCCGGATGTACCAGAAGGAACGCTGTTGATTTGCTTTTGCAGGTCGTCGATCTGCCTGCCCAGCTGCTGGGTGATCTGGCTGGTTTTCTGCTCCCATCTGCTGTTGACGGTGGAAGCCGTGATCAGGCAGCCGGAAGCCACCAGCGCCACAACAAGAACGGCGGCGATAACGGTCTTCCAAGGCGACTTGCCGGATCTACGGGGCTTTTTCTCCCGCTTCTCGGGCGGCTGCGTCTGGGGCTGGTACTGATACTGATACGGCCGGGGCTGGCCGGTCATATAGGGGGAATTGGCGTAGGGAGACTCCCTGCGGCCCGTACCGGCGGCGTGATAGGTGCCGGACTGGGGTTCGCTCTGGCGCTCCTGAGGGACTTCATTTCGTGGTTCCTGAGGAGCTTCGTTCTGCGGCTCCTGCGGGGCGTCGAAACTCGCTTCGGGAGCCGGGTTATTTTCTTCCGGATATTCGCTATTTGCAAAGGTGTCCATGGTGGTTACCTCCTTCTCTTTTCTTATCCTACTCTATCCGTCACATATGAAGAAATATGTATCGACATGTGAAGGATATTTGAATTTTACAATTTTTCCGGCTTTTCGTCAAGGGGAACAGCAAATAATAAAGGAAGCTCTGATTAAATCGGCAAGAACTGTGAGCGAGAGATTTTTCGTCCAATCGAGGCATCGGAAACGGAGGAATACTTTGTGTATTTCCCGTTTTCGATAC
>ERZ772812.1092-NODE-1092-length-20804-cov-3.102945_pt1 | contig 20804 bp, 9 predicted proteins | sample MGYA00511343_ERZ772812 | MGnify/ENA primary metagenome ERZ772812 (study PRJEB29015, sample SAMEA2737706) | human gut metagenome | biome: human gut; feature: human-associated habitat; material: faeces | place: China | collected 2012 ...
GATCAGCTCGTCGAGTCGGCGCAGGAACTCCTCGTCGGCGCTTTGCAAGCCGAACTGCTTCGGGTCGAGCGGTTCCTGCGTGTTCTGGTAGCTTTTCTTCAGCCGGGCGCGTTTGTCCAGAATGGCCCGGATGCAGGCCTCGAGGTAGTCGAGCCCGAATGGCTTTTCGATATAGGTGCTGGCCCCGGCCTCCATGCAGGCGATCTTTGTCGCGGTGTCCGAAATAGCCGACGTCACGATGACGGGAATGTGCGAGAGATCGAAATCCGAGCTGACCGTGCGGCAGAGTTCGATGCCGTTCGTACCGGGCAGGGCGATGTCCGTAACGATGATGTCCACCTCCTGTTCCTGCAGTACGGCGACGGCCTTTTCTGCCGCGTGTACGGCGATGACCCGGTAATCGGCGTCGAGTTTGTGCTTGAGATAGGCCGTAAGTTCCCGGTTGTCCTCTACGAGCAGCAGCAGCGGCAGCGACTGGTCCTGTGGAGCCGATTGCTCCTGTACGACCTTTGTTTCGGCGATGGGTGTTGTAGCGGGCAGCGTCAGTACGAACGTGGTGCGGGCGGTGTCATTGGCGAGTTCGAGTGTCCCGGTGTGCATTTCGGCAAGCGAGCGGGCGAGGGATAGCCCGATGCCGAAACTTCGGGACCCGGGAGTGTTGTCATACTGCACGAAAGGTTTGAATATTTCAGAACGCTGTTCGGGCGTGATCGGCTGTCCGTCGTTGGTGATAGAGACCGTTGCCGTCCCTTCGAGTGACCTGACGTTTACCTCGATGTAGGATTCCGCATATTTCAAGGCGTTGTGCAGCAGGTTGTTGAGGATTTTGTTCAGGGCCGATTCGTCCGCATCGATGCGGATATTGTCCGTTTCTGCCGTAAATGTGAGCCTCAGGTTGCGTGCTTTGGCGGTTTCCTGAAACGTCGAACAGAGGAATCCGGCACGCTCGACGATGTTCATCGGTTTGCACTCGAGTTTGTAACCGTGCTTCTCGACCCGTACGAAGTCGAGAAGTTCCCGGACCAGTTGGTCGAGATACTGCGTGCCGTTGCAGATTGCCTGCAGGTTGTCACGATCGGCCGGACTGAGGTGCCCGGATGCCTGTATCTGCTGTAAAGGCGTGTGAATCACCGTCAGCGGGGTTTTGATCTCGTGTACGATATTCGAAAAGAACGTGAGTTTTTGCTGGAAGAGCTCTGCCTCTTTCTGTTTCTTGTAGTTTTCGTGCTTGCGCTTCTCCCGGGCAATAGCCCGTTTGTAGTATACTTCGAACAAGGCGATGAACGCGCCTGCAAGCAGCAGGATGTAGAGTCCGATGGCTGTCGTGCTTTTATAGAAGCGTTGTTCTACCACGATTGATACTGTTTCGTGGCTTATGGGCAGTGCGCTGCCCGATGCCAGACAGCGGACCTCGAGCGAATAGGTTCCGGCCGGCACGTTGTAATAGAATACCGTGTTGTCGGCGACCGTGCGGCGCCATTGCGTGTCGTAACCGACGAGCCGGCATTCTACGGTGTTGAGCTGCGGCAGTTTCGAGTTGAGGACGGCGAATCCGAATCCGAACGAATTCTGCCGCGGGGAAAGGTGGATGGACCGGGTGTGATCCACGTTGCGGACGAGGGTCGAACGCCCGTCGTCGGAGGGGACGACCAGCTCGTTGCCGATGCGGAATTCGGTGATGACCAGTCGGGGATTTCCGCTTTCCCGGTCGAATTTTTCGGGGTTGAAACGGATGAAGCCGCTGCGGGACCCGAAATAGAGGTCGCCGTCCGCGGAGCGAAGTCCGCAGTTTTTGAAATCGTTGTTCAGCAGTCCGTCGAAGATCGTAAACCGCCGGATGGCTTTTGTTTGCGGATTGAAGGCGAAGAGTCCCTTGTCCGAGCTTACCCATACGGTGCCGGCATGGTCTTCGAGTATCTGGAAGAAAATGTTCGTAGGCAGCAGGTCGCAGCGACGGGTATCGTAATTCTCGAAGCGTCCGGTGGCGGTGTCGAGGCACCCGAATCCTCCGTTGAAACTTGTGGCCCAGATGCGTCCCCCGGAGCCGGCGAATACCGAGAAGAGCATGTTGAGCGGACCCGGGTCGTCCTCCGTCCCGACGTGGTTGGCCGTGATTTCACCCTGCGTCAGGTCGTAGCATATCAGTCCGTTGGCATAGGTCGACACCCATAGTCTCTGCCGCTCGTCTTCATCCATGCCGGTAACGAAAATACCTTCGAATCCGTCGATCGGGTCGAACGCCTCTTTTTGACGGTCGTAATGCAGCAGCCCTACGGTCGTTCCTACGAACAGTTCGCCTTTTGTCGTCCGATAGATGGCGAATACGCGCTGGTCCAGCATCGTCGTCGAATAGCCGAGCGTTTCGTATTCACGCACGGCCCGGGTCCGGGTGTCGAGTCGGTAAAGTCCCTTGTCGGTTCCGAGCCACAGCGCTTCCGGTTCGTAACAGACCGAAAACTGCGTGTTGGGAAGTTGGTTGTGCGCGACGCGCTTCAGCGTGCGGCGTTCCGTATCGTAAAGGAGCAGCCCTTCGTTTTCGGTTGCGATCCAGATGTGTCCCGCGTTGTCGGCCGCGAATCCCCGCACGAGGCAGTCTTCCAACGAACGGCCGTCGGCTGTGTAGTACTTTTCGAATTGTTGCTGGAAAGCGCCGCAATAATTCACTCCTCCGACGTTCGTGCCGATCCAGATGCCGTCCGATGCGTCGACGAAGACCGCAAAGGCATGGCTGTCCGAGAGTGAGAAACGGTTATGGCTGTCGTATGCGAGTTTGCGGGCCGAATCCGTCCGGGGGTCATAGCGGTATACGCCTTCACTGGTAGACATCCAGACGATGCCTTCCCGGTCGATATACAGGTCTTCGGGCGTGAATCCGCGCGACGGAATCGGGATCAGCGTCCGGATTTGACCGCTGTTGCGGTTCAGCAGGCAGAGCCCCCGCCGGGCGCTGGCCGCATAGACCGTTCCGCTGTCGTCCGGTGCCGAGTTGACGGCCGCGACGTTGTCGTTCCGGAACTCCGTGATTTCCCGGGCGTCATTCAGCCGGAGACGATCCGTACTGTCGTGGCCGATGTAGAGGAACGAATGGTAGAAGAGTCCGATCCACAGGCCGTTGTCGGCGTCGATATGCAGCGCGCGGATGTTTACCGGCAGTGTTTGCCGGCCGTTTTCGAAGAAGTGGTTGCGCAGGGTCTGCGTGCGGGGATCGAATGTGAAAAGCCCTTGGTTGTTGACCGAAATCCACATCACGCCGTCGGGTCCCCGCCGGATGACGTTGGCTTTGTTGCGGATGACCGTGCCGATGTCGCTTTCGCAGAGGAACGGTTCGAAGCGATCCTTGTCGACATCGTAAACCGAGACTCCGCGATCGGTTCCGATCCAGAGATTGCCCTCGGAATCGGTGCAGAGGGCGATCACATAGGCCGATTTCAACCCCATCTCCTCTTTGGTGTAGTTGCGGAAGCGGATGCCGTCGAAACGGCTCAGTCCCGAGGAGGTCCCGAACCAGATGAATCCCTTGCGGTCCTGCACTATTTTACTTACCCGGTCGTAGGGCAGCTCGCTGTTTCCCGAGTTGTAGTGCGTGAAGTTGAAATTCGGGGCGTCGGGGACAGTTTCGGAGGCACAGGCGGCTGTCGGGAGGCCGGACCCGGAAAATCCTGTCAGCAGCGTCAGGAGTATGTAGCATCGAAGGGCGTACACAGCGAACGTCTATTTTGCATAGAAACGGAATTCTGTGACGGAATGGTAACGTTCTCCGGGGCGAAGTATCGTGGCGGGGAAATCCGGACGGTTGGGTGAGTCGGCAAAGTGGAGGGTTTCCAGCAGCATGCCGCCGAATTTTTCGAGCGGGATGCCGTTTTTGCCGATCATCTGTCCGTTCAGTCCGCGTCCCGTGTAGGTCAGCAGTCCCGGTTCGGTCGTCCATGTCTCCACGCCGCGTCCGCTGCGCGGAGAGTAGAGGTCTGCGGCCTTGGCCAGCGATCCGTCGTAGTTTCGTAATGCCCAGCAGACCGAAAAACCACGCATGATGTGCAGTTGCCGGTTGGGGCTGTCTATGGCGTAGTCGATACGATGCGGGCTGCGCATGTCGAAAGGCGTATCTTCCACCGGCAGCATCGCTCCGTCCGGCACATACTGGGCCGTGTTCCTGAAATAGTGGTCGGCTTCGACTTGCAGTTCGTGGTCCATTACATAGCCGCCGTTCTGCCCTTTGAGATTGAAATAGGTGTGGTTCGAGAGGTTGACGACCGTCGGTTTGTCGGTCGCGGCTTCGTATTCGATGCGGCAGACGTCGTCTTTCGTCCACCAGTAGGTGACCGTGCAGGCGAGGTTGCCCGGATAGCCTTCCTCGCCGTCGGGGCTCAGGCGCGAGAACCGCACGCCGGCCCGGTCGGCTTCGAGCAATGGTTCGCCCTGCCACATTACGCGGTCGAATCCCTTCGTTCCGCCGTGCAGGTGGCCGGGCCTGCCTCCCAACGTCTCGTTCGGGGTGAGGTACACCGTGTCGCCGTCGAGCGGGAACGATGCGTTGCCGATACGATTGCCGTAGCGTCCGATCAGGGCGCCGAAAAAGCGTTCGCTGCCCGTTTCGAACGAGGTGATGTCGCCGTATCCGACCACCACGTCGTCGATGCGGCCGTTGCGGTCGGGAACGCATATCCGTACCATGCGGCAGCCGTAATCGATGACTTCCATCGAGGCGCCGGTTTCGTTGGTCAGGCGGTACAGCGTAACGGGCTCTCCCGTTGAAAGGGTTCCGAAGGGTTCAACCGAAACATTCGTGATTTGGGATGTGCAGGCGGTGAGGATTGTCGCTGCAAAACACAAACAAATACTGCGGAGGTTCATATCCATAGGTTCAAGTCTAAACAAAGATAGCCATTTTTTCCTATTTATACTATGCTGTCCGGCAATCGGCGGACCTTCAATAGCTCTCAAATACACGAAGGGGGTGCTCTGCCGATTTTTTGTTATTAATTGACGATATTCTGGCATCCTGTCCCGGGGATCTGTTTGTAAATTTACAATCACTAAACCCCGAATATCATGTATGACCGTACAACCCGGTTTATCCGGATGGCTGCCCTGACGTCAGGGCTTCTTCCCGTGTCGGCGGCGACCGCCGCACAAGGCGGAAGACCCAATATAGTAGTGATCGTGGCGGACGATCTGCTGTCGTCCGAAATAAGCTGTTACGGCGGCCGGAACCTCGAAACGACGCACATCGACCGCCTGGCCCGCGAAGGGCTGCGGATGACCAATGCCTATGCTTCGATGTCGATGAGTGTTCCGATCCGGGCGTCGCTCTATACGGGGCTCTATCCCGCACGCCACGGTTCGTGGCTCAACCACAAGGATACGTTTCTCGGTACGAAAACCGTTTGCGAATACATGGCCGAGGAGGGCTACCGGGTGGCCCGTGCGGGCAAGAACCACCCCGTCAATCCCGACGTGTACCGCTTCGAGGAGTTGCCGGGCTTTCCGGTAAACTGCGTGAGCCGGAAAGCTCCCTATGATACCTCCGGCATTCGGGAATTCATCATGCGCGATGATTCCCGACCGTTCCTGCTTTTCGTGTGCAGCATCCATCCCCACGCTCCATGGACTTGGGGAGACCCTTCCGAGTTCGACCCGGAGCGCCTCGTCATGCCGGGAAACTGCATCGGCGATCGGCGCATGCGGGAGATTTTCACCCATTATCTGGCCGAGGTCCGGGCTTTGGACAATGAGGTCGGCTCGGTGCTGGAGACTTTGACCGAGTGCGGCGAGCTGGACAATACGCTGGTTTTGTTTCTCGGTGAACAGGGCCCCCAGCTTCCGGGCGGCAAATGGACCTGTTGGTATCCCGGCGTGCACAGCGCCCTGCTGGCGCGTTATCCGGCGCGCATCCGGCCCGGAAGCGTTTCGGAAGCCGTCGTGCAGTATGAAGACCTGCTTCCGACCTTCATCGACCTTGCCGGAGGCCGCCGCCGGCGGGAACTCGACGGGAAAAGTTTCAAAAAGGTGCTTTTCGGCGAACGGGCGAAGGCCCGCCGGTATGCTTATGCCATGCACAACAACTGTACTGCGGGCAATGCCTATCCCATTCGCAGTATCCGCGACGAACGTTATGTCCTGATCTGGAACCTGCTTCCCGGCAGTTCGTTTTACAAGACTTTCATGAATCTGGACAATCCCGCCAACCGGAAAGGCTGGTGGCCTGTCTGGACCGACGCTGCGCAGCGGGATTCCGTTGCCCGGAGACTGGTCGGGCGTTATGTGCACCGCCCGGAATTCGAATTCTACGACCTTGCGGACGATCCGTGGGAGATGAACAACCGCATCGGCGACCCTGCGTACCGGGCCCGGATCGACCGCATGAAACGCGAACTGAAAGGGTGGATGAAGCGACAGGGCGATACGGGCGTCGGAATGGACGTTCCGTTCCGCAACCGGCCCCGCAAGTGACGCCGCCGGGCGATGCGAAACGGCCTTCGGACGGATTCATCCCGCCGAAGGCCGTTTCGATTGAACATTGCCGGAATCAGTCGTAGTTTTTCGGATTCTCGTCCTGCCACTCGTTCACGCCGTCGCGGATGCGGTTGCGGAACGTCAGCGTATCCCGGACCTCCGTGAAGGTTCCGTCTCCGTTCGGATAGCGGTAGTGGAGGTACAGCTTCCGGTTTTGAAGCAGCCGCGCGCCGTTGAAGCCGCTCCCCAGATCCTCGACCTCCCGGGTGCCGTCCACCGATCCCGAAACGCGGATCTCCTTGCCGTCGAGTGTCAGGCGCACCGATCCCTCCTTCGTGCCGATGTAGTTGGTCGTCAGCGCATCCGGCGCGTCGGTCGTCAGCGTGTAGATGCCGTGCGTGCCCTCGTCGCTGGGAACGGCCGTCGGATACACCTCTTTCGAAAGTTCCTGCCCATGGGCGTCCACCACATGGGTTTCGCCCCCGTGGTAATAATTGCCGAAGAGTTTGTTCTCATAGCGTACTGCGATGACCTCGAACGATTTGGAGAGCAGGATTGTGTCCGCATCGGCGCTGGTGATGCGGAATCCAATGGCGTAGTAGGGCTCGTTGCTCGCTTGGATGTCGGACAGGAAAGCCGCCGAATCGGCTCGGACGGTGATTGTTCCGGAGTGTCGGCCCCGCCGGATGGTCATTTTCTCGTCGTTGCTGACCGTGAAGTATTCGCGCGGCAGCGGCGTCAGTTCCTTGATGCCGCTGGCCTTGACGGCCGTGGTGACGTAGCTCTGGCTCACCGTTCCGGAGGTCGATCCGCCGCTCATCACGTCGAAGGCGGTGAACGGGTCGGAAGGCTGTCCCAGTTCGTCGAGCCCGTTGAAGGGCGCGAGGTCCCCGGTCACCAGTTCGTCGTCGAGCGCGTAGTAGACCGAGCGGTCACGTTCGTTGGACATGACGCCCGCGAGCACCGACCCGACCGAAAATTTCATGCCTTCTCCGACTACGAACGTACGCAGGTCGTATTGGTAGGCGATGTATACGCCGCTGTAATCGTAGTCTTTGACGTATTCGTCGTAGCACCCCGCAAAGGTTGCGGCTGCCAGCAGTGTTGCAAGTATTTTTTTCATAAGTATCGTTTTATCGGTTTTATTCCCAATTAGACCAGCCTTCATTTTGGACTACTCCCTTCATGCGGATAACCTCCGTGTAAGGGATCGGCACATAAAGCGACGGATAGTTGCGCTTTTCGACCTCCTCGTAGGAGATTGCCTGCCCGGTGGCAATCCGGGGTTTGTAAATCGCTTCATTGAGTTCGGCAGCATCTACGGCCCAACGACGGAGGTCGTAGAACCGCTGTCCTTCGAAGCAGAGTTCGATGCGGCGCTCGTTACGCACGAGCGTTTCGAACACGTCGCGGCCTGCAGCGGCACATTCGTCGAGATAGGGGTCCGCCGTTGAACCGACGCCCGGTATACCGTTGTTGGTGGGGCGGCTGCGCAGGAAGGCGATGGCCTGTTTGGGGGTATAGCCGTAAAGCGCCGCCGTTGGTCCTGAAACCCGGTTGGCGGCTTCGGCGAAGATCAGGCACATTTGGGTCCAGCGCATGAAGAAGATCGACTTGGGCATCGTCTGGATGTTGTCGTCAGCCTTGTTCCAGCCGAGGTAGATGTATTTGCGGACGTAGTAGTTGGTCATCGTGTTGTTGACGCCGCCCGCCTCGTCGCGTCCGCCGACCGAGGTATCGAACGTGTACATCAGCTCGTTGTTGGTGGTGCGGCGGACCTCGGCGCCGTTGTGGAAGACGGTGCAGTAGAGCCGGGGATCGCGGTTGGCGTAGGGCATGGCCTTGTCGTAATTGGCCAGCGGATGGCCGATCGGGTACCCGTTCGCCGCAGGGAAAGCGTCGACCAGATTCTGCGTCGGTCCTACGCCGCCCGTCCCGAGGAATCCGTCGGGGTAGAAGAGGTTTTCCAGCGTACTGCTCTTCGAGTAGTTCGACGACCAGATGATTTCGGGGCTGTTGGCGTCGGTCCATGCGAAGGAGGCCGTCGGATCGAACCCGTGGGCGCCGTCCTGCGTGAGCTTGAAGTCCATCACTTCGGCGGCGTACCGGGCCGCTTCGTTCCAGCGCTTCGGGTCGTTCTCCGGGTTGAACGCCGGCGAGGCCCATTGCAGGCAGGTCATGGCTTTCAACGCCTTTACGGCGATACCGTCGAAGCGGTGCCAGCGCACGGCGCCCTCCACCGAAACGTCTTTCGCCAGCCAGTCGCGGTTGGCTGCGGGCAGGTAAACCAGCGCCGAATCGCAGTCGCGCAGGATTTGCTCCACACACTGGTCGTAGGAGGCGCGTTCGAACGAGCCGGCGTCGGCGTCGAAGACATCGATGGGTTCGAGTACGATGGGGAATCCCAGCAGCCGCCCGTCGGAGGCCCTGCCGCCCCATTTACGCAGCAGATCGAACTGGTACCATGCCCTCAGGGCATAGGCGTCGCCCTGTAACGCACGCTGCAGACGGCGGTTCTGCTCGTTGTCTATCATGTAGCGGGTATTGATGCCCAGACGGTCCTTGAGGAATTTGTTGACGTACATGATACCGCGATAGTTACGTATCCAGAAGGTTTCGAAGGGGTCGCTCGCAGGTGTTCCCGAACCGACCGCAAAACGGCGCATGGCGTGCGTCTGCGCCGTGATGACCGCGTCGTCGGTGGCGCCGTCGAGGTAGACGTATTCGCCGCCGGAGTAGGATGTGGGCAGCAGGTCGTAGCTCTTCTCCACGAATCCGCGAATCATCGAGGGATATTCCAACAGGTTCTTATCCGTATAGTGGCCGTTCGGCAGCGGGTCGAGGAAATCGGAGCAGCCTGCGAACGACAGTACGGCGGTCAGGGCGATTATCAGTTTTTTCATCTCCGTAGTCGGTTAAAAGGTGAATTTGAAGCCGGCGGTAAAGGTCCGGTAGAGCGGATAGGCCGTAACGCCGGCATTGATGTTTTCGGGGTCTACGTCCTCGATGCCGCTGATGGTGCAGAGGTTGGCGCCACGCACGAAGACGCGCAGTCCTTTGACGGCCGACCGGCCGCGGAAACGGACGTTGTAGCCCAGTTCGATGTTCTGAATCTTGAAGAAGCCCCCGTCGCGCAGCCAGAAGGTAGAACTCTGGAAGTTGTTCGTAGCCTTGACGTATGCCAGACGGGGATAGTCGCCGCCGATGTTGTCGCGCACGAAATGCGAGTAGGTTCCCGTGCTCCATCCGTTCCAAAAATATTTGTTGGTCAGTGCCGTGTCGAACGAGGTGCGGCCCGTTCCGACGATTGTGAAGTCGAAATTCCGGTAGCGCAGGTTGATGCTCACGGCGTAGTCGAGCTTGGGGTTGGTGTTGCCGATGACCTTCGTGTCGTTGCTGTCGATCAGTCTGTCGTTGTTCAGGTCGGCGTATTTCAGGTCGCCTATCTGCACTTCGCCATCGAAGAGCTGCCGGGGCGAGGCTTCGATCTCCTCCTTCGAGGTGAACTTGCCTATGCAGACATACCCTCGGTAGGAGCCGGTCGCCGTGCCGGTGACCTTCTGGTAGTCGTAGACGACGCTTTCGTTGTAACGCAGGTATTTTCCCCGGCTCGTCGTGAGGCTTCCGCCCACCGTGTACTGGAAATCGCCGGCCCTGTCCGACCAGTAGAGTGCCGCCTCCCAGCCTTGGTAACGGATGCGGTTGTAGTTTTCATAGGTATCGATCTTGTCCATGCCGTAGAGCCCTGGCAGCGTGCCGCTCATTTCGGTAATGATTCCGTCGCGCAGGATGTTGTAATAGTTGACTTCGACCGAGAGGCGGTTACCGAACAGTGCGGCGTCGATGCCGACGGTGAACTCCTTGCGTTTCTCCCATGTGAGGTCGGGATTGCCCAGCCGCGAGATGGTGTTGACGTAGGACTGGTTGGCGTTGGTCGATCCGATCCACTGGTACCCCGTGGTGTAGGGGCCGAACTTGATACCAGCGCTTTTCGTGTAGTTGTCTTCGTAGAGGTCCTGCGAGCCGAACGAACCGTAGCCGATCATACCGGCCTGTCCGCGCACTTTGAGGTAGTCGATCCATTTCACGCCCTGCATGAATCCCTCTTCGGATACGACCCAGCCCACGCCCAGCGATGGAAACATCTCGAAGCGCCTGCCGGGTGCGAACATCGGCGATCCGGCATAATTTACGACGGCTTGGAAGAGGTATTTACCGCGGAAAGCGTAGTCGAGGGTGCCGATCAGCGATACCTGCCGTTCGCGGACCGAATTGCCTGTCCGGTCGATCGACTCCAGCCACCATGTAGCCGAGGCCCCGACACGGTGGTCGTCGTTTCGGTATTCGTAACTCAGCCGTTCGTGCAGGAAGAGCCCTTGGTGGGTCCATTTGCCCATGCTCGACTTGCCGGATACCTGCGTTCCCTCGTGCGTGGTCTTGGTGCTTTCTCCTGTGGCGGGGTCGTAGATGACGGCTGTATAGTCGGGATTCTTGCCGATACGGTTCATGTTGAAAAGATTCAGTCCCACATAGGACTGGAATTTGAGCCCCTTGATCAGCGCATGCAGGTCGTAGGAGATTGTGGCATTGACTACCCCCGAACGGCCGCGTTCGGTCGAGAACCCGTTTTCGGTCAGCGATGCGTAGGGATTGTCTTTGTAGGTCGTATTGACGCCGTAAATTTTATTACCTGTCTCCTCGTCGTGCGAAACGACCAGCGGGAACGCGATTGCGGGAACCGTGGTGACATCGCTGAGTGCGTTTTCGAACTCCGTGGCCGACGAACTGCCGTAACCGTAGCGGGGCTGGCGGCGGAAGCTGAGCCCTCCGCCGAATCCTAGGTCGATCGAGAGGTCCTGTGTGACAGCCGCTTTGAGGTATGTGCGGACGTTCACCCGGTTGAAATCGGCCTTGTCGCCCACCTTGTATATGTCTCCCTCTCCGGCGTAACCGATGTAGGCGCTGTACTGGAGCTTCTGTGTGCCTCCGTCGATGGAAACATGGGCCTTGTAATAGGGCTTCGTGTCCTTGAACATCATCGTCCGGTAGTCGACGTTCGGATAGGTCAGGTCGTTGGGGTCTTTGCGGGCGTAGTTTTCGATCGCCTCGTTCGAGTAGGGCGGGAGATAGCCGCTGTTGATGCGCGCTTGGTTCTGGAGCCGTGCGTATTCGACGCCGTCGACCCATTCGGGGAAGCGGTCCACGACGCTGACGCCGCTTTCGAACCCGACGCGGATCGACCGGCCCCGGGTCTGTCCCCGGCGGGTGGTGATGTAGAGTACACCGTCGGCTGCGCGCGAGCCCAGCAACGCCTTGTCGGCGATGTCGCGGATGAAAGTCATGCTCTCGATCTCTTCGGGGTCGAGTTGCAGTTGGGTGATGTAGACCGGCATGCCGTCCACGACGTATCCGGGCGTCATGCCGCGGGCATAGAGCGCCGTGCGGCCCGATTCCGAAGCGTAGAACATGCCGGGCGTTCCCGACAGTTCGCGGACGGTGAGTCCCGCGACGACGCCCGTGAGCGAGTTGCGGAAGTCGTTGGTCGGATATTTGTCGATGTCGTGTTCGTAATAGGTCGTCGAGTTGCCCGTTGCGGCCGCCTTGTTCAGGGTGCGGGCGTAGGGCAGTTCGAGCGTCTGATAGATGCGCAGGGGCCGCAGGGCCCGGATCGCGGAGTCGGCGGCGATCTGTTCGGCGGTCAGCACCGGTCTTTCGAAACCCTGCCCGCCGCTTTGCGGGGCGCCTGCGGCCGTTGCGGCCGCCAGCAGGAGCATCGTGCCTGTCAGAAATATGTTGCGGTTTCTCATGGTTTTATTCGGGCTAAGGTTCTACCAAAGTTCATTGTTGACGAAGTTTTTCATCTTGTTGGCCTCCGCTGCGGGGAAGGGCAGGTAGTACATGGCGTTTTTCCAGTTGGCCTGCCGGTTGTTCGGAATCGGCTGGCGGACATAGCGCCGCCCGCGGGGATATTCGTTCGAAACATCGACCTTCTCGATGTATATGCCCATCAGTGTCTGGGTCATGGTCTGCGGGGCAATTTTCCACCTGCGGATATCGTAGTAATAGTGGTGTCCCTCGAAGGCTAGTTCCACGCAGCGTTCGTTGCGGATGCGTTCGCGCAGCAGGGTGGCGTCGCCCGTGAACTTGTCGAGCACGTCCGGCATTCCGGCCCGGTTGCGCACCTTGTTCACAGCGTCCAGCGCCGTCATCGACAGCCCTCCGGCACTGCCGTTGGGGCCGTAGGCTTCGTTGGCCGCCTCGGCGTAGTTGAGGTAGAGTTCCGCCATGCGGATCAGCGGGTCGGTGTGCTGGTGGGCGGCCGAGGTTCCCAGTTGGCCGTTCCACAGCTTGTTGACGTAATAGCCCGTGTTGGAATACCCTTTCGAGTCGTTCGAACCCCACGCGATGCCGAACGAGCGGTTGTTGTTGTTGAGCGACGAGGTGGGATAGGTTCCGGTCGCCGGATCGTAGTGGATGTTGATTCCGGTCGGGCATCCGCTGACGACGCTGCCGTCATGGAGGATGGTTTTGTCGAACCGTGGGTCGCGGTTCGAGTAGGGATCCTGTTCGTCGTAGTGGCCGAATTTCGCGGCGGCCTCCCGGTCGGCCTCGGTCAGAAGCGGGTCGCCGTCGAGCGTTTCGAAGCGGTCCACGAAATTCTGCGTCGGACAGTCGCCGCTGCCGTTCGTGTAGTTCGAAGCGGGATAGGCGAAAGTCCCCGACCATGTGCCCGTGTTGATCTTACTGCTGCCGTAGTTCCAAGCCCAGATGTGTTCGTTGGTGTATTTCGTGCCGTAGAAGTTGCTGTTCCATTCGGAGAAGGGCAGCATCTCGTAGCCGTTCTCCTCGGCGATGCGGATCGCCTCGGCGCAGGCTTCGGCGGCGTCCTCCCAGTCGCTCTGGCCATGCAGATTGTTCAGTTCGCTGGCTGCGTAGAGCAGGCAGCGGGCTTTCAGCGCTTTGGCGGCGACGCCGTTCGGATAGGGCATGTCGCTGCTGGTGAGGTGGCCTTCCGAGCCGGGTCCCGCGTCGCGGCGCACTTTCCCGGCGGCGACGAAATAGTCGTAGGCGCGGTCGAGGTCTGCGGCGCAGCGCGTATAGGTCTCCCCGGCCGGGAGGCGTGCCATGTCCCAGTCGTCGTCGGCTTCGAGCGCCTTGTCGAGGTAGGGCATGCCTCCGAAGATCCGGCAGAGGGTAAAGTGTGCGAATGCCCGTACGAAATAGGCTTGCCCGATGATGTCGTCCTTGTCGATCTGCTTGGCGTTCTGTACCATGTCGATATTTTCGATACATCTGTTCGCGACGCGGATGATGCGGAACATCGAGTAGGAGATCGGACGGCGCGACGTGGTGGTGGTCCATTCGGAGACGTTGGCACCCAGAGCCCCGGCCTTGATCTGCTGCGCGCGGAGCCAGCGGCCGCCGTCACACATGTCCGTCAGGGCATTCCATGTAAAACGGCGGTCGTTGAAATCGATGTAGAGCGGATAGCCCAGCTTGATATTGATGTTGTCGCCGCTGCTCTTCTGCCCCGTGCGTCCTTCGTAGACGTTGTTGAAATAGGCCTTGAAGTTATCCCATGTCGAGAACACCTGATTTTCATCGAGGCCCGTTTCGGGGTCTATGTCGAGGAACGTGCAGGCGGGGGAGGCTGCGCTGCATGCAACCAGAAGGAATAGTATCAGTTTTTTCATAATCATAGCAGTTTTAGAATCCGATTTTAACCCCCAGTTTGATGCTGGTCATCTGCGGATAGAACCCCGAGGTGAAGGTGGTGCTCGCAGGGTCTCCTTCGATCAGCGAGGAGAACGTCAGCAGGTTGTTCGCCGTGAGGTAGATACTCAGGTTGCGGAACCCGACCTTCTGGCGGAGGCGTTTGGCGTTGAACGTGTAGGCGAGGTAGATCTCCCTCAGCGAGAGGTAGTCGGCCTTGCGCCATGTGCGGCCCTCGAGCATCATTTTGGCTCCGGCATCGCCGCTGCCGCCGGCCCACATGTACATCGGGTGCCCCGACGTTCCTCCGTAAACCAGCGTGGCGTGATTGGCATCCCGGTTGTCGGGCCGCCAGTAGTCGAGCTGCGAGTGGGTGATGCGGTAATCGCCCTTGTTGAACTCGATCTCCCAGCTCTTGTTGTATTCGACCCACTTGCCGAGGTTGGCGTACCACAGCATGCTGAATTCGAATCCCTTGTAGTCGAATCCGGCCCGGAACGAGCCGACCACCGGCGGATACTGGCTGCCGGCGATGGCGTGCAGGTCCTCGACGGAGAGCCGGCCGTCGGCCGAATAGTCGAGGTATTTGTAGGCGCCCACGTTGACGAAATTCCAGTCGGTCGTGTAGGCCGGGTAGTTGTGGATGTCGTCGATGGATTCGAAATAGCCCGAATCGACGATGCTCACGCCGTCGGTCTGCCCCTTGTAGGGTTTTCCGGCGGTCTTCTGGTATTCGGGGGCGTAGGGGGCGTCCTCGTAGTTGGTGATGCGGTTCTCGTTGAGCGAGAGCATCGCCGTGAGGTTGTATCCGAATCCCGTGGAGGTCCTGTCGGCCCAGCCCAGTTCGATGTCGATGCCGTGCTTCTTCATGCTGCCGCGGTTGACCTCCTTGTACGAGGTGCCGACGAGCATCGTGACGTTGGGCTTGACAAGCATGTTGGTGCGCTTTTCGTCGAAAAGGTCGAAGTTGAGCGTCAGCCGGTTGTTCAGCCAGCCCATTTCGATGCCCAGATCGCGTTTGCGGGCCTCTTCCCATTGAGCGACCATGTTTGCCGCGGCGCCTTCGTAGATGTAGCTGTCGCCGCCCTTGATGTAGTCGCTGAAATAGAGCCACCGCGAACCGGAGTCGCTGCCGACCAGCCCGTCCGAATAACGGATCTTCAGTTTCGACCACCAAGGCATCGCCTCTTTCCAGAAACGCTCCTGCGAGGGCACCCAGCCTATGGCCACCGAGGGGAAGAAACCATAGCGGTTCTCGGGCGAGAACTGTTCCGACCCGGTGTACCCGAGGTTGCATTCGAAGAGGTATTTGTGTTTGTAATCGTAGGTAACACGCCCTACGACGCCCTGCGAATGGTAGGGGAAGGCCGTGCCCTTGACGTTTTCCCGCTGGTTGAAGAGCGCTAGTGCCGTCACGGTGTGGTCGCCGAAGGTGCGGTTGTAATTCAGGGCACCCTCCCAGTAGAATGTGACGTAATAGTCGCCCTGCATCGCCCCGCGGGTCACGGCGTAGGGGGTGTTCTCATAGACGTGTTCGCTGGCTGCGGAGTAGATCCAGGGGTTGCCGTCGCCGGCGTCGTACCGGTTCCAGTCGATGTAGAACGTGGGGTTGGAGTTGGTCGCCGTCTGAGAGATGCGGGAGTAGTAGGTGCTCAGCGAGACGTTGGCTTTCACTGAGAGCCCCTTGGTGATGAAGTCGAGTTTCTGCTCGAAGTTGATGTCGGTATAGAGCTTGTTGTCCGTGGTCTGTTCGAACTCGCCCGTCGAGAGCGACGTACGGATGTTCCCGAAGTAGGCCGTGCGCGGACTCGACAGACGGCCTCCCGAGGCGTCGGGATAGTCCGTGTCGGGAATCTCTTCCAGCACCCAGTCGGGGTAGTAGGCCGGATACATCATCGGCGAGGCCGAATACATCATGTTGAACATGCCCGATACGGTCTTGTTCGTCGGCGTGTCCTTAATTCCCAGCACGCCGCCCACCTTGACCGACAGTTTCGTGCTGCGTGTCACGTCGAAATCGAGGTTCGAACGGTAGTTGATGCGGTCGTAGCGGAAATTGGCGTTGCTCCACTCCGAGAAATCCTTGAAGATCGACCCCTCGTGGGTATATCCCAGCGAGAGGAAGTATTTGACGCGCTGCGAACCGCCCGAGACGTTGTAGTTGGCGTTGATGGTTTGGGCGCACTTGCGCATGGCGATGTCGAACCAGTCGTTGTCCGGATAGCGGATCGAATTGATGCGCGACGAAGGATGGGCATACTCCTCGATCTCCGAACGGGGAATCATCGAACCGTAGCTCTGGGCGTTTTTCAGCGCCACGTTGAGCAGTTCGGCCGTCTGCGCCGAGCCGATGTGGTCGGGGATCATCGTCGGGAAGTCCATGCCGTAGGAGAGCGAGATGTTCATCTTGGGCTTGCCCGTGGAGCCCGTGCGGGTGGTTACGATGATGACGCCGTTGGCGCCTTTGGCGCCGAACACGGCGGTCGCCGAAGCGTCTTTGAGCACCGACAGCGAGGCGACCTCGTTGGGGTCGATGTCCGCGAAACTGCGCTCCACGCCGTCAACGAGCACCAGCGGCGTGGACCCGTTCCAACTCGATACGCCGCGAATGAAGATGTTGGCGTCGTTGTTGCCGGGCTGTCCGCCCGTCTGAATGGTCGTCACGCCCGAAAGTTTGCCGGCGATGGCGTTGGTGATGTTCGTGGTGCCCGAATTGACGAGCTGTTCGTTATTCACCTGCGAGATGGCACCAAGGACGCTCTCTTTCTTCTGAACGCCGTATCCGACCACCACCACGTCTTCGACCTGATGCGTTTCTTCGGCGAGTTTTATTGTCAGCGGCGATGCGTCGACGACGACGATTTCCCGTGTCTGGTAGCCAAGGAACGAGACGTGAAGCACGGCGCCTTTGCGGACACGGAGTGTGAATGCGCCCTGTGCGTCGGTGATCGTACCGCCGGCGGGTCCTCCCTTTGTCGTGATCGCCGCGCCGGCGATCGCATGGCCGTTGGTGTCGACGACGCGGCCTTTGGCCTGAATCGTCGGTTGCTGCGCGTCGGCGGCTGGCTCTCTGGCGGCAGCCGGTCCTGCCGTGGCGGCGAACAGCAGCAGCAACACCATGGCGGCTAGGCGGCGGAGCCCGTGCTGCGATGTTGTAAGCGGTTTGAGATAGAAGTTTTCCATATTGAGATTGGGTTGTTTAGGTAGGTTGTGAGAAATGGCTGCGGCGAGCTGCCGGCCGTCCGCGGGATATACGGCCGGCAGTCTTCACGCAGCGGTTTCAATCGGCCGGAAAGAACGAAATGGCATCGTGGTTGCCCGTTGTCCACGGACGGATACGGATTGTTCCGGCGGAACCGGGCTTTGTAAGCGGGGCCTTGCCGTCGATTTTGCAACCACCGTCGGCACAGCGGATACGGAACCGGATGGAACCGTTGTCGACGGCCTCCGTAAAGCGGGCCGTTTCGCTGACATCCACCACGCCGTTGGCCTTGGTTATTTCGTAAGTCGCCGTGACGAGCGATCCGTTGTTGGAGTAGGTATACTCCTGCGAACTGGTGAATTTCCACGTCCCATGGTCGAAGTACTCTACCGCCCAGTACCGGGGTGCCGTAGCCACGCCGCTCATGGCGAAGCGAATATTGACGGCCGATCCTGCTGCAAAATCCTTTACGGGAATGATGAACTCCAAGTAGTCGTCCGTCCATATCTGCTTGATGGCGTAATGTCCCAGTCCGTCGCTGCTGATGATGAACGAAGTTGTGTAGTCGGGCGTCGTATTGACTTTCTGCCACTGGCCGTAGGCGGTCGTTCCGGCGGGTTTGTCGGCCGACATCCTGCCGCCGTTGATCCAGCCGTCGCCGCTGTACTGCTTCAGCGCTTCGTCGGAAAGTGTCCACCAAGCGATCGGTTCGAGGCTCTTGGCCTCCTGCGAAACGGTGATTACCACATCTTCCAGCGCGGGATCGTCGGCTCGGATGGTCAGTGTGCCGCTGCGGACATCGCCGGTGTTTTTCGAAGCCGTCAGCGTTATGTCGGCCGGTACGGTGCCGGCCGTACCTGATTCGGGCGCGACGGTGAGCCAGTCGAGCCCCTCCTTGATGACGGTCCAGTTGCGGTTGCAAAGGATTTGCAGGGCGGCAGGGGCCTCCGGCGCCTCGGGGAAGGCGAGCGTGTTGTCTTCGCCGAAGCCCGTTACCGTGAGCAGCGGATCGTCGCGGTAAGCGGTCTGGCGGACGGTTACGACCACGGGAGTCATGCCTTCGCCCCGGAACGAGAGCGTGCCTTGGCGCGCATCGCCTCCGTTGGCTGAGGGGGTTACGGTGATTGTCGCCTCCTGTTTGCGTTCGCCCGAAAGCGGGGATACTTCGGCCCAGTCGAGGTCTTGCTTGTCGGCTGTCCAGGCGATGTTGCTGTACAGTGTGAATGTGACGGGTTCGAGGTCGGAGAATTCGAATTCGAGCGTGTTGTCGGTCAGACCGTCCAGCGTGAGTGTCGGTACGATGGGGAAAGCCTCCTGCGTGACGGTTACTGTCTGTACAAAGGCACCGGTATAGATGGTTAACTCCCCGCTGCGTTCCATGTCGTCGTTAGGCGCAGCCGAGAGCGAGATTGTCGCCGGCAGTTTCGACCCTCCGTTCATTTGCGAGACGGTCAGCCAGTCGAGTCCGCTTTTGGAGATCGACCAGGTTTTGTTCGATGAAATCGAGAAACTGGCGCTCTCTTCGGGGTGGTACGGGAAATGCAGTCCGTCGTCCAGCCCGTCTATCTCCACCCGGTCGGCGGCTTCGGTCTCCGGGTCCGTGGAGCAGGCCGCGGCGAAGACCCCTGCCAGCAGAATCAGGGCTGTGCATGCGATTTTTAGGGTTTTCATGTGATGGTTGTGTTTTAGGTTGTCAAGTCAAAGTTATTCCGATGGCTGCGAATCGTTTTTCATGAGTGTATTCGTTTTTTGTCCGTGCGTCGCATTGTTCTCGGGCACGGCCTGCGGCTACATTTGTACGATTTCCGAGGCGGCCATCAGGAAGGCGCCGACTCCGTACACCTCGGTCATTTCGCGGTTCGTCCGCTGGGGCGATCCGCCGATGGGCTGCACATATCCGAGGCGTCCGTCCGGGCCGACATATGAACAGAGGGCCTTCCAGCCGCGGCGCGCGGCGCGTTTATAGACTGGTGCGGTCAGCAGGCCGTGATTCACGCCCCAAGCCAGTCCGTAGGTGAAGAATCCCGAGGCGCTGTTTTCGGGCATCGGGTAGGTTTCGTGGTCGAGCATGCTCGGATGCCACGATCCGCGGGCGTCCTGACAAGCGACGACGGCTTCCGACATGCGGAGGAACATCCGCCGGTAGTAGTCGTACATCGGGTCGCTCTCGGGAAGGGTTTCGAGCAGGATGGCCAGCGCGGCGTAGCACCAGCCGTTGCCGCGGCCCCAGAAGACCTTTTTACCGTTCTTCTCGCGTTTGTCGAAGTAGCGCGCGTCGCGGTAATAGAGGTTTTCGGCGGCATCGAAGAGGCTGCGTGACGAAGCATAAAATTCGCAGTTCATAAATTCCCGGTAGCTGTTGTCGCCCGTGATGTTCGCCAGCAGGGCGTAGACCGGGGGCGCCATGAACAGGGCGTCGCACCAGCTCCAGCGCTTCGATCCATTCTTGGCCTTGATGTGCATTTTGGTCTCCGCCGGGAAGGCGATCACCGAGTCGGCCCGCTCTTTGACGGGGCGCAGCATCGCCGGATCCTTGTAGCGTTGGTAGAGCATTAGGTAAGCCTGTCCGACGCAGATATCGTCGGCATGGTATTGCCGCCGTCCCATGCGCCAGCCGCTGCGGCGCCCGATTTCGAGGACGAACTCCTCGCAGGGCTTGTAACCCGAAACGTCGGCCCAGACGAGCATGCCGCGGTAGAGCGCGCCGTTGGCCCAGTGCTGGTCGCTGCGCTTGCCGGGGCGGGAGAGGTGTTCGCCGAAATTGTCGATTTGCCATTGCGCCGCCCGGTTGGCGATCTCGGTGTCGCGTTTGTTGGCGGCTTCGGCCGGGACGCCCGAAAGCGCTGCGGCCAACAGAAAGAGGAGGAATCGTGTCTTATACATAGTTCGGAAGTTTGATTGCGGTTATCGGTTTACGGGTTCGGGCGCCGCCCATTCGTCGGTCATGTCGTAGGGCATGCGGAAGACGGAGCCCGAGGCGGTGCAGAAATAGAGGTGCGAGGCGGTCCGGGTGTCGGGGCTGCCGTCGGCCCAGAATGCGTAGAATCCCTCCGCGGTGCCGAGGGGACGCCGTATGTAGGTGTGGTTGTAGGTGCTGTTCGCGGTCAGCGTCTGCGCGCGGAGCCAGTTGACGCCCTCGTCGAAACTGCGCCATACGACGATTTCGCCCCCTGCGCCCCAGTACTGGGGCCCCGGATCGGTCGGGGCGATGACAGTCCATACGCCCTTTTCGATCCAGAGACTGCCGCTGTCGTAGCAGTGCGTCGAGGTGGCGATCAGGCTCTCCCGCCACTCCCGGCCCGTCCAGTGGAACGTGTGCCATTGGCGCACGCCGCCGTCGGGGCCCGTCAGGTGGTTGTCGCTGGTGACGCAGAGGATCACGGGGCGTCCTGCGGCGTCGAAATTCAGGTCCTTGATGTAGCAGTTGCGTCCTTGG
>ERZ772812.1098-NODE-1098-length-20716-cov-2.777213_pt1 | contig 20716 bp, 13 predicted proteins | sample MGYA00511343_ERZ772812 | MGnify/ENA primary metagenome ERZ772812 (study PRJEB29015, sample SAMEA2737706) | human gut metagenome | biome: human gut; feature: human-associated habitat; material: faeces | place: China | collected 2012 ...
GCGCCCGTCTCGCGCAAGATCGCCAACGGAGGGCGTTGCGCGCGGCAGAACCCCTCCAGCACGTACGGCGCCTCCGCCGCGTCCTTTCCCAGCACGCGCCGCAGCGCGTTTTCCGTCTGTGCGGCGAGCTGCTCATCCACCACGCCGCCGGAAAGCGTCGCGCAATCCTTGAGCTCGTCCAACGCCGCGGCGACCGCGCGGCGCCTCAGGTACGCGTCGTAGCGCTGGCGCTTCTCGCGGCTGCCGAACACCTCCTTCGCCTTCTGGGCGAGCGTGTCGATGGTCGATTTGCGCTCCTTGTCCTGTTTGAAGCTGCCCGCCAGCTCGTCGGCGCGTCGCACGAGATCGTCCCCGACGGCGCTGCGCGGGTCGGCGCACCCGGGAGGGCAGGCGAACTCGTACAGGTCGGCGGCGCCGTACAGCGCCAGCTGCACATCCACCTTGAAGGCGGCGTCCTGCGCGGGGTTCGGCTTGCCGAGCTCCTCGTACGCCCGCCGTGCGCGGTCCGCCGCGGCGCCTTCGCCCACGGATATGCCGTTTTTCGCAGCGCGCCGCTTCAGCAGATCCTCGGAAAGCGACACGTCCTTGATGCCGGTCTGCCGCTCGATGCGCTTCGCGGCGATGCGGGCAACCGCCTCCAGCTTCTCGCGCGGCACCGAGCGCCCCTTGCCCGCCGCGATGAGCAGGGAGGCGTCGATGGGCGGAAACGCGATGGCGCGCGCCTCCTTCGCCAGCCGGTCGATCTCCGTTTCCTCGGAAAGCGCCGCCTCCATATCGTCCACCTGATCGAGAAGCGTGCGGTAGTACGGGCCTTTGCGCTGGTCGTTCGCACGATTCGCCCACTTGGCCCTGCACGCCCCCGCGGCCGCCCGCGCCGCGGGGACCGCGGGGGCGGGATCGATGGGCAGACCCGCGATCAGAAGCCAGTTGAAGATCATCGCGATGCGCCTCCTTCCTCGTCGCCTCCATGATGAAGCGGCGCCGAAAGAGCCGCAGAGGGAACCCCGCAGGGAGCAAAGGGGAGCCGGGGGTTGCGACGCCCCGTTGCCGAGGATGCGGCCGTCTTGCCGATGCGAACTGTACGAACGCGCCGTTTTGCCGTATCGTTTCCAAGTTGACATGCACGCGCCCCTCGAGGCGCCAAGGAAGGATCCGCATCATGGAACTTGGAGACACCCTGCCCATCTGGAGCATCGTGCCCTTCGCGGGCATGCTGCTCTCCATCGCGCTGTTCCCGCTGTTCAAGGCCGAATGGTGGGAGAAGCACCAGCTGCACGTGGCGGGGTTCTGGTCGCTTCTGTTCCTCGTCCCCTTCACGGCGGTCTACGGGTTCGGCATCACCTACGAGCAGCTGCTCGAGTCGGTGGTCGTCGACTACATCCCCTTCATCGTGCTGCTGCTGGGCCTGTTCGTCGTCACCGGCGGCATCCACGTGGCGGGCACCATCAAGGGCTCCACGCGCAACAACGTGATCATGCTGGCGATCGGCACGTTCCTGGCCAGCTGGATCGGCACGACCGGCGCGGCGATGCTGCTCATCCGCCCCGTCCTGCGCGCCAATATCTGGCGTGCGCACAAGGCCCACATCGTCGTCTTCTTCATCTTCCTGGTGGCCAACATCGGAGGGTGCCTGACGCCTCTGGGCGACCCGCCGCTGTTCCTCGGCTACCTGCGCGGCATCCCGTTTTTCTGGACGCTTGAGCACATCTGGCCGCTGCTGCTGCTCAACACCGCTCTGCTCCTCATCGCCTACGCGCTCATCGACCGCCACTTCGTCAAGAAGGAGGGCAAGGAGGGCCGCGAGCGCTTCGAGCTGCTCGACGCCGCCGACGAGCGCACCCCCATCCGCGTGGAGGGCAAGCGCAACATCGCGTTTTTGGCGATCGTCATCTTCGCCGTCATCCTGAACGGCTCAATCCCCCAGATGGACATGTTCGTCGACCCCGCGACGGGCGCCACGTTCGGGGTCTCACTGTCGGGGCATGTGCACCTGGGCGTCGAGTACTTCGTCCAGATCGGCCTGATCCTGGTCGCGACGGCGCTGTCGCTGCGCCTCACGCCCAAGGACGTGCGCGCGTCCAACCACTTCGAGTGGGGCCCGATCTCCGAGGTCGCCAAGCTCTTCATCGGCATCTTCATCACGATGATCCCGGCGCTGGCCATCTTGCGCGCCCACGGCGCGGACCTGGGCATCGACACGCCGCTGGAGTTCTTCTGGGCCACCGGCGCCCTGTCGAGCTTCCTGGACAACTCGCCCACCTACGTCGTGTTCCTGACGGCGGCCGGCTCCCTCGGCGTGGCCGACGGGGCGGCGGCGGTGGCCACGACGGTCGGGGCGGTGGCGCCCGAGATCCTGCTCGCGATCTCGGCCGGCGCGGTGTTCATGGGCGCCAACACCTACATCGGCAACGCCCCCAACTTCATGGTCAAGAACATCGCCGAGAGCGCCCGGATCAAGATGCCCAGCTTCTTCGGCTACATGGGCTGGTCGCTCGCCATCCTCATCCCGCTGTTCATCATCGACACGGTGGTGTTCTTCCTGTAGGCGGAATCGAGACGAAGCCGTCTGCCAGAGCAAGACGAACCGCCTGCCGGATCGATCCGACAGGCGGTTTTCTCGTTTGCGCAAAAACCGCTCTCCCTACGCCACGCGCGGTTCCTCGCCCGTCGCCAGCGCGCGCCCGATCTTGGTGAACGTCTCCTGCAGGGCGTTCACGCCGACCAGCGCGGCGTAATCGTCCTTGGTCGCGACATCGCGCAGGAACCTCTCATCGGCGGCGCCGAACCCGACCGCGACGATGTCGACGCCGTGGTCGGCGAGGTTGCGCGCGTTCGAGCGGGACCAATCCTGGTGGTACCACACGCCGTCCGTCAGCACCACCAGGCAGGTGTAGGGGTCATCGCCCCCGCCGAACGCCTGCTTGGCGCGCTTGGCGACCTTCTTGAGCAGGCCCGTCGTCGAGGACGCCCTCATCTTGAGCACATCGCCCGCCACCAGGACCTCGTCGTAGACGAATCCGAACGGATCCGCCTCGTTGCCGTAGCCGAGGTCGAACACGTCCGCGCGCGCCCGCTCGATGGCATTGCGCACCGCATCGTAATCGCATGTCGGCTCCTGCACAACCAGATTCTTGTCCGAGAAGAAGATCACGCCGATGCGCGCGCTGTTCGGGGGGAACTCGTCGACGAACGCCCGCATGGCGCTTTTGGCCTTGTCCAGCGGGGAGCCGGACATGCTGCCGCTCACGTCGAACACGAGGTAGATGTCGGGGACGGCGCCCTGCACCGCGCCCGTCAGCTCGGGAGGCACGCCATCGAACCGCGAGAGGTCCGCCTCGACCGGAACGCGCTCGACCGTCAGGCGCGCGCCCGTGCTGGGCTGGCGCGCCTCGACCTCGATGATGGCGTTGGCGTTGTAGCGGTACTCCACCTCGACCAACGACTCCCCGCCCGGCTCGCGCTGGATGCCGCGCACGATGTACTTGCCGCACACGTCGTTGTCGAGCACGCGATCGTAGCTGCCCTGCAGCACGTACACCTCCAGCTCGCCGCCGGCGGGCGGCACGCGCAGCGCGTAGGTGCGCCCCTCCGCGGCGGGGATGACCGCGTTGCGGGGGATGATCTCGGAGTTGACGTAACGTGTGCGATCGGGGCTCTCGGCGACCATGCCCATCGCGTGCGCCGTGACGTCCACCAGGCGTTTTGCCCCTGCGAGCGCAAGCTGCGGAGCTTCGGCCGCGCCGGCGATATGAAGCTTTGGCGTCTCGTCCGCCCCGCCGAGCAGACAGCGCGGAGGGAGGTTAGCCCTGATGGCGGCGCCGAGGGCGACCGCCTCGTCGGGATTGACCCCGCCGCAGGGCTTTTGGTGGAAGCGGGATTCGAGCGCCTCCAGGATCATGGGCATGCGCGTCATGCCGCCCACGGGCACCACCGCGTCGATATGGGCCCACAGCAGCCCGAGCTCGCGCATCAAGCGGTCGACGACGTCCATCGCCTTGCGGGCCAGATACATCGTCGCCAGCTCGAAATCGATGCGCCGCACCTCGATCGTGCCGTTCATCCCCGCGACGTTGAGGGGAACGCGCACGCTCTCGCGCGAGGACAGCTGCCGTTTCACCTGCTCGGCCTGGACGGCCAGCGCGGCTGATTCGCCCGCCGTCAGCTCGACCCCGTCGGGATCCGCCCCGCATCGTTCGCACAGCAGGTCGACCATCAGGTTGGCGAGCGCATCGTCGAAGTCCTTGCCGCCCAGGTGATGGTCGCCGTCGCAGCCCAGCACGCGGATCTCGTCGGTGCCCACGCGCGCCACCGTCACGTCGAACGTGCCGCCGCCGAAATCGTACACGAGCAGGGTCTTGCCCGGCGTCTCCTCGGACAGGCCGTACGCGTACGCCGCCGCCGAGGGCTCGGCGATGAGCCCCTGCAGCGTGATGCCCGCCGCGCGGCCCCGCTTGCAGCACCGCCTCGCGCTCGGTGGAACGGTAGTACGCCGGCACCGTCACCACCGCGCTGGCGATGCGCTTGCCCAGGCGCGCCTCGGCGTCGTTCACCAGCTGGCGCAGCAGCAGGGCCGACAGCCCGGCGGCATCGTAGGTCGTCCCGTCGAGCTCGACCCTGAAGTTCGGATCGCCCATATGGCGCTTGAAGAACGCCGCGGTGTCGACGCATCCGATGCTCTGGAGATCCTTCGCGTTGTCCCCCACGACCACATCGCCGCGATCGGAGCCGACGACCGACGGGGTGATGCGGTTGCCGTCGCCGTTCGTCACGATGAACGGACGCCCGTCCTCCCCGATCGCCGCCACCGCGCTGTTGGTGGTCCCCAGATCGATGCCGACCTTGATCTCTTCCATGGAAAGCTCCTCTCAACGTGACAGGGGACGGTCCTTCTGTCACGTTTGAATAAAGGCGGCAGATAGGTGCCCGTCCCGCCGCGCTCCACGTCATGCCATCACGCGCTCCCGGCCATCACGCGCTCCCGGATTATCCAGATGTGACAGGAGGACCGTCCCCTGTCACACCCCGTCACGCTCGGACCGGACGGCGCCTGACCGCCCGAGTGCGGCCGGGCGCCTTGCCTCTACTGGACCTCGACGGTGAGCGCGTCGTTTTTGATGCGCTCGACCTCCTCGGGCGACAGACCGCTGCTCACCTGCACGTCGAACTCCAGGTTGCGGCCGCTTTGCGGCTCCATGGCCGTCACCGAGAGCAGGCCCTCCTCGGACAGGCAGAACGCCACCTCGATCGGGGAGTTCTTCGGCAGGCTCGAGCCGTTCAGGTCGAACGTCGCGGTCTTGATGGGATCGCGGTCGATCGGGATGAGGTCGAGCTCCTCGTCGTTCTCGAACACGCGCACCTCGACGGTCTGCTGGTTGTCGACGTTGGTGCCGAAGATGCGCTCCACGCGGTAGGTGTGGTCATCCGACGTGATCTGCTGGTTCTTCTGGATGAGGTTGCACACCATGTCGCGGTTCGTTTTGACGTCGAGCACCTGGACGCCGTAGCTTTTGGTCGTGGCGTAGTGGATGGTGAGCGGCACCGCGTTGCCCGTCAGCTGCAGCTGGCTCACGACGCTCTCGTCGGACACCCCGCCCTCGCCCGGCGCGCCCTTGCCCGCCAGGATGTCGAGCGCGCACAGCGCCGCGCCCTTGGAGACGGCCTCGTCAGGATCGTTGATCTCAAGCGGGATGTCGGGGAAGTTTGCCTTCAGCGCCTCGACGACCTGGGGCATGCGGGTGGATCCGCCGACCAGCAGGATCTTCTCGACGACGCAGCCCTTGGAGGCGGCGTTGTCGAGCGTCGAGCGCGTGATCTCGATGGTTTGCGAGAGCAGATGGCTCGTCATCTGGTCGAACGTCTCGCGCGTCAGCGAGATGCGCGCCGGCAGCCCGGCGATGTTCAACGCGACGGTGTCCTCGTCCTTGCTAGACAGGTGCTTCTTCGCTTTCTCGGCGGCATTGCGCAGTGCCTGCTGGGCGTAAGGGTCGAACTCGTCCTCGTAGCCGGTCTGGCTCACGAACGCGTCGGCGAGGTAGTTGACGATCTGATCGTCCCACAGACGCCCGCCCAGGTTGTGGTTGCCGTCGGCGCACACGACGCGGATGTCGGTGCCCTCGTCGTTGCGCGTGATCGCGATGACCGACGCGTCGAACGTGCCGCCGCCCAGGTCGTACACCATCACGACGCTGTCGGCGTCGCTTTTGGTGCAGCCGTAGTACACGGCGGCGGCCACCGGCTCCTGCACCAGGTTGATGAGGTTCAATCCGGCGATCTCCGCCGCTGCCTTGGTGGCCGCGCGCTCGACGTCGCCGAAGTGGGCGGGGACGGTCACGACGACCCCGTCGATGTCCATGCCGGAGCTTTTGACGGCGTCCTGGGCGACCTTGCGCAGGATGTAGCTGGAAACCTCCTCGGGGGATTTCGCCACGCCGTCGACGACGATGGCGGGCTCGTCCTTGCCCATGAGCGGCTTCACGAGCTGCGCCGTGCGGTCGGGCTCGACCAGCGCGAGGTCCTTGGCCACCTCGCCCACGGTCGTGTCGCCGTTGTCGGTGAAGTACACGACCGACGGCGTGGTGTTGGCGCCTTCGGAGCTGCGGGCGGTGACGACGTTGCCCGTCGCGTCGATGTAGGAGGCGTTGGAGCAGGCGGTGCCCAGGTCGATGCCGAAAACGGTGGATTGCATGATCGGTTCCTTTCAGTAGAGGTGGGGGTTGAAGTTGAAGCGGATGGAGGGTGTGGCCGCCGCCCGCATCGGACGGCGGCGGCGTCTCACTCGACCTTCAGGCGATCACCCGCCTTTGCCGCGCGCGGCGCCGGGGGCGCCGGAGGGACGGGGGGAACGCAGCGGGGCTGACCGGCGAAAGGCGCCTCGCCCTCCCCGCACGCCTCGTCCGTCCCCTGCAGCGCCTGGGCGACCGCCGCTGCCGCCTCGCTCGACGACAGCGGCGGTTCGCTGGCCGGATGCTCCTCCGCCCGCGAGCCCATCTCCGGCATCGTCGAGGATCCGGCATCCGCGGCTGCCGTCTCCGGCTCCGCGAGCACAGCCGGCGTCTCCGCGGCCGCATCAGACGGCTGAGCGATCGCAGCCGGCACCTCCGCCGCGCCCGCCTCCGGCTCCGCTGCCGCATCCGGCGGCTGAGGCTCCTCGGACTTGGACTTGGGCTTGTACGTGAACGCCACCACCTGGGCGGGACGGAGGATCTTGCCTTCGAAGGCGTATCCGCACGTCAGCGATTCGGCCACCGTGCGGTGGCAATCCCTGTCGCCGGTCGGCACGGCGCGCACCGCACGGCAGCGCAACGGCTCCAGCGGCTCGCCGGGCTCCGGACGCCACACCTCGACGTTCCAGTTGCGCAGGATGTCCCCCAGCATCAGCCGGAACTCGTCGAGGTCGCGGCGGATGCGCGCGGCGAGATCGTCCCGATCGCCCTCCTCCGCCTTGCGGCGGTAGGACGCGATGGTGGCGCTCATGTCCTGATGGACGTCGATGACTTCGTTGATCAGGGGCTCGACGATCTTGCGGTACAGACCGCTGCGATGCTCGTCAAGCTCGTCGGAGATGCGCTTGAGCGTCGCCTCCTCGTAATCGGTCTTGGAGATGCGCGCCTTGAACTGCTCGGAGAGCGCGTCCACGCCCTCTTTCAGCTCGCCGAGCGCCGTCGCGCGCTCCTTCTCGGCGCCCTCCAGCGCGGCGGCGCGCTCCTTCTCGACGGCGTCGTGCGCCGCCATGCCGTCGCCGAGCGCCCGTGCGGCGCACAGCAGCTGATCCAGCTTCTCCTCGGTCGCACGCAAGCGCTCCTCCAGCGCGGCGGGGAACGCCTCGCGCACCGGCTCGGGCTCGTCGCGCACCATCTGGCGTCGCACAGCATGGGGACGCATCCCGCCCCGCATCCCGGCGTCGACGGACGGCGGCGCTTCGAACGGGCGCGCGCATCCGCGGCCCAGCTCATCCAATCCGTACCATTCACCATGACTCATCGTGCGCAACCCTTTCTCCTCGCGTCCTTCACCCGACGGCGCCTTTCGCGGCGTCTTCCGGCGGATCCGCGGCGGAAACGCGCGTTTCGACAGCGGATCCACCCGCCGGCCGAGGCGATCCCGGCAACCTCATCGGCATCGCCGCGCCTCGGGCTGATTCAACTCTAGGGGGCGCCGCCGCGCGCCGCAGGAGGTATGGCGCCGGGACGCGGGGGGAAACCGAGATCGCAGGGGGGAACGGGAATTCGAAGGCTGCCCGGCAGCGGCGCACGGTACAATGGAGCAAGCGGCCGACGGACGGCGCGGCGGCATGCCGCCCCGATCCGCGGCGTGCGGGAAGGAGCATCATGGACAGGCAGCCTGCTTCGGGCACCGCGGGACTCCGCATAGACGACGACCGGACGCGCATAGACGACGTCCCCCTCGAAAACGACGATGTCGTCGACACGGGCGAATCGAAGGGCAACGTCGCCTTCTGCATCACGCTGTGGCTTGCCGGAGAGCGCTTCGGCGCTTCGTCGGCGGCCTGCGCCGCCGCCTCCTCCCAGGGCTGGAGCACGTCGCCGGTGAAATCGGGCTCCCTCGCCAACGACATCGACAAGGCGCTCGGCCCCGCATTCGACGACCAGGGCGCCGCGGTCGACCTCTACCCCTGCTTCGGAGACGACGACTCGGGGCTGCCCGCCGCCGTGCATCCGTGGAGCACCTACCGCCGCACCGCGTTCGACGACTACTTCGCCTCGCTCGTCTCCCGCTTGGACAAGCATGCCGCGGGCGCGCTCGTGACGAAGCTGGGCGGCGCCATCCCCAAAAACTCCGGCTTCAACGGGATGGAGGGGTTCCCGTTCCACGGCATCAAACCGTCCTACGTGAGCGAGGGCGAAACCAAGACGAGGGCGCGGATCAGCGCCAACACGATGCTCAGCGGCATCGGGCCGTCGGGCGAGCTGATCCCCCAGTTCCGGCGCGTCGGCTCCATGAGGTTCACCGACATCGTCCATTACGGCGACTACTGGCCCTTCGCCGTCGGCGCGGGCGGCCATCCCACCGAGATGAGCCTGTGGGACAAAAAGCTCAAAGACTCCCTGCTCGACGCCGACGTGGACAACACCCACCGCGGCGAGAGAAAGCAGCTCGTGCACCGCACGCAGCCCAGCCGCCTGATGGACTACCTGGTGTGCCTGCCCTACACCGCCGCCTGGAAGCTCATGAACGACCGCACGCCGCTCTTGGACGGCGCGCAAGCCGCCGCCGAGCTGAAGCGGATGTTTCTGCACGCCTACCAGGACTCCGACTTCCCCGCGTTCACCGACGCGCAGCGTGCCGCCCTCGACCGCCAGCCCTGGCCCGAGAACGCCTACGAGGCCGCCGCGATCATCGCCGCGGCGCTGGTGGGCTTCGCGCTCGAAGAGGGGTCGCTGTTCGACACCACGGGAAGGATGCTGCGCCGCGAGCTGGGCCGCCAGACCGCCTACCTCGAGCGGCTGCAGGATTGGGCATCCGAGATCACCGAGCGCGACGGAGCATCCGCCAAGGCGGACCGTCTCCAGGACGTGTACGTGGCGCCGCCGTTCGCCGAGGAGAACCCCGTCAACTGGCTGCTCTCCCCCGACGCGGGGCGGCGCCTGCTCCTGCAGGCGGGCTCGGGCATGGGCAAATCGACGTTTCTGCGCGCCGCCGCGGCAGCCTGCGCGAGCGCCCGCCTGGCGCGGATATCGCTGACGCTGGACGGGACGGTCGCCAACGAGGAGGCGGCGCGGTTCGCCCTGGCGTTCGCACGCGGCGCCGACAACGACGCCGCCCGGTTCGAGCTGCGCGACGCCGCAAACGGCGGGGACGCGGCGCCCGAGCCCGTCGAGCGAACGGTCGCCGACATCCTCTCCGACGACGCCCTGGCCCGCCTGTCGGGCATGGCGCAGCTTTCCTCGTTCACGCCCATCGTGCTCTCGCAGACGCGCGACGAGGCGCTCTACCAGCGGCTCGCCGACGACGAGGAGGGGGCGCCGTCCTTCTCCGACCTGGCGTTCGAGGCGCTTCCGGAAACGATGCGCGACGCCCTGCGCAGCGCGGCAGCCGCCCGGGAAGGATCCGCCGCCAACCCCATCGACGCGCTGGTCGAGCGCGGGAACGTGCTGCTGATGGTGGACTCCATCGACGAGATCCCCCGCCGCCACCGCGCGCTGTACCTGCGCCGGCTGAGGGAGTTCGCCGACCAGCCGGGCATCGCGCGCCTGCTAGTCGCAAGCCGCCCGCTGCCCCCCGTCGACGCCGCCGCCATGCGCGGCCTTCTGGGCAGGGACGCCCATCGGGCGCGCCTGGAGGAGTTCGACCTGCCGCGCCAGGAGGAGCTGTTCGCGCGCGTGACCACGCGCGGCGGCGCCGACGCCTACGACGGGCCGGCGTTCCCGCTGGTGTGCGCCACGGCGGGCTTCCGCGGCGTCATGGGCAACCCGTTCATGCTCACCGCCATCGCGCTGGCGTTCAAGCGCGGCCGGGCGACGGACCGGCGCAGCGTATGGGGGACGTTCTCCGAGATCAACAAGAAGTTCCGCAAGCGCACCACGCTGAGCGGCTACGACAGCGGCGCGCTCGAGCATCTGGCGTTCGACCTCACCGTCGGCAGCCCGACCCTGCCCGCCGCCGAGTTCGTCGAGCGCTTCCGCTCGTACCGCAACGCCGAGGCGTCCCTGCAGGCGCGCAGTGCCGTGTCCCTCGAGCTCGACGAGGACGAGCTGATGGACCTGATCATGTCGCGTCTGGGCATCATCGACGTCCGCGACGGCGAGGCGGGCTTCCCCTACGCCGCCGTGCGCGGGTTCTGGGCGAGCCTGTGGGTGCGCCACTGCGTCGAGCGCGCCCAGGAGCTGCCGCAGAGCATGATGGACATGAAGGGAATGGGCAAAGACGAGCGCGAGGACCGCTTCGAGAAGGCGGGCAACGCGGGCGTCGAGCAGTTGAAGCTGCTGCTTTCCGCCACCGCGTCCGCCGATCCGGCGGGCGACGGGCGCTTCGACGACGCGGCGCTGCTCGCGCTGCTGTTCACGCTCGACTACGCCGGCACGCCCTCGCACCCCGACTACCCCGCGTTCGACGTCCTGAGGAAGCAGACGTACCGCTTCCTGCTCGTCGAGTGCCTGATCGCCGAAGAGGAGCAGAGGCTCCGGGCGGAGCGGGCTCTGCGCGAGGCGGCGACGTTCGCGTTCGGACGGCCGCTCGCCGGATACGCCGAGGAGACCGATCCCCTCATCCACCGCCTGGCGGCGTTCGCGAAGGAGTAGGCGGCGCATCCCCCACGCTCCCCCGGTCATCCCCGCCGCGCCGGCGCGGACCGCGTGGTTCAATGGCACCGTAGTCGAAACAGCCCGGGAAACCCCGTTGGCACCACCGATGAAGGAGGGCTCATGGAACGAGAGAAAGCGATCAGGCTGCTGCAGAAGGAGATCGACGCCCTGCGCAAGAACATCCAAGAGGATTCGGATCTCGACGAGGAGCAGCGCGCGTCGCTTCTGGAGTCGGCGAACGGCCTTCGCGATCAGCTGAATTCCAACACCGACGGCGACGAGCACCTGCATCTCCTCCTGTCCTTGTTCGGATACGATGGCGCCACCATCGACGACGAGGATGGGGAGCGGGACGATGGCGACGCGCTCGCCACCCTGGCAGGATCCGCACCGGCGACGACGGGCGCGGGCAGCCTCCCGATCTTCGACGAGAGCGCCATGTGGGGCAAGATCCGCAGCATCCTCGTCGACACGATGGAGCTCAAGCACATCCTCTACAGCGACGGCGAGGATGACTACTACACCGCCCAGTTCGGCATGGGGGACGGCGAGGGCCGCCAGCTTGTCGTGAAGGTGATCTACACGCCCGACGCCGACTGCATCCAGTTCCGCGCCGGCTACCCCTTCAACGTCGACCGGAGCGTCCTGCCCATCGCCCGCTCGTTCATCTGCAAGCGCAACTACGAGATGCGCTACACCCGCATCGAGCTCGACGCGCGCGACGGCGAGGTGTACATCTGCCTGGTGATGCGCGTCGAAGATCCCGCCGAGCCGCCCGCGAGCTTCGTCCGCATGCTGAACCTCACCATCTCGACCGGCTTCGACGAGTACGACACGCTGCGCCGCTACTCGCGCGCGCAGTTCACCGACGAGGAGCGCGCCGAGTTCCTGGCCGAGGTGGAGCTCATCTCCCCCTTGATGCTGGATTAACGGCTCCACGTGACGCGTTACGGCGACATCCTGAGAGACGCTTCGACGAGCGCGCCCTGGGAGGCGCGCTCGGTCAACGGCGCCCTTCACGACCGCGTCGATTGGTTCGCCGTCGAGGAGATCGGCTTCCCCTTCCCCATCGCGCGCCTTTCCGACGACGATCCCGTCCGCAAGGAGGCTGACGCCAAGGGCTCGTGGGGGTATTTCGAGCTCGCCGGCCAATCCGCCTCGACGGCGGGAGCTGGCGAGGCCAACGTCTGGAAGAGCGCGACGACGCTCCCGCTCGAGGCGGGAAACCCCACCCTGTCCTCCTTCAGATCCCTCATGGAGGCCGCCCGGAAGAACCGCGTCCGCCGGATCGCCGAGGCGGAGCCCTCCCCGCGCAACGGCCGCGCCCCGACATCCGCGGATGCCGGCTCGAGCGGGCTGGCGGCGCTTGCCGCCCTGCGCGATCGCGCGCGCGACGCCGAAGCGGCCACCGTCGATACCGCAGCGAGGGATGCCGCGGAAGACGGCTCCGTTGTCGAGCTCGACGTTCCGGCGAGCCTGCTCTCCGCGTTGGCGGCAGGCGCATCGCCGGAAGAAGCCCTGGCGCGCGCCGGGGAGAGCCGCGGCGGCGCAGCCGAGGCGATCGTCGGCGAAACCTCGTCCGACGATCGCGGGCTTGCCGCCCTCGCGCGCCTGCGCGAAACCGCGCGCGCTGCGGCCGCGTCCCCCGACACCCCGCCGACGCATCCGCCCGCATCAGCGGCCGCCGCACCCGTCGAGGGCAAGCCCCTGCCGAGGATCGAGGCGGCAGACATCCTCCCCGCCCGGGCCAACCTGACGCCCGGCAAGCGGATCTCCTCCGAGCAGCGCATCGTCGTGGTGGGCGTCGACGATCCGTTCGCCGCCCACCTGCTGCGCGGATGCCTGCTCGCATCGGCCCAAGCCAAACGCGTCCTCCCCGGCCTGGACGGCATTCTTTCCGAGAAGGACCTCGAGGACTGCGCGGGCATCGCGTACCTCTCGCACGCCCTCTGCCCCGCGGAGGGGTGGACCGCCGATCCCGATGCGACCCGGGAAGCGGAGGCGAAGGTCGTCGCTTCCGCGTCGCTGGGCGCCTTCGACGCGTCGTTCATCCCCGAGAATCCCTCCAAGGCGCCGGATGCCCAGGTGGCGGGTTCGTTCGCCGTGCTCGATTTCGTCGGATCCCCCTGGATCGGAGACCGCCTTCCGACGGCGTTCGCCTACGCGCTGAGCCAGGCGCGCTGCGCGGTCGTGCTGGCGGAACCGGCGCGGGAGGACATCTGGAGGCGCCTGGTCGAGCTGATCGATGGCGCGGTGGGCGGATCCCCGACTCCCGGCACGACCCGCCGCACGCTCGGGTTCTTCTCGATGGACGACCGCATTCCGCCCAGCTCGCGCCCGCAACGCCGCTTCATGCGCGCCTGGTGGAGATGGTTCGGCAACGGATCCCGCTGGGGTTTCCACGAACTCGGCGCCCAACTCGACCGCGCCATGGGATTGCTCGGCTTCAACCTGCATCAACGCTCCTACGACCTGGGGCTGGTGTCGATCGTCGCCGCGCAGATCCGCGATGGCGGGACGATCGCGTCCGCCGACGACATCGCCGATGCCCTGGCGGACCGCTTCCCCGATCGCGAGCTTCTCCAGACGATGGTCGACAGCGCCATGGAGCTGCTCGTGTCGCCGGATGCCGAGATCCTGAGCGAGCGCGTCTTCATCCCCTCCCGGGGATTCTTCGACCTCATCGATCGCAACGCCGGCGCGGGGGCGTCGATCCTCGCCATGACCGCCGTGCGCTCCTCCCCCTCCCTGCAAGCGGTGCTCCGCCTGCAGGGCGAGCGCCTCGAAGTGCGCTTCTCGACGCTGTTCGCCTGCCTGGCCGCGCGCTGGTTCCTCGAAGACCCCTCGCTTTCCCTGCTCCACGTCGCCGACAACCTGCACCGGCTGTCCCGCCGCGTGCCCACGGGCGGCTGGGGGCGCATCGTGCTGCAGACCGTCCTGCTCGCCGAGCAGCGCGGCCAGGCGTTCGCCGGCCGCGTCATCCTCGATCGGCTCTACGACCGCGCTTCCGGCAGCGAAGAGCGCGGCATCCTGACCGAGATATCGCTCGGCGTGTTCCTCGACGCCTCCGACGGACTGCCCCTGGTATGGCGGAGGAGCCTCTTCAACGGATCGGTGAACGCCCGGCAGGCGCGCATGCTCAAGGAAACGCGCGACGCCGGCTGGCTGCGCAGCGAGAACCTGCTGGTGCTGCGCCATTCCGTCGACGACCTGCGCCGCCGCTCCCGGGCGCGAAAGGACGTCGGGCTGAAGCCCCGGGACATGCTGAAAAGCTGCCATTGGATGGACCTGCTGCTGTGCTGCCTGGAGGCGCGGGATGCCGCGCAACTGCTCCGCGAGATCGTCGCGGACCTCGACGGTCGGGACGAGGAGGCGCACGTGCGCGCGCTGGGGCGCTACGACTGCCTGGTCTGGGCATGCCTGTTCGACATCGCGCTCCCCTGCCCCTCCCTCCGCCGCGACGCGCTGGATCCCGCGCCGTTCGCCGCGGTGAGGGACGCCGCGCTGCGCGAGCTTTCCGAGGAGGGGCCCGCCTACGACGAGTGCGCGCGCTTCGCCTGGATCTACGGTATGGAGCCCGCCTCCTTCGAAGACGATGACTGGGAGCGCATCCTGGCGACCGCCGCGCGCATCATCGAGGATTCGTCGGAAGACGATGAGGGCGAGATGCTCGAACGCCGCATGTCCGCCTACCAGGTGCTGGCCGCCTTCGCCCTGCGGAAGGGCCGCGACCGGGCGGCGGAGGACGCCGACGGCGGCAGCGTCGGGAAGAGCGCGCCCGCGCCTCTCTCCGGACGGGCTTTGGTGCGGATGGCGCGCGACCTGGAGTTCTTCATCAACGCGGGGGACGGGGACGACGCGCTGGGCCTTTTGATGGCGGAGGCGGCGTTCGGCCTGATCACGCCTTCGGAGGCGATGGACGCCTTCCTCCTCCATTTCAGCGGAGGCTCCCTTACCTCCCTGTCGCGGTTCATCGCGCTGCTGTTCGCCCCCAACCGAGCGCGGGGCGCCGCCGCATCGCACGGGCCGGTTCCCGCGCCGGGAAGCGAGGACGACCCGCTCGCACAGCGCGATCCCGAGCGCGTCGCCGAGCTTCGCCGTCGCTGGCGAAGCTGCGCCGACGCGCTGCCGATCGGAGCGCGGAACGCCTCGCAGGACGCCTCCGACAAGATGCCCTAGCATCCCGTCCTCCGCGGAGGGCCTCTCCCATCACCGTCGAACGTCGAACATCCCACGGTTCCGCTCCTCCGCAAAGGGGCTCGAACCGCCCGGCCGCCTCCCCACCGCGTCGCGGACCGTCCCCTCTGCTCCCCTCGGGCTCACCCCTGCGCCCCGCCGCCGCGCCGCCCATACTTTCCCCAGGATGCGTTGGGGGAAAGGAGACCCGCATGGGAGGCTGCTTCAGATTCTTCGTCGGCCTGTTCTGCGCGATGCTCGCGCTGGAGGTGCTCGCCGAGCTGTTCTCGTGGACGGACGTTCCGTTCGACGCGCTGCTGCTGCTCGCCGCCGCCGTCTACGGGGGATCCTTCGCCGTGCGCGCCTACCTGCGCGCCTTCAAGGGCGCGCGCACCGGCAAGAGAAGCTCCTAGCGGAAGGGGGTTGCCAGCATGGACAAGGCCACTGCCAAGGCGATGGAGCGGCTGCTCCCCGATGAGCCCGCGAAGGCGAACTACTTCCTCGACCGGGGGTTTCCCGATCTCGCCACGACGGCGCGCGCGGCGTTGCGTGCGGTCCGCTCCCGCATCGCATCCCACTTCTCGAACGCCGCAGACCGGCTGAAGTCGGATCCCGACGGCATCCTCATGCGCCTGCTGCTCTCAAGCCTCGACATCGTCGGAGGCGTCTCGATCGCCCTGTTCGGAACGGCGACCGTCGTGGTCATCGCGCTTCTGCACGCCGCCGTGCTCGCGATCGGCGCGGCACCCGCCGCCCTCGCCGTCGCGGCGGTGGGCGGCGCGGAGTCCCTCCGCATGAAGCGCGACGGCATCGCGGGGATGTGCCCCGTGTGCAAAACGCCGTTCACGCTGCCAGGCTACCGCTGCCCCTCCTGCGGGGCGATCCACTACCGCCTGAGGCCCGGACGCTACGGCATCCTGCATCACACCTGCTCATGCGGACAGAAACTGCCCAGCACCCGGTTCGGGTCCGCCGTGCCGACGGGCGGCGGGGCGTCTTTCAAGCGCGCCGACCTCAAAGCGGTGTGCACCAACCCCGCCCTGCCCCACGATATCGAGGGCGCGGAGGCGCGCACCGTGTGCATCCCCCTCGCGGGCGGGCGCTCGACGGGCAAAACCGCCTTCATGAACGCGATCGCCTACACGCTGACGGAGCGGATCGCCCCCGACCGGGGGCTTTCGGCCGTCTGCCTGCCGGGCGCGGCGGCGGCCTTGCACCGCGCCGCGCTCGACGATTACGCGACGGGCGAGGTGTCGATGACGCTCGAGTCGACCGATCTCGCGGCGCCGACATCGACCCCCCTGAGCTTCCGGCTGCACGGCGGCTCCCTGGAGCCGGACCGCATCGTGCACGTGGTCGACACGCCCGGCGAGGCGTTCGTCGCCAACACCGAGCACGAACGGCAGCTCCAGTACGGAGCCGCTGCCGGCGTGGTGCTGATGATCGATCCCATGAGCATCCCCGCGGTGGGGGACGTGCGGCGGCGGCTCCTCGGCATGGTCGACTCGGCCGGCGTCGGCAACGAGGACCCCAACCGCGTGCTCGCCGCCCTCGTCGCCAAGATGCAGGATGCCGCGGGGATCCCGGCCGGGGAGAAGCTGAGCGTTCCGCTCGCCATCGTGCTGAGCAAAATCGACCAGGCGGGGCTGGCGCCCTTCTTCGACGCGGACGCGGCGCGCGCGCTGTCGCTGCGCAACCCCTCCCTCGACCCCGCCGACACCCACGATGCGCTGTGCCGCGCGTTTCTCGCCGACAACGGCATGGGCAACTTCCTGAACACGGTCGCCGCGCGCTTCGAGACCGCACGCTATTTCGCCTGCAGCGCCATCGGCCACGCACGCGGGGCGGGCCGCTATGCGCCGCAAGGCGTGATGGAGCCCATCGCCTGGATCCTCGCGCAGGCGGACGCCCCGCTCTGCCGGGCGCTCGGCCTGGACGCCGCCCGCATCGCGGCGGCGGCATGACGAGGCGGCGCCGAACGGCGTCCGTCCCGCTGCGATCCGACCCGGGCGACCGCGCTTAGACAGCCGCCCGGCGCCCGACGCGGACGCGCTTGCCGCGACGGGAGGGCGACCCTGCGGCTCCCCCTCCCCTTCCCTCCGACGGCCGGCGGCACCGCCCTTATCGTTATGACCAGGTTGAAACGCAGGACAAACGATGAAAGGACCCTCCATGTTCAAGGATTTCTTCGAAAAGGTGTTTGTCGTCGAGGATGACGATCCCGGTTCCTTCGAATACCGCGAGATCGGCATGGCGTGGTTCGACGACACGAGGCTGGGCCTGCTCGAACGGCTCTCCCTGTCGTGCGCGGGCCGGCGTGACGGGCGCCGCGGGCTGGTCGAGATCGTCGACGGCACCGCACATTCGTCGCACCTGAACGCGCTGCGCGCCGAAAGCCTGGCAGAGATCGTCTCGCTTGCCCAGCTGAGGCATTCCCAGCTGAGCGAGGCCCAGGACGAGATCGGATGCCTGGACAGCTCGATCCCCCGCGACGCCGCGCGCCTCGAGGAGATGGAGGAGGCGATCCGCCTTGCCGACCAGAACGCCGCCCAAGCGGACGGCGACGGGGAGGGCGAGGATGGCGGCACGCGCCCGACGTTCGAGGCGCGCCAGCGCGAGCGTGAGCTCTGCCAGCTGCGCCGCTCCCTCGATGCCGACCGTGCGCGCCTGTCCAGCCTGCGCACACGCCAGGCCTTCCTGAGAAACGACGCCGCACTCAAGCTGACGCTGCTGATCGAGCGCTACCACGAGCGCGCGGCACGCTACCTGCGCGCCGTTGACGGCTGCCGACGCCAGGCGCTCTGCGCGGGCGCCGAGCCTCCCCGCATCGAGGAGGCGGCCGCGGACATCATGAGGCAGGCGCTTGACGGCAACCCCTCCGTCGGCGATGAGGGGAAGGAGGCTCGCGCATGACCGACCTGACGATCGACATGGTGGAGGATCTGGCCCCCGCCAAAAAGCGGGCCCGCAAGCCCTCCCCCGACGAGCGCGGATCCGACCGAGCCCCCGACCCCGAAGGCGCGCCGCTGCGCAACGAACGCCTCGGAGGCGGCGGCACGGAGACGGGCGGCATGCTCGAACGGCTGCTCTCCCACGCCAGGGCCGCCCATCCCGACAATCCGGAGGATCCGCCCTTCGGACGGGAGGGGCGCAAAGGCGAAGGCGGTGCGGCGGGCGATCGCGCGCCCATGACTGCCGATACACCCGAAAGCGGCGGCGCCCCGTCGGACAGCGCCTCCGCCCCGGCAAGCGCCGGCCCCTCGGATGCGGACGGGGGCGACAGCCGCGACGCGGGCGCGAGAGATGGCGCCGATCGCCCCTCCGGCGCGGACGAAGACGACGGCTACGACCCCCTCTTCGACGAGGCGAACTATTTCGGCGAGGATGAGGAGGAGTTCGAGGAGCTTGCCCGCTGCCTGGACGCGTGTCCCTCGTTCTCCTTCCGCTACCACGAGGGCTTCGGCGGCTGGGTGGCCCCTTCCGCCTCCCCCGGCAGATCATGCCGGATCCTCTGCACGCCGCTTCGGATCGGGACCGCCCGCGTCGAGATCGACACGGGCTACCGCGTGCGCCGCGGCCGCATCCGCGATGCCAACCTGTTCGCGATGATGGCAAACGGGATCCTGCGCCTGCGCGGCTTCGAGCGCATCGGCCACGACGGCGCGGTGCGGTTCGCCTACGCGTCGTCGTGCGACGACCCCGTGCGCTTCGAACGCCGGCTCATCCTCGCGCTCGCCTGCTGCGAGGAGGCGATCCGCCTGTTCAGCCTGGTGTCGCTGGGGACCAGCCCCGCCAAGGCGCTTGCCATCTACACGGGCGATTACGACGAGATGGACGATCTCGAGTTCGAGACCGCCTACGGCGCCGACTTCGATCCCCGACCCCGCGACGAGGACGACGAGTAGAGAGGAGCGTCCGATGTTCTATCCCGAAAACAACCTGCCGTGCGCGCTGTGCAAGGAGATCGGCTTCCATGCCGTGGACGACAACCGCTCGGCGGGATTCCTCGAGTGCGCCGCGGCGCGCATCGCCGTCCAGTTCGAGCTGGAACCCCAGCCGCATCTGACGTTCTACCCCCCGCTGCGGCTTCCCGCCGACGTCGATGCGGGGTGCTCGTTCCTCTCAGCCTGCTTGGACGAGGGCGACGAGCGCTGGTTCGATTTCGAGTTCAGCCCCGTCAGCGGCCAGGTGAGCTGGCGGCGCGACCTGCCCGACGCCGCGCCCGACACCATCGACAAGGCGGTGCGCGATGCGCGCGGGTACTTCGACGAATGCTGGCCGTGGCTGGAAGAGACGGTGGCGCGTTGCGGGACGCCGCGCAAACGGCGCAGCGTCTGGAAGCGCTTCATCCAAACGTTGGCGGAGGTGTAGCATGGAGCCTATCGGAACCTTCTACGCAGGCATCCTCGATTTCGGGGAGGCGGCGCCCGACTACGAGGGCATCGCCGAGGCGGTCAACTTCCTGCGCGCCTCCGACGTCAAGATGATGGTGGGCAAGGCCTCCTACGACAAGGGCAGCGCGCGCTTGCCCTTCCTGTTGAAGGAGCCCGAGAAGCCGATCATCGGAATCGGCTCCCCCAACGCCAAAAACGGCGTGATGGCCGTCAAGCGCATGTTCTCCCACTGCAACGTGTCGTTCCACGAGGTCATCCCCTCCGCCGAGAACGCCTCGCAGCTGCACCTCATCGCCGAGGTGGCGGCGATGGACCCCGAGCACGAGGTGGCCCGCGCGCGCGACTTCCGACCGGCGACCGAGCTCGAGCGGAAGCTGGCGCGGGATCCCTTCGCCAACCTCATCGGGCTCGCCGAGCAGAAACGGCTCGTGTTCGAGATCGGCAACGCCGTCGCCAAGCACGGACGGGAGTCGCTCGAAAGCGCGCACATGCTGTTCACCGGCCCTCCGGGCACGGGCAAGACCGAGCTCGCACGCCGGCTTCTGGCGTTCTACGACGACAAGGGCATCACGTCGGGCAAGGGGGTGTTCGTCAAAGCCGACGCCGCCGACCTCATCGGGCGCTTCGTGGGCCAGACGCCGCGCCTCGTGCGCGCGATGGTGCGCAAGGCCTACGGCGGCATCCTCTTCATCGACGAGGCGTACCGTCTGGTCGGGACGCGGGGCAACGAGTACGCGCGCGAAGCGGTGGACACGCTCAACGAGATGCTGGAATCCGACCGCGACCGCGTGATCTGCATCGCGGCGGGCTACCCCGACCAGATGGACCACCTCATGGAGATGAACCCGGGACTGCGCGACCGCTTCGGATTCCGCGTGTCGTTCG
>ERZ772812.1108-NODE-1108-length-20623-cov-3.108178_pt1 | contig 20623 bp, 10 predicted proteins | sample MGYA00511343_ERZ772812 | MGnify/ENA primary metagenome ERZ772812 (study PRJEB29015, sample SAMEA2737706) | human gut metagenome | biome: human gut; feature: human-associated habitat; material: faeces | place: China | collected 2012 ...
GACGATCCATCCGCCCGCGTAACCGATGAGCTGCAAGTCCGCGGAGGGGTTGGCGGGAGAGAACGAACCTTCCCTCTCGTTCGCAGCGTCGAGCGGTTCCGCCGACTGGCAGGCCGGCGGAACGCAATACGCAGCCCACCAGGTGCGATCACTGCGCGGAAGCTCGTCTGCCACCAGGCGCTCGTTCCAGGCATCGCTGCCCATGATGCGCGCCTCCAGGGCGGCAACCTCGGCAGCATGCGCAGCATCGAGCGGCTTGTAGGTGATGCCCGCCGCATCGGGACGCGCGTTCAGGATGGCAGAATCGTGCATGGTCGCACGCTGGTCCCGGCGCAAAGCGATGTCCTGCACGCCCGTGCGCAGATTCTTAGGGTCGTTTTTGGCCAAGCGAATGCGCTCGTTTTCCTCCGCATCCGAAAGCCGCGTGTACACCGGCAGAGCGAACGCAGGGTTATGCCGCGCCGCGTCGAACGGATCTGCCTCCCCCGCCCGCCAAAGCGCCTGGACGGCAAGCAAGAGCCCACGCCCCGTCGGCTCCCACAATTCCTGCGGGAGAACCGCGCCAAGAGGCGAAAGCAGCTCCTCGTATTTGACCAGCGCATCGCCAGTCACATGGTCAATCATGGAGGCGTCGGGGTCGGAGGCTTCTACAGAGCGCTCTGCGCCGTCCGACAGATATTCATCCGCAACCTCAACCGCCTTGACAACGCGGTCCGCCTCCAAACGATGCGCACCCGCATCGTCTACCCAGTAGCGAACCGGATAGACCTCTTTGCGCATCGCGTCCGCCGCAACCAGCAACGAGCCGCGCACGCCGGCCTCCCACGCGTTCCAAGCAACCGCATCCAACGTCGAGAACCCGATAAGCCCCACGCCCAGCGCCGACGCGACGCCTTTAGCGGTTGCCATGGCAATGCGCACGCCGGTGAACGATCCGGGGCCGCGCCCGCACGCGACGCAGGTCAGAGAGCCGCGCGCAATGCCGTTGTCGGCAAGCAGCGCGTCGATGCGGGGAAGCAGCTGGGTGTTTGACGCGCGATGGGCGCGCACCTCGACAGTGGCAACAGGCGTGATCGTTTTTGCGGCAGGGTCAAGCGCGCCCACGCCGATGGAGACAACCTCGTTGGCGGTATCGAAGGCCAGAATATAGCGCGGCGCCGCATCCTGCAGCGGGCGCACGTCAGCAGCGCCCGGTCCCCCCGCCACCACTAGCCGGCCACTTTCATCAGGCGCGACTTAGAATCCGATGCCCACACCTTAAGAATCGAACGTGCCCGCACGCCGAACGCATGAGCCTTGATAGTACGCGCGCCGTCTTCGTCGACGGAAATCCGGATTTCCAAAAAACCGAACGGCATCGCCTCGGGAAACTTCGAACCCCACTCGACAAACGACACGCCATCGCCTTCGATCGTGCCGTAAAAATCGATGTCCTCAAGCTCGTCGGCGTCGTCAAGGCGGTACAGATCGAAATGGTACAGCGGAATGCGCCCGCCGCCATACTGCAGCAAAATGTTGAACGTTGGGCTGGTTACCGCCGCGCTAATGCCCAGCCCTTCGGCAATACCCTGCACGAACTGGGTTTTTCCCGCGCCAAGATCGCCTTCAAGCAGAACGACGTCCCCTTCATGCAAATACGGCGCCAACGTCAAGGCAAGCTGCTTGGTAGCCTCGGGCGTGGCGGTTTTGCGCATATATGTTAGTCCGTTAGCCATGCTTGTCATGATACGCCAGCGCGCAAGCCCCAAGGCGCGCCGTTGCCAAACCTGCACGAATAGACCGCGCACGGCCATGTCCCAACACGCTTCGCGCGTCGACATGCAAACTTCGCGCGCCGACAGGCAAAGCACTGCACGTTCTACCTTGGATCCCCGATCTCTTTTGAGCCGCTCGCTGCGACGCTGGCTATATCGGCAGCACGCACTCTGTCGCGCATAAGCCAGCTGAGCAGCACATACAAACCCACGGTCATCGGCACGGTCGTAAGGAAGGGGATGGGCAGGACCCCCGCCGTGTACAGCGCCGCATTCACCACCGTGACCGTCGCCAACGTGGCGACGCCGCGCCAGTTGACCTGCTCGACCGTGCGCAGCGTGATGCCGTACGATCCGATCTTCATGACGCCGCGCACCAGGTAGTAGTCGGTGATCAACAGCACGCACCACGATATCGTGAGGATGCTGCCGATGCTCATGAAGGCGTTCACCTGATCGAGGATGTCCGCCATGATGAAGGCGAGCCCGATGAGGTTGGCGATGACGACGGCGAGCGGCCAGCCCACGCGGATGCCGAAGAGGGAATCGATGAGGTTGGAGACGGCGTTGGCACCCCCGATGGAATTGGAGGTCTCCACCTTCATCTGGGAAAGGCAGATGATCGCCAGACCGACGCCGCCGGCGGCCAACACCAACGACACGCCGGGGTTGGTGATGGCGGCGTTGGCCGCCCCGGCGGCATCGTAGCCCTGCGTCGCGAAGTACGCTGAAGCCGTCGAGAAGCCGAAAAACGTTACGATGGCGCCGCATACGTAAGTGACGACCGCTGCGAGGCTACCGGAAAGCGAGATGGGGATGAGGTCGGACCTCTTGCGGGCGAAACGCGTGAAATCCGCCGCAAACAGCGCCATGAGACCCGATGTCATGATGGAGTAATTCAGGCCGTAGGCGAAGCCGTGCGTCTCATCGACACCAGGCACCAATGCGCCGTGGGTGAGCGATTCCGCCAACTGGCCCTGCGATGCAACCAGGTAGATGACATATCCCATCACGCAGAACAGGGCGATCACGAACACCGCGTTCAAACGCGCGATCACCTTCGCGCCGAAAAGCGAAATGAAGACCCAGACGCAGGAGATCCCGATGAACAGCAGCCAGCGCTGCCACTGCTCATCCCAGCCGAACGCGAACAGGATCGCGTTGCCGAGCTGCACCGTCCCCACGGCAAGGACGCCCACCAAAAGGAAAATCCACACCAGCGAGCCGACCGCCGAGCCTTTGGTCCCAAACACATACAGACGCGAGACCACATTGTTCGGCATGCCTTCCTTGAAAGTGATGTTGCCCACCAGCAACGTGAGAACGAAGCTCAGGACCACCATGATGACCATAGCGACCGCGCCCATGTGGCAGCCAGCATAGAACGCAACGATACCGCCGCCCATGAGTTTGGAAAGGCTCGAGACAACACCGGACAGGATGGCCGCGATGTCTACCCAGGGCAGGCGCTTGTCCTCGGGGACCTTTTCAAACAAGGAGACCTGCTCGGTCGCTGAGCCATGGGCGTGCCGCTCCGGCGCAGAACCTTCGCCGCCCGCGCTTCCGGACGGAGCACGCCCCATCGCCGGAGCCTTCACCTCGACGGAAGGCTTCCCCTCGGGCCCCCTATCCCCCTTGAACCCCATTTCGATCATCCCCTAAGATCGTCCCGCAACGTCCGGCCAAAAAAGAAGGCGGTTCCGTCGGCAACGGATGGAAGAAAGGCCGGGCTTGCACCCGGCCCGGCAAGCAACGGCGCCCCATGGCGAGTGAAGAAGCGAAGTCGTCGACCGCGCTACCCATGGAAAACACAGCGCCTCGTGCGAAACCGTTTGGAGGGTCGGCTTCGCACGAGGGAGGGCATCGAATCCGGATGCACGCGAACGCAAGCCGAAACGAAGATGCGCTCCCTCGTGAGAAGCCGGCGGGACGGAGAGGGACGGCGTTTGTCGCCGACCGTCCCGCCGGTTCGAATCTGCGATTCGGGAAGGAGAGATGAAGATCGCCCCGAGTCGCAACAGGAAAGGGCTAAATGATGCCCACCGTGGCCATCAGAATCATGACCACCAACGCGCACATGCCGGCGCCAATCGAGATGGCGGCGATGTGCTTGTAGGAGTTGCCGTGATTCAGACCCATTGCGGCGAGCATGCCGAACATAGCTCCGGAGTTGGGCAGCGCACCGCCGATGGTAGCGGCAGTTGCGATGATCTTCGCCAGAGCGGCGGGATCGACGCCCGTCGCCAGGTAGGGATCAAGGAAGTTCGTGGCGATGATGCCAACGGCACCGGAGCCTGAACCCATCACGCCACCGAGAACAGCGGAAAGCGTTGCGGCGGAAACGTACGTGCCGCCCGGCATGTTGAAAATAGCGCCCTGGATAACCTGGAAGCCCACGGCAGCGGCGGCGACGGTGCCGACGCCGACAGCGGCGGAAGTGAACAGCACCGGGCCGAGCGCGTTCTTGGCGCCATTTCCCATGACGTCGCGCTGGCTGGGGATGTAGGACGCGAACAGGATCATCGAAAGCACGACGGCGATGATCATGGCGATGTAGACGATGTTGGCGATGCCGACGATCGAACCGCCGATGATAACGGCGATCAGAACGATGAGAGGCAGAAGAGACACAAACAGGTTCGGAATCTTCTTGTCGTCCTGCTGCTCGATCGCATCAGCTTCGGTGACCTCATAGACCTCGCCCTTGGCCTGGGCGCGTTTGAGGGCGAACTTGATGTAGAGGCACGAAACGACAATGGCGATGATGGAGCCTACAATGCCCATGATGGGGGCAGCAGTCATCGACACGCCGCAGCCGTTCGCCGCGTTGATCCAAGCGACGGCGGGCACGCCGGGGATCATCGCCATCGTGAACGAGCAGGCACCCAGCGTCCATGCGGCGCAGAACAGATGCCACGGTATGTTGCATTCCTTAAACATGGGGCGCGCCAGCGGGATCAGCGCGAACATGGCAACAAACATCGAGATGCCCGCATAGGTGAGGATCGCGCCGACGGCAGCAATGCCCAGAAGCACCAGATAAGCGCCCTTGGAGCCAACCTTGCCCATGATGGCATGCGCGATGGACTTGGCGGCGCCGGACTTATCCATGAACTCGCCCAGAATGGCACCGCCCAAGAAGATGAAGATGTTCTTCTGAACGAAGCCCGCCAAGCCAGTAACGTAGGACGACTCGTTGCCGACCATAGCGGCGGCGATGTCCATGCCGTTGGTAATCGCGATGATGATTGCCGTCACGATAGACGTGACGAGCACATTCCAGCCCTTCATGGCTGCGATAACAAAGAATACGAGACCGACAACGATGCCGGCAACCCCTATCCATTCCATAAATTCCCTCCTTACAGATGGTCAATCGAATTCCGTCCCGGCGGCGCGATGCCGCCGGGACGGGAGACGCCCCTAGGCCATGTCGTTGCGCGTCGCGCGCATGAGGTCAATGACCGAATCGTGCTTCATGCGCAACTCGTCACGACCGATCGTTCCCTCGTCGAAAGTCTTGAGATCCTCTTCGCTCTCGAACATAGTGCCCAGATCGCCGCGCTGCTGGTTGAGCTTGATCGCCTCGTCGGGATCGTAGGGAAGCAGCTGCTTCTTCTCACGCGGGTTCCAGATAAGGAACGCGGGCTTGGTGGCATCGGGGCTCGGCATGCCCTCGCAGTAGCGGACGTCGCCGTACTTCTCGATAAGCTCGTCCAACGGACCGAAGTCGAACGCGCGCAACGGACAAGACATCGTGCAGGCAGGCTGCATGCCCTCGGCAAGGCGGTCGATACACATGTCGCACTTGCTCATCTTGCAGGTGGGCTCGTCGGTCGCGAACTTGGGAGCGCCGTACGGGCAGGCGTCGTAGCACTTGCGGCAGCCCGTGCATTTGTCCTGGTCGACCAGGACGGCACCGAACTCGTCCTCTTTGTACAGGGCGCCGCTCTCGCATGCTTTCACGCAGGCAGGATCCTCGCAATGGGCGCACGGGAACGCGAGGGAATGCAGGCGGATGTTGGGGAACGTGCCACTTTCCCACTCGTACACCGTCATCCACTTCTCGGCACCAGGCTCAATGCCGTGCCAATCCTTGCAAGCGATGCTGCACGCCTGGCAGGCGTAGCAGCGGTTCATGTCGAAGAAAATTCCGTACTGGGTCATCGTGATTATTCCTTCCCCTCGCCCAGCGCCTGGCGCACGCCAAGGGCGACGCTGGCGCCGCGCATGCCACCGCGCTCGGCTTCGCCGCCAAAGCCTTCCGCATCACCGTCGGCGACCTTCTCAACCTGCACGAGACCGGCGATAATCAGAGCGCCCAGGATGTGGGGCAGATGGCCGTCGTCGAGCAGAATGTTGCAGGCGCCGCGAACGTCCTGGCCGAACTTGTTCATCTCGGCCGTCTCGCCGTTGGTCTGGTACCACGCACCATGGTGGACGGCGGCAGTGCCCGGCATGCAGCGGTTGGTGACATAGGCGGTCAACAGCATTTCGCCGCGATCGCTGTATACACGGCAAAGGTCGCCGTCCTTGATGCCGCGCTGCTTGGCATCGACGCCCGAGATCCACACGGCGTGACGGTAGCAGTCCTCGCGCATGAACGGGTTGTTGTCGTTGCTGGAATGTTGGCGATAAATCGAAACGGGCGTCACCAGAGACAGCGGGTAGTCCTTCGCCTTCGGGTTGTAGAAGCCGTCGTTCGAGGCGCTTCCAATGTCGCCCTCCACATAGCTGGGGCTCCACACCGGCATAGGCTCGATGTGCCCGCGCCAACGCGATTCGGTCATGTCGTGGGTCTTCACGAAGTTCGAGGAGAACTCGATCTTGCCGCTGGGAGTTCCGAATGGGCTCTCACCACGCTCGAGCATCAGCTTGAACGGGTAGTACGGCTGATCGATCTCGGTGCGAATGACGGGATGGGCGTTGAACTCCTCCCAAGTCGGACGCTCCTCGTAACCCAGCGCGAACATGAGCGCCTCGTTGTCGGCCCATTTCTCGAACGCCTCTTTGTAGATGGCCTCCTGGGCATCGACCCAGTCCTCCCACTCGACGTCCTTCATGCGCGGGTTGTAGCCCTCGACGACCTCGTCTCCCAGGCGCTTGGCGATCTGCGTCCACACCCACTCGCGGGAGCGAACCTCGCCGGGGAAGTCGACACCGCGTCCGCAGAACGTGAAGTAGTTGCGCATGCCGTTAGGTCCGCTGACGAAACGCTGATGTCCGTACATGTACTCATCCATGCCCTCGAACTGCCACACAGGAGCGGGCAGGATGATGTCGCACATCTCGGCGGTCGGCTGGTTGAGATGCCACTGGAAGCCCCAGTTGAACTCGGTGTTTGCCATGCCGCCCATGCGCTTGTTGACGTTGGAGTGATTGTTGGAGTAGTTATTGTCGAAGATGATCATCTCGACATGGGGCAGAGGGGAGTCGTTGGTGGGCGAGCCGATGCGATGGCGGAACTCGTCCTCGCTCATGCGACCCTCCCAGTAATCGTCTTGGCAAGCGAGGATCTCGGTAAGGCAGTTGTTGTTGAACAGCACCGGGACCTTGTAGTCGCCCGGATTGCGATGCCAGTCGGCCCAAGGTGCCGGAATACGACCGGGCGTGGGCAAGCAGGCGCCGCTCTCGCAGCCGCCGGGACAGGCGATATTGCCCGTCATCGCCTGCAGGAGCATTGAAGCGATAGCGCTGTAGTCGCCCATATGGCGCTTCGCGCAGCTGTAGAAATACTGCAGGTGCACCGGCTTGGTGGTGCCGTACAGGCGTGCGAACTCGCGGATGGTATCGGCGGGAACCGCGCAAATGGGGGCTGCCCATTCAGGCGTCTTCTTGATGCCGTCTTCGCCTTCGCCCATCACATAGGCACGCCACTCCTCAAAGCCCGTGGGCTCGACCCATTGCTCGACGAACTCGTGGTCGATGAGGTCCTCTTCGTAGAGCACCTGCGCAACCGCCAGCATCATGGCAAGGTCGGTGCCGGGGCGGATGGGAATCCACTGGTCGGCGAGAATCTCGGCGCTCTGCGTGTAGCGCGGATCGATGACGATGGTCTTGCAACCGTACTCGTGGGCGAGCTGCATGTAGTACGACGTCGGGCCGAACCACGCGACGACCGGGTCCATGCCCCACATGATGAACAGCTTCGAATTGAAGATGTCGGACGCCTCGAAGCCCGGCAGGGCGTCGGATCGACCCTGTGCGCAGCGCGTCAGATCGACGCCGAGGTGCAGCATCTCGCCGGCGGCGTGACCAGACGTGGAGTGCTCTCCCCACGCGCCGAAGCCTGCTTCCCACCACGGAGCCAGCGGGAAGCCGTTCTTTTCGAAGCTGGGATACTGGGAATGGAAGATGCCGTAAGGGCCGTACTTGCCCTTGATCTCCTTCATCTTCTCGGCGATGGTGTCAAGCGCCTCTTCCCAGCTGATCTGAACGAAATAACCGTTGCCGGCGCCCTTTTTGCCAACGCGCTTCATAGGATGCAGAAGGCGCGTTTCGGCGTAGAGCTCCTTTTTCCAGGAATGACCCATGGCACACGGACGCATCTGGACGTTGCCCTTCCAGATGTTCTCCCAGCCGCAATCCTCGCGGCTGTCATTCTGGTTCACGGAGTCATCGGGCTCGATCGCGAAGATCTTCCCTTCTTTGACATGGCATTTGAGGACGCATGCCGAATCCCAGCAGCCGTTTGCCGGACAGGACGTGTAGAAGATGCTCTCTCCTTCGCGTCGGGCACGGCTGGCATCGATGATGGCCTGTTTGTCCATCAGCCCCTCCTTTTCGTTCCTCTCTCGTTTCACTGCACGGGAAAGCAGCGTATCTGCGCAGGCCGACGGCGCCGTCTGGCCGCCACGCAAACCCTACCGGTCCTGCACGTGGCGTCCCCCTTAAAGCGGCAGCGCACCGCTCTCCCTTGTGCCATGCGCTTAGTATGTCCCCCTGAACTGAGACGATGTATGTCGCTTACCGACTCGCCGAAGCAGTTTTCTGCCGCATGCGTAACGAGGATCTGCATGCAGAAGTTCTTTGCAGCGCTTGTCAGAAATCCCGTCACCGAATTATGCTGATCCTCTGGACACGTCTGATCGCAAAGTGTTGAATGATGAAGTATCTGTACCTTGTTGGGGGCGTCTATCCGCCATGCGCCTGCCCGACAGCAGACACATGCCCGCCTGCACAACCACGCCTGCGCCTTGCGCGGACACGGGGCAGGCGAGAACGAGAGGGGGAAGGACGGCCATGCTGTTCGACGAAGTCGAAGTGCTCTTGGTGCTTTCCGAATCGAAAAGCCTTTCTCAGGCAGCCGACAGACTGTACATGTCGCGTCCCGGACTTTCCCAAAAGATCACCAACATCGAAAAGAAGTTCGGCACAAAGCTTTTCAACCGCACGTCCACGGGCGTGACGCTCACGCGTGCGGGAGAAACGGTGCTGCGCTTTGCGCGCAACATCGAGAACATGGAGCGCACGCTCGCCTCGCAGCTTGCCGCCATCGACGAGCATTTTGACGCCACGCTCAACATCGGCATGAGCTTTGCCGACGGCGTGGAGCTGCTGCCCGCCATCGTGGCCAAGTACACGGAGGAGAATCCCGGAACGCGCGTGCACCTTGACGGAGGGTACGAACCCGAGCTCATCGAGAAGCTCGACGACGGACGGCTCGATTTCGCCATCTTGGAGAACCAGCCCGTAGAGCCGCGCATCGTCAACGAGGTGCTGGGGTGCCGCAAGCTCATCTTCCTCGCCCCCGACAAGCCCCCGTACAACCAGATCGTCCACCCCGTCCCCGTCGAGACGCTGCTCGCCTGGCCCATGATCATCTACGAATGGAACTCGGGACGGCACATGGTGGGCAACCGGCATTTCCGCGAGCGCTACGGCATCTCGCTCGAGCAGCACAACATGGTGGGGCTGTTCGACACGCACGAGGCGATGGTCGAGGGCGTCAAAGCGGGTCTCGGCTGGGCAAGCGTGCCCGAATGCATCGCCGACCGGTACCGCAAGGAACCGGGCATCGTGCGCTTCAAAGTGAAGACCGAGCCCATGTGGTATCCCGTTACGCTCACCTGGCCGGCAAACCAACCCCACACCGAGGAAGCGCAAAGGTTCGCCGAGTTCGTGAAGCAGAACATCCCCAAGGGGTACTTCAACACCGAGCTGGAAGCGTACCTGCACTCCTGATGCCGCGCGGCGACGGCCGAACAGCGCCGCGGTGATGCAGCAGCCGCACGACGAAGACCCACGACAGTGCATGCGCGGGCAACGCACGACGGCTGCCGCATCGCCGCAACCGCATAACGGCAGCGGCGGCTCCACGATCCCTCACCGCGCCGCATGCGCTATCATGGGCGCGACAGAGACGTCCTCCTCGATCGAAAAGCGACGCACCGCATGCGTCGCCGATCGAGTCGGGCGCAGCGCTATCGCCGAAGGACAGGAGCACCCGTGAGCATGCAACGCATCCAAACCGTGCTGGACAACCTTGCTGCGCGAGGAATCTCGCAGCTGCTGGTGTGCGATCCGCGATCGATTCAGTATTTGACCGGGGCCTACGTGGAGCCGGGCGAGCGTTTCTTAGGATTGCTGCTGCGTGCAGGCGAAACGCGCCCCACGCTGTTTTTGAACGAGTTGTTCACCGCCCCCGCCGACATCGAGGCCGAAGTCGCCTCGTTCAACGACACCGGCGACCCGCTGGCACTGCTCGCTGAGCGCTGCGACGCCGGTGCCGCCCTCGGCTGCGACAAGAACCTGCCGGCCCGCTTCCTCATCCCGATGATGGAGCGCAAGGTCGCGGCTGGCTTTGCGCTCGCCTCCGACGCGGTGGACGACGCGCGCGCGATCAAGGACGACGAGGAACGCCGACTGATGCGCGCCGCCTCCGCCGCCAACGACGCCGCTATGGGCCGCTTCCGCGAGCTGGTGCACGAAGGCGTCACCGAGCAGGAGGTTGCCGGTCAGCTGGAGGAGATCTACCGCAGCCTGGGCGCGTCGGGCCATTCATTCAGCCCGATCGTCAGCTTCGGCGCCAACGCCGCCGATCCGCACCACGAGCCCGACGGCACTGCGCTCAAGACCGGCGACGTCGTGCTGTTCGACGTGGGGTGCCGCAAAGACGAATACTGCTCGGATATGACGCGCACGTTCTTCTTCGGCGAGCCCGACGACGAGCAGCGGCGCGTCTACGAAACCGTGCGCCAGGCCAACGAGGCGGGCAGGGCGGCCGTGCGCCCCGGCGCGCGCTTTTGCGACATCGACGCTGCTGCGCGCAAGGTCATCGAGGATGCCGGCTACGGCCCGTACTTCACGCATCGCCTGGGTCACCAGATCGGCCTCGACGTCCACGAGCCCGGCGACGTGTCGTCCGCCAACGAGGCGCAGGTGGCGCCGGGGATGTGCTTTTCCATCGAACCGGGCATCTACCTGCCCGGGCGCTTTGGCGTGCGCATCGAGGACCTCGTCATCGTCACCGAGGACGGCTGCGAGGTGCTCAACGCCTACCCGCGCGAGCTGTCGATCATCGACTAGCTCCCCCGCTCCGCGCATAAGGGCCGCACCCGGCATCGCATCGCGCTGCTCCGCGGTCCGGGTGCGGCCCTTTTTCCCAACAGGCAACGTCGAGGGCGGAGCCCCGCCGCGCAGGAGCGGCTCCCTCGATGCAAACCATCGCACGCAGACACGAGCGCGCCTCTGCACCGCATCGGCGGCGCGGCCTCGCTTCGTTGCGCGTACCGGGCGCTACGCTCGCTCAGCCGCGCCGAGCCCGCGCGCGTCGGCGATTGCGTGGATGATGTTGCGCCTCGACAGCGTGCCCACCAGCTTGCCGTCCTGCACCACCGGCACTTTTTTGATGCGCTTCTCTGCCAGCACATGACAAGCGTCGTCGATGGAGTCGACTGCCTCCACCGTCACCACGCGACGGGTGGCGACGCTCATCACGCCCAGGTCAAGCAGGTCGTCCAAGCGGGCAACGAAATCCCCTTCGTCGGAGAAGCGCACCAGCGTGAGGCTGGGATCGAAGAACGACAGCTCGTTTTTGCCCAGGTACGAGGCCACATCGCCATCGGACACAAAGCCCACCAGCACCCCCGAGGAATCCACCACCGGCACGCCGCTGGTGTCCGACTCCGCCATCACGCGCACCACCTCGCGCATGGGAGCGTCGGATGGCACGCTTACCGGACTGCGATCCATGGCATACGCAACCGTAAGCGGATCGGCGGCGACCTCGGACGCAGCGCGCGCGGCGCCCGCGCGCTCCTTCGCGGCCTTTTTTCCGGGCTTGTCGCTCACCAGCGCGCACACCACGACAAACGCCACCACCAAAAGCGCCGTCATCACGCAAAACGCCAGATGCTGGCCAAGGTACTGCTGCTCGAGCGCGCCTGCCTGGGGAGCAAGCATGGGAGACAGCGCCGATATGGACACCGGAAGCGCCGTGCCGAACGCGCCCGCAATCTGGTTGAGCGTGTTGGACACGCCCTGGGCGTGCTGGATGACGCTGTTGTCCAGCGAGTTGACGCCCCAGGTGTTCAGCGGCGTCATCATGGTCTGCAAGCCCACCACCATCACGGTGTAGACCGCCGCGACCGACAGGATGCTGGCATCGATTCCCAGCGCCGCCATGCCGAACGCGCCCGCCAACGTCAGCACGCCGCCGGGAATCGCGAGCTTGCGCACGCCGTAGCGATCGAACAGGCGCCCTGCGATGAACGACATGAGCGCGCCGAGCACCGCGCCCGGCAGCATCGCCACGCCCGACACGGTTGCCGAGTTGCCCAGCGTCCCCTGGATGAACAGCGGGATGATGACACCGGTGCCCATAAGCGCCGCCTGGACGATGACGATCACGACAACCGCCGTGGCATAGCGGCGCGTGCGCAGGATGCCCACCTGCAGCATGGGCGTCTCCAGCTTAAGCTGACGGCGAACGTAGACGGCCATCAAGGCGGCACCCACCACGATGAACCCGACGGTAAGCGGCAGGTTGTCCGTCGAAGCAAAGGTCGACAGCCCGTACAGCAGGCACACCAAGCCGACGGTGGTGAGCGCCACCGACGGAGGGTCGAACGTGACGCGCTTGAACTTGCCGTAGTTTTTGAGCGCGGCAAAGCCCACCACGACGATGAGCGCCGAGAGCACCGTCACGATGACGAACAGCGCGCGCCAACCCACCGAGTCGATGAGCAGGCCGGCAAGCGAGGGCCCAACGGCGGGCGCGAACCCGATCACCAGACTGATGATGCCCATGGCGCTGCCGCGCTTCTCGCGCGGGAAGATCAGCAGGATGACGGTGAACACCATCGGCATGACCGCTCCCGTGCCCGCCGCCTGCAGCACGCGCCCAAGCAGCAAAAACGGGAACGAGGGGGCAACGGCGGCGCACAGGCTGCCCAGCGTGAACAGCGTCATGCCGCCCAAGAACAGCTGGCGCGTGGAGAAGCGCCCGATGAAGTACGCGGCAAAGGGAATGATGACCGCCTCGGTAAGCGAGTAGCCCGAGGTGAGCCACTGCACCGTGGTGGCGTCCACCCCAAGATCCGCCATGATGGCAGGAAGAGCAGGCGACAGCAGCGTCTGGTTGAGCACCGCAAGCACCGTGCCCGCCAAAAACACCGCTACCATAATCGTTTGCGTGCGCGTCAGTCCCATGCGACACCTCCGTAAGCGACAAGCCTTCTCTTAAAGCGCCCCAAAAGCGCAAGAAGGCATAGTAGCAGCTGGATTCGCAAACGCAAGGGATCTGATGCGTGTTTTACCCAGCGGCAGGGCGTGATTCGACCGACGGCGCGGCCGCCCGCAGCGCAGGCAAAACCGATGCGGCGGCGCACCCTTCAGGCGCGCCGCCGCATCTGGAAGGAATCTAACGCCGCCGCTTTGCCGCCGCGGCAGCAGGAGCTTGGTCGCTACCGATTGCGGCTCGCCGCGCGCGCCGCGCAGACAGCGATGCCGACAGCGCACGCCACCGCGCACGCGATCGGAAGCACAGGCGCCGCATCGCCCGTCGAGGCGAGGCCCTTCAGCGTGCCGTCCGCCTTCGGGCCTTCGTCAGCAGGCGACTGCTCGCTCGAGGGGGAGAACCGCGCCTCAAGCGCAACATCCCCCATCACCGGCGCCGCATAGGTCGCATCCGCAGAGACGAGCGCCCCCGACGCGTCGTACCAGCCCGCAAAGGCGTATCCCTGCGCAGGTGACGCTGTCCACGTCGCCGTGTCGCTCACGCGCACCGTGGCGCTCGCGCCTGCCTCGGCAAACGGAGCGGAGACCGTTGCCGCGCCGCCTTCGCCCGCCGATGCCGCAGCCGTGCGGTCAAGGCCGGAGAGCCGCGCCGCCGCCTCGTCGGGCAGCACGTAGACGCCTCCCTGCGATCCCGCAGCATCCGTGCGCGCGTCGATGCCCACCAGGTACAGGACGTCGCCCGCCATGCCTCCCGACGACACCGTGATCCCCTCGGACGAGCTTGCGCCGAACGACCCGAGCGCCCGCCACTCCCAGCCGTCCTCGCCGCGCGCGATGAGCGAAGTGTCGCCAAGCCCCTCCCAAGAAAATCCCGAGATCAGGATGCCGCTGCCCGTGGCGGCCTTCATCACGCTTGCGAAGTCCCTGATGGAATCGCCGTCGAACACGGGGCCGTCGGCGATGACGCCGCCGTCGCTCCACGTGCCCTCTGCGGCGTCGTACTCGACCGCATGCAAAGCGCCATCCCCGTCGACGCCCAATCCCACGATGCCCTCCGGAAAGGCGACCACATCGTACAGCGCGATGCCTGCCGTCGCATCGCTTGCGAACTGCTCGACCTCGAATCCGGAGCCGTCGGCAGCAAGCTGCGCCCACATCATCTGCGCCGCTCGGACGGTTGTCGTTTCGCCGGGGTTCTCCTCGTCTTCGATGGTGCGCGCGACCGTGATGCCGGAGTAGCAGTAGACCTTGCCGGCATACGCTGCCACCGAGAACCCGACGAGCGTGCTGTTAGCGTCGCCTTCGATGCGTCCGACCAGCTGATACGGCGTCCACGCATCGTCGGCGATGGAAAACTTTGCCGCATAGACCGCCTGATCGCGGTTGCCCTCGTCGTCGAGCTCGCTGCGCGCGCAGAACGCGTAGATCTCGCCGTCGAGGTAAACGTACTCGAGCGTGGCGCTCACATGGGCAAGCCCTTCGTCCTCGGGCGGGGCGCCGGGCACCGAGCGCTGCTCCCACGCCGCACCGTCCGCCTGGGGATCGGCGCAGTAATACAGGTAGCCGCCATCGGGATCGGCGTAGTACACGCCGTTCGCTGCGCCCACGAGCGTGCCGACAGCCGCCATGCCCTCGACTTCGGGCGCGTCCATCACGCGTTCGAGCGCCGTGCCGCTCGCAGGGGTGTCGGGGGTCTCCGCCACCGGCAGCGTGTAGGACGCTTTGTGCACCCGCCCTGATTGAGCATCGGTCACGTCGATCCGATGCCGCGCGCCGTCGAACGCCGCAGCGGGAACCTCCACCGTCAACCACGAGCCGTCCTCGGCAGCATCAACGACCTCCGCAGGCTCCCCGTCGATGGTCACCGAAACATCCTTGAGCGCGTAACCGTGCAGCACCGCCGTGCCCTCCTGCACGTCGGCCGACACCGACCACGTGTTGGCGTTGGCGCTCTGCCCGTCGGTCGAAAGCGCCGCGGCAAGGTCGATGCGCCCGTCGGTTGCGGTCGACCGCTCCCCCATCACGCCGGGGCTTACGTTCATCGCGTCGGTGGTCCCCAGCAGACGGCCCCGCAGCTCGAGCGGGTCTTCGTCGGGAAGCAAGCTGGTCATCAGGGCGTACGACCCGCACGCAACCGGCGTCGCCATCGACGTGCCACTCATGTAGGCGTACGGGACGTAGTCCGACTCGTCGCCGGTGATGCGCCCGATGCCCACGTTCTCAACGATGCAGCCCGCAACCATCGACCCGTCGTCGCCCGACGACGATCCCGCCTCGCCGCCGCTCACACCCGGCACCCAGGAACCTGTCGAAAGAGAAACCCCGACGCACATGTTCAGCATGTCGGACTCGGCGTCGATATCCGCAAGCGTAAAGCCGGCTGTCGAGGTGTTGATGACGTTATCGAGGGATACTTCGCCGCTCGGCGATGGCGAGAGATTCTCTCCCTCGTCGCCCGCGATTTCGAGACGCCAGCTTGCCAAATCGCCGCTTTGCTTGTCTTCGGTCGCAAGCGCAAGGCCCGCCGTTGCCGCAAAATCGCCGCCCGAAAGCGAAGACCCCTTGAAGGGGTTGGCGACCTTCCACGAGATCCGCACTTCTACCATGAATGGCGAGATGTCGTGCTCGAGCAATACGGCACCGTCGATGGCTACGCGCAGCCCGTCCTCTTCCTGAGCGTACGTCACTGCTTGGGCGAAGAGCTCGTCGTCCATTTTGACGTACTCCTCGTTTCCGCCGGGGACGTACGCCTCAACCGTATATTGACCGGCCTCGGAAAAGTCTTTCCAGTACGCAAGCTCCTTGCCCGTATCGTGTGAGATGCCCGCATCGAAATACGTAGCGGCATCCCTCGTGCTCACTGTCGAGAGGATCGTCGACCCCGGCGCCGCCGCATCCACCTGCGTCTCGTTGTAGTTAGAGAAATCCGACAGATCGTTGAGCTGGTTCGACGAAGCGATCACGATGGCGTAGGGGCTCTCGAGCCCCACGGTGGAGCGATAGCGGGAGCTCACATCGGAGTACTCGTTGCCCGCCGCGATAAACGACATGATGCCCAAACGCCCCGCCTGGTTGATCAGGTAATCCAGCACGGGAGAGTAAGCGGGGCCTGCCCACGAGTCGTTGACGGCGACGACGTTTTGCCCCGCCAGCTTTGCCGCAACGATGTACTGGTACGACGAGATGATGGCGCTATCCGACATGTCGCCTGGCGATGCGCCGTCGACGGAGCATTTAAGCGCCATGATCTTGGTGTTTTGGGCCACGCCCGCAATGCCTTCGCTGTTGTTGGATTGGGCGGCGATGATGCCCGCGCAGTGCGTTCCGTGCGACGCCGATCCGGTGTCGTAGGGCGTGGGATCGTCGTCGTTGTCGCCGAAATCGTATCCGTGCGAGCCCTCGGCGCCCGGCAGCATGTCCAGCTCGGCAGGCTTGCTCCACATGCTTGCCGCCAGGTCGGGATGCGACGCGTCAACGCCCGTGTCCACCACCGCGACGATGTTTTCGCCCTCGGGGCTGGGGGTATAAGCGCCAAGCGCCGCCTCCAGGTCGATGCCGCCGCCGTCCGTGCCCTGCAAGCTGTACTGGTAGTCGTCGTAGAGCGTATCGTCGAACAGGGTCGAGTCGACGGAGCGCACGTAGTTGGGCTGCACCGCCTCGACGAAGTCAAGGGCCGAAAGCTCCTCGATCAGCTGCTCGGTCGAGGTACCCGTCCGCTCCACCAGCGCGATGCGAACGTCGGAGCCGGTCGGGATGGAGTCGGTGGAGTCCCCCTCGGCAAGAGCATCCTCCGTCTCGTTGGAAAGCGAGCGCGCGGAGCGGGCCTGAGCAGCGGAGTCTACCGCAGAGAAGTCCCACGTCTGCTGCACCGATAGCCCCTGGGCTTCAAGCAGCGCCGCGTTCGCGTCGGAAGAGAACAGCTGGACGCCGCCCTCGGACGATGCCTCGTCGGGCACGCGGTACAGCACGATCGCCTGGCCTTCGACGCTCGGGGCGTCCTCCTGGGACGCCTCCCCCGTCGCGTCGTCAACCGGTTCGTCCGCCTGCGCGGCGATCGGAACGAGGCCCACCGCCAGCACGATCGAAACCAGAAAGGCGAACGCCTTTCCCAGCCAACCGCCTTTCCCGTCGCGAACCTTGCCCGTTGCCGCCATGGCTCCTCCCTGCGTCGCCACCGCAGCCGCCGCCCGCGCCGAAGCTGCGGTGTATTCGCCTCATGCACGCAGTGTAGCATGCGCTGCTCACGGCACGGGCGGAGCGCAACAAAACGGAAACCCAGCGGAACGAAAGGCGATCCTGCGCGCAGCTCCTATGCGCGCGCCGGCTTTGCGCCCTCGCGCTTGCGCTGGCGCTCGAGCTGCTCTTCGCGGCGCTCCGCCTCGTCCAGCTTGCGCAGCTCTTCTTTGGTCAAACCCTTCCACGTGGGCTCGATGCCCTTTCTCTCGTCGCTCTTCTGCGCGATGAATCCGGGGAGCAGGTAGGCGATCCAGCAGATGATCGCACCGTACAGGTTGACGCCGAGGAAGTTGGCGTAGTCGCCGCCGCCGATATTCATGAACGCAAGCGTCTCGGGCCAGAACGTATCGACGATGCCCAGCACCATGCCGATCCAAAACGACAGCATGAAGCCGAGCTTGGTGGGTTTGACCCATCCGTGCGCCAAGAAGATCGGCCCCAACCCCATGATCATCGTGCCGGAGATGGTGGTCGCCGAGATAAGCGTGGCGCCCATGACCATCGGCAGGTTGCCAACGATGCCGAAGACGATCATGAACACGATGCCGATGATGCGGGGGCTCGTTTTGGGCGTGCGACCCAGGATGCCCGGCAGGTCGCGCGCGGTCAGCTTTGCCAGCGCGGTAAAGGTGGAATCCAACGTCGATCCGGCCGTCGCGATCATGATGACCGCCATGGCGAAGAACATCAGCACGCCGAAGCTTTGCGCCACCACGACGGGGGCGTCGCTTTCAAGCAGGATGTTGTTGAGGTACGCGTGGATGCCGATAGTGGAGAACAGCATGATGGCGAGGAACCCCAAAAGGCCGGACGCGATCATGCAGCGCAGCATCTTGCGGGGACGGCAGATGAAACCGCGGTCGGTAAGCACCGCGTCATGGAAGCCGTACGAGAGGCACTGCAGCCCCGCTCCGATGATGAAGTCGACTCCTCCCTCAAGCGACCACACGCCCGAGGTCGCAATGGCCCCCACGCCGTCTTGCGGAACGATGTAGATCAGCACGAATACGAACAGCACGGCGAACAGGACGGTCTGCCCCACGTCGGTGGTCAGCGAGCCGCGCATGCCTCCCCAGCAGCAATACGCCACGGTGATCGCCGTGAACAGCAGGGCGGCGATGATGAACGGCGCGCTTCCCGAAGATCCGTAGTAGGCGCCTACGACCGATGTGTTTGACCACACCTCGTTGAACAGGCGAACCAGAATCGCGGCGGAAAAGCAGAACGCCGCCGCAACGCCGTAGTGGTCGGTGAGAAAGCTCACCATGCTCTTTGCGCCGAACTTGCGACGCAGACGGTACAGCGCGTAGCCCGTCAACGGGATGCACAGCCAATACACCGCGTAGCCGATACCGCCGACGATGCCGTACTCCGCGCCCATGTTGGCCGCGTTGGTGACGGACTTGGCGAAGATCCACGAGATGAAGATGGACGCCGTGATCATCCAACCGGCAGCTTCGCGGCCTTTTTTGTCCTCGCCGCGGAAAAACCCGCCGAGCGACACGGTCTTTGGCGACAGGATGAACATCACGATGCCGTAGACCACGAGAAATCCCCAGAAAAAGATTCCGGTAGACAGATCCATACGATCCCGTTCCTTTCGATACGCATGCCAAAACTCGCAGGCAGAACGCAGGCGAACGTGCTCTCGATTGGCGCAGACGTTCGTCGGCACGCGTCGGGCTGCACCGTGCAGCGCCGTGCTGCCGGCGTTTGTGGAGGGAGGGGGACCTCGCCAGAGAAGAGCGCCTTGGCCGTACGTTCTCGCTATCCGCGAGCGTATCTTAATCAGACTAATACTTCTATTGGATTATGTCTATCATTTGTTTTAGTGTATATGATAACTCGCCGACGAGATACCCCAAATAGTCGTCGCCTCCCGACCGGAAGAAAACCGGAAGAGCGACCGCGCAGGCACGCCTCGATGCGCGGCAGCCGGCATCCGCCCTCAGCCCTGCTGCACGAGCGTTCCTCCGCAGCTCGACCCCGATCCCGCCGTGCACGCATAGCAATGGTTGCCGAACGCAATGGCGCGCTTAAGCGGCCGCTCGGGATCCGCAGCGTAATCGAAAATCGTCGCCTCGCCGTGCGCATCGTGCGCAACGATGCCCAGCGCCTGGTTGAAATCGCAGTCGTACACGCGCCCGTCCCAGCCGACGGACAGCTGATGACGGCACATCATCCCCTCGCACGCATCGGGATTGAAGCTGTCGATCAGCGTATCGAGGTACGCGTCGAACGCGTTCGCCTCGATGAGGCTTGCGCCGTAGCGGCCGATCGGGTTGTTCGCCATAGCAAAAAGCCTGTCGAACGCGATGCCCAGACCTCCCAAGCGGCGCCGGTACATCTCTTCAAGTTTGTCCTGATCGGGAGGGAGAACGGGCTCTTGCGGGTTAAAGGCGACGTCCAAAACGTGAACGCCGTCGATGCCGTAGCCCCGTTCGTTGAGCTTGCGCATGATCGACAGCGTCTCGTCGAACGCGCTGCCGCCGCGCTGGGCGTCCGCCTGGGCTTCGAACACGTTGGGAAGCGACGCGACGATCTCCACGCCAAGCCGCTCGTACACGTCCATCATGCGGGCATACGCCGGATCCGCAAGGATCACCAGGTTTGACCGAACCATCACGCGCTCGACCGTCGACGCCGTCTGCTCCAGGAACCACTCGATGTCGGGATGCATCTCGGGAGAGCCGCCCGTGATGTCGATGGTTTGCATCCCGCGGTCGCGCGCGACCTTCAGCACCGCCTCGAGCACCGGACGGCTCATCGCCTCGGTACGCGACGGGTTCGACTCCACATGGCAATGCGCGCAGGCAAGGTTGCAGCGTGCGGTGATGTTGACCTGGATCGTCCGGGGAGCATCCTCGGTCGTCCGCCACGCGTCGTTGTCGAGCACGTCCTCGAAGTACAGCTTCCGTGCCAACGCAAGCCGAACGTCGCGCTTGGTCGCCCGC
>ERZ772812.1111-NODE-1111-length-20606-cov-23.002822_pt1 | contig 20606 bp, 20 predicted proteins | sample MGYA00511343_ERZ772812 | MGnify/ENA primary metagenome ERZ772812 (study PRJEB29015, sample SAMEA2737706) | human gut metagenome | biome: human gut; feature: human-associated habitat; material: faeces | place: China | collected 2012 ...
ACCGCTACCTCACCTATTCCGTGACGGCAGACACCGCAGAAGATGCAGCGCGTCACCGCTGTCACCGTTCGCCATCGGGCTCACGGCCAGCACGAATACGAGCACGCCCATACCGCCGAGCCATACCGTAAAGCTGCGCCAGTACAAAAGACTCACCGGCAGCGCCTCCACATCGGCGATCACGCTCGCGCCGGTCGTGGTAAAGCCGGAAACGGTCTCAAAGAAGGCGTCCACAAACGACGGCACCGCGCCGCTCAGACAAAACGGCAGCGCGCCGAACACCGAAAGAAGCACCCACGAAAGACCGACCGTTACAAAGCCCTCGCGGGCGTAATACTCCCGCCGCCGGGCCTTTATGCGCCGCAGCAGCGCCGCGAACACGAGGATCGCCGCCACAGTGGCGGCAAAGCCGACAGCGGCGCTGTGCTCGTGCCGTGCGAGCGCGATTGCGAGCGGCGGTATCATAAATGCCGCTTCCACTCCCAGCGTCAGGCCGAGAATACGGCAGATCATGGCAATGTTCATATCCGATCACCCACGCTCGGCAAAAATCTGCCGCAGCTCCGCGATGTGCCGCTCGCGCGGCGCGACCACGATGACGGTATCGCCCGCCTGTAAGCTGTCGCCGCCGCCGGGGAAGATCACCTTTGCCCCGCGCGAAATGCATGCGAGCAATATTCCCGGCTGGAACGTGACGGAGGCAAGGCTCTCGCCGAGGTGCGGCACGTCCGCCGTGACGAGAAACTCAAGCGCCTCGACACGTCCGCCCAGCAGACTGTATACGGAAAGAACGCTCTCGGCGTCCGTGCTCTCCATGGCACGGACATAGCGCGTGATCTCCTGCACGCAGATGTCTTTCGGACTGACGGCGCTGCGGATGCCGCAGTTCTGGCACACGGCGGCGTATTCCGTCCGGTTCACCCTGGGGATCGCCTGCGGTACGCCCTGCATCCGGGCGTACATACAGATGAACACATTTTCTTCGTCGAGGTTCGTGAGCGCGACAACGGCGTCCATCTGGGAGATGTTCTCACTGAAGAGGAAATCCTGCCGTGTGCCGTCGGCGCAGAGGACGGAGACGTCCGGCAAACGTTCCGCAAGCTCCCGGCAGCGCTCGGCGTTATGCTCGATGAGCTTCACGCGCACGCCCGCTTCGCGCAGCAGCTCCGCGAGCGCTTCGCCCAGCCGTCCGCCGCCGACGATCATCACATTCTTCGCGTGTTTTTTCCGCAGCCCCAGCTCGTCCACGGTCATCACGCCGTCCCAGGATACACTGTCCGTCTTGGGGATCAGCTCCAGCGCCTTCTCCACGGCCTCGGCAGCGGTGGAACAGTAATAGGCGTCAAAGTGCCGCTTCTTCATAGCCTCCACCGTCTTGGGGCCGGACAGGTCATACATTTTCTTCTTATTCTCGTTCATGGTCAACTCTCCTTTCCCTCCTGCAGCCGTTGGGCCTGGTCGTTCAGGGTCAGCGCATCGATCATACCGTCCAGATCACCGTTAATGATGGCCGCAATGTTGAAGTTTTTATTGTCTCCCGTCAGCCGATGATCCGTGACCCGGTTCTGCGGGAAATTATACGTTCTGATCTTGCCGCTTCTGTCGCCGGTGCCCACCTGGCTCTTCCGTGTGGCGGCGATGGCGGCGTTCTGCTTCTCCTGCTCCGCCTCGTACAGCTTCGAGCGCAGGATCTTCATGGCCCGATCCTTGTTCTTATACTGGCTGCGCTCATCCTGGCACTCCACCACCACGCCCGTGGGCAGATGGGTGATACGTATGGCGCTCTCCGTCTTGTTCACGTGCTGTCCCCCCGCGCCGGAGGAACGGAACGTGTCGATCTGCAGGTCCTTGGGGTCGATGGAAAACTCCACCTCCTCCGCCTCGGGCATCACCGCCACCGTGGCGGCGGAGGTCTGGATGCGCCCGGAGGACTCCGTCTCCGGCACCCGCTGCACCCGGTGTGTCCCAGCCTCGAATTTCAGCCGTGACCAGGCGCCCGCGCCCTCGATCTCGGCGCTGACCTCCTTCACGCCGCCCAGCTCCGTCATGTTCTCACTGACGATGCTCAGCGTCCAGCCCCGGCGCTCGGCGTACATGGTGTACATCCGCAGCAGGTCGGCGGCGAATAGTGCACCCTCCTCCCCGCCGATACCGGCCCGTATCTCCAGTATCACGTTCTTCTCGTCATTGGGGTCCCGCGGCAGCAGCAGCCGCTTCAGCTCCTCCTGCAAGCGCTCCATATCCCCCTTCGCCCCAGCCAGCTCCTCCTGTGCCAAAGCCCGCAGCTCCGGGTCAGACAGCATCTCCTCCGCCTCCCGGGCGGTGTCCTGCGCCCGCAGATACGCCTGCCAGCATTCCACCACCGGTGCCAGCTCCTTCTGCTCCCGGCGCAGCGCCGTCAGCTTCTCCCGGTCCGTATATACCGCCGGGTCCGCCAGCTGCTGCTCCACCTCTGTCAAATGCGCCGCAAGGGCGCTCAGCTTCTCCTGCATGGTCCGTCCTCAGCCGTTCTCCAGCAGGCGGCGCACATTCTGGATAAAGTCGTTCCGCCAGAACTCATACCCCTCGCTGTCCGGCCGCAGCGACACCGCCAGCCGGTGGGCCTGCCCGGTGTACATATCCATCTGGTCATAGACCTCCTCACTGCGCTGGGTGGTGCTCCGCGTGACCACGTAGGCCACGTTTTCCATCTCCAGTCCCCGCCGCTTCAGCAGCGCACGAATGGGGCTGGCGCACCGCCCCGCCCACACCGGGCTGCCCACGATCACCAGTTTGTACGCGCCCAGCGGCTTCTCCGTCTCAAAGGGCTGCAGGGGCCGGGTGGACGTCTTCATGGCGTCCATGCCGCAGCGCATATATCCCCGCCAGCCGCTGCGGTCGCAGTCGTCGGTGATGGCCGTGATCTCCGCGCCCAGCGCCTCGGCGATCTCCTTGACCGCCCGGCGGGTATGCCCGGTCCGGGAATAGTAAATGCACAAAATATCACTCATGTTATCGCTCCTCCTGTTCCTCGGCCTGCAAGCTCAGTTCTTCCCAGCGCTCCATCTCCTGCTCCAGCCGCTTCTGCACGTCCTGCTGTTCCTGATACAGCGCGTTCAGCTTCTCCGCGTCGCAGGCATTCTCCGCCATCTCCGCCTCCAGCCGCGCGCTGTCCGCCTCCAGCCTGGCGATAGCCGTCTCGCAGATGGTCAGCTGCTTTTTCGCCGCCTGCTGGGCCCGGTTGCCCCGGCTGCCGTTCTTTTTCGGCGCAGCGGACTGCGCCTGTACCGCGGCCGCCGCGGCGGCGCGTTCCTCCTCCTTGGCCTGCCGGTACTGTGCAAAGCCCATGGGATAGTCCGTGATGACGCCCTCGGCCAGCTCCCACACGCGGGTGGCGAACCGGTTGATGAAATACCGGTCGTGGCTCACGAACAGCAGCGTCCCGTCGAAGGCCTCCACCGCCTGCTCCAGCCACTCCCTCGAGTCGATATCCAGATGGTTCGTCGGCTCGTCCAATATCAGCAGATTGATGCTCTCGTCCATCAGCATACACAGCCGCAGGCGGCTCAGCTCGCCGCCGGACAGCACGCTGACGCTCTTGAACACATCCTCTCCGGTGAACTGATACGCCGCCAGCCGGTTCCGCGCCGACTGCGGCGTGATGTCCAGCTCATAGAGCATCGTGTCCAGTATGGACCTCTCCGGGTGCTCGAAGTGTATCACCTGCGGCAGATACACCGCCTTCACCGCCGGCCCCAGCCGTATAACGCCGCTGTCCGGGCGCTCGCTGCCGGTCAGCATATTCAGCAGCGTGGTCTTTCCCGTGCCGTTCTCGCCCAGCAGAGCGATGCGCTCGCCCCCCTCGCACCGCAGATACACATCCTCAAACAGCCGCTTCTCGCCGAAGGCCTTGCTGACGCCCTTGATCTGCAATACCTCGTCGCCCTTGAACTCCCGGCTCTGGAAGCGCGCCTCCAGCTTCCGCGCCTTTGTGGGCTTCGCCGTGGTCCGCATACGCTCGATGCGCTTCTCCATGCTGAAGGCCCGCTTGTGCAGCGCGTCGTTGCCCATGAAGGCCCACAGGTGCATCTGCTCCGCCGCCTTTTCCAGCTGCGCGATCTTCGCCTGCTCCTTCAGGTACTGCTTCATGCGCTCCTGATACCGCCGTTCCTTCTCGATGGCATAAAAGCTGTAATTTCCGCTGTAAAACTCCGCTTTTCCGTCCTGTATCTCGATGATCCGCGTCACGGTCCGGTCCAGGAAATACCGGTCATGGCTGATGGTCAGCACCGTGCCCCGGAACCTCCGCAGATACCCCTCCAGCCACTCCGTGGCCTGCAGGTCCAGATGGTTCGTGGGCTCGTCCAGCAGCAGGATATCCGTATCCTCCAGAATGAGCCGTCCCAGGTTCACCCGGGTCTTCTCTCCGCCGGACAAACACGCGAATTCCCGCTGCCGCATTTCCCTCGGGATGCTCAGGCCGTTGGCCACCTTGTTCACCGCCGTCTCCGTGTCCCAGCCGCCCAGTCCCTCGAATTTGGCGTTCAGCTCACCGTACCGCCGCAGCGTATCCGCGCCGCTGTCCCCCTGCTCCATCCGCAGGGCCAGCGCATCCATCTCGTCCTTCATCCGAAACATCCGCGCGAAGGCCGTCTGCAAAACGTCCTCCACCGTGTACCCCTCCGGATACACGGGGATCTGCGAGATCAGTCCCACCCGCCGTCCGGCGGCGATCTGTACCTCTCCCTCGTCCGGCTCCAGCTCCCCGGTGAGCATACGGAACACCGTGGTCTTTCCGGCGCCGTTCCGCCCCAGCAGTCCCACGCGCTCCCCGCTGTCCACCTGAAAGCTCAGTCCGTCCAGTATTCTCTTTTCCAGATCAAAGGACTTCACCAGCCCTGTAACGCGAATGTCGACCATTTACTCTTTCTCTAATTCCTTTACGATGTTCTCAAAATGCATGGCGCGGGACGCCTTCACCAGCACCGCCGTCCCCGGCGTGAACCGCGCCCGTACAGCGGGCATGGCCTCCTCCACGCCGGCGAACCACTGTGCCTCCGGATCTGTCTCGGTCAGGGCCTTCATCTTCTCCCCCACCGCCACGGTCTCGATGCCCAACTCCCGGCACAGCGTCCCCATATCCCGGTGCGCCTGCACCGTCAGCGCGCCCAGCTCACCCATGTCGCCCAGCACCGCCAGGCGCTTTTTCTGCCGGCTGGCGGCCAGCATACGGATGCCCTCCGCCATGGACTGCGGATTGGCGTTGTAGCAGTCGTCGATGACCAGCCGATCCCCGTCCATACGGATCAGGTGCATCCGGCTCCCTACCGGCGCATAGGCCGCCGTCCCCGCGGCGATCTCCGCCGCCGTCAGGCCCAGCCGCTCGCCGATGGCTGCCGCCATGGCCATGGGATAGACCATGTGCCGCCCCGGCGCCGCCGTCTCCAGCCGATAGGCCGCCTGGCCCGTGGTCACGGTGCAGGCCATGCCCTCCAGCCCCCGGTCGTCGATGTCCGTAACGCGGACATCGCAGTGCTCACCCTCGCCGCAGCGCAGGATGATCTGTGGCAGCGTCACCGTGTTCAGCAGCTCGTCGTCGCCGTTGAGCACCGCGACGCCCTCCGGGGTCAGATTGTCAAATATCTCACACTTGGCCTGCAAAATGCCCTGCCGTGTGTTGCCCAGATTTTCGATGTGGGCGTCGCCCACGTTGGTGATAACGGCGATATCCGGCCGTACCATCTCGCCCAGATACCGTATCTCCCCAAAGTGGTTCATGCCCGTCTCGATCACCGCCGCCTCGTGCTCCGGCATGAGCCGCAGCAGCGTCAGCGGCGCGCCGATGTCGTTGTTGAGGTTCCCCTCCGTCCGCAGCGTCTCGTATTTCTGCGTCAGCACCGCGGCGATCATCTCCTTGGTGGTCGTCTTGCCCACGGAGCCGGTCACCTGTACCACCGGCAGCCGGAACTGCCCCCGGTACCAGGCGGCCAGCGCCTTCAGCGCCAGCCGCGTGTCGGGCACCTGAATGTAAAACTTCCCCGGCAGCAGCGCCTCCGGCGTCTTTGCCGTCAGGCATCCCGCCGCTCCGGCCTCCAGTGCCTTTTCGATATAGGCGTGGCCGTCGAAGCGTTCCCCCACCAGAGGGATGAACAATGCTTCCTGCGGCACGCGGCGGCTGTCGGTGGTCACGTCGCGCACCGCCGCGCCGCTGCTCTGCAACACCGTGCCGCCCACCGCGGCGCAGATGGTCTGTACCGTCAGCGGCATCATGCCCGCGCCGCCTTTCGCGCCGCCAGCGACAGCTCCACGATCTTCTCGCACAATTCGCCGTAGTTCAGTCCCACCTGCGCCGCCTCCTGGGGCACCAGACTGGTAGGCGTCATGCCGGGCAGCGTGTTGATCTCCAGACACCACGCCTGCCCGTTCTCATCCAGAATGAAGTCGGCGCGGGAGTACACGTCCAGCCCCAGCCCCCGGTGGAGCGTCAGAGCCATCTCGCCCACCTGCCGCCATTCCTCGTCGGTGATGGGGGCGGGGCACAGCTCCACCGCGCCGCCGGCCTGGTACTTGCTCTCATAGTCGAAATAGGCGCCCTTGGGGATGATCTCCACCGCCGGCAGATAGCCGTCGCCCAGCACGGCGATCTGTATCTCCCGACCCTTGATCTTCTGCTCCACCACCACATGGTCGCCGTAGCGCAGCAGGTCGCGCAGGGCCTTCTCCAGCTGTTCCTTCGTGTCCGGCAGCGCCACACCGATGGAGCTGCCGCCGTTGACGATCTTCACGGCACAGGGCACCGGCAGCTCCTCCGCCAGCCGGGGGATATCGCTCTCGGTATAGTGGATGTCGTGCCACGGAGCCGTGCGAATACCGAGAGAGTCCATCATCCGCTTCGTCACGGATTTATCCATGGCCATGCCGCTGCCCAGATACCCGGATCCGGTGTAGGGCACGCCCAGCAGGTCCAGCGTGGCCTGTATGCGGCCGTCCTCGCCGCAGCTTCCGTGCAGCGCCAGAAATACCACGTCCGCCATGCGGCACACGGTCAGCACGTCCTTGCCCAGCAGGCTGGGGCTCTGGTCCCTCCGGCTGCGGCGCACCGCCTCCAGGTCCGGCTCCACGCGCTCCACCCGGCTCTGGCCGCACAGGCCGTCCGGCGCGTCAAAGATATCCTCCAACGCGCCCTCGTAGTCCTCCAACCCCAAAAACATATCCACCAGAATGGCCTTGTGTCCCCTCTCCCGCAGCGCCCTGCACACGCCGGTGCCGCTGGTCAGCGCCACCTGGCGCTCTGTGGACAGTCCGCCCGCCAATACCACGATCTTCATAAGCGTACCCTCACTTTTAGGCGGCACAGCGAAAAACGGCCCTGTGCCCCCATGATTTGATATATTATTATAGCACAGCGCCCCGCTGATTACAACCGATTTTGCCCGCTGGTGTGTAAACAAACAAAGAACGCCCCGGCACAGCCGCGGCGTTCTTTTGTTGTCTTTCCTATCGCAGCCAGTCGGGCTTCGCCCGCCCGTGTACGCCGGACACCAGCCCCATACAGGCAAACAGCATCACCAGCGATGAGCCGCCGTAGCTGATGAAGGGCAGCGTCAGTCCGATGACCGGCATCACGAACAGGCACATACCCACATTGATGATGACCTGAAAGATAATGACACTGGCCACGCCGATGCAGGCATAGCCCTCCAGCCGGGTCTTGGCGTGCCGCGCCACATACAGGCACCGCAGTATAATGGCCGTCAGCAGCGCCAGCGTCAGCAGGCAGCCCACCAGCCCCAGCTCCTCACCGATCACGGAGAAAATAAAATCCGTGTGCCGGTGCGGCAGGCTGGACGCCGCCTCGCTTTGGGTCTGCGTGCCGCGAAACAGCCCCTGCCCGAATATCCTTCCGCCGCCCAGTGTCAGCAGGCTCCGGGTCTGCTGCCAGCCGGTGTTCAGCGGGTCATAGCTGTGGTCGAACAGGACGATGAACCGGTTTTTCATGTAGGTATCCAGCAGGTCCAGGTCCCACATGGCGTAGAACAGCAGTCCCGCCGCGCCGCCGCCGATCAGGAACCACCGCAGCGCCACCCCCGCCACAAAACACATACACGCGAAGATGAACAGGAACACCAGCGCACTGCCCATGTCGGAGGATATCTTGTAGTACAGCGCAAAGATCACGCCGAAGTGTGCCGCCAGCATGACGATGGAGGAAATCGACCGCAGGTCCCGGTTCTCCTTCAGCCACGAGAGCTGTTTCGCCAGCACGATAATAAACGTCAGCTTCACGATCTCCGCCGGCTGCACCTTCACCGGCAGGAACGGGAACTCCAGCCATGCCTTGTTGCCGGTATCCCCGGCAATACCGAGGGGCGTTGCCAGCAGCAGGATGAACACCACGCCCACCAGGAATATCCACTTCCAGTACTTCGCCAGCTCGTTCAGGTCCACCTGCGACACCACGATATACAGCACCGCCCCGATGCACAGCGCCGCCGCCTGTACCAGCACCAGCTTGCTGGTGTGCATATAGCGTGTGGCGCTGGCGATCATCAGTATGCCGAACAGCGACGTGCCGATGCACAGCGCCAGCAGGACAAGATCGGCCTGTCGGAACACGTCGTTAAAAAGCTCCCGTATCCGTCGCAGCATAGCGGCACCTCCCTTCCCTCGCATTTCCCCCGCACGGCGCACATATCCGTTCCTCTGCGGCCACATACAGCGCATCAAGCCCGCAAAAAGCGAAAGAGAATGTATAACAAAGGTATCGTAAATGTATCATGAATGTACCATAAGTGTACAGCGAAAGCGCACAAAAAGCACGCGCTTTTCCGGCGTGTCAAACGCCGGTCCCACATAGTGTACCACGATTTCCCCGCCCTGTAAACCACCGGTTTTCTATCAAAAATGTTACTGTTTCCGCCCGCTGCTTTCACAACCCAGCCACCGTTTTCACAGCCCGGCCACCAACAGCGCTATCACCGAAAGGCCCCCCACCGCCAGCGCATAGGGCGTTGCCGCCCGTATGGTGGTCAGGTTGGAAACGCCCGAGCCGGCGGTGGTCATCAGCACCGTGTCCGCATAGAAGCACAGACTATATCCCAGGGTAACGCCACTCATCACCGCGGCGATCATCAGCGGCGCAGCCACCCCGGCAGCCAGTCCCATCGGGATGAACACAGGAATAGCGATGGTCATTACCGCCCAGCAGCCACCTACGGCAAATACGGTCAATCCCACCAGCACAAACGCCAGCGGCGCGATCAGGCAGCGGGGCACCGCCCCTCCGATACCGTTGATGAGAATATCAAACAACCCCAACGTACGGTTGGCGTCGCTGAGCATCAGGCCAAAGCCCACCACCACAGCAATGGTGGTCATACCCTTAACGCCGGAAAAGAATCGGGCAAAGTATTCTCCCACCGTCATACGCTTCTGTATCACATACAGCAAGAACTGCACCACCAGGCACACGATGATACCGTGGAGCAAATCATTGTCAAACAGCACCGTGCCGCCCACCAGCGCCGCCAGCGGGATAATAGCGTTCCAAGCCGAGGAGACATTGTGCTCATCCACCTCGTCAATGTCCACAAGCTTCTCGTCCTTTTCTCCCGGCTCAAAGGCTGCGCCGCCGGAGGCCACCCGGTGATACGCCTGACGAAGCATGCCCACTTTCGGAAACCAGCCCAACGCCAGCAGCAGACTTACCAGCATCATCGCCAGCGGATAAAACATGAAGGGCACCGCCTGAAGGTAATCCGTGAACCCCAGGCCGAAGTCGGAGATCAGGCCCACGCTGAATGCCGTCCAGCTGGTAAAGGGCACCGTCACGCACAGGCAGCATGCCATAATGTTGGTCTGCACCGCCAGGTGCTCCCGGGGCAGACGGTTTTTATCGGAGACACCCCGCAGGCAGATGGTGGTAGTCAGGGCATTCAGGTACTCGTCCACGAACATGATCACAGACAGCAGCCACGCCAGCAGCAGCGTTTTGCGGGGCGTGTTGGCCGCCTTCGCCAGCAGATCCCGGAAGCCCATGAGCCCGCCGGAGGCCTGAAACAGCGAGATCATTCCGCCAAAGCCCAGAATACTGCACAGTGCAAACTGATAGGAGCTGTTGCCCAGTGTAGTATACATGGCGTCGATCAGCCCAGTGAAAAAATGCTGGCGATGGACCAGCAGCACGGCCAGCAGAGTGGCCAGGACCATTGCATCCGCCATTTTTCTGGTCTTTAGGGCATATACGATCAAAAACGCCAACGGCAGGAACGCCATAACAGTATGCAGCACAGAAACATCTCCCTTCTCACACAGAGTATAGCAAACTCCAGTGAAAACCGCAACTGCGCATGAAAAAGCCGGCCTGGTGGCCGGCTTTTCATGCGTCGCTTATACAGACATTCTTTTCACACCGGGGTTCTCCCGCATAAAGGCCAGTGCTTCATCATGGGTGATCGGCGGCTCAAGCCGGACGGTGATCTCCATACGAAGGCAGCCGTCCTGACGGGTGAGGCTGCTCTCTGTCACCTGGCCGCGGTGCTCCTTCAGCAGATCGTCAAAGCGGGCCCGCAGCTCATCCGTATCCTCCAGCTCCACCAGAAGCTCCTGGGTCGTGAGGGCATCCGCCCCCACAGGGAAGCGGTGGAGAATAATCTGGATAGCAACGAGGACAGCCGCCTCGAACAGGCCCAGCCAATACATACCGGCACCCACAGCCATACCGATGGCGGCGGTACCCCACATACCGGCGGCGGTAGTCAGTCCGCGGATAGAGTTGCCGTTTTTGAATATAACGCCGGCCCCCAGAAAGGATATGCCGCTGACCACCTGGGCGGCAATGCGTGCAGGGTCTGCGCCGCGAAGACCATCCAGCGTAACACAATCCAGGAAAGCGTATTTTGAGACGATCATAAACAGTGCGGAGGTACAGGCAATGATGCAGTGGGTACGGATGCCCGCCTCCTTGCGGCGCTTACTGCGCTCCAAACCCACCAGCGCGCCCAAGGCGGCAGACAGCAGCAGGCGAATGAGAAATTCCAGATTGTCGTAAACAGTCAGGGTCGCTTCGGGCACATATTGCGTCAGTCCGGAAAGCATAACAGTCTCCTTTCAGCGGCACAGGCCGCAGGTATGGTACAGCAATTATAGTGTGCATCGCCGCTTCTTATGCGGTATAGCGGCATTGGTCGGTAACGGCCTTCTTCAGCCGCCGCAGCGTCGGATCGTCCAGATCCCGGGGATAGGGCAGATCCGTCAGATCAAATTCACAGATCGTACTGTCCGGGTGCATGACAATGATTCGCCGCCCCAGCAGCAGCGCCTCCTCCAGCTGGTGGGTGACCAGCACGATCGTGCGGGGCAGCTTCTCCTGAATGGCCAGGAGTTGGCTCTGCAGCTCTGCGCGGGTCAAAAAGTCCAGGGAGGCAAAGGGCTCATCCATCAGCAGCAGTTCCGCCTGCCCCGCCAGCACCCGGGCCAGGCCCAGACGCTGCTTCATACCGGTGGACAGCTCTGCCGGCGTCAGGTCGGCGTAGTCCTCCAAGCCCACCAGCCGTACGAATTCGCTGGCGCGCTCATAGCGCTCCTCCGGTGTTTTCCCCACGCCGCAGGCCATGGCCACGTTCCGCTGCACGCTGGTCCAGGTGATGACATAGGGATCCGGGCTGAGCATGGCACTGTGCCAGCCCTCCGGAATCCGTATCGTCCCGGTGTCAGGCGTCTCTGTCCCTGCCAGCAGCTTCAGCAGCGTGCTCTTGCCGCAGCCGCTGCGGCCCACGATCACGGTGATCTCTCCGGCGGGAATGGTCAGCGACAGGCCGCGCAGCACCTGTCGGGTACGGCTGGGCCGCGTCTCGCCGGTCAGGACGATATCCGTGCTGTAGGTGGTATAGGTTTTATCCACATGGTCAAGAACAACTGCGTCCATAGCAATTCCTCATTTCCTCGTTTCGGCCGCCGGGCAGATGGACGGCACGGCTATCATAGCCCCGGCGGCGGGGCTTGTCAAGCGCCGCCGTCAGCCCAGCATTCCCAGTATCTCCTGCAGGCTGAAATTCTCCCGGTAATAGTCCAGTTCTCCGGCGATCAGCTCATCCAGCACACGCATACCCAGCACCTCCACCGGCGCCCTGTCGTCCGTCAGAAGGCAGTCCCCACCGGTGTAGACCGTCAGATCGGCGGCCACCTCCGCCATCATGGCGGCGTAGTCTCCGTCGGTCAGCGCTGCGCGGCTGGCTGCAAAGCGCTCTGGCAGGCCGGGCGCGTTGGTGCAGAACACCTCCGTATTGGTGTTTCCGGGCACATCGGCCAGATAGGTGTACGCGAACACGCTGGCCATCGTATCACAGAGGTACTGGTTGATGGAGCCATCCTCCCGGGAGGTCATGTTCAGGTTCACCACCATGACGCCCTCCGGCTTCAGATGCTCCGCCACCGCCGCGAAGAACTCCCGGCTGGACAGCTGAAACGGAATGGTGATGTCCTGATAGGCATCCACCATAATCACATCAAACTTTTTCTCCGACGCGGTCAGGTAGGCCCGGCCATCGGCTACAGCCACCTCCACCTCCTCCGGCAGGCCAAAATAGGTGCGGGCGATATCGGCGATCTTGCCGTCGATCTCCGCGCCCTGCACGGTCATGCCCGGGAAATAGCGGACGCAGTATCCGGCGTAGGTGCCGGACCCCATGCCCAAGATCATGGCGCTGCGGCCTGTGTTATCGGTACCGTCCATACCCGCCATACAGGGGGCTGCCAGCGCGTAGTCGTAGTACATTCCGGTGAGCTTACCGTCCTTGTTCTGCACCGACTGTACACCGAAGAGCACATTGGTGGAGAGCGTGGTGGTGTGGTCATCATCCTTGACCTGGAGGTAGTTGTAGATGGACTCGTCCTCCAGGGCCAGGTCGCTCTCCCAGAATGCGAAGCTGTAGGTGGGCAGCGCAAAGCACAACCCCGCCACCAACACCACCGCAATAATACCGGCGACCGTCTTCTTCCGTTCAAAAGTGAAGTAGACAATACCGATAGCGGCCAGCACACCCGCAAAGATCAGGAATGTGGCCGCCGTACCCACCGCCGGGATGGTCAGGAACGTGGGCACAAAGGTGCCGATGATGCTGCCGATGGTGTTCAGCGCATTCAGCTGCCCCACGGTCCTGCCGGTGTCATCCAAATTGTCCACGGTGAACTTGGTCAGGGACGGTGTTACGGTGCCCAGCAGCACACAGGGGAAGGCGAAGATCACCAGGCAGGCTGCCAGCGCCGCCCAGACCAGAAAGTTCTTCGTTACGAACGTGGCCAGCAGGAAGGATATCCCGGCGATCATCCATCGGCCCGCAAAGGGTATCAACGCGATCCAGATCGCGGCGATGATGACCCGGCCATAGAGTCGGTCCGGCGACTTGCTCTTGTCAGCCATCCGTCCGCCCCAGATGTTGCCCACAGCCATGGCGATCATTATAACGCCGATAATGACCGTCCAAACGATTTGAGATGAGCTGAAGTACGGCGCCATCAGACGGCTGGCGCCTAACTCCACCGCCATGACGGACATTCCCGCGAAAAACTCTGTCAGGTATAAAAACCACTTACTATGAGTCAGCTTTTTCTCCATGGTACAAGGTCCTCCTTATAGGCTTCTGTCCACCCCGGAAACTACAAATGGTTCTCCTTGGATCGCCTTGTATTATAGCGTAGCATGACCGTTTCCGCAAGTACCTCTCTGTTTTCATGGCCTTCCCGCTGTTCTTCAACTGCGCAGAAAAAGCCTCCGTTTCCGGAGGTTTTCTCTTACTTTGTGTCAGCTTTCTCAGATCGTTCTTGACAGAGAATAACGAAGCCGGTATGCTGATAGCAACGGGAGGTGCGGCACCATGATGGACGGAAATATCATATTATCCGTGGCGAAGGCCATGGAGGTCCTGCAAATTCTGAGTCAGGCCGAAAGTCCGCTGTCGCTGAAGGAACTGGCCACCCGGTGCGGATACCCAAAGAGCACCGTATTCGGCCTGCTGACCACCATGCGGGCCTATGACGTGGCAGCGCAGACGCCGGACGGAAAATACACGCTGGGCCTGCGGCTGTTCGAATATGGGCGGCAAGTGGAGCGGTCCTGGGACATCTCACTGGTGGCCCGCCCCTATATGGAGCACCTGTGCCAGCGGACCGGGGCGTCCGTTATGCTCTCGGTGTGTGAGGGCGGCAGCGTGATCACGCTGGATCAGGTGGAGACCCGGGACAATCTGCGCGTCGTGTCGGATATAGGTTCCCGGCTGCCAATCTACTGTACGTCGCAGGGCAAGGTCTTTCTGGCACATATGTCCCGCACCAGTGCCGAGGCGCTGCTGCGCGCGCAGCATATGACCCAGTTCACCCCGCACACCATCACCGATCTGACCGCGCTGATGCAGGAGATCGATCTGTGCCGTACCGACGGCTACGCCATTGAAAACGGCGAATACAAGATCGGCCTGCGCTCCATTTCCGCACCGGTCTATACCGTGGAGGGCAAAGCACGATACACCGTTGGCGTGATCGGTATGTTCCGCAGCACCCGTTCCGATGAATTCCTTGCGGCGGTGGAGCAGGTCTGCGCCACCGCGTCCATGATCTCCACTGCGCTGGGCTATCGAAAAACGGAGGAGCTTTTGTAAGCCATACCTCCGCCGTTATCGGTGCACTGGAGCACGCACTGCACATGATCGCTGCCGAGGGTCACGGCTGAGCCACGTATGCCTTTGCAGCGTTTCCGGCAACGGCGAAAACGGCTTGTTTTCCAGTCAGTATCCTGATGGGTAATGAGAATGTGCCGAATGGACTGCGGTGCAATACCCGGCCATGCCATCTTCTCCGCCAGCCGTTTGTAGTTATAGCCGGCGTCGATCATGATGGCAGTCCCGCCGCCTGTCTTCAAGACGCTGTCTGCTCTTTTCTCACCTTTTTCGCCAAATACCGCCGCAGGAAAAAGCAAAAACACACGTCCGGCCCAGTCAGGCCGGACGTGCGTATATTCTCAGGCTGCACAGAAAGCGAGACCCGGTCAAAGCGCGGTCCCCTTCTTCGGTACGAACAAGCCATGCATATCGGCACGCTCCAGCTCCAGCAATGCTTTCTTCCTTTGGATGCCACCGCCATAGCCGGTAAGGCTGCCGTTTGTACCTACCACACGGTGGCACGGGATCATGAGAGAGATCGGGTTATGCCCCACCGCGCCGCCCACCGCCTGCGCGGACATTTTGGCCAGTCCCTGCTGGCGAGCCGCTTCAGCGGCGATCTCTCCGTAGGTCATGGTCTTTCCATACGGTATCGTCAGCATGATGTCACAGATACGCTTACGGAACGGTGTGGTATCATAACGCAGCGGTGGTAGAAACCCCGGTTCCTTACCGGAAAAATAGATATCCAGCCAGCGACCGGCCTCTGCAAACAGCGGGTGTTCCCTTTGTGCAGTCACTTCTGGCAGAACACTGCCGAAATACCGCTGCCCGTTGAACCATAGACCAACGAGCGCCTCATCGTCGCAGGCCAGCGTGATTCTACCCAGCGGCGACATATACTCGGATGTCCAGATCATCTCTTTCCCTCCAATCTCTTTTTCGGCTTATGATCTTTCAACTCCGGGATCGCTCCGCCGGCCACTGCCCACAGATACAGGCTCGCCACGCTGCCATACGGGCTAAACCGACGGCGGTACATCTCAAACCGCTTGCGGTCAATGCTGCGGTGGTGATAGAGCATCCGCAGTCCGCGCTGAATAGCCAGATCGTCGTAACTAAACACATCGGGCCGCTGCATACAGAACAGCAGGATCATCTCCGCTGTCCAGATGCCAACACCCTTCAGACTGCTCAGTTCGCGGATCACCTCCCCGTCCGTTTTCTGCCATATGCCGTCCAGATCAAACGCACCGTCCCGGGCCTTTTGCGCCAGATCTGTGATGTATTCCGCCTTACGGAAGGTCATACCCAGGGCTTGCAGTTCAGGGACTCCCGCCGCAAGGATGCTCTCCGCGTTCACCTCACCCAGCGCATCCCGCATCCGCTGCCAGATGGTCGCCTGCGCCTTAGTCGATATCTGCTGGCCGATGATATGATGGACAATGGCAGAGAACAAGTCCGTATCCACGGCACGGTCGATATACCCAATACGGTCAATGACTTCACCAAGCCGCCTGTCTTTCTGCCGCAGATAAGAAAGCTCTGTTTCCCCGTATTCGAAATACACCACTGTCACCGTCCTTTCATCTTCACATACAGGCAGGCACCGCCGCTAAACACCGTGAGACTATGATCGGATACAGTTCCCATAGTGCGGGCTGCGCTCTGACACAGAGTATACCATCCGCCCCCGCTGTTTGCAACCACCGGTCCAGTTATCGTCAAACCCACCTCAAACGATACGTTGGTTTCACGTTTTCCAGTCGGCTGCCTATCGACAACATCCGCTTCGGTCAGCCGGAGACACCGATGTACTTGAGGCCATTCTTATCTCACCGTACCGTACCGTTTCGTTCCACTCGATCTTCACGATCTGCATTTTCATTCTGTCGTCGCCGACCTTGGTGGGAAAGCGGAAAACCTGCTGACAGATGAGTCCTTCAGATCATGGTACGCCCGACTGGATTCGAACCAGCGGCCTTTAGAGTCGGAGTTATCAGGCCGTCAAGCCGGAAAGCCCTGCGGCGCAAGGGTTTGATTGGTGTTGCACAAATTCCCGGCATTTTGAAGAAAAACCTCGGAAGCCTTATTGAACAGGGCTTCCGAGATTTTTCGCGGTAGTAGTCAAATAGTAGTCTGCGCGCCAGATGCAGCCACTCCCGTTTTCACCATACACAAACCGCATACTTCACGCGATTTCCGTACTGCGTTGATTTGAGAAGACCCAGCTTTTCAAATTTCAACACAAAGCTGCGGATCGTCGCATAGGCGGCGTTTCCGAAGTCCTTTTCCAGCTGCTTGGTGGAGAACTCCGCGTCGCCGTAAGCCGAGAGGACAAACTCCCACAGTGCTTTCTCCTTCTCAGTGACCTGTCCGTGGGACAGGGCTTCTTGAAATGCCTCCGTCGTCTGAGCAGCCGGAAGCGCTCCGTTCAGTTTATGATATACATTTTCGATAAAATAAGCCAAAAACGGTGTTGCGTCCACCACACCACTGATGGTCGCGTTCTCTTCCACCAGCGTATAGGCGTCATAATACCCCTTGCGGCTTTTGTTGATATACTCGGAGAGCGGCACAAACAGGGCTGAGGAATACCCCTGCTGCACCAGATACCATAAATGCATCAACCGCGCCATTCTGCCGTTGCCGTCAAAGTATGGGTGCAGATACGCGATGTAGAAGTGGATCAGCGCCGCTTTCAGCAGGTCGTTGATCTCAGAATCCTCGCGGATAAACGCGACCAGCTCTCCCATGCGCTCCGGCAGTGCCTGCCAGGGAAGGCCCGTGTGCTCCACCTTTGCGCCGACCACATACACGCTGTCATGCCGGTAGAAATGTCCGGGCAGCAACCGGTCTTCCTCTGAGAGATAGGCCCCGATGGCCATTTCGTAGAGCTGGTAAATAGTTTCCTCGCTGATTTGGTTCGTTGGGTCGCTGATAAACTCCAGCCCCTTTTTCATGCCGAAAATGCGGCTTTCGCTTTCGTCTGTGGGAGCAAGGCCGGAGAGGATCTTGCGGACGCTGTCGCGGGTGAAGTCCACCTGCTCGATGGTGAAGGTGGAAACGATCTCCTCCTCCATCGCCTTGACACCGTAAAGCTGTGTGCTGTTCTGCGGCGTCAAAAGCACCTTGGCGGCAGAAAGGCGCACCTGTGCAATGCTGCTCAGATAGACAATATTCTGCCCGGAGAAATCCTTGAGCGGCAGTGAACGGTAGAAGCCGTTTTTCAGCAGCTCCGTAAACTCTTCGATGTCGGCCTGCGGGTATTTATAGCCGAGCTTTCTCAAATCCAGAACATTTTTATCGGACAGCATCTTGGTAAACAATGCGGCATCCATGAAAGCGTCTCCGTTTCTGATTGTAATTTGTATCAACAAGTATCAGTATAGCGAAGTGTGCCCAAAATTACAAGAGGGAAACCAGGTTTTTGATAATTTCCAAGTGTCGCCTTACTCCGAAGTTATTGGTATAACAAGTAATACGCTGTTGCGAAATACCCAATGATAGAATTTTTATTCCTATTCCTCATTGAAGAAGCCGTCCGTCTCCCTGCTGATATCGCCGTCTGCAAGCGGCATCCCGCAGCATTGGCAGATAAGCTGTCTCGGTGAGCCGAGCAGCGTATTGATGGAAACATCGAAGAGTTTTGAGAGCAGTTTCAGGGTTTCGATATTCGGCGTCGTCTCGCCCGTTTCCCTAAATTAAAGATATTGGTTATGTATGAGTGCCTACGCCTACTTGCATAGGTACTCATATTCGTTGTTTTACTCAATTTTGCCGATAAATCGGTAGTAGATGTCAATATCCTGCTCACGCATACCGTCCACGATGGCTGCTTCGTGAATGACGATTTCCTCAATCAGCGTATTCAGAAGCTCCGCTGTCAGTTCGGTGGGATTAGCGTATCATAGTCTGCTACACTAAATTCAATCTCATAAATACATATCCATCTTCAACGGAATCTGAATAGGCAAATCCCAACTTTGTCCAAAACTTCTGCGCAGCTGTATGGCGCTGATTTACAGGAGCTGAAACTCGTCTTGCTTTGTATTCCTTATAAAGGAAATCAATACAGAGTTTGGCAGCAGCAGTTCCATACCCCTTTTTTTGATAGGCATCATCAATAAGAAAATTGATTATTTGATAGTTTTCTTCACCAACATACATTGAAACAAAGCCAATCATTGTTTCATCAGCATAAATTGCAAATGGCTTGGTGTCTTTATAATGAACCCATGCTTCTGCCAGAGAATACGCCACAGAATCCACAAAATTTTCATTTGCAACGCTGGCTTTAAGATTAAGACAGTCTGTGTAGTTATTCTCGTTGATTGTTCGTAGCTCTATCATTTTATCTTTCTCCCAATTTTCATATCCTGTCGCCACTTGGGAGCTTCGCCATCGTCTGCCCAATGCTCATCCATAGAGGCGATCTTACCGTCTTTCAGCTTGATACGACAAACCACATAAATTTCTAAGGCAAAAGGATATAAATTCCCCTACCCCATAGATATACAAAGGTATTTTAGCAGATTTTCCCCAAAATCTCAAGTAGTTTTCAGAATATTACTCTTCTCTATTTTCTCAAAGCGTTGGCTTCTTCCATTACTCACAGAACTTTATGACTTCTTGAATAGTACCCGAAAAGGAAAAGCCGCCGTCTGTGACAGCGACTTTTCTCTTTAGCGGGTAAACCGTATCAGCAGTTCATTTATAGCATCCACTGCGCCGTGTCTTTTCGCCTGTATCTCTCGATTTCGCCACTCCATAAGGCACTGACAAATTACTCTGATTTCTACCGGCTCAAAGGGGATTTTCTTCTTTCGCTCCGGCTTCATTGCTTCTGCAATGTCGCACAGGCGAAGGGCGAGGGCGTCAATCTGACCGTTGGTTTCTGCGTCATAGCTCCTGTGCTGCTGCATCAAGCCGTTTATTCAGGGTTTGAAAGAAGGCGACCAGATCCAGGTCTGTCGGAAGCCGGTGACCGTTGAGAGCATCCGGCGGGATAACGGCACCGTCATCATCAACGGCGGCATCGAAAGCGGCGGCGTAGAGCTGATTGAGGATGACGGTCTGTACCGCACCTACGCAATGGATGACCATCCGATCTACTATGATCTGGGAACGATCACCCTGCCCCTATCTACCGACTGCACCTTTGAAGATCACGCCGACCTGGAACATGAACCTGATGGCCTGGTTTATGAGTACGAGGACGTCCCTGCGGCTATTCAGGCCAGCGAAACGCCCTTCAACTGCTATAACACGGTCATCACTGTCCGGCAGAAGCAGGTGGTGCAGATCATCCGCTATTGGATTCCCTGATGGATCGACATATAGAATCGAGGTAACATAATATGATTCAGAAAGAAAAATACAACGTAAAAAGGGTGCTTGCCCTGATCCTGTCTCTCGCCTGCGTAACAGGGCTGCTGGCCGGGTGCGGCCGACAGAACACCAGTGAAGGAAAAGCTGACGGAAGCTCCTTGGAAGAACAAACATCCGACACCTGGTATGAAATTGATCAGGAAGCAGGCATTCTGACCGTCCGCCTTCCCGCCGAAAAGGAAGGATTCATTTGGGACTTTACCATCGATGACACCACCCTGTTGGAACTGCTCACGGAGGAGGACGATGACGGCACCTTTGTTGCCAGCTTCCGGGCGCTGGGAGACGGCGAGACAGTTGTGTCTTTCTCCTATGCCAGGGATGATGCGCTGGAGGAAATCCGGGCGCTGAATGTTACCTGCAAGGATGGAAAAGTAGCCGACGACTCCAACGCTTCTGCCCATTAGTGGGCAGGATGATCCGGAGATCACAGACCTTCGAAACAGCAACAGTATCCCCATGATTATGAAGGAACACAGCGCGGTGACCTGCGTCTCCGAGACCTGGGACGGGGAGAACAACTGGCAGAATATTGCCGGCTGACTTCACTCAGCCGGAGCCTGCAAACAATTTTGCGCATAA
>ERZ772812.1117-NODE-1117-length-20530-cov-22.508181_pt1 | contig 20530 bp, 14 predicted proteins | sample MGYA00511343_ERZ772812 | MGnify/ENA primary metagenome ERZ772812 (study PRJEB29015, sample SAMEA2737706) | human gut metagenome | biome: human gut; feature: human-associated habitat; material: faeces | place: China | collected 2012 ...
TGGAAATCGCAGGAATCCTTTACGTATTTCAAGATTTTCAAACCAATAAGTTGGGACAAAAGACCCGCTGAGCGCCGCAGCCGATTGATTCGGAGGTTTCTTAAAACCCCTGCGCGCTCACGGGCGCACCCGTCCGACCCTACTGCCGCTTCAGGCCGGCCGCTCCGGGATGTAGTTCGCCGCGTCCTCCGGCCGCCTTGCACCAACCGGCGGCTCTCTGCGCGTGAAGCGCGCGGGTACTTCTTCCCTTCCTTGCGTTTTTTCTATCCTATCAGACAAATCGGCTTTTGTCAAGCCTGTCTTTGCTTGAGCATCTCGCCCGCGCTTTGCAGGGTCGTCTCGGTGATGCTCGCGCCGCCGATGATGCGCGCCAGCTCCTGCCGCCGCCCCTCGAAGTCCAGCGGCGTGACGCTGGTATAGGTGCGGCCGTCGGCCTCGCGCTTGGCGATGCGGAAATGCGTGTCGGCCAGCGCCGCAAGCTGCGGCAGATGCGTCACGCAGAGCACCTGCTTTGTGCGCGAAACAGCCAGAAGCTTCTCGGCCACGCGCTGCGCCGCGCGTCCGGAGACGCCCGTGTCGACCTCATCAAAGATCAGCGTGGGCACGCGGTCGCGCTCGGCCAGCACGTTCTTGAGCGCCAGCATGATGCGCGCCAGCTCGCCGCCGGAGGCGACCTTGCTGAGCGGCTTGAGCGCCTCGCCGGCGTTCGCCGTCATATAAAACGCAACGGCGTCCGCGCCCAGCGGCGTCAACTCCGTCTCGGTGAACACGCAGGAGAATTCGACCTTATTCATGTCCAGCTCGGCCAGCTCAGAGCAAATGCGCGCGCTGAGCTGTTCGCCCGCCCGCTTACGGCGCTCGCGCAGCACGAGCGCAGCCTCCTGCGCCGTCTGCTCGGCGGCGCGCAGCTTTTTCTTGAGCTGCTCGACCCGGTCGCTGGAAAATTCGATCTCATCCAGCTCATTTTTGGCCTTTTCCAGATAGGCCAGCATCTCCTCGCAGGTCGGGCCGTACTTGCGGTGCAGCCGGTGCAGGATGTCGAGCCGCTGCTCGACGTCGTCCAGCTCTGCCTCGCTGAAGCTCAGCGCGTCGACCCGCTCGGCGACCTGCTCGGCGCAGTCGCGCACGCGGTACATGAGGTCGGCCACCGTCTCCTGAAGCGGAGCAAGCTGGTCGTCGATCCGCGCGAGCCGCGCCAGCGCGCGCTCCGCCTGTCCCAGCAGGGTCGCCGCGCCGTCGGTCTGACTGTCGCCGTCGAGGCAGGCCGACGCCTCGTGCAGGCCGTCGGAGAGCTTCTCGGCGTTCTGCATCAGCTTGCGCCGCGCCTCCAGCTCCTCCTCCTCGCCGGGGCGCAGATGCGCCTTCGTCAGCTCGTCGATCTGATATTGCAGCGACTCCATGCGCCGCAGCTTCTCGCTCTCGTCCATGGAGAGCCGGTCAATCTCGCGCCGCAGCGCCCGCACGGCCTCATAGCGCTCGGCATAGGCCGCGCGCTCGGCCTCGTCCTCGGCAAAGCTGTCGAGAACGGTCAGATGCTGCGCCTCGTCAAACAGCGCAGCGCTGTCGTGCTGGCCGTGGATGTTGATGAGCTGCACGCCGAGCTTCTTCAGCACGCCGACCGTCACGGCCGTGCCGTTCACGCGGCAGAGATTCTTGCCGTCGGCGGTCAGCTCGCGCCGGATGTCCGTCTCGGCGTCGTAGGGCACGCCGTTCTCGGCGAACCACGGCAGCTCCGGCACGCGGTCAAAAATCGCGCGGACGGCCGCCCGGCTCGTTCCGGTTCGGATCATGTCGCGATAGGCGCGTTCGCCCAAAATGGCCGAAATCGCGTCGATGACGATCGATTTGCCTGCGCCGGTCTCGCCGGTCATGACGTTGAAGCCGTCCTCGAAGACGATCTCGGCCTGTTCGATGACGGCAATGTTTTCAATATGCAGCAGCCGAAGCATAACGCACCTCCTTCCGGGAACGGACGATCGGGATCAGTCGAGCATTTTGTGGATCTCCGCGCAGAATTCCGCAGCGGAGGCGTTGTCGCGCATGATGACCAGCGTCGTATCGTCGCCGGAGAGCGTGCCGACCACGTCGGGCATATGCAGCGCGTCGATGTTCGCGCCGGCCGCCGCACCCAGGCCGGGCACGGTCTTGACGACGATCAGGTTTTGCGCAAAGTCGATATTCGTGACGCATTCGCGGAAGATCACGCGGAAGCGGCTGTCAAAGCGGTTGACGTCGTGGGTCTGCGGCGCGGAATAGTGATAGCCGCCCAGACCGTCGAGTGTTTTGATGATGCGCAGCTCCTTGATGTCGCGCGAAACGGTCGCCTGCGTGCTGCGGAAGCCGCAGGCGTTCAGCTCGTTGAGCAGCTGCTCCTGCGTTTCAATGTGTTTTTCTGCGATCAGCTCCAGAATTTTCGTCTGACGGTTCGCTTTCATGAGGAAACCTCCCGATTTATTTGAACTTATTTCTTACAATGTCAAAAAAGCTGCGGTCGCTGAGGCGAACGAGCTTCGTGGTGCAGGACGCGGCGGTCACGATGACGCGGTCGCCCGCGCTCAGGCGCAGGGCGCGGCCGCCGTCAACCGACAGGAAGGCGTTCTTGCGGCCGATGCGTCCGATGGTTGCGACGATCGTGCGGTTTGCCGCCGTCACGACGGTTTTGGTATGCAGATCGTGCGCGCAGATCGGCGTGATGACGATGTTGCGCGCCGACGGCTCGACAATCGGTCCGCCGGCCGACATGGAATAGGCCGTCGAGCCGGTCGGAGTCGCGAGGATCACGCCGTCGCCGCTGAAGCTGACGATCTCGACGCCGTCGCAGCTCAGGCTCATCTGCACCACGCGCGCCACGGCGCCCTTGGTAATGACGGCGTCGTTGAGCGCGACCTCGTCGGCGATGCATTTCCCCTCGTGCTCGACGCGCACGCGCAGCATCATGCGCTCCTCTACGTGCCAATCATCCCCGGCCAACTGCTTCAGCCGCTCCATATCGGAGGCCTCCAGCTCGGCCATGAAGCCCATCGTGCCGATGTTCACGCCGAGCACCGGCAGTCCGGCGCGGGTCGCGGCCTTCGAGGCGTGCAGGATCGTGCCGTCGCCGCCGAAGCAGATCAAAAGCTCGGCCGTCGGCAGCTCCCGCTGCAAGTCCTTGAGCACGACGCCGCGCGGCAGCTCGAGATTCCGGTCGACGTCAAAGGCGAGGCAGATGCTCGTCTCGATCCCGGCGCTTTCGAGGAGCTGTGCGGCTTGCAGGGCATATTTAAAATTCCAGTCCCGATAGGGATTCGGGGTCAAAACAACCTTTTTCATAGCGTCTCATGTGCAGCATCGACCAGCGCCGCCACATCCGGACGCTCCACGTCCGCAGGCTGCATGGAAAGATGCCCCAAAAACTCAATATTGCCCTCCGGCCCCTTGACCGGAGAGAAGGTCAGATTGCGAACGGTGAAGCCCAGCTCGTCGGCAAGCCCGAGAAACTGCTCGAGCACCTCGACGTGCGTGCTCTTCTCGCGCACGACGCCCTTCTTGCCGACCTTGTCCTTGCCGGCCTCAAACTGCGGCTTGATGAGGCAGAGCACCTGCCCGGTCGGCTTGAGCAGCTTCTGCACCGCCGGGAGCACGAGCCGCAGCGAAATGAACGACACATCGACCACGGACAGGTCGAGCGGCTCGCCCAGATCCTCGGGCGTGACATAGCGGATGTTCGTGCGCTCCATACAGACCACACGCGGATCGGTGCGCAGCGCCCAAGCGAGCTGGCCGTAGCCGACGTCGATGGCGAACACCTTTTTTGCGCCCTTTTGCAGCAGGCAATCGGTGAAGCCGCCGGTCGACGCGCCCGAGTCGCTGCAAACATAGCCCGTCGGGTCGACGCCGAATTCGCGCAGCGCCTTCTCCAGCTTCAGGCCGCCGCGGCTGACGAAGGGACAGGTCTCGCCCCGCACCTCGACGGCAGCGTCGTCGGCAACGGGCGTTCCGGCCTTGTCGCACTTCTGTCCGTCGACGAAAACCGCGCCGCTCATGATGAGCGCCTGCGCGCGGCTCCGGCTGTCGCACAGGCCGCGCTCGGTCATCAGAAGATCCAAGCGTTGTTTATGTTTCATGAAGCACCTCCTGCGCCTGCTTTGCAAGCGATTCCGCATCCAATCCGTAGAGCCTTTGCAGCTCCTGCACCTTTCCGTGCGTGACGAACCGGTCGCCCAGATTGCACAGCCGCGTCGGCACGCGAATGCCGCAGAGCCGCAGCTGAGAGAGGATCTCTTTTCCGGCGCAGCCGATGCAGATCGCGTCCTCGGCCACGAGCAGCCGCCCCGTCTTGCGCACGGAGGCGGTGATCTCCCTCATGCGCACCGGCTTGACGGATTCGAGCTTGATGACCTCGGCGGAGACGCCCTGCTGCTCCAGCAGCGCGGCCGCCTCGAGCACGTTGTTGATCATCGTGCCATAGGCGATCATCGTGATGTCGCTGCCGACGCGCAGGATCGGCTTTTCCGCGACCTCGGTGAAGGCGCCGTCGCCGCCGCGCGGCCAACGCACCGCGACCGGGCCGTCCATCTCAAGCACGGCGCGGCGCAGCATCACGCGCAGCTCGGCGCGGTTCGACGGGCAGAGCACCTGCATTCCCGGAACGGAGCGCAGATAATTGACGTCGAACACGCCCTGATGCGTCTCGCCGTCCTCGCCGACCAGACCGGCGCGGTCGACGGCGAACACGACGTGCAGCTTTTGCATGGCGACGTCCTGGATCAGCATATCATAGGCACGCTGCAAAAAGGTGGAGTAGATTGCAACGACCGGAAGCATCCCCTGCTTGGCAAGGCCGCCCGCCATCGCCACGGCGTGCTCCTCGGCGATGCCGACGTCGAAGCTTCTGGTCGGGAAGCGGTCGAAGAAGGCGCGCAGACCCGTGCCTTGGATCATTGCCGCCGTGATCGCGCAGATGCGCGGCTCCTCAGCCGCCAGCTCGCAGAGCGTGCGGCCGAAGGTCTCGGAGAAGGTCGGCGTATGCGCCTCGGGCACCGCGCCGGTCTCCGGGTCAAAGCAGCCGATGCCGTGGAAGACGTCGGGGTTGGCCTCGGCCGGGGCATAGCCCTTGCCCTTCTGCGTAATGACGTGCAGCAGCACCGGGCAGGCGCTCTCCTTCGCCAGACGCAGCATATATTCCAGCTGCCTGACGTTGTGGCCGTCGATCGGGCCGTAATAGACGAAGCCCATCTCCTCGAAAAAGGTCGAGCCGAGCACGAGCTTCTTCCAGCGCTCCTTGACGGCGTGGGTAAAGCGATAGACCGCCTTGCCGCCGGGGATCTTGCCGGTGATCGTCCGATATGCCTTTTTCAGCCGGAAATAGCCCGGCCGGATGCGGATCTGCGACAAATGCTCGGAGATACCGCCGACATTCGGAGCAATGGACATGCCGTTGTCGTTCAGAATGACGATCAGCGGCTCATTGCTCTCCCCGGCGTCGTTCAGGCCCTCATAGGCCACGCCGCCGGTCATCGCGCCGTCGCCCAGCAGGGCGATCACGCTGTAATCCTGCTTTTGCAGCGTCCGCGCGCGCGCCATGCCCAGCGCCGTCGAGACGGCCGACGAGGCATGCCCCGCGACGAAGGCGTCGCAGTCGCTCTCCGACGGCTTCGGGAAGCCCGAGAGGCCGCCGAAGCTGCGCAGGGTGGAAAACCGCTCCCGACGCCCGGTCAGGAGCTTATGAACATAGGACTGGTGGCCGACGTCGAAGACCAGCCGGTCTTTTGACGTGTCAAAAACACGTTCGAGCGCCACCGTCAGCTCCACCACGCCCAGATTCGAGGCGAGATGACCGCCGGTGTGCGCTACGGTCTGCACCAGCTCCCTGCGAAGTTCCTCACAGAGCAAGGCGACCTGCGTGTCGTTGAGCGCCAGCAGATCGTCGCGGGATTGGATCGAGTCTAATACAATCAAAAGTTACACTACCTGTCTCAGACTGCCGTAAAAGCCCGAAAATTTCATTTTGCGTGCCTTGGGCAGTCTTTTTCTCTTATGATCGGTAATTTCAAAAATCAGGCAAGGCAAGCGCTTATGGCTTCCTGCGTTTTTTTGCCGGGTCTCTGTGGAACAGACGCTTGAAAAATGCGATCGGCTGCGCCACGGTCAGAACGATGCTCGTGGCCTGCTTCATCGCAAAGGTCTTGCCGATCGCCTTTCCCGCGATCGTCAGACCGGCGACCAGCGCCGACATGATGAGCTGCGCCACGGATTCCGGCGCAAAGTGCTGCAGCGCCATGGCTGCCAGCACGGCCGAGGCCGAGCCGGACACAACGCCGCAAATATCGCCCACGACGTCGTTGCAGAAGCTCGAGACCTTTTCGGCGTTGCGCAGGAGCGCCAGCGCCTCGGCAGCGCCCCGGCGCTTCTTGGCCGCCATGGAGTGGAACGGCTTCTCCCCCGCCGACATCACGGCCACGCCGATGATATCGAACACGATGCCCAACGCCACGATGAACAGCAGCACGAGCGTCGCAACAACGATGCTCGCGCGTTCCATAATGGCGGAGGATAAAAAGGAGATGGTCGAGGAAATCGCGATCGTGACAAAAAAAATCGTGACGACCCAGCGCCAGTTGCTGTGCTTCTTGCTTTTCTGTTTGCCCCGTTCCTTGGGAGCGTCCTCCGCTTTCAAATCGGAAACCCTCTGCTTTCACAAAAATAAGGAAGCTCTGATTAAATCGCAAGAGTGATCAGCGAGGGATTTTGTTCCAAATTGAGGTTTGGAAATCGCAGGAATACTTTGTGTATTTCAAGATTTTCAAACCGATAAGTTGGGGCGAAAGACCCGCTGAGCGCCGCTGCCGATTTATTCAGAGGTTCCATAGGTTTGGGCGGCGCATCGGCCGCCTGACGGACGCATTCGTCCGAAAAGAAGTGGCAGCAGACAGAGTAAATCTTGCGGCTTAGGTCGGGTTGGCTTTCCCCGCAGGCTACCGTTCGTCGCCGGACGGCCGTTTCCGTTTAAAGTCCGCGCCGGGGCGTCGCCGCACCCGGTACCCGATTGCCACTCAGACCGCACTGCAATCCTCTGTCTGCCCAGAATTGACTGCTTAGGTGTTTTCCACAACATCGCATCTCGGTTCTATCCTCTTTTGCAGCCACGATTTCAGCGAGCAATATCGTCACGCCGCTGCGGCCGCAGCGGTCAACGCCTGTTCTCCCATCCCAACGTGCCCACGCAAGGCAGGCTACACTGCACCCAGCACAAGATTCTAAGCACCGCGATGCAGGTTCTGTCCTGCTTCGTACGCAGTCCGGGTCGTAACACTTTACGGCTGTCGCACAAGAGCAGGTCTCCACGGAAATCGGGTCGGTCGGTATATGCCGTTACACCTCGCCCGAAAGCCTTAACCCCCAGCACCCACCCTAATCTGGGCGAAAAAAGCAAGCACCAGGGACTTCATCGATATGCCCTTTAAAGGATTTTTAGGCCCTTCTTCGAGACCGAGACGCTTTGACTAAGATACAGCGCCACCGATTCCAATCATATCATATTCTTTGAAAATATACAAGTGCATTTTGCTGAGTTTTTTTGAATGTTCTGCACATTAACATGAAAAATTTCCCGTATTTGCAGAAAATCCGCATGAATTATGAAAATCCATTCACCGCGCGCCCGCATTTTTCCGCTGTATATACCGCGCATATACAGTGCGCCGCCGCACAACGTGCGGCGGCGCAGACTGCCGAAAAAGTCCGGAACCGTCAAAATCAGTCAACAAATGTGAACCATTTACGGAATCGGAACAATTAGAAACAGCAAATGTATTTCGGATATTTTACAGTAAACATAGCTTGCTTCGCAAGGATTTTGACTTGCTGCGCAGCCGTCAGCGACGACGCAAAGCGAGGAGCGCTACGGATGCGGCGTACCCCTTGCGGGTACTGCGCAACTTGCCCCCTACCGTACCCATGTACGCCGACGGGTGCAAGTTGCTTGTCTTCCGAACATTTTCGCAGTCTGTCAGACTGCCGAAAAAGTCCGGAACCGTGCAAAATGATTCAGTGCAGGGCGGCAAAGCGTCTGCCGCCGCGCGTGCGCAGCCAGACGAACAGCGCCGTGGCCAGGCCGGCGGTCAGCGCCGTGAAAAGCCCCATGCAGAGCAGCGGCGGCAGAACCGTCGAGAGCCTCCAGCCGCCGACGCCCAGCGCAATGCCGTAGATCCAGCCGCCGAACAGCGTCAGCATGACGGGCATACTCTGCTTGATCGGATAGATCTCGCTCGACCACGTCAGATTCACATGTCTGAGATTGATAAACAGGCCGAAGCAGGCCGTCAGCACGCAGAAGCTGAGAATAAAGGCCAGCAGCAACGCCACGGAGGCGGCGTCGAGCGCCAGCACCCACGCCATCGCGCCGGCGCACAGCAGCGCGGGCAGAACGGTCAGGCTGAGCTGCACGAGCAGCTTTGCCCGCAGGACGAGCCACGGCTGCACGGGCAGGGACTGCACGATCCAGAGTGTCTTGCCCTCGAGCGAGACGGACGGCGCAGTCGAATCGTTCATCGCGACCAGCATACACAGCGCGGCGGCCGCGAAAATGGGCAGCGCGTCGCTGCTTGCGCCGAGCAGCAGCGGCAGTCCGGCCGCAAGCTCGCCGCCCTTGACGAGCAGCAGCACGGCCGCGATCGGCATCATCAGCGTCCCGAGGCCGCAGTTGAGCATATAGTTCGCGCTCCCGGTGAAGCGACGGAATTCCCGCGCCAGCAGGGCGGCGGCGGGGCGGCGCGTCTTGGCGCCGACGCCCTTATAGCGCGCCTTGGCCGTCGCGCCGGAGGCCGTGGCCAGCTTCAGGAAGGTGCGCGAGAGCAGCTGCCAGACCAGCGCGAACAGCACCGCGACGACGGCCAGCAGGCCGAGCAGCGCTGGCCAGTTCCCGGCGGCGGCCGCGCCGAACAGATAGAGCGGATAGGCCGCGCCCTTGACCTGCGCGCCGATGACGGCAGCGTTGTGCAGCAGCTCCTGCACAAGCCCCGTCAGCTTGAAATAAACGACGTAATACAGCCCGATCCCGGCCAGCGAGGCCAGCGCGATCAGGAAGCTGCGGTTCTTCAGCTTGCTGTTGATCTTCGCGACCACCCAGCCCAGCGCGCACGAGAGCAGAAACACGATCACGCTGACCGCCAGCAGCATCACGAGCGGGCAGACGATCGCCGCGGCGCTCAGCCGCACGGTGTACCAATAGACGAGGATCGCCGGGAGCATGACCACGCCGCCGAACATCAGTCCCATCAGATAGACCGCCAGCAGGCGGCTGACGAGGATGCAGCGCACGGGGATCGGCAGCGCCAGCAGCAGGTCGTTGTCCCTGGCCTGATAGAGGCTCGAGAACGTGCTGAACACGCTGCCGAACACGCCCAGCAGCAGGCTCAGCATTGCGGCCATGAGGAAATACATCCACGTCATGCCGGCTGCGGCAAGCGGCAGGCAGATCTGCGAAAACAGCATCCCGAGGCTGCCGCCGATCACAACGACCATCAGCAGCGCATAGCCGATGACAAAGGCGACGCTCGCGGCCGCCGAGCGCGCCCTTTGGGTCTTCTGATTATAGAAGAAGCTGCGGAACATCTCCAGAAACTGCTTTTTTACCAGAAGCTTCAGCATGACTCGTCCTCCAGCTCGAGGAAGACCTCCTCCAGACTGTCGTCGCCCTTGACCTCCTCCATCGTGCCGGAGCGGATCAGGCGGCCTTCCTTGATGATGGCGACCTTGTCGCAGAGCTTTTCGGCGACCTCAAGCACATGCGTCGAGAAGAAGATCGCGCCGCCCCGGTCGCAGACCTCGCGCATCATGCCCTTGAGCAGATGCGAGGCCTTCGGGTCGAGGCCGACGAACGGCTCGTCCATGATGATGAGGCGCGGATCGTGCAGCCACGCGGCGATCAGCGCAAGCTTTTGCTTCATGCCGTGCGAATAGGCCGCGATCGGCTGCGCCAGCTCGTCCGTCAGCTCGAACAGCCCGGCGTATTTCTGAATGCGCTCCCTGCGCACGGCCGCGCTCACGCCGAAAATATCGGCGATGAATTGCAGATATTTGATGCCGGTCATATATTCGTAAAGATCGGGGTTATCCGGAATGTAGGCAATCTGCCGCTTGCAGGCCAGCGGATCGTCCCGCACCGAAACGCCGCCGATGCGGATCTCCCCGGCGTCAAAATCCAGAATCCCGGCCACGGAGCGCAGCGTCGTGGTCTTGCCCGCGCCGTTGTGGCCGATGAAGCCGTAGATCTCCCCCGGCGCGATATGCAGCGAGAGATCGTCGACGGCCTTTTTTTCGCCGTAGCACTTGGTCAGATGAGAAACATCCAGCATATCAGTCGCTCCTTCTTATATTTCATTATACTGCTAAACTCATAAAGCACCGCAAATGTGATCGGTTCAGTTTTCTTCTCCAAATCGAACGGTAATCACATCATCGATAAGTCTTACAGACCCTTTGCATGGCCACGTCGGCATTTCACGGAACTCTTCAGACGCTTCTATGTCAGCCGTTTCCTGAGCATTTGCAAAATTCAAATCACAATATAGTACGTTTTCCAAAAAGTTACGTGCATGCGTACCGTCCAGTAATAAGCTCTTTTCAATCATCTGTGTATACATGAACGCTGTATTTGTCGTCTCAGTATCATCAAGGGCAGCCTCCTTGTGTCGACTCCCTATAATCGCCACCTTGTATGATTGGTGCTGCGGATCACGATAGGCAACATCCTCGATCTCATTCAATAGTTCATGCGCCTCATAATAGGATCTCTCATATTCAAAGTTCAAATAATAGTATGCGATATTCGCCTGCACAGCCAAATTGAAAATCATCAGAATCGGGAGCGTTGACAGGATCGTTGAGGTTCTTGGCGAAAATGTTTTATCACACAATACTACAATTCCGATAAATACGATTGCTGCGCTGTGTTCCATTCGAAGTGCATACAAAACATCCGGCGATGTGTACAGCCAGATGAACACCGCGAACGGAATTGCAATGAGTGCGAGAACGATCATTGCAATTCTGGCCACAGAGTGAAACACCCTGCCGCGTACAACAGCCGTGATTAGCGTCGCAGTTCCGACCGCTAGAAACAGGCAATTTATTACTGCATACAGACTTATGCCGTGCTTGAATATGTTTTTTTCAACCAAAAGTATCGCAAGACTGGTAAGCATGGTTTTAACAGCTTTTACCAATACCCCAATATTCAAGGAGCCTACGCGGTCAATTCCCTGATAGCTCACGGCAGCTACATCTTGGCAAGCCAGGCAGACCTTCCAGATTGCATAATATGCCGCAAGCGCTATAACAAGCGACGCCACGGTGTATAGCATATATTTCAAGCAATCGGATACCGTCCACGCACTTCCCAATACTTTCCCAATGAAATAGCAAATCGCCAGAACCAAGAAGAACGAGACATAGGCTTGATATATGCCACACGAGCAGCATAATAGAGCTGCGCTGAGGAGAATCCTCGCCACCGGCTTTTGGATATATGTCAAAGCAACAGCCGCCAGCGCCGCTAAAAGCATGGAGAGAAAATAGCCATCAGCCGTAAATCCAAAGCACAGGATCTCCGTCGTCGAGGGAAAGGCGACAAGGATTCCCGCAGAAAGGAGAATAACGAAGCCATTTTTTATGTTAAATAGCTTAACAACTGCAACAGATGTAAGAGCGATAAATACTAGTGACAATAGGCCGGTAACCCACGGCAAGTCAAAATAGGAGCTGAATCCGCACGCAATCGACAAAAGCCATCTTCCGGAGCCGAGAATATTCTGGTCGGCATAGAAATTGTACATACTGTCATGATTGGGCAGATAGTTCAAAAGCTTGTAGGCATGGATTGCCAACCCGAGTATGAACGCAAACGCAAAGGCGTATATGTATTCTTTTTTGCTTTTCTCTTTTATAAATTTAGAAATACTCTCTCCCATTTGTATCTCCTATTTTCCAATCACCCTAAAATATCAGGCAAGCGTTCATTATCATGTAAAGTACTTTCTCGACAAATTGGGGACTCTCGGCAGCTGACATACTTATATAGTATCTCCGTGAAAGCGAACTTGCCGGTGCGGTTTTTCACTGCTCCAGCGTTTCGAAGGTCGCGCGGACGGCGCGGAGGAACTCCTCGCTGTTGACAACGGTCGGCGTCTGACCCTGCCACAGCAGCGCCAGATCCTTGGTCATCGTGCCGCCCTCGATCGTCGCGATGCAGGCGGCCTCCATGCGCGAGGCAAAGCGGCACAGGGCGGAGCTGCCGTCCAGCTCACCGCGCTTGCGCAGCGCGCCCGTCCACGCGAAGATCGTGGCCATCGGGTTCGTCGAGGGCTTTTCGCCCTCAAGATAGCGGTAATAATGGCGCGTGACCGTGCCGTGCGCCGCCTCGTACTCAAATTTTCCGTCCGGCGAGACGAGCACGGAGGTCATCATGGCCAGCGAGCCGAAGGCCGTGGAGATCATGTCGCTCATGACGTCGCCGTCGTAGTTCTTGCAGGCCCAGATGAAGCCGCCCTCGCTGCGGATCACGCGGGCGACGGCGTCGTCGATCAGCGTATAGAAATACGTGATGCCGGCCTCCTCGAAGCGCGCGCGGTATTCGTTTTCGTAAATTTCGGCAAAAATCTGCTTGAAGGTGCCGTCGTAGACCTTTGCGATCGTGTCCTTGGCGGAGAACCAGAGGTCCTGCTTCGTGTCGAGCGCGAAATTGAAGCAGGCGCGCGCGAAGGAGGAAATGGAGCTATCCTTGTTATATTGCCCGGTCAGCACGCCGGGGCACTCGAAGTCATAGATCGTTTTGCGCGTCTCGTTGCCGTCGCGGTCGGTGAAGACCAGCTCGGCCTTGCCCTCGCCGGTGCGCAGCTCGGTGGCCTTATAGACGTCGCCATAGGCGTGACGGGCGATCGTGATCGGCTTTTTCCACGTTTTGACGACCGGCGAAATGCCGTCAACGAGGATCGGCGCGCGGAAGACCGTGCCGTCGAGGATGGCGCGGATCGTGCCGTTCGGGCTTTTCCACATCTCGTGGAGGTTGTATTCGCTCATGCGCTGGGCGTTGGGCGTGATGGTGGCGCACTTGACGCCCACGCCGTATTTTTTGATCGCCTCGGCGGCCTCGTGCGTGACCTGATCGTTCGTGCGGTCGCGCTCGGGCAGACCGAGGTCGTAATATTCGGTTTTCAGGTCCACATAGGGCAGCAGCAGCTCGTCCTTGATCTGCTTCCAGAGGACGCGGGTCATCTCGTCGCCGTCCATTTCGACCAGCGGCACGGACATGGGGATTTTTGTCATAAACCGTCTCTCCTTATGGTTTACAAGCTCACAGCGGTTGATCGGCGTGCCGAGCTCATAGAATTTTTCCTCGTAACCAGTCATGATACCGACCGGCCCGTCGGCGTGCAGGTCGCGCGTCAGGTTCTTGATCTCGAGGCCGCAGGCCTCAAATTCCTCGAGCGACCACTCGAACAGCGGCGCGTTGTCCGTTTTGAAATGGATCTCGCCGTTTTTCGCCAAAATGTTCTCGTATTTCTGCAAAAAGCTGCGGTGCGTCAGGCGTCGCTTGGCATTTTTCTTGCGCGGCCACGGGTCGCAGAAGTTCAAAAACAGCCGGTCGACCTCGCTGTCGGCAAAATATTCCTCCAGCTCCGCCGCGTCGAGCGACAGGAAGACCAGATTCTTCAGCCCCATTTGCAGCGTTTTCTCCATGCCGAGCAGCATGGCCTCCTGCACGCGCTCGACGGCGACGAGCAGCACATCGGGGTTCTGCCGCGCAGTCTCGACGGTGAACTTGCCCTTTCCGCAGCCGACCTCCAGCCAGAGCGCCTTGGCCGACGGCATCAGGCTGCGCCAATTGCCGCGCAACGCCTTGCCGTCGCGCACGTGGATCGCCGAGCAGGCCTCCAGACGCGGCTCCAGATTGTTTCTCTTTCTCATTCTCATGGCAGGTTTCTCCAAATATGTAATAATGAATGATGCATCAGAACATCGAGAAGATGCCGATCAGGCCGTCGCGGAAATACACCGCGCTCGAGAAGAACCAGTCGCGCAGCAGCGTCACGGCGAAGAACGTGACCGCCAGGCCGAGGATCAGCACGGTCATATTCACAATGTTCATCCGGATGGAGAACACCTGAAACACCTCAAGATAGAACGACACGAGCCACGCCAGCAGGATCAGCACGGACATGACCGTGAAGATGCTGTAGCTGATGAGTGACAGCAGCGACGAGGCCGCCAGCAGCACCAGCGCCAAAATCGAGTTGACGCCGACGGCTGCAAAGACCGCACGAATATCCACGCGCATCCGCGCCAGCGCCGTCAGGCAATAAAGCAGCGCAAAATTCAGCACATAGGCGAGGATCGGCGTGACGACGCCGGCCGTGATCCATTCCATCATGATCTTGCTGAAATAGCTGCAATAGCGCACGCCGAACAGGAACGTCGAGACGAAGCTCATCGCGACGGTCAGCAGCATCAGCAGCACGCCGGTCAGCCATTGACGGTTTTCGGCCATGCGGCGGCTCGTCCCGGCCGGATCGGTCAGGTAATATCGCATAACCCTCGGCAGCCCGCAGAAGGCCTCGCCCAGCGTCGGCGCAGCATATTCCCGCTGCACGCGGCGGCGCGGGCGGCGCTCCGGACGCGGACGCGCCTCCCGTTCCTTTTCCGAACGCGCCTCTTCCGAACGCCCCTCCGCGCTCTGCGCGCGCTCCGGACGCGGTCGCCGCTCCGGCGTCTGCGTCTCCTCGGGCGCGGAAGCAGGCGCTTCCTGCGTCTGAGGCGTCTGTTCCTCTGTGAATGTATCTGCCATAACGGCTCCTCCTAGTTTCAACCGGGAGCGCTCTCCCGAAAAATCGCGTTTTTTCAACATGGCGCAACGCGCCGTTTACATTATAAAGGGGAAACAAAACACTGTCAATGAATTTTTGCGATTTATGCAATTTTACCTGTTGAAGGTTTTGGAAAATGTGATATAATCGATATAATCAGACGTGGATACCCACGAGGAAGGAGCCGCAAATGCGCAAACTGATCTGTCTGCTTCTGTGCCTGAGCCTGTTCGCTGCCCCGGCTTTCGCAGAAACGACCGCAAAGCCCGCCTCTCTCGAGGAGCGTTTTTCCAATTTTTTGGTACAGAACCGGCTCGACGGCACCGGTCTGAGCGTCAGCTATTATAACACCGTCACCGGTGAACGGCTCGATCACCACGCCGACCGGTTCTATTCCGTCGGGCGCGTCTGGACGCTCCCGCTGCATATGTATTATTCCGAGCAGGAGCACGCGGGCGCGTTCGACCCGCCTGCCAACGATCCCGAGCAGGTCTTCACGATCGACGGCCTCACGCTCGAAAAATGCCGCTACCAGAGCATTCTGCTCAACGACGACGCCGTCTCGGAGAAAATGCGCGACCGCCTCGGCTCGATCGGTCAGTATCAGCAGCTCCTCAACGACGAATTCGGTCATCTGGACGCCGACGCCCTGCCCGACGAGTTCTTCTCCGACACGGTCTACAGCACGGAATTCCTGCTCAACTGCCTGATCGACTATCAGCGCCAGACGGAGCTTTTCGGCAATCTGATGGCCAACTTCCATCAGGTGCAGACGGACGAGGGCTTCGGCGACACGCGATACCCCTACTACATGACGCACGTCCGCGGCGTGGCCGACGGGCGCTATTGCGACGTCGGCACCATCAGCGCCCCGCAGCCCTATCTGTTGGCCTGCATCACGACCGAGACGCTCGGCGGCGATCAGGCGCTCAGCAAGATCAACGATTTCTTCTCCACCGAGATTGCCGAGGCCTCCGGGCAGGCGCTCGAGGAAACAACTCCGACGGCCGCGCGCGAACGCCGGGAAAGCGACTATCGCGCCTCTGCCGTGCAGCCCGCCCAGCAGCTCAAGACAGCGGCGCTCCTGCGCTGGGTCGCAGCCGCCTTCGGCGCGGCGCTCGTTCTCGGCGCGATCCTCACGGCGATCTGTCTGCTGATCCGCCGCAGAAAGCACCGGCATCTGCGCGAGGCGGAAGAATACGACGAATAACGGCGCACGCACCGGATCGCATGATCCCCGCCGTCTGCAATTGACGCCGAAGGGTCTCCGCTGCGTCGGCTATGAAACCGCGCGATATTTTCACCAGACTTCCGTATCAGCTCGAAAACGGCAGGCCTTTTCGCAAGGCCTGCCGTTTTCGCCGCCGAAGGTCAGGCGTTTCTTCCTTCGTATGCAAAACCTCCCGGTCTTGTCATTGCGAGGAGGGCGCGTGCGCCCGACGCGGCAATCTTTAACGATGCGCTTTGTCGTTCCGTAACGAAACATGGCAGGGCGGAACGATGCAGCATATCTCACGTTTTTTGTGATAGGGATTTCTTCTTGTTTCGTGCTCCCGTGCTTCGCCACGGGATGCTATGCCTTTGGCTTTAAGATTGCCACGGCCGCAGTGCGGCCTCGCACTGACACGAAATTGAACCGTTTTTTACTTGCTATGCAAGGATTTTGACGCGCTGAAACGAGGATGCCGCGGGTGCGGCATCCTCGTTTTGTGAAAAAGCGATTATTTGGTCAGAAGACGCATGAGCATGGTGGCCAGCTCGGCGCGAGTCGCGCTGTCCTGAGCCTTGAGGCGGTCGCCGTCGCCGGAGATGATCTTCTCGCTGACGGCCCACTGCATCGCAGCGCGCGCGTAGCTCGTGATCCGATCGGCGTCGGAGAAGGCGCTCAGATCCTGCTCAACCTTCGGCTCGCCCGCGCGGCGGTAAAGCAGCGTGGCGATCTGCTCACGGGTGACGGGCGCGTCCGGCTCAAAGGTCGTCTCGCTCGTGCCGTTGGTGATCTTCTTCTCGAACGCCCAAATCACGGCGTCGGTGTAATACTTGCCGGCCTTGACGTCCGTGAACGGGTTCGTCATGCCCTCAACGCTCGGAGAACCGGCGTTGCGGTAGAGGATGGTCACGAGCATGGCACGGGTCACGGTGTCGTGCGGAGCGAAGGTGTCCGGCGCCTCGCCGTTCATCATGCCGTTCTCGATCATGTAGTTGATGCCGTCGTGGTACCAGCCGTTCGGATCCAGATCGGTGAAGTCGGAATAGGTCGGCTTCTGCTCGCTCGGGACGTTGTAGGTCAGCGCCCACTTCCAGGTGAAGAAGTCGGCCGGGTCGACGCCCTTCTTCTCGTTGTCGGCCTGATCGCGGAAGAACTCCATGATGAGGTCCTGCACAACGCCGCCGCCCATGTCGTCGGTCTGCGACCAGATGGCGTCCGCCGTGCTGTACTTGCCGAAGCCGCAGCCCGCGTTGCCGAGGTGGTAGTTGTTCACGCCGACGATGTAGGTCTTGTTGAGGTCAAAGTCTCTGCCGTTGGCAAAGCCGTGGATGATGGCGCGGGAGCCCTCGGGCTGATACATATCGTATTCGAAGTTCAGGCCGCCGAAGACCGGGTTGGTGAAGCTCTCGCCCTTGGTCTTGAAGGTGACTCCCTCCTCGGTGACGACCGCTTCCAGACGGGTGGAGGCGTTCTGCTCGAGGATGTCCTTGATCTGCTGGCCGGTGAGTGCGAGCAGATAGAGGTTGTTGTCGTAGCGGTACATGCGGTAGATGTCCTTCATCGTGATCGGGCCGTTTTCAACGTGATACTTGCCGTTGACGACCACGGAGGTGGAGGACATATCGACGTCGATGTGGTCGAGGCCGGTCTTTTCGTAGAGCGCCTGCTTCTTCTCATCGGTGTTGTACTTCTCAGCCAGATGCTTCGTTCCCTCGAACATCTGCGCAGTCTGGATCAGATCCATCGTGTTGCTCTGCTTGAGGTAGTAGTTCGTCTCGCTGTCCCACGTGCCGACGGCCTGACCGGCGACGGCGCTGACGTATTCGCTGGCAAGATCGGCATAGGGCTTGATCTTCTCCATCAGGTCGGTGTCGGAGGCATAGCTTCTCAGGTTGATGTTCTCGGTGGACTTGACGGTGATGCTGTCCTTCGTGACGGCGAAAACGGTCTTGGTCAGCTCTCTGCCGCCGCCGTTGACGACCAGCACATCCTTGCCGTTCTTATCCTTATAGTAGTTGCCGGAATAGCCGGAGTAGTGGTCATGACCGGCGACCATCAGATCGATATCGGAGTTCTTCGCGATGACGCGCCGAACCTGATTCTCGGTGTTGACGCTGAAGGTCAGCTCGCCGTCAGCCTCGCCCAGACCGGAGTGGAACACGACCGCGATGAAGTCGCAGCCCTCTGCCTTCATCTTGGGGATGTAGCGGGCGGCCTCCTTGGCCATGTCTCTCTCGGGGTTATCGCTGTGGGAGAAACGGATACCGGGATAGTTCTCGGGGATGTCCCAACGGGTGCAGTCCGGCGTGACCATGCCCAGCAGACCAATCTTGATGGTGCGGCCGCCGACGGTCAGCTCCTTGGTGATGTACGGAGTCATGGCGTTCTCGTCCTTGGCGTGGACGCCGTCGGTGCCGTCGTAGTACAGGTTGGCGCAGACGGATGCAACGCCGCGCTCGGTCATGTAGGAGCGGACCTTGGTCATCAGATTCCAGCCATAGTTGAACTCGTGGTTGCCGACGTTGGCCATATCATAGCCAATCTCGGACAGGCACAGCGCCATGGCTGCCGGCCAATCGCTCTCGCCCTTGGCAAGCAGGTTGAGCTGGTAGGTGGAGACGGGCGTGCCCTGATAGAGGTCGCCGTTGTCGACAAGAACAACGTTGTTCTTGTAGGTCTCGCGTTCGCTCTTCATCACGGTTGCGACGCGGAGCAGGTTGTTGTTCTCGTTGGTGTCGTTGAGCACGTTCTTGTCCCAGCATTTGCCGTGGATGTCTGTTGTGGAGTAGACTGCGAACTCGGCGCTGTCGGTCGGCTCTGCGAAAACAGAGGGGACAAGCGCCAGCAGCATTGCCACTACGCACAGCAGGGAAAGCACTCTCTTGGTCGTTTGCTTCATGGAATAACCTCCCAGTACGATTTTGAGACGCAATAAAACGACGCTTGAATCGCGTCGCCGCTCTCTGCTTATACTCTACCATATTTCCCGTACCGGCGCAAGGCCGCCCGGTCAAAAAGGCAAAAATCAGCGTTCTCACAATTATTTACAGAATTACCCGTTTTGTTTCCTTGGATATTCCGTATTTTTTTGTCGGATCTTACAAATTTCAAAATCGTGCAAGACAAAACCGAAAAAGTGTGATATACTGGTTTTGTATATACCTCAAAGAGTATTTGAGACATTTGTCCGCCGCGGGTGGATTTTTCTGCCCTCTCATTTCGAAGCAAGGTGATAGTATGACAACCGACCAAATGTCCCCCCTGATCGCCGCCGATCCGGCCGGCGTTCTTGAAAGCGACCGCAGGCACTATTTCCGCCAGGTCGAGCAGACGGCGGAGATCATTGCCGCAAACGCGCTCCGCCGCCCGATCGTCCTGCTGGCCGGTCCGTCCGGTTCGGGCAAGACGACGACGGCGCTGCTGATCGAGCGCGAGCTGGAGCGGCGCGGTCTGCAAACCCACACGCTGCAAATGGACGACTATTTTTCCCCGCTCAGCGAGGAGGAAAAGCAGCTTTTGCGCGAAAATAAGCTCGATCTGGAGAAGCCGACGCGCGTCGACATTCCATTCTTCCAGCAGCAGCTCGACGAGATCCTCGCGGGCAGCGAGATCCGCCTCCCGCACTATAATTTCAAGGACAGCCGCCGCGAGTTCGACGGCCGCACGCTGCGCCGCAGACCCGGCGAGCTGGTCATCATGGAGGGCATCCACGCGCTGAACCCCATGGTCACCGGCCACGCCGCCGACACGACGCGCGTCTACGTCAGCGTGCGCACGCGCGTCACCGCCTCCGACGGCAAGGTGCTGCACCCCTCGAAGATCCGGCTGGCGCGCCGCCTGCTGCGCGACCGCACCGGGCGCGGCCGTCCGCTGAGCGCGACGATCGGGATGCGCCCGCGCGTGGACGCCGGAGAGCAGATGTACATCATGCCCTTCAAGCAGCACGCGCATTGCAGCGTCGATTCGTTCTATTCCATCGAGCTGAGCATCTACCGTCCCTATCTGCTCGACGATCTGCGGGCGCTGCTGCCCGAATATCCCGACCTCGCCGATCTGGTGCAGGTCATGCAGGAGCTTCCGCCGATTCCGTCGGGGCTGCTGCCCAGGGATTCGCTGCTGCGCGAGTTCGTCGGCGGCAGCGAGTTGCCGTATTGATAAACGTTCTTTCTGCGAGGTCTGTCCGCGCGGAATTCCCGCCTGAAGCATCGCGCCGGGCAGTCGCCCTGCATGGATCGCCATGCGCTGCGGCCGCCCGGCGCGTTCCCTCGTGCGTCCGGGGCATTCCCCTGCCGAAGCCGCCTCCTGCGGCCGGAAAAGCCGCGTCCTGTGCGCCGTTCCCGTGTGTTTTTCGAAAAAAACGCAAAATTTCCGGTGTTTTTGAATTTAGCGCTTGACAACCGGCGTTTTTCTGCTTATAATATAAAAGCTTTCGGGGTGTGGCGAAGTTTGGTATCGCGCTTGGTTCGGGACCAAGAGGCCT
>ERZ772812.1119-NODE-1119-length-20511-cov-10.838483_pt1 | contig 20511 bp, 20 predicted proteins | sample MGYA00511343_ERZ772812 | MGnify/ENA primary metagenome ERZ772812 (study PRJEB29015, sample SAMEA2737706) | human gut metagenome | biome: human gut; feature: human-associated habitat; material: faeces | place: China | collected 2012 ...
CAAAAGCAGTTCAGCCTTGCCCAAGACGGGGTTGTCGGCCGGGATACCTGGTACAAGATCAGCTATATTTACGTAGCGGTCAAAAAGCTTGCGGAGCTTTCCAGCGAAGGCGAGGCCGCCACCGGCAACCTTGTAGCCGGCCAATGGCCCGGCACCCTGCTGCGTGTGGGCAGCCGCGGCGACGATGTGGAACAGATCCAGTTCTGGCTCAACGCCGTGGCCGAATTTGTGGACACCATTCCCACCGTCACAGTGGACGGCATCTTCGGCCAGGCCACGGACCGGGCCGTGCGCGCCTTCCAGCAGCATTTCGGCCTGACGGTGGACGGCATCGTGGGACAGGCGACCTGGAACAGCATCTACAACGAATACAGCTCTATCCAGACAGATATCGCCCCGCCCAACGTCGATACTCCGGGCCAGTTCCCCGGCACCACGCTCGCTGTAGGCAGCCGCGGCAACGACGTCAAGCAAATGCAGTTTTATCTGCGCATCATCTCCAACTCCAACAGCGCCATCCCGGCCATCACGGCGGACGGCATCTTCGGCTCCGCCACCGAGCGTGCTGTGCGCGCTTTCCAGCAATTCTACGGGCTTACCGTGGACGGTCTGGTGGGCAAGCTGACCTGGAACAAGATCTACGAGGTGTACACAGGCATCATCAACGGCCTGCTGGCGCCCACCGAACGCCCGGGCACTTACCCCGGCGCGCCTCTGCGCATCGGCTCTACGGGACGGGCGGTCAAGGAAGTGCAGTATTACCTGTACCTGATGAGCGCCTACTACACGGAAATTCCCGTCATCGCCTTTGACGGCATTTACGGCACCGCAACGGCGGAAGCCGTGCGGGCCTATCAGCGCCTGTTCGGCCTGGCGGTGGACGGCGTCGTCGGCCCCGCCACCTGGAACAGCATTTACAACCAGTTCTCCACGCTGCGCAACGTGGACGGCCCGGTGAACCGCTTCCGTGTGTTTGCATACCCGGGCTATGACCTTCAGGAGGGCATGAGCGGCAGTATGGTGCAGTTCGTTCAGTTCATGCTGGCTTACATCGGCTCGTTCTACGACACCATCTCCCCCATCACCGTGCTTGACGGCGAATTTGGCCCCGAAACCAAGGACGCCGTGGAGAGCTTCCAGCGGGAGTTCGCCTTCGCCATCACGGGCATTGTGGATGAACCCACCTGGGCGGCGCTCGTCATCACTTACCTGAGCCTTGCCTCCGACGAAGGCGAAAACGATCTGCCGGAGGGTGAATACCCTGGCTTCGTGCTGGCAATCGGCAGCGCCGGGCCAAGCGTCCGCCGCCTGCAGCGCTACATGAACGGCATCGCCTCCCGCTTCTGCGTGGCCTGGTTCGTGCCCGAAAGCGGTATTTTCGACGAGATTACGCTCAATGCCGTGAAGGAATTCCAGGAGGGCTTCGGCCTGCCTGTGACGGGCCTTGTGGACCGCGCCACCTGGGACGCCATTTACAATTACTACATCATGGAGGAGGAATAGGGCCATGGCCAAGGTCATCGTATACGACGAGTACACCAATCGTCTGTTCACCTATAACCTGTCTGAAAACGACCCGATGCCCTACGCCTACGGCAACACGATGCGCGTGCGCGAGTTCCGCGGCTCATCCAACAGCCCTACGCTTTGGACGACGACGCGCGCCATGGAGGCATGGAACCTTACGCGGCGGCGTTACGGTAAGGGCATTTACATCGGCTATGCGTTCAAGCGCATCTGGGAAGGCGGCCACGGAACGGCCAGCCAGCACTACGCGGGCGTATCCTTCGACGTGGGCCAGAGCCTGACCCAGACCGCCCGCACGGCCATCTACAACGCAGCCCGGGGCACCGGTGCATGGGGCTATGTGGAGCCGCTGAGCCAGACCCCCACATGGGTGCACTTTGACCGCCGCTACGGCACCCCGGCGTGCAGCGGCACCACCGCCGGTTACCCCACCCTGCGCCGGGGCAGCCGGGGCTGCTATGTCATGATTTTGCAGGATGCGCTTTCCACCCTTGGCTACCAGACCGGCAGCCGTATCGACGGCATCTTTGGTGCCCGCACCGAGCAGGCTCTGCGCGGCTACCAGAAGCGCACCAGCCTGCGGGTGGACGGCGTGTGCGGCTGCGACAGCTGGAAAAAGATCTCCACCGCCGTCATCGGCATCGGGCGCACCAAAACCACCATTGACTAACGTTTGTCCTATATAGCTTATACAGAAAGAGCGACCGCACAAAACAATGTGCGGTCGCTCTTTTTCACTCACTTTACGGCCTGCTTCAGCTGTTCCAGATCTGCGGCATCCGGGTGGGAGAGCGCCTTATCGAAGTTTTCGATCAGGGCATCCAGATTGGGGATGTGCAAAGGCTTTGCCTTCATGGCCTCGTACCGCTGCCGGACGGACACCGGCATTTTGCCCTGACACATAAAGCTGCCAATGACGGTGTTGCTGCCGTCCAGCGCCTTCCGGGTGGCGGCAAGAATCTTTTCGAAGTAGGGCGCACTGCCGCCAAAGCCTGCGGTGCCAAACAGGAACACCCGCTTGCCGTGCAGCTGCTGCAAGAAATCCAGCGTGTCGGCGTCCGCCTTGCCCTTGTCTGTCCAGAAACCCACATACAGGGTGTCTGCTGCCAGCGCGGCAGCGTCCGGTGCGCCGAAATAGCAGCAGTCTGCCTGCGGCAGCTGCTCCTGCAGGGTCTGTGCCAGCAGTGCGGTGTTGCCGGTTTTGCTGCTGAATACGATGGCGTAACTCATTTTTACCTCCCTCAGAGCAGCGGCAAAGCTGCCGGATGCTCTTGTGCATACGTTATTTTTACGGCAGTTCCTTTGCCGGGAGAGCCTGAAATCATGGAACAGTATAGTACAGTGCCCTGCCAAAATCAAGGGTTGACGATATTCTCGCCTTTCCCGGCCAGAAAGCTGCGCAGGTTGCCGGTGGTGATATCCATCAGCCGCTGCAATGCTTCCTTGGTGGTCCATGCGATATGCGGGGTGAGCACCGCGCCCGGCAGACTGCGCAACCGGCTTTGGGGCGGCAGCGGCTCGGTGGCAAAAGCATCTGCACCGTAAAAGGCAAGCTTGCCGCTTTCCAGCGCATCGGCTACGGCCTCCTCGTCCACCAGTGCGCCCCGGGCAGTGTTCAGCAAAATAGCGCCGGGCTTCATTTTTGCAAGGGCTTCCCGGCTGACCAGCCCGCGGGTTTCCGGGGTGGCCGGGCAGTGCAGGCTGAGCACATCGCTGCGGGCAAGCAGGGTGTCAAAGTCCACGAACTCCACCCCATCGGCGGCGTACTCCGGGCGCACCGTGCGGGTGCACACCAGAACCTCCATGCCAAAGGCCCTTGCAATGCGGGCGGTCTGGCGGCCGATGCTGCCGTAGCCGTAGATGCCAAAGGTCTTGCCCAGCAGCTCCACCTGCGGCAGCAGACCGTACTCTGCCGGGATGCCCAGCTGCCAGTATCCGGCCTTTACTGCCCGGTCGTACCGCTGGGCGCACTGGCAGATGGCCAGCAGCAGGCTAAAAGTCATCTGGGCCACGCTATAAGTAGAGTACCCTGGCACGTTGGCCACTGCCACCCCATGGCGGCGGCAGGCTTCAAGGTCGATATTATCCGTACCGGTGGCGATGATGCCCACCCACTTGAGGTTCGGGCACTGCGCCAATATTGCCTCGTCAATGCGGCACTTGTTGATGAGCACCAGTTCTGCATCCCCGATGCGGGGCGCGATGTCGGCGTAGTCGGTGCGCACATAGCTGGTGGTGTCCGGCACCAGTGCCTTTACCCCGGACCAGTCCAAGTCCCCTTCTTCCATCACATAGCTTTCCAGAATCACTGCCTTCATAATTTCCCATTCCCTCTCTGGTTTACGTTATTCCGTTTCTTTCAGCGGATAGAGCGCCAGTGCAAGACTGCCGCCGTAGGGGCGGCTGTCCAGTGCAGCATAGCCCTTTGCCAGCAGCAGCGCCAGCTGTACCCTGTCCTCCAGCGGCACCCACACCGGCGCGGTGCGGGCGGGCACGCAGCCGGTGCGCAGCAAAAAGCAGGGCGCAAGACTTTCCAACGGGCGCAGCGCCCGCAGTCCGAAGCCCTGCCGAAAATACAGCGGCAACAGCGCTGCCGCCGTTTCGGTGCACTCTACCACCGCCCATGCCGTGCCCTTGCGGCGCAGCCGGTCTGCCCGGGCTGCGGCAATTTCCACCAGCCGGGCGGGCAGCTCCTCGCCGGTATTTACCGGCGGGGTGAGCAGGCAGCCGCCCTCCAGCTGCCGACGTCCCAGCCAGTTGCGCAGTGCCGCTGCGGCGGCGGTATCGGCGGTAAGGGGTAGCACCAGCAGCGCTGCCCCGGCTGTGCCCCACGCCTCGCCTGCGGTCAGCATCCGCAGCACCTCGGAGCGGGGACGGTAAAACCCCGCCCCGCCGCAGCGCACCAATGTAAAAAATTCCTCGGCGGAAAGCCGCCGTACCTGCCGCTGACGCGGCGGGTCGCATACCTGGATCATTTGCAGTTCCTCCGTTCTGTCGTTCTTTCCATCAGCATACGGAAAACTGCGTGCGAACCGGCGCGAAACAGCGCGCCTTACAGTGCAAAAATCAGTCCAGCGAGATGTCCTCGCTCAGCACCTGCCCGATGGGCTTTGCGATGCACAGGTCGGCAGAGGCATCCGCTCCGGTGGGCTGCATGTTGATGACCACCAAATTATCGCCCCGGAAATACCGGATGAGCCCGGCGGCGGGGTACACCACCAGACTGGTGCCGCCGATGATAAGGGTATCGGCATGGCGGATGGCATCCACCGCGCCGGACAGCACCTCCTCGTCCAAGCCCTCTTCGTAAAGCACCACGTCCGGCTTTACGATGCCGCCGCACTCGGTGCAGCGGGGCACACCGGTGCTGTTTGCGATGAAATCCACATCGTAGAACTTTCCGCAGCGGGTGCAGTAGTTGCGCAGGGTGCTGCCGTGCAGCTCGTACACGGTTTTGCTGCCCGCCGCCTGATGCAGGCCGTCAATGTTCTGGGTGACCACTGCCCGCAGCTTGCCCTGCTGCTCCAGCTTTGCCAGCCGCAGATGGGCGGCGTTGGGCTTTGCACCCTTTACGATCAGCTTGTCGCGGTAAAAACGGTAAAATTCCTCCGGTTTTTTCTCCCAGAAGGTATGGCTGAGGATGGTTTCGGGCGGGTAGTCGTATTTCTGGTGGTACAGCCCGTCCACGCTGCGGAAATCCGGGATGCCGCTCTCCGTAGAAACGCCCGCGCCGCCAAAAAAGACGATGCTGCTGCTTTTTGCAATGATGTCTTCCAGTGCCTTGACCATAGTTGAAACGCCCCTTTCCTCATGGAAGCTTTTGTGTTAAGATAATACCAGTATAGCACATTCTTACAGGAAAGGAAGAGGCCGGTTTTGAACGTCTGGTACATCAACAGCATCCTTGGTGCCATCTGTCTGGAGGAGGAGAACGACGCGCTGTGCGGGGTACATTTTTGCCCGGACGGTGCGCCGGAGCTGGAGCCGCTGCCACGCAGGGTGGTGGAAACGCCCCTGCTGCAGGAGGCAGAGGAGCAGCTGAACGAATATTTTGCCGGGGTGCGCCGGGAGTTCGACCTGCCGCTGGCAGCAAAGGGCACGCCCTTTCAGCAGGCGGTATGGGCGCAGCTGCACAAGATTCCCTACGGGGAGGTGCGCACCTACGGCCAGCTGGCGGCGGCGCTGGGCAAACCCAAGGCAAGCCGCGCCGTGGGCAGCGCCTGCCACCGCAACCCGCTGTGCATCGTGGTGCCTTGCCACCGGGTCATCGGCGCAGACGGCAGCCTGACCGGCTACGCCGAGGGACTGGAGATCAAGGAATATCTGCTGGAACTGGAACGATTTTAAGAGAATGATAAAGGCTGCTGCGCATCGTTTGCGCAGCAGCCTTTGGTGTTTTATGCAGTTTTAAAAGCCCGTAGGCGGGACGTAATAGCTTGGGATAGACCCGCTTTTGGGCGTAGCTGCGGCCTGCTGGCGCAGCGCCGAGCGGGTAACCTCTGCCCAGGAATACTGGGTCATATACTCGCCCCGGTAGGAGTTGAAGGCCGAGCGGTCTCCCCGCAGGAAGTTATAATAATCGCAGTCCACCTTGCTGGTATCCAGCGCCAAGGTGCTACGGCCGCGTACCAGCAGCCCGTTGACCCCTGCATCCTCCAGCGTATGGCTGAGGTCAAAGATCAAATTGCGCAGGTGGCTGTGCAGCGAGGCGGTGTCAGGCTTATCCTCCCACAGGACAGCCAGCATCTCGCCGTTGGTACAGGTGGCACCGTTGCGGTCCACAAGGTAGGCCAGCAGCTCCTTGCTCTTGCTGCGCTTGAAGGAGAGCGGACGTCCGCCCACAAAGATCTCGAAGTTGCCGAAGCACTGGATCTTGATGCCCACAGGTGCCGTTTCCGGCGGGTAACGCAGGTTTTCCAGCACATTGCGCACGTCCGCCTCGTTGGCGGGCTTGAGCAGAAAACCGCTGACGAAGATCTGCAATGCTTCCAGCGCATACTCCGGATGCTCGGTGACTACGATGATATTGCAGCGGGGCTGCAATTTCTGGATCATGCGGGCAAGGGCAAGGCCATTCATGCCCGGCATTTCCAGGTTCAAAAAGGCAGCATCCATTGGGCCCTGCCGCATCCACGTCAGGGCATCGTCAGTTGTCATGGCACTGATATAGTCACAGTCCGGTGCCACCCGGCACAGGATGCGGATCAGCGAATTGATCGCAAGCTGACCGTCATCCACAACCAGTATTTTCATAGCTTCACCCCCTATCTGCTTACGCAAAACAATTCCCCGCTGTTAGTTTAGCACGCCGCAAACTTTTAGGCAAGTTTTTTTCCGGAAAAAGCCAAAAAAGAAACGTTTTCGCCCAGATATATGTCCATCTTCTCCTGTCTCTTCAAGACATTTCCGCAGCTTCGGTCGCCTTTTTCGACGAAATACCGGAGCATTGCGCGCTCAATTGATATATCAAATCAGCGCTCATTTGTCCCCGCTTCCCGCCGGAAGGCACGGCTTTTTCCCGACAAACACAAGGCCGCTGCACCGGTCTTGTGCAGCGGCCTTGTGAATAATTTGCGTTTGGCGTGCTCTGCGGCGCGCTCCAAACGTTTTTTCACGGGTTCTTCAATGGAGATCCAGCTCCGGCGGGACATCCAGCTGGTCGGAGACATATTTCCCATTCTTTTTGCGCTGACGCACACACTCGGTAAGCAGATATTCGATCTGCCCGTTCACCGAGCGGAAGTCATCCTCTGCCCAAGCGGCAAGGGCATCGTAGAGTTTAGCGTTCAGGCGCAGGGGCACCTGTTTTTTCGGCTCTGCCATATCAGTACAGGCTACCGCTGTTCACGATGGGCTGGGCATCCCGGTTGCCGCACAGCACCACCAGCAGATTGGATACCATTGCCGCCTTACGTTCATCGTCCAGTTCCACTACCTTGTTCTCGTTCAGACGATCCAGCGCCATTTCCACCATGCCCACAGCGCCGTCCACGATCATCTTGCGGGCGTCAATGATGGCACTGGCCTGCTGGCGCTGCAGCATGACCGCTGCAATTTCCGGTGCATAGGCCAGATAGGTGATGCGGGCCTCCACCACTTCGATACCTGCCTCGGCCACGTTCTTCTGGATCTCGTCCCGGATGCGGGCAGCCACCACCTCAGAGGAGCCGCGCAGACTGCCCTCGTCGGCCACGCCGTCGCCGGTGGTATCCACGTTGGGAGAAACATCATAGGGGTACACCCGCACCACGTTGCGCAGGGCGCTGTCGCACTGCAGGGAGAGGTATTCCTTATAGTTATCCACGTTGAACACAGCCTTGGCGGTATCGGTCACGCGCCAGATGACCGCAATGCCGATCTCCACCGGATTACCCAGACAATCGTTGATCTTCTGGCGGGAGTTGTTCAGGGTCATCATCTTGAGCGAGATCTTTTTGCTCATGGACTCGACGCTCATCTGAGCATTCTGGCCGTTATTGCCAAACAGCGCAGCCACGCTGTTTTCCTTGCTGTTCACGTCTCCGCTCTGGCTCAGGCGGGTGCCGGCAGCGGGGTTGACGGCGGTACAGAAGGGGTTTACCCAGTAAAAGCCCTGTCCCTTCAAGGTGCCGATGTAATCACCAAACAGGGTGAGCACCAACGCCTCCTGCGGCTTTAATACTTTAAGACCGCAGAACAGGAAAATGCCTGCGATGAAGTACGCAATGGACAAAATCAGCAGCGGCACGCCCAGAAGCATCCGGTCTGCATTCAGCAGGGTGATGCTGTAAATGAACAGGGCGATGGCCACCACATAGCCCAGCAGGGTGAGCAGCAGCGCGGCCATGCCGTTTTTGCGGGTATTCAAAATTTTCTCTTCCATAACAAGTCCCTCCTTATCAGGGTCGGAAGCGTTTCTTTCTGATATCAAAATCATATCACTTTGCAGAAGAGCTGTCAAGTATTTTCAACAAAAAACCCCGCCTGCCCGGGTAAAGCGGGCAAAGCGGGGTCAAGCATTATGGGTGCCAGGCAGACAGAGTTTCAGGCGTCTGCCTGCTCTTCTCCCCCGATCAGCACCACGGCAACATCATTGACGTTGGTACCAGTAGCGCCTGTGATGATAAGCCCATCCACCGCCTGCAAGGCGTGGTAGGCATCGTTGTTTTGCAGGGTATCGAACACGTTCCGGCCCGCTGCTGCCAGTGCGGCGGCGGTGTCGCCGTCCACATAGCCGCCGGCGGCATCGGTGGGGCCGTCGGTGCCGTCACTGCCCACGGAGAACACTGCGGCGTTCTGTCCCGCCAGCGCCGAGGCTGCGGCCAGCGCCAGTTCCTGATTGCGTCCGCCCAGCCCTTTGCCGGTCAGGTGCACCACGGTTTCCCCGCCCGCGATAAAGGCCAGCTTTTTCCCCTGCCCCGCATGGGTGCGGGCGATGGCACTCAGAAAGCTGCCTGCCTCCTTGGCTTCGCAACAAAGCCGGTCGGTGAGGAGGATGGGCTCATAGCCCAGCTCCCGGCAGGCTTTAGCGGCAGCGGTGCACAGCTCTCGGACGCTGCCGGTGATCTGCGTGGTCACGTTGTCAAGAGCTTTCGGCGTTTCCTGCGCCAGCAGCGCCTTCGCCTGTTCCGACAGGTTCAGGTGGTATTTCTCCGCAATGGCAAGCGCTTGTGCACAGGTGGAGGAATCCGGCACCGCCGGGCCGCTGGCGATCATATCCAGCGGATCGCCCAGAATATCGCTGAGCACGATGCTGAACACCCTTGCGGGCGCGCAGTGCTGAGCGAACCGCCCGCCCTTGACAGCGGACAACCGCTTGCGGATGGTATTCATCTCCACGATATCGGCTCCGCTGGCAAGGAGCTGATTGGTAATGTCCTGCAATTCCCCGCCGGAGACAAGCGGCTTTTCAAACAGGGCGCTGCCGCCGCCGGAAAGCAAAAACAGCACCGTGTCCTCTGCGGTCAGCCCCTGCACCAGCGCCAAAGCTTTTTCGGTGGCTGCAAAGCTGTTGTCATCCGGCACGGGATGACCCGCCTCATAACAGCTTATGCCGGGAATTTCGCCCTTCACATGACCGTACTTGGTCACCACCACGCCGCCGTCCACGCGCCCTAGTGCCTGCACGGCGGCATGCGCCATCTGCCATGCGGCCTTGCCTGCCGCCACCAGCAGCACTCTGCCGCCTCCGGGCTGAAAGTCCTCCAGCGCGCGGCACACGGCTTTATCCGGCAGAACCGCCTGAATGCCAGAACAGATGATCTCATCCGCATCCCGCCGCAATGTGGTATTCATAATACAGTCCTCCTAACAGAGTTTGCCCATCCTCGATCCGAATGACCTGCTGCGCAATTTAGTGCAGCCCTAAAGTTATGCTTCAAACATTTTCCAGCTGACACAGCCGTCCAGCCAGAATTTTCCGTTTCCAGAGGTCATGCGCACCTTATTCTGTGCATCCAGATCGTTAAAGTGCCACCACTCCGAGGCCAGCGGTGTCATGCCTGCATTGGTACAGTACCCCTGCAGCCGCCGCGCACCGTCTGTCATGGATGCCGATGCAGTGGCCCGCTTCCATGCGGTGGCCGAATTAGAAGTTACCGGGCCGGTAAAGCAGGCCGCCGCACTGCTCAGCTCGTGCATGGCAGAGGGCATGGCGTATTCCTCACCGGTCACCTGTACAAAGGGACACCCCGCCATGCTGTGCTCTGTCTGCTCAGTGATGCGCAGCAGGGTCGTGTCCATTGCCACACCGCGCTGATGGTTGGAAAGAGACGTTGCAATAAACCAGCCGATATTCCACGCGCCCTTGTTCAGCGCCGTCATCAGTTCCTTGTCCATCCTTGCCTTGGCGTACACTGCATCCTTTACCAGCATCTGCACCTCATAGGGCCGGAATGTCTCTACGATCTTCAGGCAATCGCCCGCCTTCAAAGCATTTTTCTGCGCTGCACCAACTTTTTTTGCCATAGCGTAATTGATAGGCATTAGATACTCATCCCGCCCAAGGCGCTGGTTGTAGAACAGGCCGTCATACAGTTTCTGTCCCGTAATGCCTTCAATATCCTTTCCGCAGGATTTAAAGATCGATGCCTTGGCATTGGGGTTTTCGTATACGATGGAAGGCAGAACATCGGGCAGATTGATCATACACAGTTCATTTTCCAACCAGCCCACGGTGCCGTCCAGCAGGCAGACCTGCCAATATGCGCCAGACTCCTGCCGGATATAAAACATATCTCCCGCTGCAAGTCTGCGCAGTACCGTACTGGCCCCATCCGGTCTCTCGTACAGCAGCATCACAGCCGCCCCTGCAAAGCCTGTTGAACCTTCCAACGGCAGTTCGAAGTTCTGGGGAACGCGGATGCCATCCCGCAGAACCGCATTGTCGTCCAGTGCTGCATTCCACATCGGTCCGGTTTCAGAGACCGGATCACTGACTTCCTGCTGCTGCCAGCTGACAGCCCGCTCTTCCACTGTGGGTTTCTGGCAGCCCGTCAGAAGCCATGCGCATGCCATGGCCGAAAGGCACAGAAAATCACGTCTTGTTGTTTTCATGTATTTTCCGTCCCTTCTTCCTGTTGTTCCTGTGCCGGAGTTTCCGGCGCTGTCGGTGCCTTCGATGCGGTCTCCTGCTCTGCCGCCGATCCCTCCGGCGACTGCGTCGGCTGTTGTGCCGCCGGGGCAGTCTGCCCCGCTTCCGTTGTTTCGGTCTGTGTCGGCTGCGCTTCCAGCAGTTCTTCCTCCGGCGGTTCGCCCTCGGCATCCTCTGCAAGATCGTCCTCCGGTGCCTGATCCCCAACCGGCTGAACACTGCCGCTGCCGTTCAGGTTGCTGCTAAGTGCGCCCTCCCCGAATGTGCCCGACTGACTGACGCCGTTGATAAAATAGTAGCTTTTTTCATGGGAATGATCCCATCCCTGCTTCGGTTCTCCATTTGTCCCAAAAGCATAGGGCTGGCCGTCGATCACACACCACCCGGTCATCTGATTTCCGTTGCCGTCCAAATAGCGCGTGCCCGCATCCGTTTCAACCCAGCCGGCCTGACTGACACCGTCCACAAAGAAATAATCCTTTCCATCGATCTCTGTCCAGCCCTGTGCCGGTGCGCCGCTGTTGTTGTAGTATTTCAGGACGCCATCCGTTTTTTTCCAACCGTTCAGTCGGTTTTTGACCCGTCCATCGCTATCCAGTTCCCAGACCTTTCCGTCCTCCTGATAAGTACCGGTGCGCGGATGTCCGGTTTCGTCAAAGCAGTACTGCACTCCGTCCAGCATGATCCAGCCGGTGTACAACTGGCCGGTCTCCGGTTGGAAATAGTAGTATTTTCCATCTATCTTCGCTTCGCCCTGGGTGAGCTCTCCATCTGCGTTGGCATAGCCGACATAGCCGTTCTCTTCGATCCAGCCGACCTTCAAAAAGTTGTTGCTGCCAAAATAGTAGAGCTTATAGTTGATCTCATACAGTCCCTGCACACGGGTGCCGGTAGTCGGCGAGATATAGTAGCGATGCAGTCCTTCGCCGTGCCACCCCGTAGTCTTACTCTGGATCGCTTTGTAAACTCCAAAAGCGCCCCCTGTGAGCAGACACAGGCACACCAGTACTACACCGACGGCTTTCAGCGGCCTTGTCGCCCTTCTTCTGCGCGTATTCTGCGTCACGCTAAACCGATATCGTTTGATCTTCTGGCGTTTCATTCTCATCTTCCCATATAAAGATTCAGCCCCCGGTGGAATGCCAGAGGCCGAATTTCATGTTTAATAGGCGTCCTGTACCGTCTCTTTACCGTTTTCACGGTAGGTCGTCACAGTAAAGCCGTTGTAATACAGCAGGCCATCCTCGCCATCACCGATGCAGCTGGAAGCATACTCCGAACTGTTCGGCTTGCCAATAGCGGCATACAACTTGGAAACGTCTTTGCCCACATACTTCAGGGCAGTTTCCAAGCTGGCAGTTTCTGCCGGAGCAGTCTCTGTAACGGGCTTGCTTTCCACAGGCTCCGTCTTTTCTTCTTTGGAGGAAGCAGCCGTCTCCTGCTTTGCAGGCTTAGATTTTGCCGCAGTCTCGGCCTTGGATTCTGCCTTGGACTCTGCCTTGGATTCGGCCGGTTTCTCCGATGCCGCCTCGCTTACCGAAGAAGAAGCTTCGGAAACTGCCTCCGAGACCGCCTTGCTTTCCGGCACAGCCTCCGACACTGCCTCCGACGAAGCAGCCTCCAATGCCACAACGGAAACCGATTCGGATTCCACAGCCGAGGAAGCGGTCGTTTCTGCTTTTGCCCCGCATCCCGATGCCAGAAGCATCGCACCGCAGAGCACTACACCCATCATCTTATAGTTTACATTCATTTTGTTTGTTCCTTCTTTCTATTCTTTCAGTCAGTCGGCTAGGGCGCAGAAGACCCATTCACCGTCCGACAGAAATGCTGCTTTTAGTTGCTGCTCCCGCATATTCTGCGGAAGATACGCCGTAAACGGCTGTGTTCCCTCTCCGCAGGGGGAAGCTTCGTAGGTTTCGGTCTCTGCCAGAATGTAGATCGGAGAGTCGTCATCCACACGCTGCCCGCTCAGATCGCCTGTCAGGCAGAAAGTCCCCTCCATTCGGCTGTCCTTCCGTTGTGCCTTCGCACTTGTACCGGTATCTGCTGCCGGGACTACCGTGCGTTCCGGAGCAGGCATTTCCGGGGCGCGTTCCAGCAGCCAGTTCAGGTTGCGTTCCACCAGTTCCACCAGCAGCACATCGGGCTGCTCTTCTGTAACAGCCGTCAAAAGGTAGGGCATATTCCGGGAGAAACAGGCATTGCCGTAGCTCTGTGCCAGAAAAGGATGCAGATTGATGCCAAAGGAATCGCGGTATACAAAAATGCTTTCGTCTGCCGCCGAATTTTCCGTGTGGATCGTGATATCATCTGCCGAGTGGAATTTTTCGTCATACTGATAGGTAAAGTCGTATGCCGTATCCTGTTCCGTCTCGTTTCCGGCAGGGTACACCATCTCATACAGGTCGCCGGTATGCGGGGATGTTTTTCCATTGATGCAGGAATCAAACTCCGCTTCAGAGCCTTTCAGTTCTTTCAGCAAAGTCTGTGCTGCCAGCTGTGCGCCCCGCATATTCCAGTGGCTGTCCCGACGGTAATACAGCTGCTCTTCGTGGTCAGACAGTGTTTTGAACAGATCCACATACCGGACATTCTGCTGTTCCATCTGCTGCTGAAGCAGTTGGGCGTTCCGTACAGAGGCTGCCGTATATCGTGCCGGCATCTGACCGCCATACAGGGAATTTTTATTGGGTGCGATGGTAAAGCAGAACCCAATGCCGTTCTCTTCGCAGTATTCCTGCATCAGACCCAGTACATGAGCGGCCGCATAACTCTGCCGGGCTGTAAAGGGTTCTGCGCCGGTATAGTCCGCAAGGGTGCTTTTATAGAACAGCCAATCGTCTTTTCCCAACAGCACACTGCTGCTGTCCAGCGTTTTGAGCACGGTTCCGGTAAGCTGATCGTTCAAGGTGATCATCTCATGACGGAGCCCGAAATGATCCGCAAAATAATCCGAAAACTCATTCAGGATACCGGTATTGAAGCTGCCATCCTCTTTCCGTAATTCAGGAAAGGATGCAAGCTGCTCATTGCCCACCGCTTTTTCCGTCTGCCAAGGCATCACAGCCACAGGCAAAATGCAAATTGTGGCAATGACCCCCATAAACAGGATATATCCTAATTTTTTCACTTGCATTTTTCCACCTCAGAACTGGAAATAGATAAAAGGCACATAGGATGCAGCCGACAGATGCAGGATATCCACCAGCACCCCTGCATAACTCAGTGCCTGAAGGCATGCATACACGCTTCCGGTCTGCTGCTCTGCTTTACGGCAGACCAGCGGCAAAACCGGCGTACTGCCCACAAGGCCAACCGCCAGTGCAAACAGGGTCAGCGGGGTCAGACACTGCGCCAGCAGCAGCCCTGTCTGCGCAGAGGCAGAGCCCCCGGAAAACATGGCTCCTATCATTGAGAAGGCCTGCCCCATGTTGTCTGCACGGAAGATCACAAAGCCAACCAGCACCACAAGCAGGGTGTACAAATGTTTCAGCACCGCACACGCAGGGTTCTGCCCGTCTTTGCCATGTTTTTCCAGTCCGAACAGCTTTTTAACGGCGTCCTCTGCCACGATAAAGAAACCATGCCACAGGCCCCAGACGATAAAGGTCCAGTTTGCACCATGCCACAGTCCCGTGCAGAAAAACACGATCAGCTTGTTCCAGTAAGTCTTTGCCTTGCCCTTCCGGTTGCCGCCCAATGGGATATACAGGTATTCCCGGAACCAAGTGGAAAGGGAGATATGCCATCTGCGCCAGAATTCCTGAATACTGGCCGAGATGTACGGATAGTTAAAGTTTTCCTTGAAGTGGAACCCAAAGCACAAGCCCAGGCCGATGGCCATATCGCTGTATCCGCTGAAGTCGAAATAGATCTGCATCAGATAGCACACCGCGGCCAGCCAAGCCGTCCGGCTGTCCAGCACAGAGCGGTCGGCGTTGTAGATCAGTGCTACAACATTGCCGCAGATATCGGCGATCAGCAGCTTCTTGCTCAGGCCCACAATAAACCGGCGCAGGCCTTTTGCCAGCTGCTCCAGCGTATTTCGGCGGCTATGTATCTCATCTGCCACGTCCTCATAGCGGATGATCGGTCCTGCCACCAACTGTGGAAACAGAGCAATGTACAGCAGTACATCCCGGAAATGAGTGCTCTTCAGGCGTTCATTCCGGTATACATCGATCACATAACTCAGCCCTTGAAAGGTGAAGAACGAGATACCCACCGGCAGAACGATGGAAGGCACCGGGATCGTCACGCCCGGCAGCCGGTCTACTGTCTGTACCAGAAAAGTCAGATACTTGAAAATACCCAAGATTCCCAGATTAACGGCCACAGCGGCATAGAGCACGCTCTTTCGCCCGGAGACGAACAGACCGGCCAGATAATTGCAGAACACAGAGAACAATAGCAGCAGAACATACCACAGCCCGCTGAAGGCATAGAACAGCAGACTGGCTGCGACGAGCCAGAGATTTTTTGCTTCCCGCCCGGGCAAAAGATAATAGCATCCCAGCACGATGGGCAAAAACAGAAACAAGAAAATTACGGAACTAAAAACCATTTTTCGGCTACCTCAGCAATCACGGAAACTGGTAGCTGAACACCGTTTTATTCAGCGGCATTTTATACATATTATATTCTGCATGGCCGTATCTGCCGGCACGATAGCCCCACTCCAGTTCCACATCATAGATATAGGGAACTCCGTTCTCGCAGATCATGACCCATGCATGGTCCGAGTCCTTGCGGCCCACACCGCCAGACACTACATAGGCATTGTAGCCCAGCCGCCGGGCCATATAAAGGAACTGGCCTGCAAAGCAGTAGCAGTTGCCCTTTTTGTGTTCAAACATGAACAAAGCGCTCTCTTCTGCCCAAGCCGTTGTGCCTCTTGCCTGATGCGGACGGGCAAGGTATGCGCCGTGATCCCGGACATACAAATAGGCGGCGCGCAGCTTTTGCGCCTTCGTCATGCCAGAGTTTGTGCACGCAGCCAGTGCCTGATCCACATAGCTGTCCAGCGTTGCATTGCCAGAGGTATAGCGGCCATTCGCATTAAAAGTAAGGTATTCTACCGCGCTGTTCGTCAGGACCGAGCCATCCTCTTTGACATAGTACATTCCTCCGTCGATCTCGTGCAAACCCTTGGCGTACCGATCGATGGCATAGCCATTCTTCGAAACATGATACAGCTTGCCGTCAATCGTCACAAAGCCACCTGTGCCGGTGCGTCTACTGACTGCACCGCGTATGCAGTCGGCACCAGAAGCATGGCCGACATTGCAAGAATAACAGCCGTTACACTAAGTTTTTTCAGCATTTTTTCATACCCCTTAATCGATTGATTTTTATTGATACTCGTTCCAGATCTGTTCCTTCAGCTTTTTTTCCTGCCTGCGCAGGATCCATGCTGAAACGACTGCCGCAACAGCCGAAACGATCATGTCAACGATTCCAACCACACAAAAGATTTGTCCGGTAGACGCAGGTATTCCCTCCTTATTTGAGCCATCCGCTGGTGCGGAGCTGGTCGATCAGAAGATAGGCCATCTGCATATCAAAACGATAATCCGATGGATACTGCTCCTGCAGATCTTTCAAAACCTTTTCAGCTTCACTGTACTGATCCAATGCCTGCAGTACAGTTGCCAGATTCAACCGGGTGGCAATAGTATCGTAGCCGCTGTCCACCAGTTCCTCCAGCAGCTGCTGTGCTTCAGCATAGCATTCTTCTGCATTTTCTTTGTCAGATGCTGCCTGCTGCATCATAAGATCCGCAAGCATCTCCTTTTGAAGCACAGCCTGACCTTCCGGAAGGTTCTGGCATCCCTGTTTCAGAATGCGCACAGCCTTTTCCATATCGTCCTGATTCAGCGCTGCATTTGCGACTGACAGGTAAGCATGGCTCAGGAGCTGCGGGTCCTCCACCTCATTGAACACTTTTGTGTAAAGTGCAAGTGCCTGATCATAGTTCTTTTGCAAGGACAGGATCTCTGCCGCAACCAGATCACGGTCACCGGAGGAAGCGCCTTTTTTCTGCAATGTATCCAGCTCCTGTTGTGCTTCTTCCAGCTTTCCATCATTGGCAAGTGCAATAGCAAGACCCCCGATAGCTTTCAGTACCTGCTCCCTGTAACCGGACGGCCGCCTGCAGTTCCAGCACCGCATTGGCGTAATCTTTATCATAATACTTAAAGATCGAGCAGATCGTAGAGTACCCCACTCTACAGCCACTATTCTTTTTTAGATTTTACAGCTAATTCCGCAATCGGTCAATGAAAAACACTCCAAAATCCAATTTTTTTGGGGGGAAAAATTGTTTGACGCAATCGACAGTATTGCCCAAAACCCGACAATTTGATTGTATGCTCCGTCAAACAGGCCCATTAAACAAAAGGAATTGTATCGCCGATGCAGGCGTTGGGCGTGGATATCCAGACCATCCAGAGCATCGTAGGCCACGCCGACACCGAGATGACTGAGCATTATCTCCATGTTCAGGAATCCATTCGGCAGAGTGCGGTCCAGTTGTTCAGCGAGGCATTTTCGGCCTGAAAATTGGACGGAACGGCACGAATTATCGCGAGCCAGCTTTTCAAATCGTTGGCATCAACGCTGGCTCGCATATCGCAGCAGATGATGTTGCGTCAAAAAAGCCCACTTGCCCCTGCGATTGACCAGATAAAATCTTTGGCATTGTGGTCAAAATTGTGGTCAAAGCCAAATGAGGCCAGCCTATAAACAAAAAAGTCCAACGATTTCTAACGTGAAATCGTTGGACTTATGGTCCAGCAAGACTGGACAAATCCGAACTTTTTTCCTCTGCCGAATCGGCGGTCAAAGTGTCCTCAAATCGGACGGTTTGGGTGCCATCCTTGTAGTTGAACGTGATCAAGATTCGGTCATCATACAGGAAAATGGCATTCACAAAAATTTCAATCAGAGCTTTCCGCTGCTTTTGCTGCGATATATCGAACTTTCTAAATTTCAGCAACCAGAATCGAATAAAATCTTCGTTGAAGCTGGGCTTCTTCAACTTTTCATCTGCAATTTTTGCAGTCAACTCATCTTTCTGAATTTCCAGCGCTTCCAGACGCTCTTTCGTTGTCCGGGTGTACAAGCCATCCTCGATGGCCTTCATCAGGTTGTCCAGCTTTTTGTTGACCTCTCGCAGTTGCTTTTCCAGCAGCGGGATCGTTGTGTTCTCCTGATTCTGTACATCCATGACCAGTTGAACGATCTTGTCGATCACCACATCGTCCTGAATCAGCTTCATGGTCTCCCGGACGACCAGATCTTCCAGCCATTCTTTCTGCACGGTCTTTTTGTTGCAGCCCTTGCGCCGCTTGACGTTGGCGCATTTATAATAATAGTAGGTGCGTCCGGTGGCACTGGTTCCGCTTTCGCCGAACATCAGCGCACCGCACTTGCCGCAGAACAGCTTGGTGGTCAGCAGATATTCCTCGTCTGCCAGACATAATTCAATCCCGTAACTTAGATAGCGATACCCCCTATATGTAGCACCTACTCCAAGGGTACGGATTACATAGTCAATGTCGTGAGTGTACATAGAAAACTCCCCCTTTATAAACTAGAAATTATGAAGTCTAAGTAAGTTTCATCTTTTGGTATTTTATCAAAATTTGTTGAAAATAAATGGGCTTAGATTTCGTTTACATTATGTTAGACATTTTTCGACGCTATTTTTGAAAATATTCATCATTTCTTAAGAAATCCATTCCTATGTCTTAAATTTTATTTGCTAATCTTGTATAGTAGATATGAGAGGTGAAAAGAGATGGCAAAAATACTAGTATGTGATGATGATAAAGAGATTGTAGAGGCGATAGAGATATATCTGACCCAGGATGGACATCAGGTTCTGGAAGCTTACGATGGAATCGAGGCAGTGGAGATCTTGAAAAAAGAAAGTGTAGATCTTCTGATCATGGATATCATGATGCCGAGAATGGATGGAATCAGGGCGACTTTAAAAATTCGCGAGAAGCACAATATTCCGATCATTATTCTGTCTGCGAAATCCGAGGATGCGGACAAGATATTGGGACTTAATATCGGAGCTGATGATTATATAACGAAACCATTTAATCCGCTGGAGCTGGTTGCCCGTGTGAAATCACATTTGCGCAGATATATGCAGCTTGGAAGCACGGCGATAAAGGAGAGCGAGGCAATCTATACAGTCGGCGGACTGGCGATCAACGATGATCTGAAAGAAGTGACAGTAGATGGCGAGCCGGTGAAGCTTACCCCGATCGAGTACAACATTTTGCTGCTGCTTGTAAAGCATCAGGGCAAAGTATTTTCTATTGACCAGATATATGAAAATATCTGGAATGAAAATGCGGTGGGTGTTGATAATACAGTGGCAGTGCATATTCGTCATATCCGTGAGAAGATTGAGATCAACCCGAAAGAACCAAGATATCTGAAAGTCGTGTGGGGCGTAGGGTATAAGATCGAGAAGCAGTAAAAGCAGGTCGGGGTAAGACCAGCAAGAAAAAGCTAACAGAAGGGAGACGTTATGGAAAAGATATGGCATAAGAAAAAAAAGACCAGAATTTTGTTGATCATAATTGCAAATGTTATGGTTATTTCGATGATGCTCGGCGTTATGAGCATCATGTCTTACGCAGAACTTTTCGATGACCTTATAACAGGAAAACTTACGCAGAGCTATGAAGATTCCTATGACTTTGATACAGAGCTTATGAATAGTGCGTATCAAGTGATGTCCGGCATTGACAGTGAGCAGATGTTTGAGACAGATGGAAAGATTGACGAGGATAAGCTGGTCGATATTCAGGTATATAACAATAGTGAGACGATCAGTGGTCAGAATGAAAGCGGTCTTTCATATCGATTGGGAGATTTGTTGAATTGGTATCAGAAATTGATCTACAGTGAGAGTACCAGTTATGTCGGAGATACAAACACGGATTCAGCAGAATTAGAAGGCAACGACGCAGAAGATCTGAAGGCTCCGATCGTTTGTAAATTATCAGATGGAAGTTATCATTACTATAGTCAGGATGATTTTAATGAAAAGGTGTTAAATGGTGAATTAAAATTTGTAATGACAGATGGAATAGGTGCGGAGACATCGGAGCAGATCTTAGATGAGCTGGAAAATGTGGATATATCAGATAGAAATGAAATGACGGAAGAGGAAAAGAATTTTCGGGGAATCGAAGATGCAGAGGGAACTATGCTCTATGTAGATTGCTGGAAATATGATGGAGTGTTATTCCGTGAGGAGGCAGCTCCACTGGAAGCAGAAAATCTCTTGCAGATAGTTAACGAGAATTCCAACTGGAATGGCAGGCTCAATGAAGCTTATAATATGCTGGAAAGCTGTATTTATCAGATTGGAGAGCGCTATGCAA
>ERZ772812.1122-NODE-1122-length-20456-cov-5.592079_pt1 | contig 20456 bp, 18 predicted proteins | sample MGYA00511343_ERZ772812 | MGnify/ENA primary metagenome ERZ772812 (study PRJEB29015, sample SAMEA2737706) | human gut metagenome | biome: human gut; feature: human-associated habitat; material: faeces | place: China | collected 2012 ...
TCCCCTGAGATGGGTTACCCTATTTGGAACAGACGCCGTTTTTTGAAAACCGCCGACGAACGAAACGCCGCCAATGACGCAGGCCGCAATGGCATCGCACTCATAGTTCAGGCCGGTGGACTGCGTGATGGAGCTGATGCGCGCGCCCTCGATAAAGCCGGTCAGACCGTACATCACGCCCGCGAATGTGTGGACAAGGACCGTCGTGCGGAAGACGTTCACGCCGGAGACATTGGCAGCCTCGGCATTCGAGCCGACGGCGAACATGTTCTTGCCGAACGTCGTCTTGTTCCACAGGAACCAGGTGATGGCAAGCAGGATGATGGCATAAAGCACATACCACGGCAGGCTGACAGCGCCGATGGAGATCATCTTGCCCTTGATGAAGCTCGAATAACCGTCGGACAGGCCGGACAGCGGCTGGCCGTTGTTATCGTTGAGCATGAAGAACACGAGGATCAGGCCATAGGTGATGAGCTGCGTGGCCAGCGTGACGATGAAGGGATGCAGCTTGAACTTTGCAACGAAGAAACCGTTGACAAAGCCGATGATCGCACCGATGGCGATGACCGCAAGAATGGCGATGCAGATACCGGCCCAGGTGGGGATGTTCGGCATCCAGCTGAACATTCTGCGGGCAAGGTCCGTCTTCTGCAGCAGGGCGGCAGAAAGGGCAGCGGACAGGCCGACGACACGGCCGCCGGAAAGGTCGGTGCCCGTCAGGACGATGCAGCCCGCAACGCCGAGCGCGAACGGAAGGGACGCAGCGGCCAGCGAGATGATGTTCGTGATGGAGCCGATCTTCAGGAAGTTATGGTTGACGATGGCGGTGTAGATGATGAAGATCGCCATCAGGATGTACAGCGCATTGTTCAGAATGCCGTCCGTCCAGAAGCGGCGCTTGTCGCGCCCGTCCAGCTTGCGGTAGTCCGCAGCCGTATTGCGAATTTTTGTCACAGGATTTGCCATGACCGAGGCCCTCCCTTAAACGTATTTTGCTGCCAGCCGCATGATTTCTTCCTGGCTGGTCGTTTTGGCATCCACTTCACCGGCAAGGCGGCCGCCTGACATGACAAGGATGCGGTCGCAGACGCCCAGAAGCTCCGGCATCTCGGACGAGACCATCAGCACGGTCTTGCCGCGGTTGGCAAGGTCGATGATAAGCTGATAAATTTCGTACTTTGCGCCGACGTCGATGCCGCGCGTCGGCTCGTCGAGCAGCAGCACGTCCGGGTCGGTGAGCAGCCAGCGGCCGAGAATGACCTTCTGCTGGTTGCCGCCGGAGAGGCTGCGGATCTTCGTCTCCTGAGACGGCGTCTTGGTGTGCATGGCATCAATGGACCACTGCGTATCCTTCTTCATGGAGCGGTTGCTCAGCCAGATGCCGCGGCGGTGCTTTTTCAGGCTGGAAATGACCGTATTCTCCCGGATATTCAGGATGGAGAAAATACCGGTCGAGCGGCGCTCCTCCGTCAGCAGGGCAAAGCCGTTTTTGATGGACTCGCGCGCATTGCGGTTGCGGCAGGGCTTGCCGTCGAGGGTGATGACGCCGTCCTTGCGGGTCATCACGCCGAAGATGCACTCGAGCGTCTCCGTGCGGCCGCTGCCGTCCAGACCGGCCAGGCCGAGGATCTCGCCGCGGCGCGCCGTGAAGTTCACATCGCGCAGGCCGTTATACTGGCCCGTCAGGTGCTCGACCTTCAGGAAGGGCTCGCCCGGCTTGTTCGTTTTCGGCGGGAACTGATTGTTCAGCTCACGGCCGACCATCAGGCGGATGATGTCGTTGACCTCCAGCTCGGCAGCCGGGCGGGTCGCAATCCACTGACCGTCGCGCATGATGGTGATCTCGTCGGAGATGCGCTTGATCTCCGCCATTTTATGCGAAATATAAATGATGCCCACGCCCCGGTCGCGGAGCATGTTGATAATTCGGAACAAATGCTCGACCTCGTCCTCCGTGAGAGAGGAGGTCGGCTCGTCAAATACGATGACCTTCGAACGATAGGAGACCGCCTTCGCGATCTCGACCATCTGACGCTGCGAAACGGGCATCGTGCTCATGATCCGGTGCGGATCGACATTGATGCCCAGCTCGTCGAATATTTTCATGGTCTCCCGGTACATTTTGGTCTCGTCGACCACCAGTCCGAGATGCTTCGGGTAACGCCCCAGCCAGATATTATCCATAACAGAGCGCTTCAGAGCCTGATTCAGCTCCTGATGGACCATGGCCACACCATTGTCCAGCGCCTCTCTGCTGTTTTTGAAGTTGACTTCTTTGCCTTCCAGGAGGATGGTTCCACTGTCCTTGTTATAAATGCCGAACAGGCACTTCATCAGCGTGGATTTGCCTGCGCCGTTTTCTCCCATCAGAGCATGGACGGTTCCCCGTTTCAGCGTCAGAGAAACATGATCGAGCGCCTTGACGCCCGGGAAGGTCTTCGTGATATCCGTCATCTGCAGCAAGATATCCTGATCCATATTCATTTCATGTCCTCCTTACTTCCTTGGTCTGTTTGAAAATCTGAAAAGGAGGCTGCCGCCCTGCGGCAGCCTCCCCTTTTCGATTTCGATCAGTCAGAGTTTTTATGTCCGATGCTTACGCGGTGTAGGGAGCATAAGCGACATACAGCTTCGTGGCAACGCCCTCGGCGACGCTGTACATCTCGGTGTTGCTCTCAGCCGTAGCAGCGACGGCGTCCTTCAGAGCGGTGCCTTCGCCGACAGCCTTGGCGATCTGAGCGATGGCGGCAGCCATGCCCTCGGCATCCTGCTTGACGGTGCCGGTCATCTTGCCGTTGGCAATGAGCTCCTTGGCGGAATCGGTGGCGTCAACGCCGAAGACCGGGATGGTCTTGCCGGTGCCGTTGTTGTAGCCCGCGGACTCCAGAGCGGAGATGCAGCCCTCAGCCATGTTGTCGTTGTTGCAGATGATGAGCTCGATCATGTTGTTGTTGCCCTCGTTGTACTGCGAGAGGTTCGTGTTCATGTAATCGAGTGCTGCAGCAGCGGACCAGTGGCCGTTCAGGTCGACCTGATAGCCGGAGGTATTGTTGGCATCGAAGTAGACAAGCTCGGGCTTGCCGGCGGCAGTCAGGACAGCATTGGCATCCTCAACGCCGTACTGGGTGCGGTAGATGGCCTCGACGTTTGCCTCGTCGCCCTTGAACATGGCGTAGGAGATCTTGCCGTCGCCGTTCAGGTCGAGCTCGTCATAGTGCTCGAGGACGTACTCGCCGATCATCTTGCCCTGCAGATGGCCTGCCTCGGGGGCGTCGGTGCCGACGAATGCGATGTTCTCATAAGCGTTCAGGACAGAAGCGGAAGCCTCGACGCCGTCCTCATCGACTGCGCGGTTGAAGAAGATAACGGGCACATCGCCGGCCAGCTCCATGATGCCCTTCGCGGTGTCGGAAGAACCGGAAGTGACCATGTTGACGATCAGCAGGTTATAGCCGTCAGCGATTGCGGTCTGGATGGCCTCGTTCTGCGTGGTCTGGTTGCCGTTGGAGTCGAAGTCCTGATAGGTAACGCCCAGCGCGTCCAGCTGTGCATCGAGAGCGGTGCGGACGCTGGAGATGTAGGTGTCGGAATAGGTGTAGTAGAACACGGCGACCTTCAGATCGGTGCCCACAGGGGTGTCGCTGTTGCCGGTATCCTCAGTGGCGTCGGAAGCGGGCTGAGAATTGTTCGTCGGTGCCTCGGTCTCGTTGCCGTTGCCGTCGCAGGCGACCAGAGCAACGACCATGACAAGGACAAGAAGAAGCGCAAGAAGTTTTTTCATTGTCATTCATCCTCCATAAATTTCTGCGGAATCTCCGTTCCGCGTAATTAAATTTTAACAGAATTTGTACAAAAAACAATGAGATTTCTTACGCAGGAAGGGTGAAAACTTCACATTCTTTGTTTTGGATGTCAAAAACAATGCGTCGAATTTGTGCAAAATGCGCATATGTCAACCGAATGAGAACAGTGCCTTCTGATTCTCAATGGTGAACATCGTCTCCTTCGTCACGGTGCGCGTCGCCGTGTCGAGCAGCTCCGCCGTGCGGTAGGTCTGCCCGTCGAGCAGATTGCACACAGCCTCGACCCCGAGGTAGCCCATGGCATAGGGATTCTGCACGATGAGGGCCGAAACGGCCCCGCTCTGCAGCAGGTCGATGCACTTGACGTTCGTATCAAAGCCGACCATGCGCACGCGGCCCGCGAGGCCAAGGGAGTGCACGGCCATGGCCGCGCCGACGGCGATCGGCTCGTTGAAGCCGACGATCACATTGATCTCCGGGTGCTCCACAAGGAGCTGCACCGTGCGGACCTGTGCCGTCGTGGCGTCGGCGTTGACGTTGATCGTATAGATGTCCTTCACACGCGGGTCTCCCGCCAGCGCCTCGCGAAAGCCGCTCTCGCGCTCCTGCCCGTTGCGGCTGCCGAGATCAAAGTTCACGATGCCGACCGTCAGGCTGTCCCAGTCCGTCTGCAGGGCAGCGCGCCCGGCCATGCGCCCGGCCTCGACATTGTCCGTGCCGATGCGCACGCCGACGCCGTCGGAGTCCACGTCGCTGTCGATGACGGCGATCTTCAGGCCCTGCTTGGCCGCGCGGGTGATTGCCTCGGCGTTTTTCGTGTAGCTGATGGCGGAATAGACGATGGCATCTGCACCGGCAGCGACGGCTTCGTCGATAAGACGGTTCTGCTCCTCGTAGTCCTCCTCCGTCTCCGGCCCGCAGATCGTCAGATCGACGTTATACTCCGATTTTGCGGCGTTCGCTCCGGCAAAGGCAGATTTCCAGAATTCCGTGTTCGTGGATTTGGCGATGAACCATACGGAGTTCTGTGACGTGACAGTCTTGCGGCCGCAGCCCGCCGTCAGAAGCACGGCGGCCGTCAGGAAAAGTGCGGCCAGCCGTTTAGCGTTTTTCATACTCTGCCTCCTCCCGCACCTTCGGCATGCGGATATATACGCGCGTTCCCTCGTCGGGCACGCTGTCGATGGTAATGCCATAGGCCGGTCCGAAATAGATCTTCAGTCGATCGTTGACGTTCTTGATCCCGATGCCGGTGTGGTCGCTGCGCTCCTTGCGCAGGATGGCCTGCACCTGCTCCGGCTCCATGCCGGTGCCGTTATCCTCGACGGTGAACAGGATATCGTCCCCGTCCGCGCGGCACGAGATGCGGATCTCCCCCTCATCCACAAGGCCGTTGATGCCATGGTAGATCGCGTTTTCGATGATGGGCTGCAGCGTGATCTTGTTGCACAGGTAGTCCAGGCACTCCTCCTGCACGTCGAAGGAATAGGAAAACTGATTCTTATAGCGGTGGGACTGGATCTGCAGATAGCTCTCGGCATGCTGCAGCTCGCTGCGGATGGGGATGAGCTCGTGGCCGCGGCTGATGCTGATGCGGAACAGCCGCGCCAGCGCATTGACCATCTCGACGGCCTCGGCATTTCTCCCCTGCTCGCACATCCACGCAATGGAGTCGAGCGTATTATAGAGGAAGTGCGGGTTGATCTGCGCCTGCAGCGCGCGCAGCTCCGTCTTGCGCAGGTTGACCTCCTCGGCGCGCACCTGCTCCATGAGGCGCTGGATCTGCACGACCATCTGCCCGAACGAATCCGACAGCACGCGCACCTCGCGCGCACCGCCGACCGGAACATAGGTGAAATTGTCCGCGTCCTGCTCGAACTGACGCATGGCTGCCGTCAGGCCGTGCATGGGGCGGGAAAGCGTGCGGAACAGCACGAAGCTGATGATGACGGCGGCCAGCAGGATACCGATGCCGGAGGCGGCCAGAATGCGGCTGACCTCCTGCACGCTCTCGGTGATGAGCTCCTCGACGAAGCTCACACCGACAACGCGCCAATGGCTGTTTTCCAGCGAGGTGAGCGTATAGATCATGCTGCCGCTCTCGTTGCTGCCGTCCGGCAGGCCCGCGATGAGCGACGTGTTCTCCCGCTTGAGGTCGGAATAGATGAGCTGCTGCTGCGGGTGATAGATGATGTTGCCGCTCTGGTCCATCAGGAAGCAGTAGCCGTGCTGGCCGATGCCGACGTCGTTCAGGTAGGCGGAAATGCTGCTGAAGCTGATGTCCAGCGCGATCCATTCCTCGCGGCCCGGCGCATCGAGCGGCGCAACGAGCGTGACGACCCACGGATAATAGCCCTGAAAGATCGAGGCCACATGAGGCGTGGAGACATAGCCGCCGGCATAGTCGTCCATTTTATTGGGATCAAACGAAAGATTCTGATAAATCTCCGTGCGTTTTGCCCCGCGCGACCGGCAGTCCACAAGCCCGCCCGCCGCGTCATAGGTCGTAACGGCCACAACGTCCGGCCGGATCTGCAGGAAGGCGGCAAAGAAGTCGTCCCGGTCCTGCCGCGGATCCTCGAGCTTGCGCTCGAGCAGCTCCATGAGGCTGTTGACATCGTCCAGATAGTCCTCGACCGTCTTGCCTACCTGGGCGACGGACTGGCGCGCAGAGGTCTGCACGCTCCGGATGAGCGAGCGCTGATAGGTCTGCAGGAACACGGCCATGGCTCCCAGCACGATGGCCGTGATGGTACCGACGAGCGCCAGCACCAAAATGGATGTCATGCTCAGGCCGCGTCTTTTCCGCGTCATGCTCCATCGCCTCCCCGCTCGCTCTCGGCCCGGCGCAGCTGCGCGGGCGAAACGCCGTAATATTTTTTAAAGCAGAAGCTGAAATAATGCTGGTCGGAATAGCCGCACTGCCGCGCGACCTCGTAAATTTTCAGGCTGCTCGTCGTCAGCAGGGCATGGGCGACCTCCATGCGCTTTTTGATAAGCAGGTTCATGAACGTGTCGCCTGCGTACTTCTTCATATTGGCGCTGAGGTAGTTCGGGCTGACGTGAAGCTGCTCGCTCACGCCGCTGAGGGAGAGGTCCTCCTCCATATACTGCTTTTCAATGGTCTCCATGGCCTGCGCGCACAGCAGGCTCACGCCGTCGCGCCGCCGCTCGGCCAGCAGGTCGCGCGCCGCAAGGCACAGCGCCGTGACGCGCCGCTGCAGCTCCTGCGGGGGTGAAATGGAAAACAGCGGCTCCGGGATACGGCACCGGCGCAGCAGCGCAGCCGCCTCCCCCGGCGAAACTGCCGTGTGGAGCACGCGCTGGGCCAGTGCCAGCACCTGCAGCGTCACGCTGTCGCTCTCCGCCGTGCCGCTCGATGCGCCGAAGCTCTGCACGAGCTGCTTTTCCAGCTCCTCACGGCTGCCGGAGCGCAGCAAATTGTCCAGCGGCGCGAGCAGGGCGCCGAGGTCCGTCTGCGCCGTTCCGCTCTCCGCCGCGATCTGCGAAATGTGATAGATGCCGCTCTCGCCCGCAAAGCGCTGGGCGTCCACCGCCTCGCGGCTGGCCGCGTGGCAGCGGCAAAAGCTCGTAAACGGGTGACTGATGCCCACGATCGCCCGCAGCTCCAGCACACGGGCGAAGGACTGGCGCAGCTCGTCGATGGCAAGCTCCAGTCCGCGCGGCTCCTCCTCCGCGATCAGCAGCGTCAGCAGACGTCCGCCGGAATACACGCTCCGGCTGCGGCAGAGCTTGCCAAGCAGCATGTCCACGGTATAGGCCATGTCCGGCGTCGTGCGGTTCTTGCCGTCCTGCTCCAGCCGGATGGCAAGGACCGTCAGAGAATACCGCTCCTGCCCGGCAGCCAGAATGCCCGCGCCGACCAGAGAGGCCAGCAGCGCGGGATCGTCCTGCTGCGCCTCCTCGGCAAAGCCGTCGAGCAGCAGCGGCAGCAAAAGCTCGCGCCAGCCGCTCTTTTCCGGCTTCTGCGGCAGCAGGCGGGCGAATTTCCGGCGGATCTTCCCGCGGATCTCCGCCAGTGCCTCCGTCAGCTCCCGCATGCTGATGGGCTTGAGCAGATAGCTGATGACATTATACTCAATGGCCTTCTGGGCATAGGCAAAGTCGTCATAGCCGCTCAGGAAGGCGATCTGCGTCAGCGGCCGCAGCTCGCGCACCTGCTGGGCCAGACTCACACCGCTGATATAGGGCATGCGGATGTCCGTCAGCAGCAGATCCGGCTGCAGCTGCTCGACGAGCTGCAGGGCATCAAGACCGTTCCCGGCGCTCCCGACGAGGCGGAAGCCGATCTCCTTCCACGGGATCACGCTGCACACCGCTTCGCGGAGCTCCGTCTCGTCATCCGCCACGATCACGGTCAGCAGTTCCTTCTGCTCCATGGCTGTGCCCTCCTTGTCGTTTTCCTTTTTTCATGATATCCTATCACAGGGTGCCCCGTCAAGCGAATGGCCATGATTTTTCCAAATCCCAGCAAAAAGGATAGGATTTTTGTCCCGGCTGTGCTATAATTTAATGGCTAATGTTTGAATGGGAGGCCATTACCATGAAGAGACTCGGGTCCACCCGTGCAGCCGCACTGCTCGGCATCACCGGCGGCGCAGCCGTGCTCGCAGCGATCCTGCGCTGGGTGCAGCTCAGCAACGATATCAAAAGCAACGGTGCCGTCCTGCAGGGGCGTTACCTCTATCTCGTCATCGCCGCACTGAGCGTGGCCGTGCTGGCCGCGCTGGCCGTTCTGATCCGGCCGCTGCGCCGCCAGACGCGCTGGGAGGAGATCTTTTCCGGCGGAAAGCTGCCGAATGTCCTGCACATCGCCTCGGCCGTGTGCTTTGTGATCGGCGGCATCATGCTCTACTACGCATCCCTGCCGAAGACGGAGGACGAAGCCCTCGCCCTTACGCAGCTGCAGAAGACGATGAACCTGCTCATCCCGCTGCTCGGCGCCGTGTGCGCAGTCACGCTTGTTGCCTTTGCACGCAAGTGCCTGCGGCACGAGAAGCCCTCTCCGCTGCTGTATATGATCGTGAGCGTCTATCTGATCGTGCGCCTCATCGTGAATTTTCAGAAGTGGAGCACCGATCCGTCGCTCAACGACTTCGTCTATCACCTGTTCGCCGCCATCAGCTGCATGCTGGCAGCCTTCCAGCTCGCAGGCTTCAGCTTCGGCAAAGGCAAGCGCCGCATCACGCTGTTCTGGTCGCTGTGCGCGGTCTATTTCTCGGCCATCTCCATCGTGGACTGCCTGTGCGGCCGCGCGAACGACGCCGGTATTCAGGTCGCCCTGCTGCTGACCATGGCTGCAAGCAGTCTGCAGCTGCTGTGCAACCCCGCGCAGAACGAGCCGGAGGAAGAAGCGCTCTGAATCCCGAAAAAAACACGGTGCAGATCAGCAAGGCTGCACCGTGTTATTTTCTGTACCGGAATATGCAAAAAACGTAGGGTACACGCATTCACGAAATGCCCGCCACAGTCAACCGGCCGTGGCGGGCATTTTTTGGTCTCCTACACCCACCGCAGCTGCGGGGCCGGGGTGCCGAACAGGGCGCGGCGCATGCCGCGGTCGAGCAGGATACCGATGCCGCACAATGGGAACCACAGGAGTGTGAACGGCAGGCAGATCTGCCCGAGCAGATTGAACGGCGCGGCGGAATAGTCCCACACGCCAAGGTGCATCACGCGGTTGACGAGCACGCCCGTCCAGAATTCAAAAAACGTCACGATGCACGCGCCCAGCGCCATCTGCGCCAGCAGCGGCATGCGCACGCGCCGCCCGAGGCTGCTGACCGTCCAGAAGCACAGCCCGCCCAGCAGGAACATGCTCCCGTGCGTCCACTGCCGCCACAGCAGCTCCACCGTGCAGTAGAACATCCCGCCGAGGTAGAACACCACGGCATTCTCCCAGATGCGCTGCACTCTGCTTTTTCGCATTTTGATCCTTCCCTTCTGAAATATCCTGTGGGAAGCATATCCACATCGGCGAAGATTCAAACCGGAGAATGCAAAACGCTCTCCATGCGGCCTGCCGCGAATGCAACGGTCGGCTCGCCAAACTGCGTGTTGAGCTGCGTCAGCTTCACGGTGGCATTCTTCAGGGCGCTGGTCGCCGTCTGCGACGAAGGTGACGACCGTGCCGTCCGTCTTCAGGCCGATGCTGTTGCGCGGCATCAGTGCCGTATCCTCCGCGCTGACAACGATCTGGCCGCCGCGCAGTCCTTGCAGGTCCCGTCTGCATGATGAGCTTGTTCACTCTGCGCAAATAAAATCGGAGGACGCGTCTGCGTCCTCCAAATATTCCTGTGCCAAGGGCAGCACCGCACCATGCAGCAAGCGCATGTGCGGAATTAGGGAAGCTCTGATTAAACCGGCATCCACCGCAGACGATTGATTCAGAGGTTCCTTAGATGTATTGCTGCTTGATCACGTCGATGACGCCGCGGGTCGTCAGGCGCAGGGCCGGGATGACCGGCAGCGACATGAACGACAGCGTCATGAACGGGTCGATGCCGCGGGACACGCCCAGCTCAAAGGCGCGCTCCTTCGCAGCCTCCAGCTGGTCGTTGACCTCGACAAGGCTGTCCTCGCTCATGAGGCCCGCGATCTGCAGGACGAGCTCACCGAGCACGGTCCCGTTCTCCACGACGGTGATGCCGCCGCGGTTCTCGACGATGCGGTTGGCCGCAAAGGCCATATCCTCCTCATTCGCGCCGACGACGATGATGTTGTGCGAATCGTGCGAGATGGACGTGGCGACCGCGCCGCGCTTCAGGCCGTAGCCCTTGAGATAGCCGATGCCGATGTGGTGCGTGTTCTTGTGGCGCTCCACGACGGCGATCTTCAAAATGTCGTTCTCCGGGTCGATGGCGTTGGCATAGCCCGCGTCCGTCGAGACGATCTCGCCGGGGACCAGCCCGATGACGCCGCGCGGACGGGCGTCGTGGAAGTCCTCCGCCGTCAGGTGGGCAACATGGAACGTGTCGTGCGCGCGCTCGACGAGGTAATCCTCGATGCGCGGGGCCTCGAAGTCATGCACCGCGCCGTTGCTGCACGTCAGCATGCCCTTGCGGAACACCATCTCCACATTGAAATCGTCGAAATTGTCGATGATCGCAAAATCGGCCAGATAGCCCGGCGCAATGGCGCCGCGGTTGTTCAGGGCGAAGTAGCGGGCGGGGTTGTGGCAGGCCGTCTTCACGGCGACGATGGGATCGATGCCGTAGTGGATGGCCTTGCGGATGAGATAGTCGATATGGCCCTTTTCCAGCAGGTCGCTCGGGTGCTTGTCGTCCGTGCAGAACATGCAGCGGTCGTAATACGGCTGTCTGAGCAGATCGACGAGTGCCTCGAGGTTGTGCGCAGCCGTGCCGTCGCGGATCATGATGAACTGGCCGTTGCGCAGCTTCGCCATGGCATCGTCCATATCGGAGCACTCGTGGTCGGAATAGACGCCCGCCGCGATATAGGCAGCCAGATCCTTGCCGGACAGGCCGGGCGCATGGCCGTCGATCTTCTTGTGGTGCGCCTGCGCCGCAACGATCTTGGCGATGACTTCCTTGTCGCCGCCGACGACGCCGACATAGTTCATCATCTCGGCAAGGCCCTGCACGCGGGCGTGGTCATAGAATGAGTCGATGGCGCGGTAATCGAGGTTCGCGCCGGACTCGTCCAGCGGCGTGGCGGGCACGCAGCTCGGCAGCATGAAGCGCACGTCGATGGGCAGGCCCTCCGTGGCCTGCAGCATATAATCAATGCCGTCGGTGCCCATGACGTTCGTGATCTCATGCGGATCGGTGATGACCGTCGTGGTCCCGTGCGGCAAAACGGCGCGGACAAACTCGCGGGGCGAAACGAGCGAGGATTCCAGATGGATGTGGGCGTCGATGAAGCCGGGGCAAACGATCTTGCCGCTGACATCATACTCCACCTCACCGGCATAGTCGCCCATGCCGACGATCTGTCCCTTGGCCACGGCAATATCCCCATGGCAAAGCTCATTGGAAAACACATTGACGTAAGAGGCATTCTTCAGCACAAGATCTGCCTTCCGGCGGCCCGTGGCGACTTCGACCAGATATTGCTTTTTCATCAGCTTCCGCTGGATCCGGGCGGCGTAGGTTTCGTTGGTATTGGCCATGCACAACATCCTTTCGTTTCTGGTTTCTGCGGGGGTGGAATTTGATACATACTACCACATTTTTTATGCGTTCGCAACCGGAATTTTCCACAAATTTCCACGCCCGATTTTGTGTGCTTGCACAATACCCGCCTGCCGTGTATAATGGAGGCACGGAAAGGAGCTGCTTTCATGAACACCCTGCTTCACATCTGCTGCGCGCCCTGCGCCAACCAGTGCATCGACGTGCTGCGCACGGACGGCTACGCCGTCACGGGCTACTGGTATAACCCGAACATCCACCCCTTCACGGAATATCGCAGCCGCCGCAACTGCCTGCGCGACTACGCCGCCTCCATCGGGCTGCCGCTCATCGAGCGCAACGACTACGGCCTGCGCCCCTTTGTCCGCGCCGTGGCCGAGGATATCGACGGCCGCTGCGTCAAGTGCTACTCCATGCGCCTGTATGCCGCCGCGCACGAGGCCAAAGAGGGCGGCTTTGATTCCTTTACCTCCTCGCTGTTCATCAGCCCGTATCAGAACCACGAGCTGCTGCGCGAGGTCGCAGAGCGTGCCGCCGCTGAATACGGCGTGACGTTCCTCTACCGCGATTTCCGCCCGCTGTTCCGCGCCGGGCAGGAACGTGCGCGGGAGCTTGGCATGTACATTCAGAAATACTGCGGCTGCGTCTTCTCCGAGGAGGAGCGCTATCTCAAGGCGAAGAAAATTCTGCGGTAAACGGCTGCCATGGCGGCAAGCATTTTATGCATCGACAAATTCGTAGTCGAACGGCTCGTTGAATTTTTCCCTGAATTCCTGATTTCGCTGCAGGATCCTGCGGATCATTTCAGGGAACGGGACTCCGGCCGAGTTTTTCCAGGCCGCCGGAAGCCGATTCGCTCCGACCACCGTTACCTTACTGGCCGGACACTCCTTTGACAGTACGTCCCAAAAGGCGTCCCAGTTTTTCCCGAATCCGTCCGAAAAAACAAATGCAGTCTGGATACGCCCCCAAAAATCTTCCCATCCGCCGACCCCGGTCAGGTCAACTGTCACATGCTCCGGGCACGTTTTGTCGTTTTCCATGTGGTAATCCCTCCCTATATGATCTCATAAAACGTCTCGTAATGGTCGTATGTAACAAATATCAGTCCGTCGTTTGACCAAACGATACGATGCCGATTTCTTTGTCCTTCGTAGTAGTTTATATCCGCCTCATACCAGACTCTCCCCGGCGCAGAGGGGAGGTGACCATTATCGTTACTGTAAACCCCTCCGTAAATCATCATGTCCGGTGCATATTTCCGAGGTGGTTTCCCGGGTTTATAGCCGCGGGCATGCATTTCTTCCCAACTAATATAGCACTCCGGCAGTCTCCCATTATATTTTATCCACCAATCCGCACCATCTGTTCCGTCTTTTGTCCCAAAGCCGGCAATTACGGAATTCATCGCGCATATTTCGCAGCGGCAATTGAAATGCAGCGGAGGCGCTGCATCCACGGTCTCGTCCATAGCATAGATTTTTCCATGCGCCGTCTTGCAGACAACGCACACTTTGATGTCGTGTTCCGTTACCCAGTGTTTCCAGCGATAGCTCTGCCCGGCAGGCGGAGCATAGAAATCGTTTTTTCCTTTTCGGAGGATCGTACCCCGCATCATTTTTTGAATCGGCATTTTCCGTCTTCCTTTCACTCTAACACAGGAATTCTGCATTTTCAATCTTTCTTTTCTGATATCATATACCATTTCTACAAAAAACCTGTCGAATCATCGGGAAAAATCTATGGATAATTGATGGAGCCGGATGCGATCCCGGCTTCCTGCACAAAAGCCGCATGGTCGTCTCTCTCCCCGCATACGCTTGTACCAAGAAACCAAGCTGGGGAGCTGATGGATATGCGAAAATGGCTGACTGCCCTTCTGGCGGCCGCGATGCTGCTGGCCGCCGCGCCGCCCGTGCGTGCCGCCGGGCCGGACATCGCCGCGCCCTCCGCCATCCTGATGGATGCCGCAACGGGCACGGTGCTCTATGAAAAGAACGCCTCGGAGCGGCTGCGCCCGGCGTCCGTGACGAAGGTCATGACGCTGCTGCTCGTCATGGAAGCGCTGGACACCGGCCGCATCGGCTGGGACGACACCGTCATCGCCTCGGAGGCCGCCTGTGCCAAGGGCGGCAGCCAGGTCTATCTGGAGCCGGGCGAGGAGATGAGCATGGACGAAATGCTCAAATCCGTCGTCGTAAGCTCCGCAAACGACTGCGCCACGGCGCTGGCGGAGCATGTGGCGGGCAGCGAGAGCGCGTTCGTCGGCATGATGAATCAGCGCGCGCAGGAGCTGGGCCTGCTCGACACGAATTTTGTCAACTGCACGGGGCTGGACGATGCGCCGGAGGCCGCGGAGCACCTGACGACGGCGCACGACATCGCCGTGATCTCGCGGGAGCTTCTGAAGCACGACCGCATCCGCGACTACACGACCATCTGGATGGACACCGTGCGTGACGGGCGCTTTGCGCTCGCAAACACCAACAAGCTCATCCACGGCTACCCCGGCGCGACCGGGCTGAAAACCGGCTATACAAAGCAGGCCATGCACTGCGTATCCGCCAGCGCCGAGCGCGACGGCGTGGAGTACATCGCCGTCGTGCTGCACGCCGAGAGCTCAGCCGCGCGCTTCCAGGACGCGCGGACACTGCTCGACTATGCCTTCGCCAACTATGCGCACTGCCCCATCGCAGCCGGCATTGTCATCCCGCCCGTGCGCGTGCGCTTTGCTGAGACCGACAGCGTGCAGCCGGTGCTCTCCGGCGCAGACACCATCCTCGTGCGCAAGAACGCAGCAGCGCCGCAGTTTGACATTGCACTCGATGAAGACCTGTGCGCGCCGCTGCCGCCGGGCGCACAAGTCGGCACCGTAACCGTGACCGACAGCGACGGGGACACGACCGTTATCCCGCTTACCGTTCCCGACGGCGCTGCGCGCATCACGACGACACACCTCTGGCTGCGGGTGCTGCGCGCGCTGTGAGCGGCAGATAACGGTTGCGAAATCCGGATTATCGTGTATACTGGAGATATCCTTTATGAGAGAAGGGATCGCTATGATCAAAGTAGACCTTTCCGGCGCTGCCGGATTTTTTGACCCCGCGGGGCCGGATTATGCGGCCGCTGCACGGGCGCACCGCGCCCTGCTCGAGCACTCGGGCGCCGGCGCAGAATTCACCGGCTGGCTCGACCTGCCGGGACGCATCCAGAACGGTGAGCTCAAGCAGATCCTCACCGCCGCCTCGCGCATCCGGGGCCGTGTGCAGGCGCTGGTCGTCGTGGGTATCGGCGGGTCGTATCTCGGCGCAAAGGGCGCCGTGGAGCTGCTGCGGCCGCACCCGCAGCCCGGCGACCCGAAGATCCTCTTCGCCGGAAACTCCCTGTCGCCGGACGCGCTGATGCACCTGCTCGAGGAACTGGGCGATCTGGATTTTGACATCAACGTCGTGTCCAAGTCCGGCACAACACTTGAGCCCGCGCTCGCATTCCGGATGTTCCGCGGTCTGCTGGAGGCAAAGTACGGCACGGAGAAGGCCAAAAAGCACATCTTCGCCACGACGGACGCCCACCGCGGCGTGCTCAAGCAGATGGCCGACGAAGAGGGCTGGGAGACGTTCGTCGTCCCGGACGACGTCGGCGGGCGCTACAGCGTGCTGTCTGCCGTCGGCCTGCTGCCGATGGCCGCCGCCGGCATCGACACCATCCAGCTGGCCGCCAAGGAGGGCCTGGCCCTGATCAACGGCACCCAGATCATGACGGCCATCGCCTGCCAGGCGGTGTATGACGCCCGGGACCTGGCCAAAACGGCGGACATCGCCGCCGCCATGACCTGCCAGGCCCTGCACGGCATCCGGAAGGCCTTCGATCCCAAGGTGCACGCCCTGCGGGGCCAGCCGGGGCAGATCACCACGGCGGAGAACCTGCGGCGGCTGCTGGAGGGCAGCGGGCTGTCCTTCGACCTGAATCCGGACAAGGTGCAGGACGCCTACGCCATCCGCTGCACGCCCCAGATTCACGGGGCCAGCCGGGACGCCATCGGCTATGTGTGGGGCGTGGTAAGCCGGGAGATCAACGCCGTCACCGACAACCCCCTGATCTTCCCGGAGGAGGATGAGGCCATCTCCGGCGGCAATTTCCACGGGCAGCCGGTGGCCCTGGCCATGGACTTTCTGGGCATCGCCCTGGCGGAATACGCCAACGTGTCGGAGCGGCGGCTGGAGCGGCTGGTGAATCCGGCCCTGTCCGAGGGGCTGCCGGCCTTCCTGACCAGACACGGCGGGGTGCACTCGGGCTTCATGATCGCCCAGTACGCCGCGGCGTCCATGGTGTCGGAGAGCAAGGTATATGCCCATCCGGCATCGGTGGACTCCATCCCGTCGTCGGCCAACCAGGAGGACCACGTCAGCATGGGCACCACCGCCGCCCGGAAGGCGCTGATGATCCTGGACAACAGCCAGAAGGTGCTGGGCATCGAGCTGTTTGCCGGGGCCCAGGCGGCGTGGCTGCGGGGCGAGGACGGACTGTCCCCGGCCACCCGGGCGGTGTACGACCGCATCCGCCAGGCGATCCCGCCGGTGGACCAGGACGTGGTGATGCACCCGCTGATGGTGCAGGCGGATGAGCTGGTGAAGGCCCACGCCATTTCTCAGGCGGCGGAGGCCGTCTGCGGAGAATTGCAGTAAATTTCCCCCAGGGCGGGGCCTGTGGGCCCCGTCCCGGGAAGCGCATAAAAAGAGAGGATAGGGAGGAAAAAACATATGATGAAGCTTGTGGAATGCATCCCCAATTTCAGCGTCAGCCGGGAGCGGGACGAGGCCGCCTTCAACGCCCTGGTGGAGACCGCCCAGGCCGTGGCCGGGTGCACGGTGCTGGACGTGCAGTCCGACGGCACCCACAACCGGTGCGTGTTCACGCTGGTGGGGTCCCCGGAGGGCATCGGCGAGGCGGCGTTCCGGCTGGCCAAGCGGGCCATGGAGGTTATCGACATGACCAAACACCAGGGCGCTCATCCCCGGATGGGGGCCACGGACGTGATCCCCTTTGTGCCCACCATGGACATGACCGTGGAGGAGTGCGTGGAGCTTTCCCGGCAGGTGGCCCAGCGCATCTGGGAGGAGCTGGGGATCCCCAGCTTCCTGTATGAGGAGTCGGCCACGGCTCCGGGGCGGGTGAACCTGGCCAAGATCCGGAAGGGGCAGTTCGAGGGAATGCCCGAGAAGCTGCTGGAGCCGGAATGGGCCCCGGATTTCGGCCAGCGGAAAATCCACCCCACCGCCGGGATCATCGCCATCGGCGCGCGGATGCCGCTGGTGGCCTTCAACGTGAACCTGGACACGGACAACGTGGAGATCGCCAAGTCCATTGCCAAGGCCATCCGGGGCTCCTCCGGCGGGTTCAGGTACTGCAAGGCCATCGGCCTGCTGCTGGAGGACCGGAACGTGGCCCAGGTGTCCATGAACATGGTGAACTATGAGGGGACGCCGCTGTACTACGCCTATGAGATGATCCGGGCCCTGGCAGACCGGTGGGGCGTGCGCATCATCGGCACGGAGCTGGTGGGTCTGACCCCGGCCAAGGCGCTGATCGACTGCGCGGAATACTATCTGAAGCTGGAAAACTTCGACTGCCGCAAGCAGGTGATGGAGTATCACCTGGTGGGGATGGAATAAGGAGGACGCTATGCAGCTTGCTGAATTGACGGTGCGGGGGTTTGCGGACCTGCTGGGTTCCGACGCGCCCGCGCCCGGCGGCGGCTCCGCCGCCGCTCTGGCCGGGGCCTTGGGGGCGGCGCTGACCGCCATGGTGGGGTCCCTGACCGTGGGACGGAAGAAGTTCGCCGAATTTGACGGCCTGGCCCGAGAGACCCTGGAAAAGGCCCGGAACCTGGAGCACCGGTTCCTGGACGTGATGGAGCGGGACACGGAGGCCTTCAACGCGGTGTCCGCCGTGTTCGCCATGCCCAAGGGCACGGATCAGGAGAAGGAGGCCCGGGCCGTCGCCATGCAGGAGGCCCTGCAGGGCTGCACAAAGACGCCCTTTGAGATGATGGAGCTGTCTCTGGAGGCGCTGCGGCTGACGGATGGGCTGGTGGACCGGTCCAACGCCAGCGCCGCCAGCGACCTGGGCTGCGCGGCCCTGCATCTGGGGTCCGCCGTGCAGGGGGCGTGGCTGAACGTGCTCATCAACCTGGGGAGCATCCGGGACGCGGCCTTCGCCGCCCAGTACCGCACCCGGGGGCAGATTCTGCTGGACGAGGCCCTGCCTCTGGCGCAGAGCATCTATGACCGGGTGCTGAAAGCAGTGCAGGGATAATCATATAATAAGCCCTCCGGCCACGCCGGAGGGCTTTGCTGTATATACGGGATTCAGGAGAGGGGCTGCGTCTGGCAGCGGCGCATCCCACGGACACCACAAAGGCGGTGGCGGGCTTCATCATGGCCTGAAAATAATAGGTGGAGAAGATGTTGAACGGCAGCAGCAAAAACGAAATGCCGTAGCTGCGGATGATGGCGGGCGCAATATTCGGGATACTCTCCGTGGGTGTCATGAAAATGCGGACAAAGCCGTTGGGGACCAGCTCCGCTGCCAGCGTCCAGATCACGCCGAACACTGCCGCCGTGCCCAGGGCATATTTCAGCACCTCTCCGATGCGTTTCTTTTCTCCCGCGCCGTAGTTAACAGACAGGATGGGCTGGGACGCCTGACCGATGCTGTAGGCGCAGCACTGAACAAAGGTACTGATGTTGATGATAATGCCGTAGACAGACAGGGCGTCGGTGCCCAGATAGCGGAGAATCTGACGGTTGAAGATTATGGTCAGGATGCCCATGGCTACGTCAATGAAGAAGGTGGAAAATCCTGTGGCGCCGATGGCACGCAGCTTCGCGGGAAGCTGGGCACCACAAACTTGATGGAGAACAGATACGCCCGGGCCAGCGGCAGCAGGGTCTCCTCCGCGCCGAACAGCGTCAGGAGCTGGCGGTCAAAGAGAATCAGCGCCGCCCAGGAGAGAAGGGACAGGACCGCCGTTGCCAGGACTGCCGCCGTGAAATACTCGTTGGAGCGCTTTTCGTTGCCGGGGGCCTGACCCCGCAGGGTGCTCAGCAGCACGCTGCCGCCGATGCCGGTGAGAAGGCCCAGACTATAAATAATGTTCCAGACCGGGGCCACCACGGCCAGGGCTGCCGTGCCGGTGGGGCCCTGATACTGGCCCACCATGGCGGCGTCCACCACGCCGTAGATAGAGGTGATCAGGGCGCTGCCGAAGGCGGCGGCGAGATACTTAAAGTAGATGGGACGAATTTTGTCCGTCAGGAAATTCATACGGCTGCCTCCTTGGGAATGAAGATGCAAAGCGCAGGCCCGGAACGAAAAAAAGCCGGATAAAGCACAGGCATTTCAGCCTGTTGCCTTATCCGGCTCGTCATTTCCAGCGAATGACTTGCCCTCCGAGCACGCGAGGGGTGTTATAGCCGCTTTTGCCCGGAATGTCAAGCACTTTGCGGAACTTATGGAGTTACTTTTCGCCGTACCAGCAGCGGACGAAGGCGGCCAGGCCCGGGATCAGGTCCTTGATCTGGTGGCCGGAGGTGTTGACGCACAGGTGGTACGTCTCCTTGGCGCCCCACTTGGAGTCGGCGAACATCTGACGGTACTGGGCGCGGTTCTTGTCCACCTGCTTCATGCGGCGGGCAATGTCGTTGCGGGACAGGTGCTCCCCCTCCGGGGCCCGGTCGATGCAGCGCTGGATCTTGGACTCGGCGTCGGCATAGACGAACAGGTTCAGGGGATGATAGTCCTTCAGGATCACGTCGGCGCAGCGGCCCACGATGACGCAGTCCCCCTGCTTGGCGAAGTTCTCAATGATCTGCTGCTGGGCGGCGGCTACCTGGAAGCCCTGGTCCATGATCTGCACCGGGGGCATGGCGAAACGGTGGCCGATGGTCGTGGGGTAGGCGGCCTCGATGCACTTTTCAGAGATGTTGGCCACATACCGCTCATCGAAGCCGTGCTCCTTGGCGATGAGCTCGATGATCTCGTGATCGTAGCAATGGATGCCCAGCTCCTCGGCCAGGCGCTTGCCCAGCTCGCGGCCGCCGGAGCCGAATTCACGGCTGATGGTGATGATTTTCATGATATTTCCACTCCTCTCAAAGCATCAAAAGGTGACAGGTTTAATACTCATAGCAGCTGCCGCCCACGAACTCGCGGACGATGGAGTTGCGGGGAACATAGTGGGTGTGCAGCGGAGGAACCCCGCCCACTACCTTCATCAGGTCCGTCAGGCCGTGCTTTTCCAGATATTCCGGCGTCAGCTCCTGGCGGAACTGGGGAATCTCGTTGAGGTATTTGGCCAGGATGCAGGGCTCGTAGTCGTGGAAGGTGTCGATATGGATGGAGGCGTTGTGCTTGTGGGGCATGATATAGTTTACCTCGCCCCGGTCCACGCTCTGGGCGCGCTTGACCGTATCCT
>ERZ772812.1124-NODE-1124-length-20426-cov-107.246625_pt1 | contig 20426 bp, 17 predicted proteins | sample MGYA00511343_ERZ772812 | MGnify/ENA primary metagenome ERZ772812 (study PRJEB29015, sample SAMEA2737706) | human gut metagenome | biome: human gut; feature: human-associated habitat; material: faeces | place: China | collected 2012 ...
TCCCCGACGGCCCGCATCGGCGCACCTTCGAATACCGGCGCACTCTCGTCTATCCTTCCGTAGGGGCCGGCGTCCCCGACGGCCCGTTTTCCGTTCTCCGATTGCGGGCTGCACCCGCGTCCTGCATGTATGCCTCCGGCGGCCATATTTCTTTCAACAGCGAAAGAAATATGGAAAAGAACGCCGCCAAAAACCATCGGTTTTTGGATTTCCCTTTCGCCCAATTGTAACTGCGGTGCAAAAAGGTTCCGCACCGGATCGCCTGCACTCCTATCCCCGCTGCCGCTCCTGCGTACCGCGCGAAAACTTTCTTCTCTCGCGCCGTACAGAGAAAGTGCTTTACATCCTACATACTTTTATATTCTGCGGCCCGAAGGGCCGCACCTATGCCGCTGTTGGCAAAAGCGGGTCGCTCCGGAGAGCGAAATGTCCCCGCCCCGCGCCTCCGCACAAAACGATCCCCCTCCGGCAGAGCCGGAGGGGGATCGCAGTTCACATGATCTCAAAACTTGTCCTTGTTGAAGATGCGCAGGATCTCGTCGAAGGACTTATCCATCTCGTCCTGGGCCTGCTCGCCCTTCACCTCATCCAGCGGCTGCAGCACGGGCTTCTTCTCCGCCTGTGCCTGCGCAGTCCCGCCATTGGAGGTGATGCGCGCCTCCTGCTGCTCCTCGTCGAAGCCGGTGGCGATGACGGTGACGCGGATCTCGTCGTCCAGCGTTTCGTCAAACGTGGCGCCGAAGATGGTGAGCGCGTCGGGATGCACGGCCTGCTGCACCAGCGTGGCCGCCTGCTCCACTTCCTCCAGACCGATGTCCATGGAGCCGGTGACATTGATGAGCACGCCCTTGGCACCGTTGATGGAGGTCTCCAGCAGGGGGGAGGAGATCGCCATACGCGCGGCCTCCTCGGCCTTGCCCTTGCCGGCCGCACGGCCCACGCCCATGTGGGCCAGACCCGCATCCTTCATGATGGCCGTCACATCGGCGAAGTCCAGGTTGATGAAGCCGGTGTCGCGGATCAGATCGGAGATGGACTGCACCGCCTGGCGCAGCACGTCGTCGGCGATCGCAAACGCGTTGGCGAACGTGATCTTCTGGTCGGTGGCGTACTTCAGCCGCTCGTTGGGGATGATGACCAGCGAGTCCACCTTGCTGCGCAGCTCCTCGATGCCCTGCTCGGCCTGGGCCATGCGCTTCCGCCCCTCAAAGCCGAAGGGCTTGGTCACCACGCCCACGGTGAGGACGCCCGCCTCCCGGGCGATCTCCGCCACCACGGGAGCCGCACCGGTGCCGGTGCCGCCGCCCATACCGGCGGTGATGAACACCATGTCGGTGCTCTCCAGCGCCTTGGCCATCTGGTTGCGGCTCTCCTCCGCGGCCTTGCGGCCCACCTCAGGGTTGGAGCCTGCGCCCTTGCCGCCGGTGAGCTTCTCACCGATCTGGATCTTATAGTTCGCGCTGGAAGCGTTCAGCGCCTGCTTGTCCGTATTCACTGCCACAAAGTCCACGCCCTGGGCGCCGGAGCGCACCATGCGGTTGACCACGTTATTGCCGCCGCCGCCGACGCCGACCACTTTGATGCTGACGACGTTTTCCGGACCGGTCTCCAATCCAAAAGCCATGTTGGTTCCTCCTGCCACAATTTGTATCGAAAAGACAGTTTCTCTGTGCGTAATTCTATATCTTGTGCTATAACTTATATTCTATTACGGAATGATAGACCCGTCAAGTGTTCCTGTGGAATTTGTCCATCTTTTTCCCGTCAGGAGGGGATAAAGCTGGCCTTCCCGTCCTGCGTCATATCGATGGTGCCCTTTTCATTGGCCTCCAGCTTCTCCACCACTGCCGCCAGATAGTCCAGCTTGTAGTTGAAGTCGGCATCCCACAGGAATTCCACATGGAACCGCCCCATGTACTGCATGGTGATGCGCGCCGCATCGGACAGATCGATGACCTGCACTTCGTGCAGCATCCCCTTATCGTCCAGCAGCACCAGCATGCTCAGCAGCTGATCCAGCACGGCCTGCTGCGTGGCGGAGGCCCGTGCTTCGCTGCCTACCTGGGGATTCAGCAGCGTCAGCCCCTCGATCTGGATGTACTGGCTCCATTTGGCAGCGCTGACGGTATCCACGATGTTGCCCCTGTCGCACAGGAGGTACACCGTGCCGTCCTGCTTGATGGCCACAGGGTCGCGGCACTCCGTGACCTGCACCACCAGCTTGCTGGGCAGCACCCGCCGGAACTGCACCGTTTCCACGTAGGGCAGCTGCTGGCGGATGCGCGCCGCCGCATCGTACTTGTTCAGGAAAAACAGGTTGTCGCCCGCCTTGATCTGGGCCGCCGCGGCGATCTGCTCGTTGGAATAGCGGCTGTTGCCGCTGATCTCAATGTCATCGATCCTGAAGAACATGGCCAGCGCAAGGCCGATGGCGCCGCAGATCAGCACGAAGGCCAGCAGCTTATAGAGGAAAGCGAAGCTCCCTTTCCGCCGTTTGCGATTGTACCGTCTGCGTCGCGCCATGCCTGAAACTCCTTACTCCGTATTCTGCCGGACCCGTGCGCCCAGCCCTGCCAGATCGCCGGCCAGGTCCGCGTAGCCCCGCTGTATATGCCTGCACTGATGGACGGCGGAGCACCCCTCCGCCTGTAAGGCCGCGATGACCAGCGCCGCCCCGCCCCGCAGGTCGGCGGCAAACACATCGGCGGCGTGGAGCCGCTCCACCCCGCATACCACGGCCACCCGCCCCTCCACACGGATGTCAGCGCCCATACGCTGCATCTCCGCCGCGTGGCGGTAACGGCTTTCAAAAATATTCTCCACGAATACCGTGGTGCCCCGGCTCCGCAGCAGCGCCGCCATCAGGACGGCCTGGCAGTCGGTGGGGAACCCCGGATAGGGCGCGGTCCGCACCGGCGTCACCGCCTGTAACCGCCCCTCGCTGCGCAGCCGGATGTCCGTCTCGCCGCAGTCGATCCGGCACCCCGCCTGCTGTAAGGCGGTGGTCACCGTGGCCAGATGCCGGTAGTCCGTCCCCCGCAGCAGGATGTCCCCGCCGCAGGCCGCCGCCGCGCATAGATAGGTGGCCGTCACGATCCGGTCGGGTATGACCCGATGGACGCACCCGTGCAGAGGCCTGCGCCCCTCCACCGTAATGACGGACCCACCCGCGCCCCGCACCTCCGCGCCGCAGGCACACAGGAAGTCCTGCAGGTCCGCGATCTCCGGCTCCCGCGCTGCGTTGGTGATGACCGTGACGCCCTCGGCGCCGCAGGCCGCCAGTATGGCGTTCTCCGTGGCGCCCACGCTGGGGATGGCCAGCACGATCTGTCCGCCCCTGAGATGCCTGCCCTGACAGTACAGCTTACCGCCGCTCTCCTCGATGGAAGCGCCCAGCGTCCTGAGCGCCGCCAGGTGCAGGTCGATGGGCCGCGGCCCCAGCTCACAGCCCCCGGGATAGCTGAGCTCCGCCCAGCCGCATCGGGCCAGAATGGCCCCCAGAAAGATGACGGATGACCGCATCCGCCGCATCAGCGTCTGGGGGATGTCGCATCGGGTCAGCACGCTGCTGTCCACCAGCAGATCCCCGTCCTCCCAGTCCGCGCTGCATCCTAAGTACCGCAGGATATCCGCCGCCGCGTCCACGTCGCTCAGACGCGGACACCGCCGGATGCGGCATGCCCCGCCGCACAGCAGCGTGGCCGCCAGAACAGGCAGTACGCTGTTCTTGGCTCCCTGCACCACCGTCTCGCCGCTGAGCCGGTGGCCGCCCTCAATGGTGATCGACCCCATAAAACCCCTCCCGCCCTTTGATACGCCATTGTATGAAAGGACGGGCTGCGGGTGTGCATGCCCTACCGGACCAGGGCCATCACCGTGTCATAAATACGCTCCGCGGCGTCAGGGATGCCCAGCTGGGCCATGCCCTGCTTCATCCGCGCCTGCGTCTCGGGGCTGCGGAGGATGTCCGCCGCCGCGTCGTACAGCGCCGCGCCATTGGCCTCGCTCTCCAGCAGGACCCTGGCTCCGCCGTGGGCCTCCAGCAGCCGTGCGTTCTTCTCCTGATGGTTGTTGGTGACGTAGGGGGAGGGCACCATGATGGCCGGCATCCCCAGCGCCGTCAGCTCACTGATGGTGGACGCGCCCGCGCGGCAGATGACCAGATCCGCCGCCCGCATCACCGTGGCCATGTTGTAGATGTACTGCCGCACATCCAGATCGGGGCACAGCGCCAGCTCCCGCTGCCGCAGGGCCGTTTCCATGGTCTCCCAGCCGCTCTTGCCCACCGCGTGGACGTGGTGGAAGGGGAAGCCGTTCTCCCGTTCCTTTTCGAACATATCCAGCATGGCCTCGTTCATGTGGCTGGCGCCCAGACTTCCCCAAAAGGATACCACAACCGGCCGCCCGTCGTCAAAGGCCAGATTCTGCCGTGCCTCCAGAGGCGTTTTCTCGAAGAAGTCGCCCCGCACCGGCGTACCCGTCACCATGATGCGCTCAGGGTGCCGGTAATGCTGGCGGCAGTCCTCAAATCCCACCATGATCACATCGGCATACTCCTCCAGCATGCGGGTGGTGAGCCCGGGCACCGAGTTGCTCTCGTGTACCGCCGTGGGGATGTGGGCCCGAGCCGCCGCCTTCACCATGGGAAAGCTGGCGTAGCCGCCGGTGCCCACCACCAGATCGGGCCTGAACTCCCGCAGGATGGCCTTGGCCGCAGGCCCCGAGCGGGCCAGCGCCCCCACGGCGTGAAGATTGTGGCGCATGGCCTCCGGCCGCATGGACCGGCGGAAGCTGTCCACCTCCACGGCGGCGTAGTCGTAGCCCGCCTTGGCCACCAGCTCCCGCTCCATGCCGTCGGGGGTGCCCACGAACAGCACGGCGGTCTGGGGGTCACGCTGCCGCATGAGCCCCGCCAGCGCCAGCGCCGGGTTCACATGTCCTGCGGTGCCCCCGCAGGTGAAAATAACTCTCATCCTGAAAACTCCGTTTCTGCTTCGATGTTTTATGCCTCCGGCGGCCATATTTCTTTCAACAGCGAAAGAAATATGGAAAAGAACGCCGCCCAAAACCCGTGGTTTTTGGATTTCCCTTGTCCGATTACGACTGCGGTATAAAAAGGTTCCGCATCGAATCGCGTGTACGTCTCTCCCCGCTGCCGCTCCCACGCACCGCGCGGGTGGCGTGCTATGACAGGCTCCGGCACTCGGCGATAAGAGCCGCTGCCGCTTCCATGTTCCGCGCGGCGGTGCCTTACTGCGTAGGAGCCGGCGTTCCCGACGGCCCGTTGCTCGTTCCTTTCATGCCTCTGGCAGGGATATTTCGCGCTCCGGCGCGACATCCTTTTGCCCGCGGCGGCAAAAGGATGCAAAAACGCCGCCAAAGATCCATGGTCTTTGGAATTCCTTTACGCCGAACGTGATACGACGCAAAAGGCCCATAAGGAATCGCCTCCGCTCCTATCCCCGCTGCCGCTCCCACGCACCGCGCGGGTGGCGTGCTATGACAGGCTCCGGGACTCGGCGATAAGAGCCGCTGCCGCTCCCACGCACCGCGCGGCAGTGCGCTGGCTTATCGGCGGCGTGTTGGCATGCCGTTCTACAAAATACGCTTCGCAGCAGCGCGTATTCTTTATATTTCGCGGCCCAACGGGCCGCACCTGCACATACCGCCGCTGGCGGCATGTGCGCGATTTGATAATCGCCAAAATCGGTAGGACCACGCGCCCCCATTTTGCTTTGCAGGAGCGGTAGCGATAAGAGGATCGCAAGCGATTCGTTGTACGACGATCAGCGCCGTTTTGGATTTCGCGTGGTACGCGGCGGCAGGTTTCCGGCGTACTCCAGCCGCGCAGGAAGTCTTGAAACCTGCGGTTTCAAGCAGACCTTTTGGCCACTTTTGGGGCTGTGGCCAAAAGTGACCCGCGCTCGGGGGCGCGGAACCCTCTCCCGCCGCTGTTGGAAGAAATGGGGCCGCCGGAGACAGGAATGAAAATTCTCGATCCCTATACCCACTGCAATTATCTGACAGAAAAATACGCTATGTTGTCAAAAATCGCCCGTTTACCCCGCCTTGGGCGCGGGGATCTGCCGCGACACACTGAGCACCATGCCCATCTCCACCAGCTGCAAGCACAGCGCCGTGCCGCCATAGCTGAAGAACGGCAGGGAGATACCGGTGGTGGGCACGAAGCCCGACACCACCGCGATGTTCAGGAAGGTCTGAAGGGCCAGATGGGTCATGATGCCCACCACCAGCAGCGCGCCGAACCGGTCGCGGGCGTGAAGGGCGATCCAGAAGCCCCGCAGGATCAGCAGGGCGAAGATCAGCATAATGACGCAGGCGCCGATAAGCCCCAGCTCCTCGCATACCACGGAGAAAATAAAGTCGTTGTACTGCTCGGGCAGGTACAGAAACTTCTGGCGGCTTCGCCCCAGCCCAACGCCCAGCAGACCGCCGGAGCCGATGGTGATCAGGCTCTGGGCCAGCTGATAGCCGTCGCCGGAGTAGTCCAGCCACGGGTCGTGCCACATGGCGATGCGGGCAGAGCCGTACTTGATGACGCCGCTTTCCGCCAGCTTGACAAACAGAAAGCCTATGGCGCCCACGCCGCCGATACCGGCGGCCACCAGCCAGCCCTGAATGCCGCCCACGATCATCAGCACCGCGCCGGTACACAGGATCAGCACCGTGCCGGACAGATGGGGCTCCAGCATCATCAGAACGGAGATGATGCCCAGCAGCGCCACATAGGGCACGATGCCCTGCCGCCACGTCAGCATCTTCTCCTTTTTCTTGGAGATGGTATCGGAAAAGTAGACGATGACCGCCAGCTTTGCGATCTCCGACGGCTGGAACTGGAACACGCCCTTGATGCCCAGCCAGCGGGTGGCGTTGTTGGCGGTGATAGCCAGCGGGTTGTGGGGGATGATGACCAGGATCAGCAGGAACAGCGCCAGACCCACCAGCATGCGGGACGCGCCGCGCCAGCGCTGATAGTTGATCTTGCCCACAACGAACATGCCTGCCAGACCGATGACGGCGAACAGAGCCTGCCGCTTGAAGTAGTAGGTGCCGTCGCCGGTGTCGTAATAGGCGCGGGGGAAGCTGGCGGAGAACAGCATAATGAGTCCGATCACCGTCAGCAGCAGCGTCAGGATCAGGAAGGGCAGATCCATGGACCCCTTGGCGGCCTGCGTGTGCTTTTGCTCTGTTTGGCGCATGCGGGCCTTCATGGCCTTCTGGGCCTGATATTCTGCACGGGTCACGGCTGTCCCTCCTTCCGAAATTTCATGTTGGTACTTCCTCATGAACTTCATGAGGAACGAAGACCCGCTTCATGATGAACTTCCTGATGGAAGTATTTTCAGAAGCTGAAGCGCTGGTACACGGCGAAGTAGGCCAGCAGGCAGAACAGTGCGCTGACGGTGGAGAACACCGCCACGATCTTGGTCTCCTTCCAGCCGCACATCTCAAAGTGATGGTGCAGCGGCGCCATTTTGAAAATGCGCTTGCCGTGGGTGAGCTTGAAATACGTCACCTGAATGATGTCGGACAGCGTCTCACAGATGTAGACGATACCCACCAGCAGCAGCACCAGCGGCATGTCGTAGGCGAAGGCCAGTGCCGCCACCGCGCCGCCCAGAAACAGGGAGCCGGTGTCGCCCATGAACACCTTGGCGGGGTAGCGGTTATACACCAGAAAACCGCACAGGCCGCCCAGCATGGCGGCGGAAAACGTGCCCAACTGGGCGAAGCCGGGCCAGATGATGGCCATGGCCGTAAAGAAAACGGCCACGGGGATGGTGACGCTGGTGCTGAGGCCGTCCAGCCCGTCGGTGATGTTGACGGCGTTGACGGTGCCCACGATGACGAAGGCGGCGAAGACAAGGTACACCGACCACGGCAGCACCACATGGGTGTTCCAGAAGGGGATATACAGATTGGGACTCAGCATCCCCTCGTACCGCATGAGGCACAGGAACGCCACGGCCGCCGCCAGCTGCAGCACAAACTTCTGCAGCGCCGTCAGGCCGGTGTTGTGGTGATGCTTCACCTTCTGATAGTCGTCAATGTAGCCGATGAGGCCGAACACCAGCGCAAAGAGATAGACGTACAGGTGGGCGAAGTCGCCGCCCGCCATATGCTTCCAGCCCAGAGCCACGATGGTGATGCCGATACCGATAATGAACATCAGGCCGCCCATGGTGGGGGTGCCCTGCTTGGTCATGTGCCAGGTGGGGCCGATCTCCTTGATGGACTGGCCGGCCTTCAGCCGCACCAGCGCCGGTATCAGCAGCTTGCCGGCGATGACGGTGATGACAAAGCTGACCGCCACCGGCAGCACGATCTCCAGAATTCCCATAATGATTCGCTCCTTCCCGCCGCGAAAGGGCGCGGCGGCTCTTGTGATTTAGCCCTGCTTTTTCAGGTAGTCCGCCACGATGACCCGCTCATCCATGGGGTAATGGACGTGGTTGATCTCCTGATAGTCCTCGTGACCCTTGCCGGCCAGGATGATGACATCGCCGCTCTGGGCGTGATCCATGGCGTAGTGGATGGCCTCCACACGGTCGGGGATGGCCACGTAGGGCGTGTCGGTGTCCCGCATGCCCGCCAGAATGTCATCGATGATGGCCTGCGGCTCCTCGGTGCGGGGGTTGTCGCTGGTGACAATGACGAAGTCTGCCAGCCGCGCGGCGATGCCGCCCATGACGGGGCGCTTCGTCTTATCCCGGTCGCCGCCGCAGCCAAACAGCACCACGGTACGGCCCTTGGCAAAGCCGTTCACCGACTCCAGCACATTCTCCAGCGCATCGGGCTTGTGGGAGTAGTCGTTGAGAATGGTGTAGTCACGGCCGGGGGTGGGGATGATCTCCATGCGGCCCTTGACGCCGTGGTTACGGGCCAGCGCGTCGGCGCACTCCGCCAGCGGGACGCCCAGATTCCAACAGCAGGCCATGGCATCCAGCGTATTATATACCGTGAACTGGGCAGGGATGCCCACCTGCACGTGGGCCCAGTCGGTGTCGGCCTCAGCGTCGAACTCCACGCTGCCGGCGTGGAGCTGGACGGACTTGGCCTTCAGATCCGCATCGGCGTGAATGGCGTAGGAGAACAGGCGGGGGCACTGGGCGTGGGCCAGAAGGCGCTGATGCCATGGGTCGTCGGCGTTGTAGACGCCCACGTCGCAGCGGTCGAACAGGATGGCCTTGGCGTCGCAGTACGCCTCCATGGTGTGGTGGAAGTCCAGATGGTCCTGACTGAGGTTGGTGAAGATACCCACGGCGAAGCGTACGCCATAGACGCGATCCAGCGTCAGGGCGTGGGAGGAGACCTCCATGACCACGTGGGTACAGCCGGCGTCGGACATCCGGCGGAACAGCTTTTGCAGCTCGAAGGACTCCGGCGTGGTGCGCTCCGTGTGGAGAACTTCGCTGCCGATCATGTTCTGAATGGTGCCGATGAGGCCCACCTTGGCGCCGGCCTTCTGCTCCAGAATGCTCTTGATGAGGTAGGTGGAGGTGGTCTTGCCGCTGGTGCCGGTGACGCCGATCATGGTCATCTCGCGGGAGGGGTGGTCGAACCAGTTGCAGGCGATCACCGCCAGAGCGCGGCGGGAGTCCTCCACAACTACGTAGGGAATGTCACCGTCGGGTGCATGCTGGCAGACAACACAGGCCGCGCCTTTTTCGCGGGCCATGGGGATGAAGCGGTGGCCATCTGTCTCGGCGCCGGTGATAGCCACGAACAGCCCGCCCTCCGCCGTCTGGCGGGAGTCGTAGCAGACGTCGGTGATGTCGGTGTCCATATCGGCGGTGGCGGCCAGAACAGTGAGGCCCTTTAGCAGTTCGTTCAGTTTCATGGGAAAGCTCTCCTTTACGGCAAAGTACAGTACCTTCCATTATAACAGGCAGGAATTGCGCAGAAAAGGGAAATCTGTGCGGTCTGCTGGGAAGTTCGTGCGGAGTTTAATCCGTGACGGAGGTGTCGCCCAGCTGGACAGTGATGACCGTACCGGCCTCCACCTCGGCGCCCGCCTCAATGGATTGGGACAGCACGCGGACGGCGGAGGACTCGCTGCCGGTGGTACCGGAGAAGCGGATGAACAGCCCCGCGCCGGTGGCGGCGGTGTTGGCCTCGGAGGGCGTCTTGCCGATGAGGTGGGGCACCGTACACTTGGCGGTGGACTTATCCGTGCCGGCGTACAGAATGACGGCGGACTTGCCGGGGATGATGGCGCCGCCGGCGGGAGTCTGGTCGGTGACGGTGTCGCCGTCGCCGTTGATCTTGCAGCTGAGGCCCCGTTCGCCCAGCTTGGTCTTGGCCTCCTCCACGGACATGCCGATGACATTGGGCACGGTGGTGTCCATGCCCAGCAGCTCCTCGGCGGAGTAGCTGGGCTCCACGCCCAGATAGGGCAGGACCTCGGACATGATAGAGCTGGCGGTGGGGGCCACCATGTTGCCGCCGGACACATAGGTGCCGGTGGAGCGGCTGGGGGTATCCAGCGTCAGGAGCATGATGACCTGGGGATCGTCGGCAGGGGCGAAGCACAGGAAGGATACCACCACGTCGCCGGTCTGGCCCTTATCGGCCGTACCGGTCTTGCCGCCCACGCGGTAGCCTGCCACCTGACCGTTTTTGCCGGTGCCGCTGGCCACCACGTATTCCAGACACTCCCGCACGGTGGCGGAGGTCTCCTCACTGACCACCTGACGGATGGGGGTGCTGTCGTGCTGATAGGTGACGCTGCCGTTGGAGTCGGTGATGCGCTCCACCAGATAAGGGGTGCGCAGATAGCCGCCGTTGACGCAGGCGGCCTGAGCCGTGATGAGGGCGATGGGAGTGACGTTGAAGTTCTGGCCGAAAGCGTAGCAGGCCAGATCCAGCTGAGTGAAGCTGGCGGGATCGGCGAAGATGCTGTCCGCCTCGCCGCTCAGGTCGATGCCGGTGCCTTCCATGAGGCCGAAGGATCTCATGTACTCGTAGAACGCGGTGTTGCCCAGCTTCAGGCCGTAGGAGATAAAGGCAGGGTTGCAGGAGTTCCCCACGGTCTGGATCAGGGTCTGCAGGCCGTGACCGGCCTTGTTGGAGCAGTGGATGGTCTGACCGGAGATGGTGACGAAGCCGCTGCAGTTGACGGTGGTGTTCTTGTTGATGACACCCTCCTCCAGCGCGGCGGCCAGCGTCAGGATCTTGAAGGTGGAGCCGGGCTCGTAGGTGTCGTTCAGCGCCTTGTTGCGCCACTGGAGCAGCTGCATCTCCGCCAGCGTGTTTTCGCCGCGGGCGATGCGCTCCTGCAGGGTCTGGTCCTGCACGGCGGAGAAGTCATTCAGGTCATAGTTGGGGTAGGAGGCCATGGCCAGGATGCCGCCGGTGTTGACGTCCATGATGATGCCTGCAGCGCCGTTGGCGGCAGCGAACTTATCGGCCATATTCTCCAGACCCTTTTCCAGATAGTACTGGATGGTGGCGTCCAGTGTCAGCGTCAGGTCGCTGCCGTTCTGGGCAGCGAAGTACTGTTCGTAGGCGTACATCATGTCGTTGCCGGCGTTGTCCTTGGCGGACACCACCAGACCGCTCTGACCCTCCAGCTCCTGCTCGTAGCGGGCCTCCAGCCCGTACAGGCCGGTGTTGTCGTCGCCCACGAAGCCGATGACATGGGAGGCCAGAGAGCCGTAGGGGTAGTAGCGCTTGGCGTCGGCCACCAGGTGGACGCCCACGATCTTGTTCTCATTGATATAGGCGCGGACGGCGTCGGCAACCTCCTCGTCGGCGCGGAGCTTGATCAGCTCGTACTGGGACTCGGTGTTGTCCATGCGGCGGCGGATGGCGGCGGCGTCGCCGTCCAGTATCTCGGCCAGACCCGCGGCCAGGGAGTCCTTGGTCCAGGTCACGGGATCGTCCTTGTCATTGACGGCGCGGTCGATCTCCAGCGGGGAGAGGATGACGGTCTCGGCGCTGGCGGAGATGGCCATGATGTTGCCGCTGCGGTCGTAGATGGTGCCGCGGGAGGCGGTGACCACCGTGCGGCGGGTCTGCTGGTTCACGGCCTTGCTCTGCAGTTCCTCGTGGCGGACGATCTGAAGGTCGAACAGCTGGAAAAACAGCAGCACGAACATGCCGATGCCCATGACGAGCATCAGCACGAAGGAGCGGGTCTGGATGACCCGATTGGCGCGGCGGATATTTTCATCCTTACGGTTGGGGTTTGGTCTGCGTTCTGTCACGTTCTCTGCCTCCGAATGTAGGGCCCGGCGGCTCTGCGCCGGACGGGTCCTCGAATGTCAAGCAAGGAGCAAGAAGTCGCCTTCTTACTCCTTACTGCCTCATGATATGGCCGCTGTCAGCGGAAATATTCCAGCACATAGGCCCAGCCGTCCTTCGCCTTATCCAGCAGGCCGCCGGCGCTGCCCTCCGCCTTGTAGAGGGTGACGCTGTCGCTGCCGGACAGGTCGATGTACTGGATCTGGCCGCTGGTGGGCTTGGACATGCCGGCGGCTTCGGCGGCCGCCTTGATGGTGGCCAGATCGAAGGTTTTTTCGTACTCCGTCAGCAGCGCGACGTGCTGCTCGTCCAGATCGGAGATCTGGCGCTTGATGGAGGACACGCTGCCGGACACGTCGGTGAGGGTGACGTAGCCCAGCATCAGAACCACCACCATGGCCAGCAGCACCACCACGCCGCCCGCCACCAGCGGGGAGGGACGTGCGGCGGCGCGGGCCTGGGGCCTGCGGCGGGGCAGGGGCTTTTCCTGTACGGCGGGCTGCTGCTTCGAGGGCAGCTTGCCGGCCTCCTCCAGCTGGCGCTCCCGCACCAGTGCGTCCAGGTCGTAGGCCAGACTGCCGTATACGGCGTTTTTGCGATAAGGCTGGGCCAAGGTGCGGTCACTCCTTTCCGAAAGATGCAGCGGCTCTGCGTCAGAGCTTTTCCGCCACACGCAGCTTGGCGCTGCGGGCGCGGGGATTCCCGGCCAGCTCCGCGTCGCCGGATACGATGGGCTTGCGGCTGACCAGCCGTATCTTCGGCGTTTTGCCGCAGACACAGACGGGGAAATTAGGCGGGCAGGTGCAGCCGGTGGCCAGCTCCTGCATGGTCTTCTTGATGATGCGATCCTCCAGCGAGTGGAAGGAAATGACAGCCAGCCGTCCGCCCGCGTTCAGGTGGGATACGGCGGCCTCCAGCATGGGAGGCAGGGCGTCCAGCTCGCCGTTGACGGCGATGCGGATGGCCTGAAAGCTGCGCTTGGCGGGGTGCTGCTTCTCCCGCAGGGCGGCGGGGGGCATGGCGGATTTGATAATGTCCACCAGCTGCAGCGTGGTCTCAATGGGAGCCTGCTGGCGGGCCTGCACGATGCGGCGGGCGATGGCGGGGGCGCAGCGCTCCTCGCCGAAGTCGTAGAGGATGCGGCGCAGCTCCTCATAGGGCCAGTCGTTCACCACGTCGCGGGCGGTGAGGGGCGCCGTGCGGTCCATGCGCATGTCCAGCGGGGCGTCGTGCATGTAGGAAAAGCCCCGGGCGGCGTCGTCCAGCTGGGGGGAGGAGACGCCCAGATCAAAGAGCATCCCATCGACACCGGAGATATGGAGATCGGCGAGGATATCGCCGACGCGGTCGAAGTTGCTGTGGACCAGCGTGACGCGGTCCAGATAAGGGGCCAAACGCTCCTGCGCGGCGTCGATGGCCGTCTGGTCGCGGTCAATGCCGATGAGGCGTCCGCCCTCCGTCAGGCGGCGGACGATCTCCAGCGAGTGACCGGCGCGGCCCAGCGTGCCGTCCACATAGACGCCGTCAGGCCGGATGGCCAGTGCGTCCAGACATTCCTGAAGCAGGACGGGCTTGTGGCCGTAGTCCTTTTCGATAGCGTGGTCAGCCATAGCTTACAGCCCCATTTCCGCCATGGCCTGCTCCAGCGCGCCGGAGGAGAAAGCCTCGTTCTCAATGGCGGCCCAGCGCTCGGCGCTCCAGATCTCGGCGCGGTCGAAGCTGCCCACCACCACGACCTCCTTGGTCAGGCCCGCGTATTCCCGCAGCTTGGCGGGGATCAGGATGCGGCCCTGAGAGTCCGGCTCGCAGTCCGCCGCGTAGGCGAACAGGGCGCGGAGCTTCTTCACCTCGTTGTAGGACAGCTCCTTCAGCCTGGCCATGAAGGCGGCCCAGCTCTCGTCGGAGTAGACGGACAGGCAGCGGTCCTGCCCCACGGTGACGTGAAAGGTCTGCCCCAGCTCCTTGCGGAGAGAGGCGGGAATGAACAGGCGGCCCTTGGCGTCGATGTTATGGCTGAACTGACCGGTCATAGGGCCGCCTCCTCTCGTGCAGAATAGGGTGAATGGGGAAAAGCGTGGGATTGTTCCCCACAAATGGGGGCACTTCCCCCACAGTTCACCACTCATGATGCCAGTATACATAATCCGTTATGGAAATGCAAGCAGAAGTTTCCACAGAAAGGGTACGTGGAAGCGGTAATTTCTTCCAGAAAACCCGCTAAAACGGGCGATTTTTGAAACGAACGTTCGAGGACATGGAGCGCAAAAAACCGGCAGGCACAAAATATAGTGCCTGCCGGTTTCACGTTCTACAAGATATATTCTTTTGTCAGAAACGTAGAAATGCGGTGGAATAATTTGTCAGTTTTCCACAAAGGGGACGAGGGGCGTTACTGGGCGCTCTCCTCCGTCTTGGGAGCTTCCTTTTCCTCAGCGCTGCGGTTCAGCTCCGCACGCTGGGCCTGCATTTGCTCCTGACTGGCGGCGCGGAAGCGCACGCGGGACTCCTGAACCTCGCTGAGGGCCATCTGAATGGCCTCCTCGGTGCGGCGCAGGGCGTCCTCGGTATAGGTGTTGGCCACGTGGTACAGCTCACGGGTGCGCTCCTCGGCGCGGCGGACGATCTCACTGCTCTTCTGACGAGCCAGCTGGATGGTCTCACTCTCGGAGACGATGACCTTGGCATCCAGCTCCGCCTGACGCAGCATCTTTTCCACTTCTTTCTTGGCGCCGGCCACATACTCGCTGCGGGCGGCGATGAGTTCCCGTGCCTTTTTCAGCTCCAGCGGGAGCTTGGCGCGGATCTCGTCCAGCAGATCCAGCGCCTCGTCGCGGCTGATGACGCATTTGTCGGAGCTGAAGGCGGCACTCTTGGCCTCGTCGATCATGCCGTAGAGCATATCCAGCAGTCGCTGCACGTCCTTTTCTTCCATAGGTCCTTCGTTCCTTTCTCTGTATTGCAGGACGTCAGCCCCGCGTTCTTTCCAATTCCTCGGCGATGGGCGCCGGCAGATACTTCTCCAGAGGCTGGCCGTAGTGGATCATCTCGCGGGCCATGGTGGAGCTGAAATGCTCGTACTCGGCACTGGCGGGCATCAGCAGCGTCTCCAGCTGGGGCAGGATGCCCTGGTTGATGCGGGCCATTTGCAGCTCCATGTCCCAGTCGGTGGGGTTGCGCACGCCCTTGAGCAGGATGTGGGCGCCCTTTTCCCGGGCGTAGTCCGCCAGCAGGCCGCGCCAGTTCTCCACCTCCACATTGGGGATGTGGGCTACGCTGCGGCGGATCAGCTCCAGCCGGCGCTCCGGCGTGAACATGGGCAGCTTCTTCTCGCAGTTCACCATGACGCAGACATACAGCTTGTCGAAGCAGGCGGCGCCGCGCTGGATGATGTCCAGATGGCCCAGGGTGATGGGGTCAAAGCTGCCGGGATAGATGGCGATCTTCATGGGTCAGTCCTCGTTTCCGCCGCGATGGAACACCGTCAGCTTGATCTTGCCGTACCGGTATTCCCGATACAGGCGATAGGGGAGCGGAAGTGCAGGCAGAACCGTATCTGCGGCACTTTCCGCTACGATTATACCATGCTGACGGCAAATGTCAAACGCTGCGATGTCCGTCAGCGCCTGCTCCAGCAGGCCGGAGGCGTAGGGCGGGTCCAGAAAGATCAGGTCGAACTTCTCGCCGCTGCGGAGATAGGGCAGAGCGTCCCCCTGACGGACCCGAGCGCGGTCCGCCAGCCTGCACAGGGCCAGATTCTCCTGAATGAGCCTGACGGCGTCGGGGCGGCGGTCGATAAACACGCACTCCGCCGCGCCGCGGCTCAGAGCCTCGATGCCCAGCTGGCCGGTGCCGGCGAAGAGGTCCAGCACGCGGCGGCCCTCAATGTCGAACTGAATGATGGAGAACAGGCTCTCCTTCACCTTGCCGGTGGTGGGGCGGGTCTCCATACCCTGTAATTCCTTCAAAACTCTGCCTCGGGCAGAGCCGGTGATGACTCTCATGGCGTTACCCCCTGGGATCGAAGCATTCGAAGATGACCAGCGCGCCGTCACGCTCGGCGGCGTCCATGGTCTCCTTGGAGCGGATGGTCCAGCTGAACTCCTGCGCACCGTACAGTCCGCGGCACAGCCGCAGGGACAGGGACTTCCGGTCCTCAAAGCGGTAGGCGATGAAGTCGGGGCGGGTGCGGGCGTTCAGCAGCAGGTTGCTCAGCACCCAGCGCACCACGCCGGGGAGATTTTCCGCATCGCCGTGACGCCGGAAATTCTCGGACAGCTGGCCCCGCACGACGTCGGGACGGTTGGCCCACAGCCACATGAGGCAGCGGGGGTCGAAGGACTCGATGCAGTAGGTGACGCGGTACTTGTCCAGCAGCCTGCACGCGGCGGCGGCCAGCGCATCGGCGTTGCCCCGCTCAGCCTTCAGCTCCACCACCAGCGGGGCCTTGCCGGCGAAGATGGGCAGCACCTCCTCCAGCAGGGGGATGTGGTGCTCCGTGCCCTCCAGCCTGTAGTTTTTCAGGTCCTCCGCCGTCAGGTCCTCGATCTGCACGTCCACACCGGCGGTGCGCAGCAGTGAGGCGTCGTGGATCACGGCCAGATGGCCGTCCTTCATCAGGTGGACATCCAGCTCCGCGCCGAAGCCGCACTGGACGGCGCGGCGGAAGGCGGGAATGGAATTTTCGGGGATGCGGGGCTTATCGTGGAAGCCGCGGTGGGCGAAGCGCCACTTGCGGAACCGCTCCCAGTCCTTACGGCGGCGGCAGCGCAGGCACAGCGCATACAACAGACAGACAAGGACCAGCAGGCCCAGCAGGATATATACGACCGTCATATCAATCCGCCTCCAGATCTTCCAGAACTTCGATGCCGGACTTGGGCTCCGGCTTGCTGTCGCCGTGCTTCACCATGAGCATGGTGAAGAAGGCCAGAGTCGTGAACACCGCGGCGTAGGGGAACAGGACGTGCATGCCGAACTGGTCCATCAGCAGACCGGACAGCATGGGAGTGGCCACCTGCGCCGCCATGGAGGCGGTGTAGTAGAAGCCGGTGTATTTGCCCACATCGCCGCCGGAGGCCAGCTCCACCACCATGGGGAAGGAGTTGACATTGATGGTGGCCCAGCCGATGCCGGCCAGCGCGAACATGGCGTTCATCAGCATGGTGGGGCTGTCGGCATTCAGGAAGGCGGCCACGGTGAAGGCGCCGGTGAGCATCACCACGCCGGCCAGGATGGTCTTTTTGCGGCCCACCTTGCTGGCGATGAAGCCCACGGGCAGATAGGCCACGATGGCGGCGGCCTGGGCGATGATGAGGGTCAGGTTATAGTCCTTGTGCAGGATGTTGCTGGCATAGACGGAGTATTTGCTGGTGACGGCGTTGTAGCCGAAGAACCACAGCACGATGCTCAGCAGGATGAAGATCAGGCTCTTGACCTCGTCGGCAGACAGCTTGCGGCTGGCGGTGGGGTCATCGGCCTCGGACTGCTCCTCCAGCCCTGCGGCCACGGCCTGCTGCTGCATCTCCGCAGACCACTCCTGCTCACGGACGGTGAGCAGGAAGATCACCAGCGCCGCCAGCATCAGCGCTGCGATGACGCCGAAGTAGCCGATGTAGCTCATCAGACTGTTGCGGACGGCGGAGGTGGCGAACACCATGCCCAGCGCCAGCACCAGGATGCCGCCGGCGGAGCCCATGAGGTTGATGATGGCATTGGCCTTGGAGCGCAGGGGCTTCAGCGTTACGTCGGGCATCAGGGCCACGGCGGGGGAGCGGAACGTGGCCATGGCCACCAGAATAATGAGCAGCAGCACCACGAAGAAGATCAGGGTGGCGGGGTGCTCCGCCGTCATCTGCCAGGCGCAGGCCTGCCGGGCGGGCACCACGTAGTTGGTGTAGTCGGGGTTGGTGACCGCGCTGTCCCCGTCGGTGATCTGGCTGCGGATGGCGGTGAACTCCTCCTCCGTGAACTTCTGGCCCAGGATGAACTTCTCGCCGGAGGGGGTCAGCAGCGTGGCGGCCTTCTCCTCCTCGTAGATGACGGAGAGGGCGGCGGGGTCGTCGATGGCGGACACGTCCTGCAGGTTCTTCAGCTGGGCGCTGTCCACGAAGGACAGGCAGACCAGCGCCACCGCGGCGATGAGGGTGCCGATGACGATGAAGGGCGTCCGGCGGCCGTGGCGGCTGGTACACTTGTCGGAGATGTGGCCGAACAGGGGCAGCAGAAACAGCGCCAGCACGTTGTCCAGCGCCATGATGACGCCGGACCAGGTCTGGCTCATGCCGAATTTGTTGGTCAGGATCAGGGGAATGGTGTTGTCATAGGCCTGCCAGAAGGAGCAGATGAGGAAGAAGGCGAAGCCTACCATGACGGTGCGCTTGTAGTTGAGTTTCATAGCGTTTCCTCCAGTTGGCGGTACAGTGCCGCGATGTCAGAAAAGATCCATGTGGGATGGATGCCGTATTGGGCGATGTCCGCCTCCGTGCCCTCGCCGGACAGGACGAAGATGCTGTCGATGCCGGCGTTGATGCCGCAGGCCACATCGGTGTAGAGCCGGTCGCCGATAATGACGGCCTGCTCCGGCGAAAAGCCGGTGCGGCGCAGGGCCAGCTCTGCCATGGCGGGCTGGGGCTTGCCCAGAAACAGGGGCTCGCGGCCGGTGGCGGTGGTCAGCATGCGGCAGACGCTGCCGCAGTCGGGGACGGAGCCGTACCACGTGGGGCAGACCCAGTCGGGGTTGGTGGCCAGCCACGTGACGCCGCGGTTCAGCAGGATGCAGGCGTCCTCCAGCTTCCGGAACGTCAGTTCCCGATCGAAGCCGCACAGCAGGATGTCCACATCGTCCTCCGGCCGGTCGGTAACGGGGATGCCGGCGGTTTGAAGCTGCCCGTAAAACGCGCGGGTGCCGAACACGTAGCACTTTTCTCCCGCGTGGAAGCGGCGGAGATGGTCGATGGCGGCGTCCACGGAGGTGAGGTAGTCCTCCGGCGCGGTGGGGATGCCCATGCGGGAGAGCTTTTCCATGTAGCCCTCCACGCCGCGGGAGGAGTTGTTGGTCAGGAACAGATAGCGGCCGCCGATGCGCCGGACGTGGGACAGGAACTCCGGAACCTTGTCGAAAAGGCGGTCGTCCAGATACAGCGTGCCGTCCATATCCAGCAGGAAAAGCCGCTTGTCCGCCAGCGCCATGCGCGGCACCTCCCTTCGTATGACGGTTCATGCGCACCTTATAGAATATCACAAAGTATGGCCGCTGACAAGCGCGGGGCGCAAAGATGCGCAAATTTTCGCGCAGGGAAAATGGCGGCGCCGGCAGAACGGTGCCGAAAAGCGGCGGATGTCGTTAAAGTTGTATAAATTTTACAAATTTGTCGGAGGAGGTCGTGTAAAAGATTGGGCTTATCGACAGAAAAACCTTGCATACGATGTCTTTTTGTGCTAATTTTTATAGCGGGTCACCGATAAATGTTGTATTAACGTGAAACGGGGGCCTGTACGCGAAAGCGAGGAAAGGAGCAGGGGGAAGAAAATGGAGGCAAAAATAAGCGTATTGCTGGCGGATGCCAGCGGGGACCTGCGGCTATTGCTGCGGGAGACCCTTGAGAGCACGGGAGAATTTCAGGTCGTAGGGGAGACCGGCGACGGCGGCCAGGTACTGGCTCTGGTGGAGGAGACGCATCCGCAGCTCCTTCTGCTGGACGCCATGCTGCCGGTGCTGGACGGCATGGGTGTCCTGCGGCAGCTCCGAGAGAGGGAGGAGCAGCCGCGGACCATTGTGACGTCCGCCTTCTACAACGACCGGATGGTGGCGGAGGCGGTGAGCCTGGGCGCCTACATCTTCCTGCCCAAGCCGGTGAGCGAGAGCTCACTGATGGAGCACATGCGGCGGGCCGTGAAGCCGCCGCAGGAGCGGGAGCCGTCACCCCAGCTGGAGGCCATGGTCACGGCCATTATCCACGAGATCGGCGTGCCCGCCCATATCAAGGGCTACCAGTACCTGCGGGAGGCGATCATCATCACCGTGGGGGACATGGAGGTCATCAACGCCGTCACCAAGGTGCTGTACCCCGAGGTGGCCAAGCGGTTCAGTACCACGCCCAGCCGCGTGGAGCGGGCCATCCGCCACGCCATCGAGGTGGCCTGGGACCGGGGCGATCTGG
>ERZ772812.1133-NODE-1133-length-20318-cov-3.543009_pt1 | contig 20318 bp, 16 predicted proteins | sample MGYA00511343_ERZ772812 | MGnify/ENA primary metagenome ERZ772812 (study PRJEB29015, sample SAMEA2737706) | human gut metagenome | biome: human gut; feature: human-associated habitat; material: faeces | place: China | collected 2012 ...
CGCCAGCTCGGAGGCGAACGAATCGGGCTTGAGCTTCTGCACCGACAGGTCATGACCCTCGATGAGACGGTAATCGAACCCGACCGCTTGATAGCATTTGAGCGTGTGCTCGTACCAACGCCCCTCGGTGGTTCCGTAGCGGAACCTACCCTCGTCAGGATACCCCGAGCGAATCGAATCCTCGTAGAGCGGCACGTATGCCGGATGCGACGAGACGAAGAAGCGGTCATAGTAGCGCTGCTCGAGATCGGAGGATCCATCCCCGCCTTCGAACCCTTCGACGCCCAGCGCCGCAGCCACCTCGCCGATGCGGGTGAGCACCCCCTTCTCGGGGATGCTCACCAATGCGGAAACGCAGGCGTCGGCGACGACACAGAAGCCCTTGAGCTCCTCGGGGGAGATGGCGTTGCTCTTTCCGACGGCGGAATCCATGGGTTCGCCTTTCGCTACTGCAGGAAGATCGGCACAGCGGCCATGATCATCAGATAGCGCAGCATGAACGCGCCCACGAGCACGCACGCCTCACCCACGACAGCCTGCGCATTGAACGCGCCGCCCTCGGTCGCCGACGATTTGCGGTGCAGGAACTCCAGCACCAACGGAATGGCGATGCCGATCACCACGAAGCCGATCCAGAACGCGGGAGCGTAGGATCCGGTCAGCATGTTGGCGACGGAAGCCGCGGCAGCGTAAGCGCCGCTGCCCGAAGTCATGGAGGCGACCACGAACAGGATGATCACCAACGCCGCCTCGAGAACCGGGAACAGAAGACCCGTCGTTTTGAGGAAACCCAGCTTGGCGGGCTCGTCCGAACCGCGCGCATAGGAGATCAGCAGCACGATGGCGAAGCCTGACGAGGCTGCCGACACGATGAACAGCAGGGGGAGCACCACGGGGTTCCACAGGGGGAAGCCCGGAGCAGCACCCAGCAGCACGCCGGTATAGGCAGCGGTGCACAAAGCGAGCACCAAGCCGATGCCGTCAAGCGCCTTGGGGGTGGACTGCTTTTTCAGCATGACGATCAGCGCGGCAAGGCTCACCACGATGAACAGCACCAAGATGATGACGCCCCATGCCATGACGGACTGAAGGTTGGTAACGATATGGAAGAAGCGAAGCGGGTTGAGCAGGCCGCCCCTCGCATCGACCATCAGCAGCAAGCAGCCGACGGCGACCGCGATCGGCGCGACCAGATAGCCGATCGTGCGAAGCTTCTTCGCCTCGGGTTTGACGAATGCGGCGAGAGCGGCGAGGGCAAAAGCACCCGCTCCCATGCCCGCCAGGAACAAATAGCAGGCGATAATCCAATCCCAAACCATTAGTTCCTCCCCTCATAGGGCACCACCACGTTGCCGCCACGATGAATGGCGGACAAACGCGGAGCTGCTTGGGCCTCTTCAAGGCCGAAGTAGCACAGCGTCGGCTCCTGACCCAAATCGGAATGCAGGTAGTCGGCTCCGCCACGCTCGGCGATGGCCTTGGAGATATCGCTCTCGGGATCGTTCAGATCACCGAACAGGCGGGCGCTCGTCACGCACGTGGAGACGCACGCGGGCAGGAGCCCGTTTTCGGTGCGGTGCGCGCAGTACGTGCACTTGCCCACCACGCCCGTGTCGGGAATCGAGTAGCGCGCGCCATAGGGGCAGGCCGCCATACAGTACTTGCAGCCGATGCACTTGCTCTCGTCGATCTGAACCGTTCCGTCCTCCGCTTTGTAGCTTGCACCCGTCGGGCACACGCTCACGCAACTCGGGTTGTCGCAATGGTTGCACTGCTTGGGAATGTTCACTCGGGCGGTATAGCCGTCGGAACGCTCGACGTCCCAGCTCTCGATCCACGTGTTGAAGCAACCGCGCGGGGGCTCGTTTTCGAGCCGGCACGCAACGGCGCAGGCGTTGCAGCCGATGCAGAGGGACAGATCGATCAGCATGCCGTATTTCTTATCGCTCATGATCGCTTACCCCCTTACGCTTTCTCGATCTTGTAGATGCCACCGCAACGGCCGGGGCTCGCCGCAGTGTAGTCGGACCAGATGTAGAGCACATCGTCATTGGTGATGACGGGATCGAGCATGGTCATGAGCCTGCAACCCGCCGCAATCTCCGGGTCGCCCTTGACCGCCTTGCCGTCGATCTCGAGATCCTGGGCTCCATTCGCAAGGTGGCCGTAGCCGAACGAAACGGCGACGCCGCCCTTGACCTGGCCGGCACGCACCATGGCTTCGCCTTCGGTGGTGTCGCCGGCGGGAGTGACCAGGCGGATCTTGTCACCATCCTTGATGCCCAAGGTGGCGGCATCCTCCTCGTTGATCTCGATGTAGTTATGAGCGCACAGGTCGCGCATGATCGGGCTGTCCGCCAAGCGGGTGACCGAGCGGAAGCGAGGCTTGTGCTCGGACGCCGTGAACGGGTACTCCTCGAGCGAGTAGCGCTCCGACACCAGCGACATGTCGGCGAAGTGCTGGGGGTTGTAAGCCAAGCCGCCGGGATAGTGCTTGTTGTCGCTGTGGGTGATCTTGGTGGTCGCGCGCTTCTCGTTGTAGATGTAGGTCATGCAGTCCTTGCTCTTGGCACCGCGGTTGTCCGCCATGCGGGCAGGATGCTGCTCTTCCAGCCAGAAACGGCCGCCACGCGACATGACATGCTGGACCTTGGGCCACTCCTCCTCGGTGACTGCGGCCTTGAACAGCTCGGGCAGCTCATCGAGGCCCTGAAGATGCGCCTCTTCGGGATCGATGTCGTCGACCGGCGCGCCCTCGGCGTACGCGAGATTGGCAAACGCCTTGACGTAGTAGTCGTAGTAGCTGTTGAACGGCAGCTTGTTGCCCTCGGCATCGCTGAAGGCGTCATCGCCCCAACCCGGCAGGTCGCACGCATGCGCGACATCGATGAGCAGCGTCTCCCAGCAGACGAAGCGGCCGTCGTCGAGCTGCGTCGTGGGCGGGGTGACGCCCTCGTAGCGCACCGCGCAGCCGTACAGGTTGGCGGTGGGCAGACCGAAGCTCTCGAACTGGCTCACGTCGGGCACGAAGTAGTCGGCGTACTGGGCCATCTCGCCCATCACGATATCGCACACGATATGCAGCGGAACGATGGAAGGATCGCACAAGCGCTCGATGATCGTGTCGCGCATGGCGCCCGGGGTGCCCTGGAGCACGTTGCACATCCACGTCATCATGATCTTGCACTGGTACGGATACTGGTTGATGGCGCCCATGAGCGCCTGGCTGTCGGACTGGGACGCCATGGGGAACCAGGGCAGCTTCGGCATCGGATTCTCTTCGCCGGCCGCAACGCGGTTCTTGTATTCGTCGCTGTCCTCGAAAGCCTTGCCGCAGCGGGCTAGCTGAACGGCGTTCTTGGTGGTGACATCAGGAATGTTCTTCGGCGTGGAGATGTCGTAGCGCACGCCCTTGCCCTCGACCGTGGGAGAGCCGGAGATGCTGAAGGAGCCGCCGGACATGCCGTTGGATCCGACCAGCGCCTTGAGGACCTCACGGCCGTTGGGGGTGTCGAAGCCGTTGGTGCCTGCGGTCGAACCGGCAGCCGCGTTGACGGACACCTTGTAGCCATGGGAGCCGTATTCCTTGCCCATGCGCTGGAGCTCCTCCACAGGAATGCCCGTGATCTCGGCGTACTCTTCGACCGTGTACGCGTTGACGGAATCCTTGAGCATGAGGAAGCCGGTGCGCACCGCGACGCCGTTGACTTCGCCCTCGAAATACAGATCGGCCTTGGAGCATGCGGTGTGGAGCGCGGGCTCGCCGGTGGCGGCGTCGATGCACACATACTGAGTGATCGCCTTGCCCGAAGAATCCTTCTCCTGGGGATCGGTCAGCCCAGCGTCGGCGGGACGCATGATCTTGTGGTAGTTGGGATGGCTCTCATCGACGATGACCAGATGCGTCGCATTGCTGTGCGCGCCCCAGCCGGCATTCCATGCGGCCTTCTGCGACGGATAGGACAGGAAGTCCTCGTTGTAGGTCTTGTTCTCGATGAGGTACTGTGCGATCGCCGCATAAAGCGCGCCATTGGTGGCGGGCTTGATGGGGATCCAGTTGATGCCGGGCATAGTCGCGGTGACCAGACCGTTGGCAAGCGTGGGGTCGACCACGTCGACCTTGAGGGAGCCGTCCAGAAGACGCGGCGCGAACTGCTTCGCAACATCCTGCAAGCCGCCATTGCCGCCGGGGAACGAACCGCTCCAGAGCAGATACTCAGCCTCGTCCTTGTCGGGGCTGAAGGTGGTGCCATTGGTGTAGAGTGAACTCACTCCGCCTGCAGCGCCTCAACTGCTGTTATGACTGTATGAGTTCAAGGTGCCGAACGCCTTCGCAAAGCGATCGTTCAGCGCGCGCCTACCGTCGGCGCGGGTGTTCCAGATGATGATCTGATTGGACTTGGGTCCCAAGTCGGGCTGGTCGGGATTGATGGGGGTCTCGGTGTCATGCACCTGCTTGAAGCCCTCGATCTCCTGATCCTCGCCGATCTCGGCGAAAAGCTTGCCACCCTCGGTGACTTCCTGGACAAGCTGATCCCAGCTGATGGGCTTCCATTTGCCCTCGCCACGCTTGCCGGCGCGCTTCATCGGCGTGGTGATGCGCGTGGGCTGGCCGATCGCATCGAGCGAGCCGTTGCCGCGGCCGCAGATGGTTCCGCGCAGCGCGTTTCCCATGCCGGCGCCGTAGCTGAACGAACGATACTCGTCGAGCAGCGGGGCCTCGAAGGGCAGCGGCGGATAGGCGCACTTGGGATGGTACGGGTTGCCGCCGACGCCGATAAGACGCCCGCTTTCGCGGTCGAGTTTGATGCGGTTTCCGCAGGACTCGTAGCAGCCGACGCAAGACATGTTGCGCACGATGACATTCTCGTTGACCGTCACGTCGCCCGTTGCGGGATCGACTTTTGCCTCGACGGGCTTGCCTTTCTGCGGCGCGGGGAATTCGGATTCGGCTGCGACGGCGGCTTGAGGCTGAGTGCTCACTCCGACGCCGACAGCGGAAGCCGCGCCCAAGGCGCAGAGGGCACCAACGAACGTGCGTCTGTCGATGCTTCTTCCTTTCACGTCTCCTCCTCTGATTAGACATTTTGCAAGCGGGCAGCTTGCTCGAGGAAACACTCACACCCTCTCGTCCAGATCCCCAAGCCGCAACCTACTTGCCCAATCTATATCCGGCCGGATTCTAGATGATTGTCACATTATCATATTGAACTAGTTCAATGGAAGTCTTTCACGAATAAAAGTCGACTCTTTTGGGACGATTTCCGACGAATTCGTGCCATTTGCCGATTCTCGTTAGCCGAAGTCGAGAATATCTGCAAGAAATACCCCGCGTTTTTGGCAACCGGAAGGTCGCCGTCTGCTCCAGCTCGTGGCAGCGCCCACTCCCCCTCGCTATGCCGCCTACCCCTCCTCGGGACGGCGGTCGGCGGCGTCGATGCGCTTCTTGAACAGGATCACGAACGCGAACGCGAGCGCGATGGGGATGATCATGACATCCCACATCAGCTGATAGCCGACGGCTCCCGCCACGTTGCCCGCTATGACCGGGCCGGCAAGATTGCCCACGTCGAGGCCGATGTAGTAGGCGCTGCTGCCCACGCCGCGCTTGTCGGGCGGCACGCTCTTGATGCAGTACGCCTGGATCATCGGGCCCGCAGCGCCGTATCCGAACGCCGAGAACACCGCGGCGATGAGGAAGACCGGCAGCGTGGCGGCCTGGCTGATGATGAAGAACGAGCATGCGAAGCACAGCATCGAAGGCAGGACGACCTTCACCAGGCCGTATTTGTCGGCGAGGCTACCGACGAACGGACGCGTGAAGATCATCAGCACCGCATTCACCGTGAAGTACCAGCCGATCTCGTCGCCGATGCCGCGCTCCCCCGCGTACAGCGCCAAAAACGAGTTGACGTTGCAGAACGCCAACGCCAGAAGCCCCGCCAAGAACGCAGGCAAGAACGTCTCTTTCGCGAACATGTTCTCGGGCGACAGCTTGAACGGCCGCTTCTCGTGCGGCGGATCCTTCAGCACCAAGGTCGCAAGCAGCGAGACGATCATCATGCCGCACCCCACCGCGAACGCCGCGCTGTAGCCGAACGCACTGGCCAGCTGCAAGCCGATCATCGGCCCTACCGCCATGCACGCGGCCTGGGCCATCGAGAAGAACCCGATACCCGAGCTGATGCGGTCGGACGGCAGCGTGTCGGTCGCCATCGCGAAGCACGCCGTGGTGGTGAATGCCATCGCGCAGCCCTGCAGCAAGCGCGCGACGATCAGCATGACGATGGTCGTCGACAGGCTCATGATCAGGTACGAGACCGCGAGGATGCCGAGCGAGGCGGCGGGCGGCGGGCGGCGGGCGAGATTGCCGCGGCAAGGGAGGTAGGCGCGGTGGCAGGCTGCTGCGGCAAGGGGATCGGTGCAGCTACGCAGCGACGCCAGCAGGGGCGCCAGCGGAGGAGGCGCGCCGCCGGGACGTCAGCGCGACTGGGACACCGCGAGGCCGGCGATGGTCAGGACAGCGCCCGCCGCGATGGCGATCGTGAACGGCTCGCCCAGCACGGCGACGGCTATCGCGATGGTGATGACGGGGACCAGGTATTGGTACGTCATGGTCGTGACCGGACCCAGGCGCTTGAGCGCGGCGTTCCACATGGCGTAGCAGGCGGCGGAAGCGCCCAACCCGAGGAACAGCAGGTTGATCAGCGGAACGGGCTGCGCCAGAAAGGCCCAATCGGGGTCGAAGCCCGTGACCGCCAGGCACGGGATCATCCCGACCAAGCCCCAGAAGAAGAATCGTCTGGTCACCGTGATGGAATCGTAGCCGCCCATCGAGGCGCGCTGCGAGAGCACCGAGTAGACGGCGCATGCGATCGCGTTGAGCGCCGCCAGGCCGCATCCGAGCAGGCCGAGCCACAGGGCGCCGTCGCCCGTGCTCAGCGCGGCGGTCTCGCCCGAGAAGCTGATGAGCGCGATGCCGACGATGGCCAGGACGAATCCGACGAGGAAGCGCGCCCCCAAACCTCCCCTTTTCAGCACGAGCGAGCTGATGAGGCCCGTGAACAGAGGCGAGGTCGCGACGATGACGCTCACGTTGGAGGCGGTCGTGAGCGTGAGCGCGGTGTTCTCCAGCATGAACGAGAGGGTCACGCCGCAGATGCCTGCGGCGGCGAACAGGGCCTCCTCGCGCCAACCCGAAGTGCGCAGGAGCTTCGGACGGATGAGCCACAGCGCAAGGTAGCCGATGGCGAAACGCAGGACGAGGATCTCCGCCGGCGAGAGCCCGACCAGCAGGATCTTGGTCGAGATGAACGTGATGCCCCACAGCAGCACCGTCCCCATCGCGAGCATATGGCCGCTCGATGCGCTGGTCTTCACGCCGCTCCTTCCGCGTCCGTCGAATCGTCTCGCATGCCGGTTTCCCGGATAATCGCCGCGTCCGCTCCCCTGCATCATCCCGAGCACGTGCTTCGGAAAGCGGGGAGGCGGTCGCATGACCACCTTACCACCAGGTCACGTTGGCCCGCGGAAGATTCTGCCGACCCAGAGGCGGACGGGTTGGGCGTTTTGGCGCCCTCGCTCCGTTCCCGGCGCAACGATTTGCGGGAAAACCGGCGTTCCGTTTAATTGTTTCTTTTTTAGTATCAATTTCAAGCCCGATGCGCTATACTGCGCGCGACGAGAGAGGGACGTCGTCCGCGCCTCGCCCACGCGAGAGAGAAGGATCTAAAAGGTGAAGGGTCCGCCGACTCGATCGCGCAGCGGGGCGCGGACCATCCCACCCCAATCTGTCCCGCCCATGCGAAAGAGGAGGGTCCATGATCCGCAACATCGTCCACATCGACGAGGAGAAGTGCACCGGCTGCGGCCTGTGCGCCGAAGCCTGCCACGAAGGCGCCATCGGAATGGTCGGCGGCAAAGCGCGGCTTCTGCGCGACGACTACTGCGACGGCCTGGGCGACTGCCTGCCCGCCTGCCCCGCCGACGCCATCAGCATCATCCAGCGGGAAGCGGAAGCCTACGACGAGGCGGCGGTGATCGCCAACCAGATGGCGCAGGCCAAGATGAAGGCGCATGCGGGCATGCCCGCAACGGGATGCCCCGGCTCGATGGCGAAGACGATCGAGCGGGCGGCGAGCTCGGAAGGCGTGGACGCCGAGGACCGCGCATCCGTCTCCGCCGCGGACGATGCTGCCGCGAAGCAGCCTTCGCGCCTGAGGCAATGGCCCGTGCAGATCAAGCTCGCTCCCGTCAACGCGCCCTACTTCGCGGGAGCGGATCTGCTGATCGCCGCCGACTGCTGCGCGTTCGCCTACGGCAGCTTCCACGAGGATTTCATCGACGGGCGCATCTGCCTTGTCGGCTGCCCCAAGCTCGACGGCGTCGACTACGCGGAGAAGCTCGGCGCGATCTGCGCGGGCAACGACATCCGCTCCATCACCGTCACCCGTATGGAGGTTCCCTGCTGCGGCGGCATCGAGCATGCGGCGCGGCGCGCGGCGGACATGAGCGGGCGAAGCATGCCGGTACGCGTGGTGACCATCGCGACCGACGGGAGCATCGTCGCGGACGAGCGGCGCTAGCCCCGAGCCTCCAGCAGCGCGCGGATCTCGCGCTGGACGCTGTGCTCGGCGTTCGTGCCGATCACGCGGTCGGCAATCTGCTTGATCGCCGACCGTCCGTTCTCCATGGCGAACGCCGCGCCCACCATGCGCAGGATCTCGTAGTCGTTCATCGAGTCGCCGAACGCCATCACCTCGTCGGCGGCGATGCCGTGCGCAGCCATCACCTGCTCGATGCCCGTCGCCTTGTTGACACCGCGCTGCATGACGTCGATCCACTTGCTGCCCGACGGCGCGAACACGAAATCGTCGCCGAGCTCGCGGGTGAGCGCGTAGGCCATGTCCATCACGCCTTCGTCGCAGTAGACCGACGCTTTGATGATGTTCACCTCGGGCGAGGGCACGTCATGCATCCGCACCGGCATGGGGAGGTTCTTGTCGAGTTCGCGCTCGAACGCCGACTCGTCGTCGAGGAGGTAGCTGCGCGTGTCGTCGAACAGCGCCAGATGCAGCGTGTCGAACAGATCGACCGCGTGGGCGAGGCGGCGCACCGCCGCATGCGAGAACACCTCCCGGTCGATCAGCCGCCCGTCGACGACGACCTGCGCCCCGTTGGCGGCGACGAAATCGATGCGGTCCGCCACCGGGGCGAACTGCGCCTGCAGCGTGTCGAAGCGCCTGCCCGACGCCGCCACGAAGCGGATCCCCGCATCGTGCAGGCGGTCGACGAGCTCGAAGGTTTCCTGGGGAAGCTCGCCCTCGGGGTCGAGCATGGTGCCGTCCATATCGCTGGCGACGAGCTTGATGCGCTGGTAGGGAGCGCGTGCGTCCATGGGTTTCCTTTCTTCAGGGATGCGTTGCGCTGGAGCGGGCGGAAGGAAGGCGGACCCGCCCCAGCGCACCTCGCCGCCATTGTACGGAGCGTCCCGTCTCGCGAAAGACGCTTCACAGTCTCGCCACGGCGATTTTGCATGCATCAGATGTTCGGGTGTGCCTCGCTGCAGAATCGGCCGGAGCGCACCCTCCGCGCGTCCGCTGTCAGAGCTCCGCTTCACGCCTCCCCCTGGCGCCCGCACCCCCTGCGCGCTTCGTCGAAACGCGCGTCCAATGCGCCCGGCAATCCCCTGCCGACGCTTGCCGTTATAATGGCAAGGTTCACGGGAAAGGCTGGATGGTATGGCGTTTTTGCTCGGTTGCGAAAAAGTGCGGGTGGAGTTCCCCACCAAGACGGTGTTCGACAACGTGTCGCTCGGCATCGACGAGGGCGACCGCATCGGCATCGTCGGACGCAACGGCGATGGCAAATCCACCCTGCTCAGCCTTCTGTCCGGCGCGCTCGAGCCCGACGAGGGGCGCGTGGTGCGCAACGGCTCGGTGCGCGTGGGCCTGCTGGGGCAGACCGACGGGCTGCACGACAGCGACACCGTGAAGCGCTCCCTCGTGGGCGACGCCCCCGAATACGAGTGGGCCGGCGACGCACGCATCCGCGACATCCTGGACGGCCTCGTTTCCGACATCCCGTGGGAGGCGGAGATCGGCACGCTCTCGGGCGGGCAGCGCCGCCGCGTCGACCTGGCGCGGCTGCTCATCGGAGACTGGGACGTGCTCGGCCTGGACGAGCCCACCAACCATCTGGACATCCGCGCGATCTGGTGGCTGGCGGAGCACCTCAAGAAACGCTGGAAACCCGGCGCGGGCGCGCTTCTGGTCGTCACGCACGACCGCTGGTTCCTCGACGAGGTGTGCCTGAGCATGTGGGAGGTGCACGACCGGCGTGTGGAGCCTTTCGAGGGCGGATATTCCGCTTACATCCAGCAACGCGTCGAACGCCAGCGCGTGGCGGCGCTCGCGGAGGAGAAGCGGCAGAACGCGCTGCGCCGCGAGCTCGCGTGGCTCTCACGCGGGGCGCAGGCGCGCTCGACCAAGCCGAAGTTCCGCGTGGAGGCGGCGCGCGCGCTCATCGCCGACGTGCCGGAGCTGCGCAACCCCATCGAGCTCAAGCGCATGGCGATGGCGCGCCTGGGCAAGCAGGTCGTGGAGATGAAGCAGGTGACGGTTCGCTTCGACGGGCGGACGGTGCTCGACGGGCTCGATTGGATCATCGGGCCAGGTGACCGCTACGGCATCGTCGGCGGCAACGGCGTGGGCAAGACCACGCTGCTGCGCACGATCCAGGGGCTTCAGGCACCCGATTCCGGCACGGTGAAGATCGGCAAAACGGTGCGGTTCGCCGTCCTGTCGCAGCATCTCGACGAGCTGATGAAATACCGCGGCGACCGCGTGCGCGAGGTTATCGGGCGCCTCGGGCGCCGTACGATGCTCGACGGCAAGGCCATGACACCCGCCCAGCTTTTGGAGCGGCTGGAGTTCACGCGCGACGACCTCAACGAGCCGATCGAGGATCTTTCGGGCGGTCAGAAGCGCCGCCTTGCCTTGATGCTCATCCTGCTCGACGAGCCCAACGTGCTCATCCTCGACGAGCCGGGCAACGATCTGGACACCGACATGTTGGCGGCGGTCGAGGGACTGCTCGACGGCTGGCCGGGCACGCTGCTTCTGGTCACGCACGACCGCTACCTGATGGAGCGCGTCACCGACCACCAGTTCGCCCTGATCGACGGCAAGCTGCGCCATCTGCCGCGCGGCATCGACGAGTATCTGGAGTTGGCAAGCGCCGGAGCGGCGGGCGACGCCGACGCGAAGAAGGCCAAGGACGGCGCAGCGCGACCGCAAACCCCGCCTTCCGAAGGCGGAGCAGCTCCTTCCGCGGAGGGCAAGCGCCTCACAGGCGGCGAGATCCGCGCGCTGCGCAAGACGATGGCGTCCAACGAGCGCAAGATCGAGACGCTCAAGGGCAAGATCGCCGCAACCCGCGACGAGATGGCGGCGGCCGACCCCTCCGACTTCGTCGCGCTGGGAGGCTTTCAGAGCCAGCTGGACGACCTGCAGGCGCAGATCGATGCGCTCGAGGAGGAGTGGCTGGAGGCTGCAGAGGCGCTGGGCGAGTAGGCCGAGCGCGCCGCAGCGCGACGCATCGCCGCGCTGTACCGTTTCATACCGCAACACGTAGCGTCGTTCGATGCCGCGATACGAGAAGCAGCGCCGCGCTACCCCGCCTCGCACAGCGCGATGGTGAACCACGTGCGCTCGTATGGACGGTAGAACGTCTGCTGTTCCACCACACGCGCGCGCCACTGCCGCTGGATATCGGCCAGATCCTTAGGCTCGGAGCCGTCCTTGGTCTGCCCGACGACGACGAACGAGCCGTGGTATCCGGCCAGGGCGTCGCCCCACGACTCCACGCTGGAAAGCGCGGGCGCGTACGCCTCGTAGGCCGCACCCCAATTGCCCGGCTGCCAGTCGAGGTAGGTCTCGGGGACGGCCGGATACGTCACCGCCAAAACGCCCTGCACGCCGATATCGGACGACAGCACCAGCGGCGCGCCGCCGTCCGACGCCGCGCGCTCGACCGACGATTCGAAGTACGTCAGCGGCTCCTCGTTTTCCGGCGCGTAGCTGTCCGCCACCAGAAGCGCCTGGTTCAACGCGGCGAAGCCGAGCACCACCGCGCATACCGCGCTCGCCAGCATGCGGCTGTCGATACGGGAGACGACGAGCGCCGCGGCCAACAGCAGAGGACCGGCCGCCACGACCAGGTAGCGGTAGTAGATGATGAGCGATCCCATCAGCAGCGAGGCCGCCCACCCGATAGCGATCACGCCGACGTACACCGCCACGCCCGCCGCGCACGCGAGCACATGGTCGTTGCACAGCCACGCCGTAAAGCGCCCTCGTTCGCACGACCTCCCCCGCCAGCCCGCGCGCACGCCGCGCACCGCAAGGTACACCACACACACCGCCGCCGCCACGACGAAGGCGCCACACAGGCCGGTCGCGGCCACCTGAGCCGCCGTGCCGTACGACCCGCGCGCCGCAAACGACACCGGCGCGGTGAGGAACAGGTACGTCGCCTGCTCGACGAAGGTGAGAGGAAACGTGTAGACCGCCCAGTACGTGTTGCCAACCACCGCCATCTGGCGCGAAAGCTCCGCCAGCCACGGCGCATACAGCAGCACCTGCGCAAAAGCCCCGGCGGCGAGCACGCCCAGATGGCGCCCGCACGTGCGCACGCGCGCCAGAAGGTAGCACGCCAGCAGCAGGTTGATGACAAACGCCGCGATGGCCGCAAAGTAGTGCAGGTAGGCGCTCGCCAGGCTCGAAGCGAAGAACAGCGCCCACCAGCGCTTGGGAACGCGCGCCTCGCGCCAGACCATCTCGGAGCGGCGCGCGCCGTCGGCGCCGCGCTTGCGCACGGCGATGTTGTAGTTCGCACGGCGCAAAAGATGCGGTAGGCGTACACGAAGCACAGCATCACCGCGAACGCCGCCCACGAGTACATGCGGATCTGCGTCGCCTCGATCGCCAGATACGGCGTGAACGCCGCGAAGAACGTGAACAGAACGCCGACGCGCCAGCCGAATTCGCGCCGCAGATGGGTGGCTCCCAGAGCGGCGAGCGCGACCGTTCCCGCCACCGCGAACAGCCGATATACCAGCACGTTGGATCCAAAGACCAGATAGAGAACGCGCAGACACCAGTAGAACAGCACCGGGTGCACGTCGTTGGCGCCGATCGACCAGATCTCCGAGAACGGCTTGCTCGCGATGCCGACCGAGTAGCTCTCGTCGAACCACACGTTGCCGTGAAACGCGTTCGTCATCAGAAAGCAGGCGCCCGCCAGCAGGAGCACCAGGTGGAACGGGAGTTTTGAGATACCGAAAACGCGCCGCACGCCGCGAGCCCTTCCCATGGCGCACCTACCGCGCCGGCACTTCGTAAGCGCGCCTCACCACGTAGAGAGGGCGATGCTTGGACTCGATATAGGCGCGTGCCAGATACTCGCCGAACAGGCCCAGCACCGCCATCTGGATGCCGCTCATCAGCAGCACCACGTACACCAGCACCCGGTTCATGGACACGCCGTCATGAAACGCCACCGTATCGAAGGCGTCCACCGCGAACAGCGCTAACGCCGCAAGCGCCAGCACCACGCCCAGAATCATCACCGCGCGCAGCGGCCAGGTGGAAAACGCCACGACGCCGTTCCACGCATAGCTGAACAGGCTGCCCATCGACCACTTGCTCTTGCCCGCGTAGCGGTCGTGAACGCGGTAGGTGATAACGCGCGTTTTAAAGCCCACCCACGAGAACATGCCCTTGGAGAAGCGGAAATGCTCGCGCATCGAGAGCAGCGCGTCGGCCACCTGACGCGTGAACACGCGGAAGTCGCTTGCGCCCTCGACGATCTCCAGGTTGCTCATGTCCCTGAACATGCGGTAAAACACGCGCTTGAACGCGCGCAGGGGCAGGCTCTCGCGGCGGTGCTCCTGAACGGCGGCGACGCAATCGATCGCGGGATCCTCCCGCAAAAGGCGGTACATGTCGAGGGCGACGTCCGGATCCTGTTGCATATCGGCGTCGATGAAGCCGAGCGCGGCGCCCGTCGCTTGCTCCAACCCGGCGAACATGGCGGCCTCTTTGCCGAAGTTGCGCGAGAACTCGACCACCCGAAACGCGATGCGCCGCCTTGCCAGGGGCTCGCAAGCGGCGGGCGCGGCAGGATCGGGAGAGCCAGCTGCGATGGAATCGGATGCGCCCGCAGAAGCCGAAGCGGAGACGCCGGGCGAAACCGGTGCGGGGGCGCCGCCATCGCTCGAAACGCCCTCATCGGCGTCCTCGCGCCTGGCAGCGAGCGCGACGTCTGCGCCGGCATCCTCCCGCGCCGCGGCGGGAACCCGCTTCTCGTAGGCGGCGATCTGTTCACGGATGACGCGCGCCGTGCCGTCGGTGCTGCCGTCGTCCACGAACACCAGCTCGCACGACGCGTCGATCGACTCTAGGCGCGCGATGGCGGTCGGAATGAACACGCGGAGGTTCTCCGCTTCGTTGTAGCACGGGACGATCAAAGAGAAATCCGTCGCGCCCTGCAGCGCGCACTCGTTCCCGGCAGACATGGCTTCGTGCACCGCCTTTCCTCTCGCTTCGCCCTCTCGTGCCCGCAAACGAGGAGAGTGTAGCATCGGGGCACGGCGACGGAGCAGGTTTTGCCGAGCCGTTACAAAAATACCCCTGCTGGTGTATTTCCTTGGATAAGGCGTGAAGCCGGCGTGACGATGCCGCGAAGGTTCGAAAAACCGGCGCGATCGCCCTTGCCGTTTGCGGCGGGTGCGCTATGGTGCCCGCATGAGAGCGCTCGCTACACGCTACGCCCGCACCCGGCGCAGCCGGATCGACGGGACGCCGCCGGCGGCGAACAGCGAGCGAGACGGCAAGGCAGGACAAGGGAGGCGCAGACATGATCGTACATGCAGACGATTTCGGCATCACCGCATGGCAGGCGCGCGCGATCCTGAGCCTGTCGGATGTTTGCGGTGGGCGGGGCGCGCTGAACAGCGTGAGCATCTTTGCCAACAGCCCGGCTTTCGAGGAGGCGGCGCGACTCGCGCGCCCGTTCGTGCTCGCCGGCCGCGCAGCGGAGCGAAAGGGCGACAACGTCGCTAGCGACCACGCCGCCGGAGGCGAGCTGTCGAGCGGCACAGCGGAGCCGGACGCGCGGCCGGGGCGCGCGGAGGCGAGCGGCGGACTCTCGATCGGGCTCCATCTGAACCTGGTGGAGGGCCCTTGCTGCGCCGATCCCACGACGATCCCGCTCCTCGTCGACGAACGGGGTATGTTCCGCAACGACTTCGTCAGGCTCCTGATGATGTCGGCGGGCCCCCAGCGCCGCGACCTGGCAGCGCAGACGAAGATAGAGTGCGAAGCCCAGATCGAGCGCTTCCTACAGCTGTTCCCCGAGATGCGCGACGGCATGCGCATCGACAGCCACCAGCACGTGCACGCGATCCCCCTGGTGTTCGACGCCCTCCTTGCGGCGCTGACGGCGCGGGGCGTGCGCGTCGAGCGGATGCGGCTGCCCTCCGAGCCGCTCGGGCCCCACCGCCGCTGCGGCACGCTCGCGCTTTCCGGAACCGCCAACCGCGCGAAGGCGCTGCTGCTCACGCGGCTATGCCGGCGCGTCCACGCGCGCGTGCCCGACGGGTGCGCGACGCCGGTGTTCTGCGGCGTGGTCCTCTCGGGAAAGATGAGCTGCGCCACGCCCCAGCTCGCACGCGCCTTCGAGGAGGAGGCCTCCTGCCTCGCCGCCGCGCGCGCCGCGCGGGACCGCCACCCCCTCCTGCCTGAAGACGCCCAGGTGGAGATGCTCTTTCATCCCGTCAGCGTGCCCGTCGAGGAATGCCTCGACCCCCTCAACGCGCCGTTCGCCTCCGCCTGCGCATCGCCTGAGCGCGACGAGGAGGCGCAGACGATCCGCCGGTTCGCCTGCGAGGAGCCGGCCGCCTAGCGCACCTTCCACACCGCGCCGACGAGCACGGCGAACGAGAGCAAAGCCGATAGGCCGAAGGCGAGCTGGTAGCCGAACGCGACCGCCTCGCCCGACGCCGCCGCACCGAACGCCGTGATGGCGAACACCATCAGCGCGGTGCCGAACGATGCGCATGCCTGACGGATGCAAGCGAAGAACGCGCTGCCGTCCATGATGACCTGGTGCGAAAGCTCGGAGAGACCCCACGAGTTGAGCGGGCCGATCAGCGAGCTCACGCCGATGCCGCGAATCGTCTGCATGATAGCGACCAGCCACAGCGGCGTCCGCTCGTCGATAAACGCCATGGATACGGCGCCGATCGTCAGAAGCGCGCCTGCGGCAATGGTCACCGGGCGCGGCCCGATCCTGTCGGCGAGGATACCCGCCAGCGGGTTGAACACGATAGCGAGGATGGTGGCGGGGATGAACACGAGACCCGCCTCCAGCGCGCTGCCTCCGCACAGCCCCTGCACGTAGAGCGGCACGATGAGCGTGATGCCCATGAACGAGCCGAACAGGCAGTTCTGCACCACGAAGCTGACGCGGAACCGCTTGGAGCCGAAGATGCTCATGTTGATGAGCGGATGCGCGATGCGGTTCTGGCGCCCCACGAACAGCACGAGGCACGCCGCGCCGATCAGCAGCGCCGTCCACACCGAGGGGTCGGCGAAGCCTGCACTCGACGCGTTGGAGAACCCGAGCAGCAGGCCGCCCAGACCCAGCGTCGAAAGGGCGAAGGAGATCACGTCGAGCGACGCTTTGCGCTCGGGCACCTCCTCGCGCTCGACGAACAGCAGGGCCAGCACGAACAGCACAGCGAGCGCCGCCATCAGGATGAGGAAGAAGCTGCGCCATCCCCACGAGTCGACAAGCGCGCCGCCGATCGTGGGACCGATGTTGGGCGCAAACCCCATCGCGATGCCCGCGATGCCCATGGCGGTGCCGTTCTGCCCTTTGGGAAAGCGCATCATGGCAATGGACTGCACCAGCGGAAGCGTGATGCCCGCCGCGAACGCCTGCATCACGCGCGCAAGCACCAGCACGGGAAAGTTCGGCGCCACGAACGCGACGAGCGAGCCGACAAAAAAGACGCCCAGCACCATGAAGAGCAGGGTGCGCGTCGACATCTTGAGCGACAAAAACGTCACCAGGGGAACGGTGATGCCGAGCACCAGCATGTAGACGGTGGTGAGCCATTGGCCGAGGCTGGAATCCACGCCCAGATCGGCTTCCACGCCGCCCAACATGGCGTTCATGACGGTTTGGGTGAGGGAGCCGAACGCGCACGCGAACACGACGATGGCGAACAGCGCGTACACCCGCCCCCGTTCGGATTTGATCAGACTTGCCACGGCGATCCTCCTCGCGAATCCCTGCGCAATGCAGCGCACGATGCCGCTCGGCGGAGTTCTCGGGTCCCGCGCGAGCCGTCGGCACACCTTCCGCGCGGGACGAGTTGCAGTATAGCGCGAGCGAGCGCCTGCGTCGCGCCTTGCGGCGACGCGGCGTCGAGGCGCGCTAGTTGAATTTCTGCTGGGTCTTTTCCAACCCGTGCTCGATGAGGTAGAGCGTCGCCTGGCACGCCAGGTCGCACGCATGCTCGAAGTCCTCCGCGGCCTCCTTCTTGGGCAGCGACAGCACGTAGTCCGCCACGTTCATGCGCCCCGGCGGGCGCCCGATGCCGCAGCGCACGCGGAACCAGTCGCGCGTGCCCAGCTTGTCGCAGATCGAGCGCAGACCGTTGTGCCCCGCATGCCCGCCGCCGAACTTGACGCGGATGGTGCCGGGGTCGATGTCCAGCTCGTCGTGAATGACGATCAGGTGGTCGGGAGCGACGCCGTAGGCGTTGCACAGCTGCTTGACCGGGCCGCCCGAGGTGTTCATGTAGCTTTGCGGCTTGGCCAGCACCACATCGATGTCGTGGTAGGCGCCCTTGGCCGTGAGCGAGCCGCACTCGGTCTTCCAGTACCGCGCGCCCACTTCCGCGCCGATGAGGTCCACGGTGTCGAACCCGGCGTTGTGCCGGGTGTGCGCGTATTCCTCGCCCGGGTTCCCCAGGCCGACGATCAGATACATGAACGTTCCTCCATTATCGAAAGGCACTCGTCTAGAAAGGTCGAATCCCGCTTCGGCCTCAGTCGCCTGCCGCCGCGAACGATTTCAGCAAGAAGCCCCCTTCGCGCCCGAGATCCGGGAGATCCCGCGCGCGCCGCGTACTTCGGGTACGCAAGCCCGCGGGATCGCGCGCGAGGGGGCTTTTCTGCGTCGATGCGTTTTGCGCTCGGCAGAACCGCCGAAATCCCTACTCGAACAGGCTCGCCACCGAGCCGTTGCTGTAGACGTTCTGGATGGTCTGGGCGAACAGCGGGCCCAGCGACATGACCTTGATCTTGCCGGTCTGGCGGTCAAGCGGCACGGGCACGGCGTTGGTCACGAGCACCTGCTCGATGCAGGAGTTCTCGATGCGGTCATAGGCCGGGCCACTGAACAGGCCGTGCGTGGCGCAGGCGAGCACCTTGGCGGCGCCCTTGGCCTTCAGCGTGGCGGCGGCGGCCACGAGCGAGCCGGCCGTGTCGATCATGTCGTCGTTGAGGATGCAGATCTTGCCGGTGACGTCGCCGATCAGCGCCGTGATCTCGGCCTGGTTGTGCTTGGGGCGGTCCTTGTGCATGATCGCGATGTCGCAGTCCAGCATCGTGGAGAACTTCTTTGCGGCCTTGGCGCGTCCCACGTCGGGGGACACGACGACGGTCTGCTCGGGGTCGAGGCCCATGCTCCTGTAGTAGTCCACGAAGATGCCCATGGCGGTCATGTGGTTCACCGGGATGTTGAAGAAGCCCTGGATGGCGTCCTGGTGCAGGTCGATCGTGATGACGTTGTCGACGCCCGACGCCTCCAGCAGATCGGCGACCAGCTTGGCGGTGATGGGCTCGCGCGGAGCGGCCTTGCGGTCCTGGCGCGCGTAGCCGTAATGCGCGATGACGGCGGACACGTTGTGGGCGCTGGCGCGCTTGGCGGCGTCGGCCATGATCAGCAGCTCCATAAGGGCGTCGTTGACGTCCATGCCGGATCCGCAGCACACAGACTGGATGAGGAAGACCTCCTTGCCGCGCACGCTTTCCTGATAGCGCGCGTAGATCTCGCCGTTGGCGAACTTCTCGAGCTTGACGTTGCCCAGCGGCACGCCGAGCTCCTTGGAGATATCGTCCGCCAGACCGGGATTGACCGAGCCCGCGAACAGGGCGATGGGCCTCTCTTCCGCCATGATGTGCGCTCCTTTGCTTCGCTGGTAAACAGATGGTTCCACGGCTTCGCCGCTCCCCGTATTGTAACGGCAGCGCCGCACTTCAAACACATTTTAGCTGCCCTTACTCCAAAAAAGCGACGTTTTGCGTAGGCCGACCGCCTTTTGGAACGCGATCCTTCCTGCATAGATCGCTCCCTCGCAAAGAAATTCCTGGTCAGCAAGTTCCCTCGCTCCGGTAGCACCCCTCGGTGGGATCACCGCCTACGCAAAACGCTGCAAAAATGGACTGCAAGGCGCAATTTCGTGCGCCGACCCTCCGCAAACGCCCTCGCTAACCGATCCGGAAGCGCCAAGCGCACGCGCAGGTGTCGTCGGCAACGTCGGGGTAGCAGCTGTCGCAGACGCACTCGATGCGCGGGTCAAGCGCTTTGGCGAACCCGCCATACTCGACGAGGCCCACGGGCTTGCAGGGGTGGAGGCTCATGCCCTTGCGGCTCCGCGCCGCCTGAACACGGCACAAGACAACGCGGAAGACGAGCTCGTCCCCTTCCCAGCGGATCTCCGTCTCGTTGCAAGGCGAGGTCAACTTGAGCGGAAGCGCCCGCGCGAGCCCCTCAAGGCCGCAGCCGTCTTCCAGACCGAGAAACGCTTTGAGCCGGCGCGCCTCGCTTGCCGTGAAACGCTCCCAGGCGCGCTCGTCATGGAGCATCGCCTCGTCCATGCCGCGTTCGGCCTCGATCGACTGGAACCACGTGCCGTCGATCGCGAACAGGTTCTTGGAGCACAGCTGCGCATAGGCGATGAGCTCTTCACGGGAAAGCTCCTCGAGCGCCTCCCCCGGGGAGAACGCCCGCACGCGCCCGTCCGCCATGCTACTCCCCGCCTTCGCCTTCGAAGGGGGGGAGCTGCTCGAGCACGCCCTCGACCATGCGCGCGAAGTTCCCTGCCGAGCGGAACGCCACCTCGAACACCTCATCGTTGCAAGGATCGGCGTCCCCCACCCCGCATGCCATGTTGGAAATCAGGGACACGCCCAGCACGCGCATGCCGACATGGCGGGCGGCGATGACCTCCTCGCACAGCC
>ERZ772812.1136-NODE-1136-length-20298-cov-89.237811_pt1 | contig 20298 bp, 36 predicted proteins | sample MGYA00511343_ERZ772812 | MGnify/ENA primary metagenome ERZ772812 (study PRJEB29015, sample SAMEA2737706) | human gut metagenome | biome: human gut; feature: human-associated habitat; material: faeces | place: China | collected 2012 ...
GCCCGAGCTGCCGATCTTGGCGGAGTCGCCCGAGCTGCCGATCTGGGCGTAGTCGCCCGAGCTGCCGATCTTGGCGTAGTCGCCCGAGCTGCCGATCTTGGCGGAGTCGCCCGAGCTGCCGATCTTGGCGTAGTCGCCCGAGCTGCCGATCTTGGCGGAGTCGCCCGAGCTGCCGATCTTGGCGGAGTCGCCCGTACCAATTTCACTTTTCGGCATATTGTCGATTGTCTGTTCCTTTGTGTAATCGATACACGCCTTTACAAATCCAGCGAAGCTCAGCTTCGCGCCGATATGCAGTTTCTTCGCCGCAAATTTCCCGTTACTTCCGGAAACTGGCGGATCGAGCGCTTCGACTTCTGCGAAATCTGAAAACTTCCCGTTTTCACCTACGAGATCGTAGAAGTTAAGGGTATCGAAGGGGTTGACGCAGTAGTGCATCATTCCTTTGCCGCAGATCGCGCCACCTGCCTCTTCGTAGTCCGTGTTCTCGGCATACTGCTTGCCTCGGCAGATCATACCGGGCGCAAATGCCTTGTAGCCTTTTGCGTTTTCCATAATGTTTCCTCCTTCATTCATGCTGTCTTTTGTTCAAATCCCAGCGCCCCGGCCAGTTCCGATTCGCTGTACTCATCCTGCACATAGTCCCCGAAGCACTCCGTATGTACCAGCACTCCGTTGCAGCAGAAGCACTCAGTTCCTTCATAGATGTCTTCCCGGCAGTATGCGCACTGGCCGACGATCTTCGGTTCCGGTTCTTCAATGCCGAGATACAAATTTTCACCATTGTATGCCACTTCGCTCTGCCTCCTCTCTGAACAGCCGCTCGCACAGACTCTGCACGGTTGCGCAGCCCTTCGTCTCACACAGCCGTTGCAACGCCGCCGCGCCGCTTTTTGTCAGCCGGAAGTAGAACCGGCAGGATTTCCTTCGTTTCTCCGGCTTCGGCGCTCCTGAGGCGTCCAGCGCCTTGATCGCCGCAGCTGCCTCCGGAACAAGCTGTACGCCGTATTTCTCCGGCGCTTCGCACTGAGAAAGCAGGCATTTGTTGAACTTCGGGTAGTCGGCCCGAACCGCCTCGACACAGGCTTTCGCACCATGCCGGACGCGGGAATCCGTTAAACTTGACATAGGTTCCTTTCTGCCCTATAATGAGGGCGACAATCGTTTTCCTTTCGGCCTCTGTCGCGTTGCCGCGCGGCAGGGGTCATTTCTTTATGCCAGCCCGTACAGCAACGCGACGAGTGCGACCAGACCGGTCAGAGCGCATTCATACGTCATTCCCGCCATCCCGGCCACCGCCGACAGGATCATCGCCGCGCCGCTCGTCCAGAGGCACAGGCCCTTGATGATCCGCAGTGTTGCCTTGCGGGCCTCCAATTCCTCAAGCAGCCGCGCCTGCCGCTCCTCGGTCGATTCCTCTGGCTTATACCCGAGCCGCTCTGCAAGATTGGTTCTCATTCTGCGTCCTCCTTCGTCTCCGGCATTTCCACCCGCTCGAAGATCGTATCTGCGAGGCGTATCTCATCTTCAGCGTCCTGCCTGTAGGTTTCAATTAGGTTGCGCATTTCTGCATTGTCCCAGCCTCCGAACCGCGCTTCGAGCCTTTCCGCCCTCCGGCGGTCTTCGTATGCCGTGCAGCGGAGTGCGCACTCGATCACCTCCAGCTCAGTCGCGCTTAAGATCAATCTGCACATGGTTTCTTTGCCTCCTTCGTCTCCTGCATCCGCCTGATGAGCCGCGCCAGACGGGCGCTTTGTGTAACGAGCTTCTGCGCGTCCATGTCAAGCCCCTTGCGCTTGAGTCCGTTAATGATCTGCGCCGTCTGGCACTCGCAGACCAGCGCCGCCTCGATCAGATCATGCAGCTCCTGCGCATTCAGCGTCAGGGTGTAGGTCTTCACTTCCGCCATGTTGCATCCTCCTTCTGTCCACTCCTTTTTCGATTTCTGTTCGTTGCTTCGCGATTCGTTGCCGCTGCGAGGCGGCGCTTTGCTTCGCTCTTCCCTTGCTTTGCATTCGTTGCTGTGCCGTAGCTGCGCATAGCCTTCGATGATTTGCCATACCATTGCCCATCGTCGCTTTGCCATTCCGCTGCCTGTCATCGCGTCGCGTTCCGATGCTTTGCCAAGCCCCTGCGTTGCCAGTCTTTGCCCTGCCATGCCATTCCATAGCATATCCACGCCTCGCTCTGCCGTTGCGCATCTACGCCAGTCAGTACAGAGCAATTCCGTTGCCGTTCACCGCTGCTCTCGGCGATGCGCTTCCCTCGCAAGTCCCTGCGTGGCCTCACCCTTGCACTTAACCATTCAGAACCTCGTAGGTAAATCTGCCCTTGCCGGAGTTCCGCCACTGGCCGATGCCGCGCAGGCGGCCATACTCCAGCCATTCCAGCACTGCCTCTTTGTGTGCCTTTTCGTCGAGCATCACGATATCAAGCTCGATGGAACTGCCCGCCGGGATTTCCTCGGAGTTCGCAAGGCTGACCCGCTCGCCCTGTGCGGTCTGCGCACGAAGCGCCCTCTGGCATTCGCCGATCTCGCCGTTGACCTCAATGGGAATCATGCGCGGCTCTACAAAGATCAGGCCGTCGATGATCTTCTTATAGGCTTTCAGGGCGCTGGATTTCTTGGCTTTCACGCGTGCCAGCATACCGCAGGCGTCCTTGAAGAACCCTTTAATTTGATAATCGTACAGAATCGGCTGTCCGTCGGTACGCGGGAAAACGGTTTTGCCCTTTTCGGCGACAGCGTCCGCGCCGAGCGCTGCGATCTCATCCTTAATCGTGCTTGCGTCCGGGGCCTTGCTTGCGATAAAGTCCCGTGCAATGTTCTCGTTGCTCGGCCATGTGCCAAGAACCGGCTCCAAAAATGTTAATCTGACTTTCATTTGTTCCTCCTCATGCTCCGAGAAACCGCAAAAACGGCTCTCTCGGGATCTTTACTCTGTGCTTGCTTGTGCAGCAAACCGGGAAGCCCAGCTTTTCAGGCCGTTCCCTCGCCATCAAGCGAAGCCATTGCGGGGTACAGCCGAGCACCTGCGCCGCCTCGCTTGCGAGGATTGTGGGCTTTGACATTGCCCGGATATCGTCCAGCGTCATTTTTCCTCCTTTCTCGGCTTTAATAGCTCGTCCACTGTGCAGCCGTACAGAGCTGCGATTTCGTGCAGGCGCGCTGTCTTCGGATACATCTGCCCGGTTTCCCACAGATAAACGGATGCGTCTGAAACCTTTAGCGCCTTGACTACCTGTTGAACGGTCAATCCAGCGGCAAGCCTCGCTTCCTTAAAACCCATGCCTTTACATACCTCCTGTCTGAGAATACTAAGTTTTTCTTGACAACTTAGTGAATTGTGTTATTATGAAAGTACCACCTATCATTATTTCACAATCCGATAAGCTGTCCGGGGCGGTGTTCTTTTCACGCCTCATAAGCCGAGGCATGAATCATGTGCAAGTCGTTCAGAGAAAGAATCAGGTTGTTTCTCAATCGGAATAAGCGTTACAAGTCCATAGAAGAAAACGGTCTAAATGTGCTTGTCGAAACCGAAGGCTCGAAAGCACGCACGGAGAAAAGGCGGTTTCTTATCAACATGTTTTTCACCGTCGTATCTGCCGTCGCCGCAGTCGCTGCCGCGATATTTGCCGCCCTTACTTACATCAACTCGTAACGGAAGGCAATGACCGCACGCGCAATGAAACGTCCCGAACTGGTCATATCCGCAGTCTGAACCAACAATCTGAAATCCCCATATATACTTGTCTTTCTTCACGCCATCACCTCACTTGTAAGTTCCGCCCTAACAAAAACTATTATAACTAAGTTTACTAAGAATGTCAACAAAAACTTAGTTATAATAGTACTGCATTTTGAACAATTATTTATTGACTAATATGGACACAATAGACAAAATCAATTATTACTTGACCAAGAACAAAAAGACCGGCGCTGACTTGTGCGAATTTCTCGGTGTATCTAGTGGCGTTTATAGTCAGTGGAACACTAGGAGGACAAAGCCAAGAAAGAGCAAGCTCCCGGCTGTCGCAGAATATCTCGGTGTATCAGTAGCAGACTTGCTGCCGGACGATGACCCGTCTGCGGGCATAAAAAAAGACCCCATCCCGAAGGATGAGGCGGTGAGTTCTGCCGCGCAGGAGATATTTGATTTCTTGGATTCTGCGTCCGGCGAAGAACTCGCGGACGTGATCAAATATATCCGGTATTTGAAAAGCCAGAGGGGGCAAGCATGAAAATTCCGTCTTTTTCAGATTTCAAAGCGCAGCTCGACATCGAGGCCGCAGCATATGACTTTGAAAATGCGTTAACTGCATTTACTGCGGGAAATTCTCTCCCGTTTTCTGCGGAGCAGGTGTCTGCTCTTGCATCGTGCTCTGTCGCTGTTTCTCTTGTGCTTCTGCAACAATATCATACATGGCTTTCCGAAACGCTTCAGTCATTGCATGAATTGGAGTGAATGGCCTACTCATGCATACCCTCCTTAATCATTCTCAAAAGTTCTTCCTGTTCTTCAACCGAAAGTTCTAACACGATCCGCTTTAGCTGTGTGCGAATCTGCTCTATCTGGCTGCTATCATAGCACACTTCCTGTAAATTTTCCAGCATTGTGGCCTCCTATCTCCAAACTTCCAAATTTCGACGTCTATTTTTGTGCTGGTTCGGCATTGCTGTGGCTGGTTCTAGGTGGTAATATGTAATTTTTTACAGCGCTTGCATAGAAAACGCTGTAATCTGGTGGTGATTTCAGATTTTCAACTTTTTTAAGAACAACAAAAAGCCAAAATTCAAGATAGAAATGCACGCATTCGAAAACGGTCGCGAGGTCGAGCTCAAGCCTGATGCTTCACCATCGAGTGATATTCCGGACTTCGAAGAGATGAAGTTTATCAACGAGCATATCAAGCCGTATGAGGATATTATGATTGGCTTTTCCGTCGCGCTAAAAGAGCGGCATGGGCTTGACGAGGAAATCAGTCTTCTCGAATGCGAGATTTCCGCATATAACGATCTTCGGCAATTCTGTATATCTTGCGGAAGAAAACAGTATTTTGAAGAAGAGTGGGGAAAGCCCCTTCGGAAAATGCCAGGAGGAACTACATATATTACCCCAGCAACTGATCGTCTAAACTATTTAAAGGAAAACTATCAGGAGTTGAAGCAGCGAGAAAATATAAGAGTTTCTATTCTTCCAACATTAGATGCAGATTTACTCGCTTTTATCTCTAAGGCCCAGCCAGTTTTACAAACCGATATATATAAGGCGTTTGATAATGCCATCAAGGAAGACATTAAAGAGCATCTTTATTTTCTGGATAAAAGCGGGCAGATATCCCGGGTAAAGCACGGAAGCACTTACGTTGTCTCGCTTCATATGTGTTTATAAGGCATTTTATTCCCACTCTCTTAATGCAGCACGTGCGGCCCCCGGCGTTCTTCCTGCTCCCGGCCTATGTCGGCGACGCAGGAAAAGAGCAGCGGCACGCCCTTGATGTAGTCCACGCTGACGCTGTGCACGTCTGTCAGCTTCGCACCGTCTACTGTTACATCCACTTTCCCGTTGTTTACCCGGATGTTGATGCACTCCATATTTTTTCCTCCTGTCATTTATTATAGAACGATTGTTCTAAAAATCAACATGGTATTATGAACAAACAGACCGTGTTATTTTTGGGAATCAGGAATCCGATGGTGTACAGTTTATGGGACTGATGATTTGATATAATATTCGGTTTGACCGGCCCCATCGTATCTGGAACATACGGTGGGGCCATTTCAGCAGATGCAGGATTCAGGAACTATCTGCTACGTTTTCATTGTACCAGATAATGTTTGTAAGAAAAGGGTGAATCCTGCGTTCTTGTCACATGTTTTGCATTTTTATATGGAAAATGTAAGAAATAAAACTGAAACTTACGAATGGAGGCGTAATCATGTCCGCAATACAGGATCTCGCTCCGTTTATCGGCGCGTATCAGGGGAAGATCAGAAGGGCAAAAGATGCAAGCGGGATGACGTTGGAGGAGCTGTCGAACGAGTCCGGCGTTTCCTTCTCTGCCGTGAGCCGATTATACGCTGGAACACAAGCGGATCCACGGCTTTACAACTCGGCTGCACTATGCAAAACGCTCGGGTTGTCGCTCGACGAGCTGTTCGGCCTTGAAAATCCCGTCGGAAGCCCGGAAAAGCTGACCAAGCAGATCCATCATGTCGAGCTTGAAAACGCCAAGCTGGAGGCAACAGCGGCCGCGCAAAGCGCACAGATAAAGTCTACACATACAATGTGTTACGTCCTCGCCCTGTTTTGTATGCTGCTCTCCTTTTCTCTGATTGCCTGCCTTGTGACGGATGCGCAGAGTCGGAGCGCAGGCCTCATTCGCGGTGGAGATTTGTCCGTAGCTGCATGGGTTTGCATTGCCCTGATCGTAGGTTCAGCGCTGGCTTCGGCAATTACTTTCTACGCGATCCGAAAAGAACGTGGAGGGAAACATGGAGTGCATCAAGTGTAAAAAGGAAATCCCAGACGGCGCGCCTTACTGTTGCTGGTGCGGAAAAAAACAGGAAGCGCGGCGAAACCGGACACGCGGGAACGGGCAAGGAAGCGCTTACCAGCGAGGGAAGACGTGGACGGCGCGTTGGACAGAAAGAACTTACCTAGACGAGAACGACAAGCTTCGGCAAAAGATGCGAACAAAAGGCGGGTTTACATCAAAGCGCGCCGCCCTCCAATATGCCGCAAACCCTCCGAAGGAAGAGCAGCGAAGCCCCACTCTCAGAGAATACTACAAAACATATCTGCGTGGGGATTATCTATCCTTATCGGCTGATCGTCAGGGCGCGGCGGAAAAGGCATTCGAGCGCATGAAAGAAATCGCCGACCGTGAGATCGACGCGCTTACCATCGCGCAGATACAGGATGTCATCGACCGCAACGCCAGCACCTATTACACGCGGAAAGATATGAAAACCGTCCTCTCCCACTGTTATAACCTCGCAATCGCAGAAAAGCAAACAACCGTGAATCTTGCAAAGTACATAAAGCTTCCGGAATTGGAAGAGAAGTCGCCGGAGCCGTTTACCGACGCCGACGTAAAAAAGCTATGGGAAGCGTATGCAAAAGACCACTTCGTTGGGTTTATTTTAACGATGATTTATACCGGCATGATGCCCGGTGAGCTTCTGAAACTCAAGAAAGATATGATTGACTTTGAAAAGAATGAGATCGTCCGAGGCGGCATAAAGACAAAGAAGCGGAAGGAAACGCCTATGGTCTTCCCGGATTTCGTTGCGCCGGTGCTGCATGAACTATGCGAAGAAAGCAAATCGCGCGTCGGAAATATCTGCTGCATAAACAAAGATAATTTTTACAAGAGATATTATGAGTGTTTGGAGCTTGCCGGAGTGCAAAAGCTACCACCTTACTCATGCCGCCATACAACCGCTACAGCCCTCGCAATGAAAAACATCGACCCGTTTACGATCAAGGAAATCATGCGCCACACGAAGATAACGACTACCCAACGGTATGTACACCCGGACATGAAAGGCATGGTCAATGCCGTAAATCAGTTGCAAAACGACTCGACAGAGTGAATTATGTATGCTACAAAATATGTTACAAACGCCAATTTCCCCAGTGTTTTCAATGGGTTTTTCTCCCCTGCTAAGGGAGTAGGCGTCTAAAAAGCGCGCGAGAGTTCAAATCTCTCCTTCCGCGCCAAAGTACCGATTTTAGATTTAAAACATCTAAAATCGGTACTTTTTTATGCTTTTCACCCTATTTTCTGCGTATTTTCAAAAAGCAAAAAATCACGTTATGACACGCTCTGTAACATAAAATCATTTCCCGTATGCTACATTGTATGCTACAGATTCAGCGCAATGCGAGGGGACTCCCCTATTTTTTTGCTACATGGACTTTATTTTCCGAAGCATAGAATCATAGACTTTTCGGTTCACAAGCGATAATGTGTCCATAAGTTCATCAACGACCGCCCAAGCCTTTGCCGGGTCTTTCCCAGCTACCGCAAGCAAAAACTCACTGTCCCCGTACTCGCCCACGGTAGCCGGTTCTGCGGTCACAGGGGCGGGAGCGCCGGAGTAGTAACCGACATACTTACCGCCGTCGCCCCGTTTCTCTTCCTGCATCTTGTCGCGTATCACATAAAGATCTGCCAGTTTGGCATAATTGGGATAGCTGGATTCCTCATATTCCAGCCGCGCTATCTCCTTGCGGATCTCGGCTTTATCCAGCATATCATATCCCCCTTATGCCCGCTCGATCTGCTCCATGCAGCGGCGGATCGCTTCGCGGGTCTTATCGTCGTCCGCGTCGCGCATCATATCGTCCAGCTGCGCGCGCATGTGCTCGCGGGCATCAGCGCGGGTATAGCGGCCCATTGCGTCACGGCGGCGGCCACGGTAAGAGCTGCCCCGGCCGTAAGTACCGCGCATATCCGCCTCCCACTCGCCATCGCGGGAATAGCCGCCGTCTTCAGCCATCTCGATCTTGTAGGTATTCTTGATGGAGCTGGTCAATTTCTGGATCGCGTCGAGGTCGCCTGCGGACATTTCCCGCTTCTCGGCAATTTCGTCCAGCTCTTTGCAGAGCATTTCGCGGAGATTCCTCAGATCATACATATTGCTTCCTCCTTTCATGCTACGCGCTCGACGGTAAGATTGCTGTTTGCAAAATTAACCGTTTGCGCGCTGGTGTTTCGCATACCTACCGTCAGGCAGCAGCCTCTTGGCACGCTCACATGTGCGGATACATAAACGTTAAAGTAGTTTTCTACCGCTGCCGGTGTCACGATCGCCGTCGCGCTTGCAAGGGCTTCACCGTTGATGGCAAGTGCGGCCGTGATCGCCTCGACCGTGCCGCCGGTTGGAATTGCGATGTTGCCGCCGTAGGAGACTTTGAAAACTGCTCTACACTGATTCGTCAGCCCGCGCAGCGTAACAAGCCCGCTTCCTTCGCGATGTACGATGCACGGCTTTCCGCAAGCTGCCGTGGAGATCAGAGGGACGTTCTGCCCAGCGGCGACGCCGACGACGTTGGAATTTGTAAACTCAGCCAATCCCAAACACCCCGCTTCCCGAATTGCCTGCTTTGCAGTAGTTCAAAATCGGCTCCATCGCCGTCTTCATCGCCTCTGCGCAGCTCGGCTGCTCCATTTCGTCCACCGTTTTCAGGATACAGGCGTATGTATAGAGATCCGTGATGTTCATCTTGTACAGATCCACGCCCATCAGGTGATCGATGAATTTCTTCTTGAGTTCCTTATATGTTGCCATAAAATCATTCCTTTCATAAAAATATAGCGGCGGGACGATTGCCCCGCCGCGTTGCTTTCGAGTATCGGCAATGGGGCCGACCATTTTCGTGAGGCCACGAAAAAGCTCTACGATGTGGAGTTGTTACGCGCAGTTGCCGCAGCCGTAGTTGTAGCCGCTGTTGCAGCAGTACGGATTCGCTACAACATAGGCCGGGCTGGGACTCGGGCGAAGCGTGGAAACAAGGTAATTGTTTTGTGCCGCCTGCGATGCCGCCAGCTGGTAGCCGAAAAGCTGCTGGTTCTGCTCGGCGATCTTCGCGTCCTTCGCCGCAAGCTCCTGCGCCGTCAGACGCTGGTCGATGCTGCGGAAGCCGCAGTTCATCGCGTCGATGATGTCGCGCGTGGTGTTCTGCACGGTGTTGCGGGTGTCGCATGCCTGCGTCGCCATGTCATAGCGCACCTGGGCGATTGCAGCGCGGTTTTCGCAGCAGCACTCCTGTGCCTGCATCGCCATGTTGTTCAGCTGCTGCATAAGCGCGGCCTGCTGGTTGCAGCGGGAAAGCTCGGCCTGAGCAAAGCCGTTTGCCATCGCCATGTTGGTGCCGTTGACAAGCTGCGCCTGCTGGTAAAATCCGTCGCAAAGTCCCTGATTTACACTGTCGATCTTGCGCTCGATGTTGGAGAAGTCAGAGGCCAGCACATAGCCGTCTACAACGCCGCCGGAATTTCTGCCGTTGTTGCCGAATCCGTTTCCATTGCCGCCCCAGCCGCAGAAAATGGCAAGGAACAGGATGATGATCCACCAGCCATTATCACCGCCGAAGCCGCCCCAGCCGCCACCTGTCATGCCGGTAGGCGCGACGGGCATTGTCATGGTCGGGGAGCCGTCATTCAAACTCATATTTTTCATTCCTTTCGTAGATTCAAAAGATTTATCTCAATCGTGGCCACGATTTTGATCGTTCAACTGTTTGGAATTCCCGAACTATTGCAGCAGTTGCCGGAATTGCCCCGCCACCTGCTGCAGCTGATTCAACTGCTGCTGCGAGATTTTCCCGCTTCGCACCAGCTTTTCGATCTCTGCTTTTGGATCCCCCTGAAAGCTGTTCTGGAATTGCCGGAACTGCTGTATCATGTTCTGGAACTGCCCCATCGGGCCGGGCAGCTGTCCGCCGCCGAGGGCGTTAAACAGTGGGTTCATTGTCCGCCTCCTTCATCTTTCGCGGTCTGACGCTTGGGGCGGATAGCTTCGCCACAAGCTCTTCAAACTCCCTGCGGGTCACATATTCTTCGCTCATGTCTTTTCGCGGCGCTGCGGGCGCTGGCGCGGCCTGTGCGCGTTCTACGAGGTCGTAGACGATCATGCTCGGCTTGCCGCTTGCATCAGCTTTTTTGACGTACACAACAGGCGCGTTCATGTCCCATAGCGTTACGGCATTGTTGGGTGCAACAATAAAGTCGTTTGCCGCCTGCTCGTTCGGGATCCAGATGATCGACTGATTCTGCGGCTGCTGGGGCTGCGGCTGGTAGGCCGACATCTGCGGCGCGGGCTGGTACTGCGGACGCATCATTGGCTCCTGCATCGGCTGACTGATCGGCTGGCCGATTGGCTGATTATAAATCGGCTGCTGATACACATACGGCTGTTGTCCGAACATCATTTATCCTCCTTTGCCCAGTAGAACAGCGGGATCTCATTGCCGCTGTCCCATGTGTCGAAATAGCTTCCGTTCTCCGCACAGACCACATGACTGGACAGAGCAAGAACGTACACGCCGCGCGGATGGTCTGCGCAGAAATCCGCGACGGTGTAGCAGTCCGGGCATGTGTTTGGGATCACGTTCCGGGTAAAGCCCTGCTGCCGGAGGTATGCGCTCCACACGCTGTTTGCGCTCGGCAGATCGCCCATGATGAGCCCCTGCAGGCACAGGCCGATATACACCTCGTCCCAGCTCTTCCCGGTCGCCTTTGCGATGGCCCGGACGGTGCAGTCCCCGACCTTCTGCCCGGCGGGATTTGGATTGAAATAAGAAAAGCCCATACCGAACACTCCTTTGATGTGTCCAGTATGGGCTTTTTACTATTTTCCTGTGCCTCAGTTATGCATCAGTTTTGCTCAAATAAATATGCAGCAATCCAGCCGCGTATCAGTTCGTTTGGCGTCGTGCCGTTGGACTTGGCTGCGGCCTTAAATCTTTCCGCGATCTCCCGCTTGAGCTTGCAGGAGATCACGGACATGTTCTCAGCGTCCCACTTGTTGCGAGCGCGGCGCTGGGTGTCAGTCGGCATAGCATACCTCCCACGCGCAGACGTTCGCCGCATTCAACGCGGCAGAAATCAGCGCTTCGGCGTCCACGCCCAGAACGCCGGAGACGGACCGCAGAACGCCCAAGACATCCTCCGGGGTGTCAACGGACGCATCGTCCATTGTGCCGTCGGAAAATTGCCAGCAGAAGCCGTCAGCCGTCACGGAAAAATACACGCGGCTGCCAAAATCGCCGCAGGACGTGTCGTCGGCCTCGACGGTGACAAGCTGGCCGTTAAGATCGACGACGATACCGCCGGAAAACTGCCAGTAACCTCCGCCATTATTTGCAGTGTCCGGGTTATAGTGGGGATTTGTCTGCGCTCCCCACGCGGAAACGATATTAAACATGTCTGCCATCCTCCGATTTTTTTGTCGTGTTTGTTTTGCTTTGTGTCTATGGCTGCATTATATACTGTAATACCGTATATGTCAAGGGCTTTTCAAAAATTTTTATATAAAAAATAAGCGCCGAGAAACCGGCGCTTATCTCAGTTATACAGTTTGCTGGATGTCCGCTGCATCTCCCGCATGATCTCCGGCAGGCGTCGCTGTACCGTGGCGCGGCCCAGATACAATTCTGCTGCAACGTCCACTTGCGGGAGCTTGTCCACGAAATAGAGCTGTGCAATCTGCGCGTTTTCCCGGCCAAGATTGGCCTGATAGATTACGGCCTCCATATCCTTTCTGGTCAGCCTGCCCAGCTCTGGCGGCAGCTTGGCCCGCGCCTGCGGCGACATAGGCCCCGCCTCCTTACTTTTCCTTGTGATTCAGCACAGCGATATTGCCCTTGTTGCTCACTTCGAGATCCAGCGCGGCGGCGATATCGCGGATTTTGACGTAGTTCGTGCCGTTTTTCAGGATGCGTTCAACGGCGACTTCCTTGCCGTCCACGATGATCTTGCTCTTTTCTACCATCTCAGTTTCCTCCTCTGCATTTTTTCCATCTTCGAGGGCCATCACGGTATGGCCCTCGCTTACCAGCACGTCCCCGCGCAGGAGATTGGCGTCCGTCTTCAGATATTTGCTACCAATCAACAATTTAAAATCTCCCGTTGCGGGCCAATCGTCCAGCATACAGTAGGTGGTGCAGGAATTCCCCTGCTTTTTGTAGAGCGCGGCGACGGCCTCGCAGCCTGCGGCCACGGCGCAGAGCGTCATGAGGCCGGAGCAGTCCGTTTCGACGGGCTTTGTGATCTTGCTCATGTCCCACCCGACGGCTCTGGCGGCCTCATACGCCGTGTTCCGGTCGCTCATGTCGTAACCGATATTCCGGTTTTTAATCGCTGCCTCGCACGTCTGCGCGGCCCGCTCGGCCTTTTTGCGGCTCTTGTAGCGCAGGACGCCGAGCCATCGGCCGTTGTACCAGTTGGAGATATTCAGCTCCCGCCCATTCTGGTTGCCGGGCTGCTGATTGCGGCCGCCCGTCTCGCCGAGACTGGCCTGCCCGATCTTGATGCTCATGCCCGCTCACTCCCGTACAACTCGTGGTGCAGCTGCAGCACGGCGGCCTCGATCAGCTGATCGATTGTAGATACGTCGAACCGGATTCCGTGTTCGGCCAGAAAATTGATCACATAGGCTTTCTTTTCCTCGCCGTCCGTTGCCGCGTAGAGCTGTTCCGCCGCCTTTACGCCGATCTCAACGTAAGTGCGGAGCGTTTGCAGCTTGTCCGCATCGATCTTGGTTTTGAGCCACGGGATCAGAAACGCCGAGACGAGCGCGCTGATGAGCGCGATCACTGCCGAGATGATCTGTGTGTAGTCCATAAGTATGCTCCTTTCAATCTTTCAGCACGATCTCCGCGATGCGTGCCGCCGCTTCCGGGCCGTATTTCTCGGCCCATTTATCCATGTACTTCTGCGCGTACTTCGCGCGGTTCTCATTTTTGGCTTTCCAGAGGTAAAAGCCGCTGGAGGCCGTTGTTTCGGCCAGCACCGCAAGCGTGATCTCCGTCAGGTTTGCGCCTGCCGCGCAGGCGATGATAAGCGCGAGACTGACGAGCGCGCTGCAAATCAGCCATTTCTTACTAAACTCCATTGCTGTGTCCGCATTGCGCCTCCAGCTGGTGCAGGAACTTTTTCACGTCCCCGTTTCCGCCCAGCTTGACGTATTTTTGCCCGGCGATCAGGCGTTCTGCCATCGGCATTTCCTCCGACATGATGGTTAGCCGGAGAATTGCCAGATACTGCTCGTCCTGATGCTCCTGCATTTTCCCGAGCTTTTTGTCGATCTCGGCTAGATGCGCCTCCTGCGTTGTGGCCTTGCCGCGCTTTTTCTGAACCGCGCTGACGATGGCATTGACTACCGCCGTCAGCGCGGACGAGCCAAGCGCGGCGCAGGCGAGGGTGACGATGATGGTTTTTGTGTCCATTTTTCTGTACCTTTCTCTTTTATTTGCCGGGCTAATCGTCCGCCATTTTGATGTAGGTGGTGGTATCGCTGGAATAGCTGATCGTCGGCAGCGTCGTGCCGCCGAGGACTGCATAAAGCGCCGGGTAGGACATACGCGAGAAGCGAGATCCGTCGCATTCATGCCATGGGGCAGAGAGAATGCGGACGGTTGTGAGGATATCACCAACTTCCTTCGCTCCGGTCAGCTTGTCCAGCGCGTCGTTTACGGTCGGATTTGCAGGCTTCCCGCTCCCTGGCCATATGATCTCCTCCGCTTCTCCCGATAATAGCGTTTCTTTGGTAAGTGGTGTCCCAGACTCCAATGGCTCATCCTCTGGGCGAATCCATTCTTCTCTGGTTGCAGTCACCCCCATGAGGACTCTTGTTGCTGAATAATATACTGCGCCGTTTTGCAGGACTTTCGTCGGTTTTCTGTCCTTCACGGGTTATTCCTCCAGCGCCTTGATGTATGCGTGGCTACGGCTATCTGGTATAATCGTTGGAACCGGTTTCGCTAAGTCGTTATAATTGCATATAGATATTGTTCCAGTTTTTGGCGGCTGTGCCGCTAAAGCGGCAGGTGATAATGCACCATCAAAGACACCACTAATTTTGTATACCTTATCTTCCGGATCGGAAACGCTGCAGATGTATCTAGTACCGTCTATGGAGGCCGTAAATAGCAGTAAGCCTGACACAAACTCGAATCCAGACTGTGTGTATACATAGTCTGTTGAGCCTGTAGAGATTGCTTCCGCTCCAATGTGCCATGTTGTGCCATTATCAAGTGTGTAGGCGTACTTCAAGCCTTCATTTTGATATATCGCAATAATCGTACCTGTAGATGCACATATATACTTCCAAATAGCATAACCCTGTATGCCGCTTGGAACAGCAGCATCTGGAATTGTTCCAATTAGATCCTCCGAAGCGTTCGGGCTTAATTCTTCTGCCATGTAGATATTTCGGTGATACGTCCAGCAAAACTGCCTTGAGGTCTCGTCGTAGCTTATTGCGTCTACAGAGTTATTTACGTTGTTCCACTTTCCCGAACTACTTGCGGTTATACGGTCTTCGTATACTACTCCACCAATGTAATTACTTGAAGAACTATTAGATCGAAAGCAGTACACATTGCCGCTACTCGAAGCAAATAGTTCTAATTTGTAAATATCATTGCCGCCGTTGTTCCATATCCAGTTGTTCTCCGATACGGTCTGAAGATCTTCCGAGATAGTATAGGACTCGCAGTGATTTTCCGTAGAGGTTGCTTCTACGATAGCCATACGGTAGACGCCTTTGAGCGGATTATAGCATACTGCAATATCTGCAATATGCTGACTGTCACCGAGCGTATAGCTAAACGGATAATCTACCCATACATCTGTATCACTCGATACATACATGTGCATTTTGGAATCGGACCGGTTGTAGGTGAAGGCAAACCACTTTCCATTTGCGTATCTTATGCTGCTTGTATCCTGATTGACCCCTGTTACAGGCTTGCTCGTCCATGGAGCCGGAGACGCCGCCGGCCGCAAGAGTTCAAACAGCTTCGGGTAGGCAGATCTTGTGATGGTTTGGCCATTGCATAAAAGCCACGCATCGGATGGTTTCGCTCTTACCGTCATAAGGATATCGCCAACTTTCGCGGTGCCTTTCTGCAATTCTGCAAGCGCCTCGCTGACCGTCGGGTCTTCCGGGCGGGTACTTGCGTTCGGCCAGATCTTGGCCGCGGTAGCATCGGAGAGTAAGTTTGCCTTATTGAGCGGCGTGCCCTCTTCGGTCGGGGCGTCGTCTCGCTTGAGATATTCGTAGTGATTCAGGGTTCCGTCGGCGTTATAAAAGCCGTACCGGATTGCGCCGTTGGATAAAACTTGTGTTGGCTGTCTATCTTTCATGTCAGAAGTCCTCCTGCGGCGCACTCCGCCGCGCCGGTGTGGCGGAATGCCTTTGTGATGTTGTCGATCAGTTCCTCACAGAGCGCAAGAACGCGCTCGATATCATTTGCGCCGGTGTAGGCCATGCGGTTCAGCTCCGGCGCGTCCGGTGTTCCTTCGGGGTATGCCAGTGCGTCCCGGATGGACTGCACCTGCTTGCGGTATGCCTCGGCCTGTGATGCCGTTATAATGTCCGTTGCGGCCCAATCTGTTTTTGCGGACCATGCGATACTCATGCCGCAGACCGGCGCAAGACGCGCCGCCAGATAGTTCATGGCGGTTCCCACGCGATTCATGTCGCTTGCGTTGTACGCGCCCTTCATCCCAGCCAGCCATTCCGCCTGCTCGGCTGCGGTCATGGCAGCAAAGCCCTTCGCGGCCAGCGCCTTGACGTGATCCACGTCCGCCTGCGTCCGGTCGGTGACGAGGGTGTCAATGATGGTACTCATGCGCCAACTCCTTTCGTTACGGCATAAATTCCGCCTCCGCTGAACGTCAGTTCCATACCGGTCTGCACAGCATTTTCGTTTTGTGCGAATGCGTCGGAGATTTTGATGGTGTCGCCGGTTTCGAGCGCCGGATTGCCCCGGTTTTTCACGCTGTAGATCTTTCGGCGATTATACTGCGCAAGCAGCCACGCGGCCACACTCTGATAGTTTGCAGGCGCTACGCACGGGTTATTTACGCTCTTGATGTTTTTGCCGCTCCCGGCGGTGATTATCGTATCAATATTCGCGTAGTCGCTCTTAACGTGCAGCTCTACGCAATCAACCGCTTCCGATATGGACACACCGTCATAGTTATAAAGCTCATCCGGCGTTATTTCTCCCAATACTGCGCCTGCTGAAAGCTCCGCGATGTGCAGGTTTCCGGATCGATCAAACCACGCGGAGCACATTGCGGCCTGTGCCAGAATCCGGATCGCCTCGCGTCTCGTCGTCTTCCGAGGGATTGCAGGGACTACCGTTCTTTCGTCTGCGCCGCCGCCGTAGATCACAGTGACGTCGTATCCTTCCAGTACGGACGCAACTACAGTCTGGAGCTTGCACGCGGTAGCGTTTCCGGCCTCATAGGTTGCGCGATCGAGTGTCGCAGCCATATCGTTTCCGACAAGCTGTGCCGTAACGCCGGAATCGCGTGCTGTAACGGATGTAAAAAAGAACTCGCCAACGTCTATGCTCTCTCCGTTTACAATGCATCTGGCAAGCAATTTCTGGCCATCCTGAATCACGGAGAAAACGCCGTCCGGGTTCAGAATGTTGTACCGATGATCCGCGTTGTCAAATGTAAAGGAAATCTGCCGGGACGGGAACGATTCGCAGGAAACGGATGCTTCCTCTATAATCTTCACGTCGGCCATTGTGTCGTTTTCGTAGGTTTCCGTCAGGCCGAAATCGATCTGCCGCAGCCGGGCGCGTGTCTTTGGCAGGAGCGTCTTGTCAAATCGAATCGTCAGCTTTGTGTAATTTGCGGCAGTCATGCTGATGTTCTGCCGCGCCTGCGTGATCATCTTTGTTCCGGTTGCGACCGCCGCTCCGTCGCTCGCATATGCGGTAATTGTGATCTGCGCCGGGTATTGGTTCATTTTTTCATCAAACAGCATCGCCCAACCAATCGTGGATACCGGAGCGGAGAATTCAAACGTAATTATGCTTGCCATTTCGGCGCTCTCGTTTGATACTACTCCGCTCCACCAGCCTACATGCTGCCCGTCAAAGCTATCGTTCGGAATATCGATTGTCCCATCCAGAACCCACCGGTTCAATTCAAGCCCAGCAAACTTCCCGGATATGGTTTCTCTGTCGCTGATCGTTTCGGCGGCGCTTGTGCCTGGTGCCGAATCAGATGCAGAGGCCGTACCGTTCTTCTTTGCCGACGGGTCAACAATGTAAAACCGGACAAGCATGCCGACCTCACGCACCGGTGTAAACGGTGCGTAATTGCTCGATACCTTCTGCATCAATCCACCCCTTGCTGTGTCGCGGAGATCGTGACGCCGCACCACTGCGATACGCCGTCCTCATCGTAGATGATCGCCTTGTATTCCGGCTGTTCAAAAAGGAAATCCCTTGTTTTGTCGCCGTCTACATCCGGGTATGTTACGCTCAACACATGTTTCGTGTTGATCATGCTGCGGAGTTTTCGGAGATCGGCGACAGAAAGCCAGCCCGTCGGGATTTTCAATTCATTTTTTACCCCGATGATATCCATAACCGTCTTTCCGGATGCCATTGTCGCGGTTGCGCCAATATCCTTCGGCTGAATCGTGAACACGAGATCGCGCAGAAGCGTGACCGTGTTTGTTCCGTCCGTGATTTTAATCCTACGCAAGCGATACACCCCTTTGTACGATCTCGCCCCGCAGCGGATCGAATATTGCTCTTGCTATCGTCTGTCCGTCGAGTACAAGGTTGATCTGCATTGGCGTTCCGGGCTGGTTGTTGGCAAGCAGGCCGTTCACGACGCCGACAGAGGACTTTGCCGCGCCGGACACGGAGAATGACGTTGTTCCGAAGGTCATCTGATCTTCGATATCTTTCCGCACCCCGAGCATTTCCCTGTCAAAGCCCTGCCCAAGTCCTTCTGCCATGTAGCCGCCGATTCCGGCGAAGACTTTAGACGGGGACGCAATACCGAGGATGCTCTTGACGCCGCTCACAAGGCCGTTGACCATATCGCTTACCGTCCGCTTTAGGCTCTCCCACATATGCAGAAATCCGTTTTTGATACCGTCAACGATATTTGTTCCGATGCTGCCCCAATCGTATCCGAGGAACGTATCTACAATCGATTTGATTATCGTTGGGATCGACATGACAAGATCCGGGATTGCGCTAATAAGGCCCTCAATAAGCGCCATGATGATTTTCGGGCCGGACATGATGATTTGCGGAAGATTGTTAAGAATCCCCTGTACAATCCCGATAATGAGTTTTGGCACAGCCGCAGTAAGCTGCGGAATGGATTTAATCAGGCCATCGATCAGCGACATAACAAGTTTTGCGCCGGATTCAATGATTTTGGGGAAGTTTTCAGTAAGCGCGGTTATGAGATTTGTGATAATCTTGGGAGCCACCTCAAGCAGCCTCGGGACGGCATCAATGATCCCGTCCGCCAGAGCGAGGATGATCTCAAGCGCCGCATCTACCAAATTCCCGAGATTGCCAGGATCGGTCAGCGTTTCGGCGATTTTTATGATTGCTTCCGTTGCCGCCGGGATCAGCTCCGGGAGCGCGTCTGCGATGCCCTGTGCCAGCGAGGCGATCACATCGATTCCGGTTTGTACGATCTCCGGCAGCAGCTCCAGCAGCGCCGGAACGAGAATTCCAATGGCGGTCGGCGCGATATCGCCCAGAACGGTAAGGATTTCCGGGAGCGCGGACATAAGCCCGGTGACCAGATTTGACGCGCCCTCGATAAGCGAGGGGAGGGTGGATCCGAGTATGCCCGGCAGCTGCGTGCTTACGGTGCCCATCAGCGCAGAAACCGCCTCCACGATACGCGGCAGTAATTCCTGAATACGCGGAATCAGGTTGTTTCCTGCGACAACAACGGAATCTGTAAAGTTCCCGACGAGGGTTCCCAAGTCCTGATCCGGGTCTGCAAGGCCGGTCACAAGGTTCTGCCATGCGGCTTTTACCATGCCGAACGAGCCTTGAATCGTGGACGCGGCTTCTTTTGCGGTCGTGCCGGTGATTCCCATTTCGGTCTGCACGACATGGATCGCGTCCACGATATCCGCATAGCTGGAAATGTCGTACTTGACGCCCGAAATTTTCTCCGCATCTTCAAGTAGCCGCTGCATTTCGGCCTGCGTACCGCCGTAGCCGAGCTTCAGGTTATCGAGCATGGTGTAATTTGCTTTTGCGAACCCCTGATATGCGTTCTGGATTGATGTCATGTCCGTGCCCATTTTGTTCGCGTTGTCGGACATATCAGTCAGCGCCAGGTTTGCTTTTTCTGCCGCTGCACTGGTATCCCCATCGAGAGACTGCAGCAGGGATGCAGAAAAGCTTGTTACCGTCTCCATGTACTCATTCGCAGACAGCCCAGCGGTTTTGTACGCGTTGTTTGCGTACTCCATAACTTTATCTTGGCTATCCTTAAAAAGCGTCTCTACGCCGCCGACAAGCTGCTCGTAGTCCGCATATGCTTGGATTGCCTTTGTTCCAATCGTGCCGATTGCCGTCGCCGCTGCCGTCACGCCGACTACCGCGGCCTTTCCGACAGTTGCAAGCCCGCTCTTTATTTTTTCGCCAAGCCCAGATGTTTTCTTCCCGGTTTCGTCAATGCCCTTGTCCGCTTCAGACGTGTCCGCGCCGATTTTTACAAAAAGTTCAAATAGATTCATGCTTCACCACCAATCCGCACCGC